>Ga0136654_1000566_pt1 | contig 10839 bp, 12 predicted proteins | sample InaspJWI70metaG_FD_94865 | JGI IMG/M metagenome (GOLD analysis project Ga0136654, IMG submission 94865) | Marine gutless worms symbiont microbial communities from Oahu, Hawaii - Inanidrilus sp. 1 OAHU.JWI-70 metaG (version 2) | ecosystem: Host-associated > Annelida > Digestive system >... | reverse complement strand
CCGCGGTGCTGCTCAAGGAAAGAGTCGGCCTGCAGCGTTGGATGCTCATACTGATCGGATTCGGCGGCGTCCTGCTGATTACCAATCCATTTGCCGAAACGGCTTCCTGGGCGGTCATATTTCCGATTATCTGCGCCTTCTTCGTCGCACTGCGGGATATCGCGATACGTTATGTACCGCAGGAAATTCCATCCTCGCAGGTCGCGTTTACCAACGCCTGGATCGTGATGCTCGGCGGCGGCCTGTTTTCTACCTATCAAGGTTGGGGCGAAGCCGACCTCGTCTGGTATCTGTGGTTTTTCGGGATCGGCGCAGCGCTTTACTGCGGTTATTTGTTTTTGATAATCGGCAGCCGGCTGGGCGAACTTTCCTTTATCGGCCCGTTCAAATACATCAGTATTATCATTGCCATCGTTTACGGCTACCTGATCTGGGGCGATGTTCCGACCATGAAGATGCTCGCGGGCGCCACGGTTATCGTGCTTTCGGGTATCATGCTGATTACATCCGAGAAGAGAAAACGCCGCGCAGCCTCGTTGCTGCCCGGCACCACCGAATAGTGTCGAGCCAGCAACCATCAGCCATCCCTTCCTGCTCCGCGCAAGCCATTATCGATTGGGTTTTCAGCGCGGGACGCCGCATCGAGAGCACGAATCGCTTCGTGCATCAGCTTGCGCATCAACTAAATCGTCACGGTGCATCCATCGACCGCCTGATGGTCTCGCTGTTGACGCTCAATCCGCAGCTGGTCGCAACCTCCGAAACCTGGGAGAAATCGTCCGATATCACGCGGCCAATCAATGCTTCGCATGGCGTGCGCGATACCGAACGTTATATCGGCAGCCCGTTACAGATCATCTATGAGACTCATAAACGAGTACATCAGCGCCTCGACCGACTGCCGGAGGATGCTCACCGCGCCTATACCGAGCTGGCCGAGGACGGCTACATCGATTATGTCGCGCTACCGGTCCTGTTCGGTGAAACTGCGGAGCCCGGGGCCGCAATCATTATCTGTACCAAGCAGGAAGGTGGATTCAGCGATGCGGACATCGAAAGCTTCCGCCGGATTCGCGACTATCTCGCGCCGGTGCTCGAAGTGCATGCTCTGCGTTACCAGTCGCGTTCGCTAATGAATACCTATGTCGGCAAGCGCACCAGCGAAAAAGTGCTCGCCGGCATGATCAAACGCGGCGATGCCGACGTCATCAACGCGGCGTTGTGGTTTAGCGATTTGCGCGATTTCACGCACCTGACGGAATCGCTTGCGCCCACGCAGGTGCTGGAAATGCTGAATGAGTAATTCGAGTTTGTTGCGGCTGCGGTTACGGCGCAAGGCGGCGAAATATTACGTTTCATCGGCGACGCGATGCTGATCGTCTTCCCGATCGATGACAATATGTGCGAGCAAACCGCCTGCCAGGCCGCCATCGATGCCGCCGTCGATGCACAGGCGACACTCGCCAGCCTCAATCATCGACGCCGTCGCCACGCTCTCCCGCAGATCCAGTTCGGCGTCGGGCTCAATGTCGGCGAGGTAATCTACGGTAACGTGGGCGCACCCGACCGCCTCGATTTCACCGTAATGGGCCCCGCGGTCAATCGCACCGCTCGCCTGGAATCCCTAACCAAGCAACTAGGTTGCGATATTTTGTTTTCGCAAAAGTTTGCGGATTCGATAACCACGCCGGCCGAATTTCTGGGAAACCACGATATGAAAGGGATTGCCGAGCCCCAAGCGGTCTACGCGCTGTGCCGGATATAAACTAGCTTGATGGCGCATTTCCAATACCTGCAGCACCAAACCCCGCCCCTGTTAACGCGCTCAGGATGATTCCGCCTGCGCCTTGCGTCGAGCCAGGAATTCGCTATGCGACTGCGGCGTACCGTCGTGGAATGAGCCCATCCATTTATCCCAGGGAACTTCCAGGCCGCCGTAATTGCACTCGAAAAACCGATGATGCATTTGATGATGAAAGGTACCGAGCGCAAGGCGTCTCTTGCCGTTGATCATAATGCCCTCGAAGCCCGCGTGCGTGGTCGCGGCGGACAGCGTGAAATACTGCAGGTGGAAGATAATCAGCAGCGGATTCGCCGGGACCAGCCAGTGGATCGACACCGAGCCGAGATAAATCAGGTGCTCGAGCGGATGCATCGACAACCCGGACCAGGGCCCGACATTGGTATTGCGGTGGTGCAGGTAATGCACCTTACGATATAACGGTGGCCAGTGCAGCAAACGGTGGATTAGGTAAAAGTAGAATGTCTCCCAGATCGGCACCAGGAATATCAATAACAGCAGCCAGGGTAAATCTCCCGGCATGTTCAGCATCGGCGCGTAGCCGTTCGCCAGCGCCCACATCATCAAGGCTTCGTAACCGCTCCAGATCGTGACTCCGCTGGCGCAGCTCCAAAACATGTTGTCCGTAACCTGGTTATCAAAAGTAAACACGCGACTGCGCTGGGCCAGAGGTTTGCTATCGTAGCGGCCTTCGTCCCCCTGTTTGCGGTAAACGTAAAGATAAAGATGCAGGCCGCCTGCAACCAGCAACATCAATAGCAGGTTTCTGACAAATATCTGAGCCAGCCAGTCGAACTGAAACACTTCTCAGCGCATCAGCGCGGGATGGAAAAAAAACCAGGATACGGCCGCCAGCAACAAGATAATCAGTCGTTCGGTCGGCGGAAACCAGCCGCCGACAATCCATTTCCCGATCGCCGCCGATTGCAGGGGTATCCTGAATAGCGGCGATACTCGCAGCGGAACCTCGGGGATGTAATGCCATCGCTTGTTAGCCGCTCTGGCAGTATCGCCGGTCGAATCCGCTCTGATTGCTGGTTGCGTCATGTTTTAGCTCGCCCGAGATCGATATTTACTGTTGCCCTTGGCTCTACCGCAACCCCGATCATACCGAATGGTAACCGGCGTGATCGGTAAAATTGCGAAATTGAAACGGAATGCAGCCTTCGATGCGATCCTTGATCGGGGTGATGTCGAAGCGCTTGACATAGGCCCGGCTCAACTGTTCCGCGCGCAAAAATCCGCATAATGCGGCAACGTCCATGATTGGCATTTGGGTTTGCGTCACCAGTCCCCGGGCCCGATCGAGGCGTATATTCAGGTAGTAGCGCACCGGGGTCAGGCCGACGTATTGTTTGAAAATGCGCTGTAGCTGTCTGACCGACAATGCCAGGTAACTTGCCAGCTCCGGCTGGGTCAATGGTTCCTCGATGTTACGCTCCATCAGCAGAATTGCCTCACGCAATTTGTCCGGAACCTGGTAGCCAACCGGTTGCAGCCGGCGCGGAATTTGGGCTTCGCCGGCGGCGCGCAAACGTTCATGGAAGATATACCGCGCACTCGCATTGGCGAGCTCGATTCCTTTCTGGATGCGGATGATTTCAAGCGCCAGGTCAACCGCGGCAACGCCGCCGCAACAGGAAATTCTGCGCTTATCTATCGCATATAGAGATTCGGTGGTTTCGATCTTGGGAAACATTTCATTGAATGCCGCGAGATGCTCGTAGTGGACAACCACCCGGTGTTTATCCAACAAGCCGGCAAAGGCCAGCACCACGGCACCGTTATCGATCCCGCCCAGGATCGCGCCCCGGCGTGATCCGGTACGCAACCAGGTTTGCAGGTTTTTACCCTGGAATTGTTCCGGCGCCCAACTGGCGTTGACCATCAAAAAATCGTAGGCGGCGGCGGCTGGACGATGCTGGTGGTGTCACCTATTTCGACGCCGTTACTGGCGACAACGCTAGCGCCGTCCAGCGACAGAAAATGCCAGTCGTAAACCCTACTGCCACGCAAATAGTTTGCCGCCCTGAAAGGATCGAGGAAAGCCTGTGCGGCGAAACCGTTAAAACCCGGCAGTAGCAGCATGCCGATCTGGCAGGTAAATTCGGTTAAATCTTCCGCCGGGTGCATCAAGACTCGGTTCACGATCGAGTGGGTTGAAACGTAATATCAACAATCTATGGTAATAATTCAAGGTTAAATGTCGCAAAACGACAATAACGAATGCGCCAATGCTGTATGTTTTCGATATTCGGGTTGTCGCCATCGGTTTCGCGCCCCGACGCTAACCCATCACCGACAGGAGAGTGCCGTGTCTAGCGCAACCTTGAGCCGCAGTGAGCTTTCTCAGATTCGAGGACGGTACGACGAGACCGCAATTCGCTCCTACTCGATCGATACCCAATGTTATCTCGATGCGAAATATCTGCAAATCGAACGCGAGCAGATTTTCCACCGCAGTTGGCAGTTCCTGTGCCATGCAGAAAAGCTGCGCGAGCCAGGCAGTTACGTGACCCTCAGCATCGAAGGTCAGAGCATCGTCGCGCTGCGCAACCGCGCCGGCGAACTCAAGGCTTTCTACAACGTCTGCAAGCATCGCGGGCACGAGTTATTGATTGGCGAGGGTCAGACCAAACGCATCACCTGTCCCTACCATGCCTGGACTTACGACCTCGACGGCAGGCTCGCGCGCGCGCCAAGATCGGAATACCTGGAAAACTTCAATCCTAAAGATATCTGCCTCGATCCGATCCAGGTCGAAGTCTTTTGCCATCTGGTATTCGTCAACCTCGATCCCGCGGCCGCTCCGCTGGCACAACAAACCGGCGATCTTGGCAATGAAATTATGCAGTATGCGCCGGATCTCGGACAGCTCACCTTTGCAACCCGCCTGACTTACCGTATCAAAGCCAATTGGAAATGCGTGGTGGATAATTTTCTCGAATGTTATCACTGCCCGGTGGCGCATAAGGGATTCAGCTCGATGATCGACATGGACACCTACAGGGTAAAAACCCACGGTATTTATTCGAGCCACATGGCCAAAGCGCGCACCGGCGCCAACAGTGCCTACAACATCGAAGGCGTTGTGGTAACCGATCACGCAGTCTGGTTCCTGTGGCCGAATATGACACTGATGCGCTATCCCGGACGCGGAAATTTCATGGTCTGGCGGTTTTATCCGATTAACGAGCAAGAAACCTACGAAGAGTTCGATTTCTTTTTCGAAACCGCGCAGCCCGACGCCACCGAAAAAGAGGCCCTCAAGTTTATCGACGAGGTTTTACAGCCCGAGGATATCGGCCTCGTCGAAAGCGTACAGCGCGGCATGAATACGCCGGCCTTCAGATCGGGGCGTTACATGGTCGACATCGAGGGCAGCGGCGCTTCGGAGCATGCGGTACATCATTTTCACGGGCTCGTGCTCGCAGCCTACGGGCGAGCGAGCGCGGATGCGACGCAAGCCCAGGCAACGGAAGCCTAACCCATGACGAAGATAACGACGACCGCCGTGTTGGGCGCCGGCGTTATCGGCGCCAGCTGGACCTCGTTGTTTCTCGCCGCCGGCGTGCTGGAGCAAGCGCAAGCCTTTTATCGGCAGATCGGCAAAATCACGATTCGCGTTAACAAGGAGGTGCCCGCGCATGTCGCCAATCGGCTGCAGGCTGCGCTGTGGCGCGAGGCGATCAGCCTGGTACAAAACGGTGTCGCTTCGGTCGAGGATGTCGATAAGGCAACCTGGGCAGGACCGGGGTTACGCTGGGCGGCGATGGGGCCCCATATGTTGTTCCACCTCGGCGCCGGTCAGGATGGCTTGCTCGAATTCTGCAATCGTTACCATGACAGCTTTCAGCGCTGGTGGGACGACCTGGGCCAGGCGGAATTGACCGCGGACTTGGCACAAACCCTGTTTTCCGGGGTGAATGATGAGTCGAGAGGAATGAATGTCGAAACAGCCGCGGCCAGGTGCGATGCCTTGATCGTCGAATTCCTGTGCGCCCGCAAGCAACTCGAATCCTGATATCGGACCTGGAGACACGAATCTTGAGCGACCAACTTAAATCCAAAACGGCCTTCGTGACCGGCGGTTGCGGCGGTATCGGAGCCGCTATCTGCAAACGCTTTGCCGCGGAGGGCGCCAGCGTCATCGCGGCCGACCTGCAGCAAAACGGAACCCAGCCCCTGGGGGTCGAGTTCAGGGAATTCGATCTTACCCGGGAAGCGATCGTCAAAGCCACATTTAACGATCTCGCGGCCCAATGGGATCGGCTGGATATCTTGGTTAATGCGGCCGGCATCGAAATCGAGAAAACCATCGAAGACACCACGCTCGAGGAATGGAATCGAATCTTCGCAATCAACGTCACCGGCATGTTTCTGACATCGAAATACGCCCTACCCCTGCTGCGCGAATCGGGCACCGCCAGCGTCATCAATTTCGGATCCTACGACGGCTATATCGCAGACCCCGGTTTGGCCGCCTACTGCGCCACCAAGGGCGCGGTGCATGCGCTGACGCGTGCCATGGCCTGCGACCACGGTCCCGAGGGCATTCGCGTCAAAGGGCATTCGCGTCAATGCGATTTGTCCCGGTTACGTCAACACCCCTTTGTCCCGGTTACGTCAACACCCCGATGCTGCAAAGGTTTTTCGGCGAATCGGGCGATATCGAATCACTCAAACAGGCGGCGCGGGATGTACATCCGATGCGCACCTATGGCGAACCCGAGGACATCGCCAACCTGGCGAACTGGCTCGCCTCGGACGAGGCGCGCTACGCTTCGGGCCAACTTTGGGTGCTGGACGGCGGTCTGAGCGCTCAGGTCCAGCATCTGAGCGCTCAGGTCCAGCAGATGCAGCTGTAAAATCGAGTTTCCAAGATGTCGAAACCTGTTATTATTTCCTGTGCCGCCACCGGCGGCATCCCCACCGGCGGCATCCATTGCCGCCACCGGCGGCATCCATACGCCCGGCATCCATACGCCGAGCATATCCCCCTACCTGCCGATCACGCCGCAGGAAATCGCCAGCAAGCTGTTCGGCGACGACTTCGAGTGGTCGGTACTGGCCGCGGGTCGCCATCAAATGCCGTTTGCAACCTAGGCCGCGACCATGAGCGGTAATCTGCGTGTCGGTCTCGAAGACAGCCTATATATCTCCCGCGGCGAACTTGCCACTTCCAGTGCCGCACGGGTCGACAAAATCCGCGGCATTACCGAAGCCCTCGGTCATTCCGTGGCGACCCCGGATGAAGCCCGCAACCGCTTGGCCTTGAAAGGCGGCAATAACGTGAATTTCTGATCCGGATTTGAATTTCTGATCCGGATTAAATTTCTGATCCGGATTACTTTCTGATCCGGATTGATTACTTTCTGATCCGGATTGATTACTTTCTGATCCGGATTACATTTCTGATCCGGATTACATTTCTGATCCGGATTACGTCCGGATTACATTTCTGATCCGATTACATTTCTGATCCGGATTATCTGATCCTCCGGATTATTCTGATCCGGATTAATGATCTGATCCGGATTACTTAATGATCTGATCCGGATTACAATATGCAAACCAAACCCTGCATCGCGGGCAAGCGGTTCGCGGCGTCGGTAGGCTCATCCGTCGCTGCCTCTGTCTCCGGGTCACCCGCGGCCCCGGCACTCCCGAGATACCCAGAACGGCGATCAAAGATTCTGGCAATGGCTGCAAATTCTGGCAATGGCTGCAATATGTCAGTATATAGTCTCGATGCATATAAAGCAATCAAACCTGTCAAGCTGGCTCAGGCGTGAAAAGACTAACGGGTAAAACCGCACTCGTTACCGGCGGTCGTCAAGGTATCGGGCGTGCCATCGCCGAACGGTTTGTCGCCGAGGGAGCGCGCGTGATGGTTTGCGGTCGAGGTACCCGGTCTGAAGATTTGCCCGCTGCGATACTGTGGCAAACCGCCGATGTTTCCGATAAAGCCGAAGTGAGCACGTTGCTCGATAGCGTCGTCGCAGAATTCGGCGAATTATCGATACTGGTCAACAACGCCGGGCTGCAGATCGAAAAAACCATCGTCGAGACCACCGACGAGGATTGGGACCGGCTGATGGGCGTCAATGCGAAGGGCGTGTTCATGTTGTGCCGCGGCTGTATTCCGCTCATGCCCAAGGGCGCTTCGATAATCAATATTGGTTCGATTTCAGCGTCGACCGCGGATCCCGGACTCGCGCTCTACAATGCCTCGAAGGCTTTCGTGCAGGGTCTGACCCGTTCGATCGCGGTCGATCACGGTCCCGCTATACGCTGCAACGCAATCAGCCCCGGCTGGATCATGACCGCCATGGCCGATGCCGCGTTTGCCGTCGCCGACGACCCTGCCGCCGCCAAACGCGATGCGCTGGCGCGCCATCCTGCGGGCCGCTTCGGCGAAGCCGACGATATCGCCAAACTGGCGTTATGGCTTGCCTCCGACGATGCAGCATTCGCCACCGGCCAGTGTTATACCCTCGACGGCGGCGTGACCGTGGCATCCCCGCTAAACCCTGGATTATTCTAGAATTGTTACCTATATTAATTCGGCAGCAATAAATATATGTGAACTATAGCGCTAAAGTCGGCGCTATTCGCTTTTATGTTCGGTTTACCTAACGCCACACTAACCAAGGCTATTGATGTCAATCGATACAGACGAGGTCGCGTTAATACTATCGGGCGTCAAGATCCTGCAGGATCTTGATGTCGAGGTCATTCGCGATATCGCAGAACACATCGAAATCGCCGAATTCAAAGCCGGCGAACTGGTCGTGGAAAAGGGCTATACGGGCAATCGTATCTACTTTATCTTCGAAGGTAAGGTGGAGGTTCAAATACCCGATCCGCAGGGTGATGTCAAAAGCCGCATCATGCTTAAGAAAGGCGAGGTAGTCGGCGAAATTTCACTACTGATCAATTCGACCTATTCGGCCGACATCGTGGCCCTCACCGACACCACTTCGTTTTACCTCGATCATTTGCACTTCAAGAATTTAATCGAGCGACATCCGGATTTTGCCGAAGTCATGACGCAGCTGATGACCAGCCGCATGGCGCAATACGGCGGCATTAACCGCGTCAGTAAATACGAACTCAGGGGCAAGCTCGGCGAAGGTAATATGGCGACCGTGTTCAACGCCTGGGACCCGGAACTCGAGCGCGAAGTGGCGATCAAGATGTTGAAATACAAGCTCGCCTTCGACGACAAGTTCCTCGATCGCTTCGAACAGGAAGCTAAAACGATTGCGAGCCTAAATCATCCGAATATCATCAACGTATTCGAGGTAATCGATGAATTCTCGACCCGTTTCATCGTCATGGAAAAACTGCACGGCCAGGATCTTGCCGAAATTCTGAAGCAAAAAGGCGCCTTCGGTCTCAGCCAGACACGCGAAATACTGTCGCAGGTCGCGAGCGCTCTGCAGTACGCGCACAATCTCGGCGACAAGGGCATAGTGCACCGCGATATCAAGCCGTCGAATATCGTGGTCGACGCCTATGGTAATATTAAACTCACCGATTTCGGTATCGCCGGCCCGCCGCGGGACAAGGAGGTCAATATCGAGGGCACACCCTCTTATCTGGCGCCTGAAATCATCAACGGCGACAGGTTTGACGGACGCGCCGATATTTATGCGCTGGGCGTGATGGCGTTTCATATGCTGACCAACAGCCCGCCGTTCAGCGCCGCCACCCTGGGTAAATTGCTAAAGATGCAAGTGCGTCAGAAACCGCCCGATATTCGCAAGAATATTGCCGATATCGATGAGGGTTTAGCGAGATTTATCGAAAGCGCACTGTCCAAAGAGCCCGGCGAGCGGATTTCCGACTGGCGCGTTATCCGCAAAATATTAAAACCCGCGGGGCAGTTCCATTTGCAGCTCGATCCCGATGAGTTAGCGGTGACTATCCGCTTTCGAGATACTTCTTATCAACAATCGGCCAGTTTCATCAACGCGATGCAGCAGCTATTACGAGAAGAAGGCATTAACCATGGGATTGAAATGCACCGCGGCAGCAACGCCAGCGAAGACGAAGAATCTATCTCAAAATGAAGAAATATTGGTCATTGGATTGCTCAGCGACGGAAAACCTCCATCAACACTCCAAACCAATTGCGGCGCCACAAGACCGCCCGGACGCTGATTCTGCGGATGATTGCCATCAAGATTCTGAACGGTCTGGATATATTGCAATTCGAGTTTAACCCGCTGTGGATCGGTGGCGTCGCGGCTTGGAGCGCGGCCTTGTTGTTATTCGCCGATATCTCACGAATCCTTAAAATTCAGGTTTCGCTAATCCTGTTGGCCGGCACCGGTCTGATTGTTTTCGCACACCGGCAAACGGCGCCCGTCGATCTGGATTTGCTGATCAGCTCGAGCACCGCACTAATGACCATGATTGCATCGGTCGGTTTCCTGAGGCTGGTCAAGATTCCCGCTATCCGGCACCAATCTCGTGTTTCGGGGGCGTTACGGCATCGCCGGCGGGAAGCTTGCATTCTGGTATGGGCCCTATGCGCTCGGCATGCCGCTGATCGGAGCGCTCTGGTTACAAGTGGTGGCGCGACTATTCCCGGCAGTTTAAGCCAGCAGCAAAATACCAGGATCGGGGCAATTTTCGCGGAAAAAGTCGACCTCGCCCGGGCGTACTACTCCGGGGGGGTAGTCCCCACGATAGCCCTGCATGTCCCGAACCAGCTGAAAATGCAAATGCGGCGTCCAATTGCCATTGCGCGGACGGGGCCCGATTTCTGCGATCTTATCGCCCGCGGCAATCGTTTTGCGCTCTGCCATATGCGTCAGCGATGCCTCATCCAGGTGGCCGTAGAGCGTATGGAATACAAAGCCTTCGAGCCGATGTTGCAATATGATCACCGGTCCATAATCACCGTATACTGACGTGGTCAAGCTTTTTGATACACCCCAGTTAAGCGGCATCCTTCATTTCCAGACATTGTTTTTCATAATCGTTCGGGCTGACATAACTCAGCGTCGAATGTAATCGATATGGGT
>Ga0136654_1000565_pt1 | contig 10840 bp, 9 predicted proteins | sample InaspJWI70metaG_FD_94865 | JGI IMG/M metagenome (GOLD analysis project Ga0136654, IMG submission 94865) | Marine gutless worms symbiont microbial communities from Oahu, Hawaii - Inanidrilus sp. 1 OAHU.JWI-70 metaG (version 2) | ecosystem: Host-associated > Annelida > Digestive system >... | reverse complement strand
GACTTCACCATCCGCAACGCCTGGCAGAAGTAATTAGAGGAGTTAAATTTGTCAATGGTGTCGAAGAAAAACGGATTGCCGCCTAATTTCTTCATACACAACTATTGACTATATCTCTTTGCTCATTCTTTTCATATACAAGCAAAAATTATAATTTATAGCATAAATTCTGAATCTTTAGTTTGCCTCAAACGGAATGAAATTTTGAAAATCGCCTGATATATCTTGATTTAGACGGATTCGTAATCATTATAAAATTGTAAACCGTTAAAAGGAGGTGAACCCAATGACGGAAGAGGAAAAAAATGTGATCGTTCCTATAGTTAATGTCAACCACAATGAGGATGACACCGGTTTGGTCATTAAAGTAGATCTTGCCGGCGCGTCAAAGGAAAGCGTGGATCTGGATATGGGCGAAAAAGGCTTTTGCGTGAAAGCTGAAGGCGATGATTTTCGCTACGAAAACTGCTACATGCTGGCTCACGACGTCAAAGCCGAAGAATCCGAGGCGAAATTTACCTCAGGGCTTTTGGTCATCAAAGCGCCCTTCAAAGAAGTGCGGCGCGGGCACAAGGTGTCCATTCAGTAAGTCACGTGCTGTCAATATTCATTTATCGAAGAAGCCGAACCAACCTGGTTCGGCTTTTTCGTTAGGCGGATGCTATTGCCCGCAACTACTTATACCGACACATCGACGACTTCGGCTTCGGTCACCCTCAGAAGCTCGGAAGAGGTCATCCGCATCATGGCGTCGATGTCACCGCCGCCACCGAAAATTACTTCCGGCCGGGTAACGGCCGGGTCCACAAGCGTGCGTATCTTCCGGCGGTGGCCGAAGGGAGGCATGCTGCCCACTACGTAGCCGGTGAATTCGAGAGCCTGCTCGGAGCCGGTGAACTTAACTCTTTTGCGGCCCACTCCCAGGAAGGACGCCACTTTTTTGCGATCCACGCGGACTGTCCCGTTGTTAATCACTAGCAGCGGCTGTTCTTCGACCTTGAACACCAGCGATTTGATGATCTGTTCGGCATCAACGCCTAACTCTCTGGCCGCATCGTTCACCGTCGGCGTGTGTGCGGTCATGGGCAAAATGACGGCTTCGATGCCATGGTTTTCGATGAATTGCATCAGATCGTTGCTGGTCATGGATTTCGGTGGCATAGGCGCATTCTCCAACAAATCAGCAATCAAGAGTGACCGGGGACTATCGGCATTCGCATGAAATCATATCTGAGTTTTTCAAATCTCACCGTTCACGCCAGCTTCGTCAGGTACGCATCCCGGGTCAGCCAGAGCTCCTCCATGCGGAACATGTGCCAGTGATCGTGCATCAGGATGTGTCTCACCAGGATGTACAGCGAATAAAGTTCGTATTCCGGATGGGTGCCGGTTTTGTGCCAGGCGGCATCATCCGCTGTTTCAAGCAGCGCCAGCTGCTTCTCCCGTTGGTCGGCAAACGATTCCAGGGCGGCGGTCATCTCCATTACCGGCGGCGTGTCTTCGACCTCATCGTCACCAGGTATGTAAGGAACAAACTCGGGACGGTCTTCGTCCATAAACCTTTGCAGACGCTCCAGCAGCATGGGCTGCACCTGGGCCAGGTGACTGACGTGTTCGGCAATGGTCCAAAAGCCCTCGCCACGGCGCAGGTTCATTTTGTCTGCCGGAATGGTCTGCACGAATTCCGACAGGATACGGCCGGAGCGCTTCAGGCAACCTAGTAAATTGGTTATATCCTGCATATCAAACCTCACTCATTCTTTCTTTCCATTTGTCAAAATCGCCGGGAAGAATTTCCAGGATCTCGTAGCCCGACATACTGTATAGATCGTAGTTGAGATCAAGATTCAACATAATCTTATTCTTATCACCGGCAACACCAAACATTTTAACAATATCCCGGGCTTGCGCATCGAAAACTAGATTGCATAAGATCAATGCGCAGCGTGCAGAGCAGCGCATGTGCCGGAAATAGCTCAAAGCTTCAGGCCTGCCAGATCAAACTTCTCCAGCATGAAGCGGTGAAATGCGTCGTCATCCAGATCCGCGCGGTTTCCCAGGAACTCTTTGCTCAGCGGACCGGCTGCATAGACCGCTTTAGGATTGTCTTCAAAAACAGCTTCCAGGATCAGATCGGCGATCAGTTCCGGATCGGCAACGGTCCGCTTTTCAAACATCTTTCCCACCGCTGCCTTCGTCGTTTCATAAAATCCTTTATAATCCGGATCGGTGCGTGCCATTAGATCGCCGGTCATTTTATCGGCAACTTCATTGAACTCGGTTCCGATAGCGCCCGGGCGGATCGCCACCACCTTTATGCCGAAGGGCGCCAATTCAGTCCGCAAGGCATCCGTAATGCCTTCGACGGCATACTTGGACGATGCATACACGCCGCTGCCCGCAAAGGGAAACTTTCCGACGATGGAACTAAGGTTGACGATGATTCCATTTCGCACTTTGCGCATGGCAGGCAGACAGGCCTGCGTCACCCGGACAAGGGCAAAAAAGTTGACCTCGAACAGGCGCTTGATATCCGCCAGGGCAACATCTTCCAGCACGCCACGGGTACTGTAACCAGCATTGTTGACGAGCACGGAGACAGGTTGCGGCAGCTCCGCAAGGTAACGGCAGAATGTTTCCGTGTCCTCAGGGTGGGATAAGTCCACCTGCCTGGCGGTGATGCCGGGGTGTTGATCCGCCAGCGCATTCAGGCGATCCAGTCGCCGCGCGGCAGCGATGACGTTAAATCCCTTTTCAGACAACCGCACGGCGGTAGCCTTTCCGATGCCACTGCTTGCCCCGGTAACCAAGGCTGTTTGTTTTTCCACTTGCATAGCGCTTTCTCCTTTAAACATGATTAGAAGTGTTTTCAAAACCCAATCTAACGTCCAAATACTGTGTTGCGAGTTTCTTCGAAATGCTCACATACTACCGTGTATGCAACGCTTTTTCATCAACTCGCGTCTAGTCTTTGGATGTGATCTGAGGTTTTGAAACCACTTTTTGTTAATTGAGAGGAGCATAACCGCATCGTTCTTTATCGTGTTAAGCAATGGGCGCCCCTGTAAACAACTCATGTCGCGGCTGGCCCGCGACGAACTCCAGTCGGCCCGAGCTCATGGCCGAGGGCAGTCGAGCCGAAGCCGCTCCCACAGAAAATCTTTAAAAAGCAATATTTTCTGCCCAATATGAGGTGCTGCGGAATTTCATTTCAGAAGTTTTTCCAGGCAGCACTTTGCGGGTGTCTTTTAGTAAGACATCAAGCCGCGTATGGTTGAACTTCCCGATTTATTTTTTCTCTTAAATTATCTTCAGCAACGTCCAGGTCGTAATCCATTTGCAATCCTAGCCAGAATTGGGGGGACATCCCAAAAAATTTACCCAATCTCAATGCCGTGTCCGCTGTTACACGCCTTTTTCCATGGACGATTTCATTGATGCGTCGAGCAGGCACACGAATATCCAGTGCCAAACGGTTCTGGCTGAGGCCCATTGGCTTGAGAAATTCTTCAAGCAGAATCTCACCCGGATGAATCGGAGGTATTTTTTTATTTCCCATATTTATCTTCCTTCACGAGTGATAATCGACAATTGTAACCTCATATGCATTACTTTCCTTCCAGACAAAGCAAATACGCCACTGGTTTTTGATGCGGATGCTGTGCTGACCTTTGCGATTCCCTTTTAATATCTCGGGCCTGTTTCCTGGGGGAATACGCAAATCGTCAATGTTGAGTGATCTGTGCAGCATGCGCAATTTCCGTAAGGCAATGCTATGGATGGACTGCGGCAACTTAATGGAAAAGCGGCGGTTGAATATTTTTTCCGTCTCTTTACATTTGAAAGACTCGATCATAAAATTAAATATAACGCGTGGCGTTAAATGTCAATGGTTAACAACTCCAATTCCAATAAAATAACCCTATCCGTTCATTGAAGACTCATTGCTTTGGTTTTGACCACTTCTGTGGTATGATGCCTTGCATTTAAAATGACATCGATGTTGCGTCTTTTATGCATGCAAGCTTGCTGCAGGAGTTGAAATGTCTCCGGAAGCCATCAGCGCAATGTTTACGGAAACCGTATTGGAAAACCTGTTCCCGGCCCAGCGGGCGGATCGCTTTTTCGAAGCCATGTACGGCGACGTATCCGAAGGGGCGTACGATATTCGGCTTTCATTTCACGCCTGCAGATCCGATGCACTCGAACTGAGGTTCAACTTATGCCGGCGGCCGGACAAATGTCTGGTATGTAATCTGACCTACGGTCTGCCGCAGGTTTTTGCCCGCCATCCCATCATCGACATCCGGGGTCTGGTAGATAAAATCGATAAAATTTTAAACGGCGCGGCGCAATGCGGCCGCTGGGAGCTGGGGGATACCCGGGAAATTTCCGCTGATCTGCATGTAATACCACTGACGATATCTCTATATCGCACATAGCCCGAAAAATTCATGTAAATTTTTATACAAGCGCATTTGATTTAAAAATATTGCTATCAACAAAAATAGTTTGATCTGAATTTTTCTGGAGACACTTTGTACCAGACTCATTTTTTACAGAACAGCATTAAAGTTTTCACCCTACTGGCAAGCTCAAGACGCCCATTTGCCGCGTTATCATGGACTTGCGGTATCATAAGTACAGCTGCGTCTCTGAATGCCTTGCAAATGAACACCTCGAACTCGTGATATATCCGGGTAAGATTGGCTCCTATTGTATCCGAGGAAGCACTGCATATCAATTCAACTCACTACCGGCAAAGTGTTTGTGGAGATCAAGCGCCTAAAAAGTGATATTTTCCTAAAATAACAACTGGTAGCGGGTGCCGGCACCCTGGCCTAGCTTCTGCAGGATTTCAGCATTCGTAAGGATTCTCAATGTGTATTGAACCGTTCTTCGTGGCAAGCCGGTGGTTCTAACGATATCTGCAACTTTCAGACGGTTCTCCGGACTGCCTTTAAAGATATTTAAAACTGTTTGAGCGGTTTCGGAAAGTTTTTTCAGTCGCGCATACCGTTTTCGGTAAATATCAATGTCGGAAAGGCACGCATTGAGAATCTTGATAAAAAACCAGGCCACCGGTTCCAGATCATATGTTGAAGAATCCGGACTGAATTTGCCTTCGGCTGCACGTTGAAGTGTCGTGTAGTAAAGCGACCGATTCTGCTCGATATGCCTGTCGATCGCGATAAACGGGGTGATTCGCTCCCAGTACCTGTCGTTGGATTGAAGCAGGGATAGAATAAATAGAGCCCTGCCCAAACGGCCGTTACCATCCTGGAACGGGTGAATCGCCAGGAAACGAAAAACAAATTCAGTAGCAATTAGCACCGGCCAGGTGTAATCGCGAAGGGTTCGATTATACCAATCGACAAGATCCGCCATCGCAGTTTGCGTTGCAATCCCCGGGGGAGCCGGATCCAGAACAATCCTTTCTTCACCCGATTGGTGGTTAATGAAGATCACCCGATTCGGTGAATTTTTATATCCTCCCGCATGATAGTCTGCCCGGGGATAATATCGCAACAGATCATGGTGAAGACCGCGAACACTTGATTCGGTTAAAGGAAAAAGTTCCTTGGCCTGCAAATAGACGGTCGCCAGCATATGTCGGCAGCCGACCACTTCTTCGACGCTTCGTTCTCGATCTTTTGAAAGCTTTTCCAGAATAAAAGTTTTATATTGCTCGAAAGCAGTCGTTTTTCCATCTTCAATCAATGTCGTATCCACCCATTCGACCTCCTGATCGGTCAGTGCGGCATTTTCGATTCGGGTCGACGCCCCAATATTGCTGATAAACGCAAAATGATGGAGATAATTCGCCTCATCAGCAGGCATCGCTTCTAGCGTTTTGACCAATTCGGCTAGTTTACCCTGGAGGTCCTTCAACTCATTTTCAAGCATCGAAGACGGTACAAACGAAAGCATTTTAGAAACAACCTATGAATGCATAAGCAACAAAATACGCAATATTACGCAATATTGCGTAAATATATTTTTTTACTTATTGCGTATTTTATTTCAATTCTTTAGAAAAGTCAAGGTTGATGAATTCGTGGAAATAGTCAATTTAATGGGAATCAAGAAGAAGTTGGAGCCCATCGACTTTCGCTTAATTCGGGTTCACCTCACTTCCGGCAAAGTATTCGTGGGGATCAAACGCGTTAAACGCGATCTTTCCCTTTCGCCGCGCAGCATTGTAAAGTTTAGTGATATAAGCCTTCCATTGACCTCCTAGTTTCGGATGGTCCTGGTACACCGAATCAAGGGCGTGATTTATCTCGTGTTTCAAAATCTCTTCAAACTGGGGAGTTTTCAGAATCCGAGCCGAAATGAAAATTATCCGATTATAATGGTTGTAGGCCGCCGGTTGTTGGTCCCACTCACGTCCGCCATTTAATTGATCTTCCGCCTCGAACCACTGTTTCTGCCCGTCACCATTAACGTCCACCCACCTGCCCGGCGTAATTTTTCCATCTCCATTCAAATCCAGTCCGAATCCAAGGTCGGTGAGCCTGGCGCCCTCGGCTCCGACAAATATGCGAACGCCGTTTTTTTCCAGAAAAGTGGTCAGTTCCGGGGGGAATCCGGCCATCTTTGCGGCCACATCACTTTTCTCTTGCGCGGTGGCGCTTCCGGTAATCAACGGATCGGAAATCTGTATCCTGGGCTGTATCTCTGCGGCGGGACTCAGCGAATCTAATTTCAGGCCGGCAATAAATTTTTTCAGATAACCCTCGGTAACGACTGCGGTTTCGTACATGGCCAGCGGGTGATACTTTACCAGGTCGGGGAACTCGGCCAGCAAGGTATGCAGCGAAGGCGTTATCTGGGCATGACAGAATATATCCTGCAGATTATGCAGGCCGATGCCCAATTCCTGCTCCGCCGCATCGTAGTATCCGTCGCCCGCCAGATCGAGAGCCCGGTCAAAGTGGATCCTGACGGCGGCGATGCGCGTATCTTCGACACGGCAGGGGCTGCGGTTGTAATGCCGGTGAACCTCTCCGCGCCCCGCTTCGGTGCCGGTCTTTCTGGGTTGGGTTTCGTCATCGGGATCGCAGTAGTGAGTACTGCTGCTGTCGACCGCAATACACATGTGTGCGATCCTGCCGGCCTGGATTTGCGTAAATCCCAGCTTAAGGGCAATGTCATAGGTGCCGAAATTCCCGTTGCCCGTGCGAGCCGGGTTGAGGCTTCCCGTATGGATGCCCTCCTCCCATGCGTACTGGCGCAGTTTTTGGCGCACAATCCCGAAATAGCGGGCCGTTTTAGAAGCCGCGCTCCAATCTCCTTTGACAATTTGCTCAATCCGGCCATGGCGGTCATGATCGGGTCGAGCCGCCCCGGCGCGCTTTTCCATTTTTTTGACCACCAGCCAATCGATCAACCGGTCGATGGCGTCGACCAGATGCGGGCTGAGACGGCTCAGCGCCAGTAAAACCTTCTGCAGGACAACGGCGATGGTCGCGGGGAACGGAAAGTAGCGCGTATCCGGACGATAATCGTCCACCAGATGAAACCCGCGCAGCATTTCGACGCTCGTCCGGCCGGCCGTCACGGATTGGTCAAGACCGAGGTCGGCCAGAAACCGATGCGGATCGTAACTATCGTTCGACCGGCCGCCGAGCGTACGTTTATACTTTTCAGCATCCTGCGGGTCGCCAGCCGGCTGCCATTGGCCGCTGCCGTAAATATCGTCCGGGACGGCCAGGTTGCGCTGGATCTCTTTTTCTAGGGCTCCTTCTTGCCAGATCCCAGGCCGGAAGAAATTTATTTTTGATGGCCTTGTCATTCAAGTACAAGATTTCACGCTAAGGTATGATTAATCAGCAGTGAAGAATCCAGATTCTCCCCAGCAAGCTCCACCAGATGCCGGTGGTGGGTGAAAAAAATGACCTGGGTCTTTTTTGAAAGTTCGGCCAGGACTTTCAAGGCTGCAACCGCACGTCCGTCGTCGAACTTGATCAAAATATCGTCCACAATAAACGGCATCGCTTCGTTCCGGGCCAGGTATTCGGCCACACCTGCCAGGCGAAGGGCCAGGTACAGCTGATCGGCCGTTCCGTCGCTCATTCCGTCCACCGTAACGATCTCTTTTCCGCCCGGCCGGACCCCCACCAGCACCGGTTGGCCATGATCGTCAAACTCGAGGCGCAGCCCGGCAAATGACTGCTGGGTGAGCTGCGAAAACAGCAGGTCAGCGTGTTTTAAAACCGGGCCCTGGTTTTTAGCGCGGTATCTTTCCACGGCCAGGTTCAGTACGGTGGTGGCCAGCTTCAATCCCGCATACTTTTCAACATCGCTTTCGATGCGCCCCAAAAGCATCTGCGTTTCTTCTGCCAGCTCGGCCGCCCGCGCGCTGCCGTCCATTTTGCCGAGCTCTGTGCGCTCGCTGCCGATGGTTTGGTCAAGTTCTGATTTTTCAAGGGTTTGCGCAGCAATGCTGTCTTCCAACACTCTGATTTGGGTATTGATGCCGTCCGGATCCTCAAGCAGAGCATCCTTTATGAATTCGTCGACGGTGGCACCGGCACTTGACTCGCGCAGACGGTCATCGAGTCCGGCCAGTTCTGACTCGATCCGGCGACGCCGCTCGGAACGTCTTTCAGCTTCGGCCAGCTCCTGGTGGTTGTCGCAGCCCGCATCACGGCACATGCTGTCAAGTTGGGATTGGATGTCGGTCAGGGTGTCGGCCGCCTTTTTCTCCCGTTTTTTTTCGGCTTTTAACTGACGGTCGAAGGTATGTTTCTTTGATGCCGCGGTGCGGGTCTGGTTCAGGCGCCGATTCAATTCCACTGCTGCCTGCTCGGCCGGCATACCCGCCAAATCTGCGGCGGCCGCTTCTATCAGAGCCAGGACATTGCCTGCGAAAGCGTCCGCATCACGGTCGATTCCGGCAATGCGCTTTTGAAGAATGGCGGCTTCGTTGAGCTTGTCGAACAACGTTTTCAGCTCCTCGACCACCACGTTGGCCTGGACCGGAACGGCATCGGCACCCAGCCCCAGCGGCCTGACGGCTTGCTCCCACCGGCTTTGCCACTGGGACAGCTCCATTTCACTGTTTTTTACCCTGGTCTGCGCAGCAGCAAGTTCATTTTCGCGTTGTGCGATAGCTGCCAGAAGCTGTTGTCTTTTGCGGCCCAAATGTTCCTGGCTTTCGATGAACTTGCCGCTGCGTTTGATGAGATCAGACAGGGTTTCATTTTCACCGGCCGCAAACCCGCAAATGGTAAGCAAACATTGGTCCAGGCCCCGGCGCTGCGCGTCGATGCCGTTTCGCAGATCTTCGGCTTTGGCCTTTCTTTCCCGAATCTCGGCCGCTTTGGCGGCAAGGGATCGGTGGTTCTGTGCCCAAACCCGCATTTCCTTTGGCGTTCTGGGAGCGATGCCAACCGGTTCCCAAAGCCGGATCCACCCCTGGCGGGTTTCCGCACACCGTTTCTCGGCAGCGGCAAGGTCGGTAGCCAATTGCGCCTGCTGATTTGTGCGCATGTCTCGATCAGTCAGGAGCTTGGCCTTGGCGGCAACGCGGTCTGCCTCGCGCCGAAGCCTGTCGGCGACCTCGTCCGCCCGCTGGACGCTCGACCCGAAGGCCGCGGCCAGGTTTTCCGATGCTGGAAAATTGCGGACGAATTCATTCACCGCTTCTTCGAAAGCAGGCGCATCTGCCAGCCGGGACCAAACCAGTTGCCAGCCGTCATCCCGCAAGCGCCTTGCCGCCAGCAGGTCCTGCTCGGTGGGAACCGCATGCGCTATCTGCAGGGCCTCTAGCTGACGGTCAACTTCCTGCCGCTCGCCCTCGACTCTGGCGATTTCAGCTTTGAGATCGGCAACCCGGCGCTCGGCTGCATCCACTCGATCTTCAAAATCATCGATTGTCTCGGGCAGAGGCACGGGAAGCGATTCGAGTGCCGCCACGGTTCCCTGCCACAGCGTCTGCTGGCCCAGTGTCACTTCCAGGTTTTTCAGGGCACGTTGAACCTCCCGCTGTTCCGCCCGGCAATGCTTTTCCAGAGCACCGAATTCTTCCGCCTGCACCATGGCATTTTTTAAGGCATCGACCGGTTTTGGTTCCTGCAGCTCTTTGAGCTCCTTTTTCAGATTTTCAAGCTCGTGGGCGAATTGGGGAATCTGTTGGCGATTGCTCTCGATGCGCGTGACGATGCGCTCATAACGGGTGCCCAGCTCATTTATGCGCACCGTCTCCGTTTTTTTTATCCGCAGCTTTCCGGCCTCTTCGAGGGTAAGATCGTCGCGCAGGCTGCGCAGAATATCCGCTGCTTCTGAGCGTAAAACACTGCGGCGGGTTTCGAGCCGGACCCTGTCCTTGGCCGCTTTATTCTGACTGCCCAGCTCCTGGTAAAATTCTTCTATCAGCCCGGCATTCTCAAGCGTAATCTCAGAGACCTGCAATTCCCCGGCCGCTTTTTCGATCGTTTCGATGGCATCCAGGGCCTTCGTGCGGTCGTTTTCGGCAATTTGAAGTTTTGTAATGAGCTCGCGGCGCTTTTCACCGAAGTGTTCCGGTAAAAGAACGGCCGATGCATAGTCCTGCAGTTCGTGCATCAATTCCGTGCGCCGCGCGATAATCGGAAGCGCTTCGCGGATGCGCTTCAATCGATGCACAGCCCGCTGCTCACCGGCCAGCTTTTGCTCGAGGCGTTGCTTGCGCGCCGTTGCTTCGCGAAAGGCCCGATCGTGTCGCTGCCACTGCCGACCGGGAAGCTGGGCGTCGCGCAGCGCCTTGCGTTTGCTGTTGAATCGACTGATGGCCGCGTTAATGCTCGGTTTCTGGCCGGATGGTCTGAATAGGGCATCCGCTTCGGCCTTGAGT
>Ga0136654_1000564_pt1 | contig 10861 bp, 5 predicted proteins | sample InaspJWI70metaG_FD_94865 | JGI IMG/M metagenome (GOLD analysis project Ga0136654, IMG submission 94865) | Marine gutless worms symbiont microbial communities from Oahu, Hawaii - Inanidrilus sp. 1 OAHU.JWI-70 metaG (version 2) | ecosystem: Host-associated > Annelida > Digestive system >... | reverse complement strand
GCATCGGCCTATCGGCCGCTATCTGCGTTCAAAACACAGGAAACCAATGGCATTGTTAAATATAACACGTCATTTGCTGTATGTTTATTTCCGGTTGCGAACGGTGCATTGTTGGTGCAAAAATGTCCTACGGTTAGGGCTAGTGTTAGGTCAAAGGTTAATAATTGTTGTCGCAGTAGCGTATCAGCCAAAAGATTTAAGGATTCATTGATTTCTTACGCATTAAACGCCGATGCAGTAACTAGCCGCACCATTTTGTGACAGCTGAAACAATAATAGTATTTTACTGTTTTACTTCACGTCAACGTTTAATATATTCAGTTTCACCACAGTAACAGAAACTAAACGGAATTGAACAGCTGCTAATACTGCACAGAGTCAATGCATGATTACTGACCGTGTTAGTGAAAAAAAGGTAAAGGTAGCCCATACTCGATTACCGAGCGTAGGGTTCTGGATCTGATCCCGGTTCTCGGCAGTCAGCCTGCAGGTGATGTGGTGATGTGAGTCATAAACCCGGCGGTAAGCTGTCATTACTTTCCGCCAGGCCTGCAGTTACCCCCGCAACCCTTAAGAGGGCTGCTACCAATTTTGCTGCTTGGTGAACAGAGGCACGATGGGCGTGAACAGTTTGCCTAAGACTGTTACCTGACAGCGTCGCGACTGCGATTTGAACCCGGGCCTTTCTGCACTTGAGTCCAGCACGTAACCACTCGGCTACCGAGCCACCCTTAGTGTTAGTGAGGTAGGTAATAAATTCGGTTGTGTCCGTCTGTCTGTTTTCAACTTTCATTTTTGAACCGTTTAACGTCTGACCTTGGTTTTTTGCAAGCGTTTCGGTTATGATCATAGCTCGCTGGAGACTGAAAATCAAGGTCACGGGCCGACGTCAAGGTTTACGATTAGGGCTGGAAAAGATGGTAAAGCGGTCGGTCTGAAATCGATCCTCAATCTAGGACAGTTCGTATAGTAATGTCTTACTGTCACATACCATATTTTCATCACAGTTCTGTGAACTACCGTAAACTGAACTGAGCAGCTGCAAATACTACATACAACAAGCCATAATATGATAGGCTACTCTGTTCTATCATCAGGCATCTTGGGAGGTACAGGGTGGTGTTGTGGATACCGCGGCCCACCGCGCGGTGGAAACGGCGGACCACCGCGGCGCGGAAAAGGTCCCGGATCGCCACGCTTCGCCGGTGGTCTGCGTCCGCGCGAGTGTGCCGGCATTCTGCCTCTTGGTGGAGCTGCTTCTCTCGCTAGCTGCAGACCCATCGCTCTGGGTGGTCGGGGATCGGACGGACCGAATCCATAAACACTGAAGTCCATCAGTGGTCGGATCGCACCGGACTCACCCTGATCTGCGGACTCGTCCACCTCAAACTGACCCTCGCTGGTTTCCACAGCAGGTGCGCCGCTATCCAGAGGCAGCTGTGAAATGGGCGTGTTACGGGTCAGGTCGGCCTCCAGTAATCTCGGAGGGGCTCCTAAGATGCCTTCGACAGCATGTGCTGGTTGTTCGTTGCCTGGCATCTCTCTTCTTTGCCGCTGCACGCTTTCCGATCTGGGGTCCACGTTGCCCGGTATTTCTGCCATCAAATGCGCGACCTTCACGCCTGCGGGACAGTCGCCCAGCAGTGGCTGCTTCTTACCGGCGGCAGAAGCTTCGGCGCTCTGTCCTGCGGAAGGCTCGGATGCTGCGACTGGCGACGTTATCAGGGAAGGGAAGATTGGGCGAACGCAGGGCGGCGCACTGGCTGCCGGAGGAAATAAATTCGGCGGCAGTCGAAACATGCTGGGCATGGGAGGAGGCTGCAGGTTTCCTGCTGGGTTGAACGGGACTCTCGGTCGAATACCTCGAGCAAACATCATGTTTCGGACAGTGTTCACGAATGCGGGAAAATGTGGCGGAAGTGGTGGGCATGGAAGAGGGGGCACAGAACTGTCAGCTGGTGCAGAAACACCGGCTGCAGCTTCAGCTGTCGACGTGGCTGCCGGTGCTTGCATGCCTGGTGTATTATCTACCGAGCTTTCTCCAGTTGGTAAAGTATCGGGAGCCGACGATACTGACTCTCCACTAACTACGGGCAGTTCCTGCTTAACAGAAGAACTTGTGATTGGCTGGGAGGCTGCAGGGGACTGCCACACGATTTGGTTCCGGTCAGGAGCAGAAAAAGCCGGCGCGGAATGCTCAAGAATGCTCGCCTCGGACAGCCGAACCTTATCCACTTCCGTTCTATCCATCACCATCGCAGGATTAAAATCCGGCGGCTTTGCGGGTGCATCCCTCTGTTCTTTCTGCCTCTGTTCTCTGGCATGCCACATGCGAGCTCGTTCTGTGGACTCTGGTGGCATTCGGCGTCGATCTTCCGGCACCAGATAAGGTCGAAATCGACGGCGCTGGCCAGGCTCTTCGCGGAATCTTGGTCTGTTGGGTTCTGCGTCTTTACCGCTGTGGGTATAGTCGATCACTTCTCGGAACCTGAGCGGGTCGGCTGCGGGCGTTTCGGCAGGCTTGTGACTGTACTCCTGTACAAACGGTCGGCCAGGCAGGACGGCGGCTGGCGGCAGCAAGGGCTGATTCGGTGATTGTCCGGTGGGAGGAAGCAGAGGCTGGTTAGGAGGCTGTCCAACCAGAGGTAGCAATGGCGGATTGGGTCCACCGAAGTGCATGCCTCTCTCTCTGTCAACAACATCCGGTCTCAATATCTCTGTATCGGCTGGTCTTAGAACATCGGGGAGATCCAACAGCGGTTTTCCTTTGAGGTTAGCGGAAACCATATGGGGCGCGGGTAAAAGATGTCGCCGGGGAAGTGGCTGGTCGGGATTTGGACGAGCATCTGGGCCAATCACATCAAACAGTGCCGGCAGCTTCTCATGCGGCCTGTCTTGTCCATATGCCGGGCTATGCTGGCGATCGCCACCTCTGCTGCCCTCGTTCTTCCGCGCCACCAGCTCATCAAGCTGTTTTCTCAATCTCTTTTCTTCTTCCTCCAAGCGATCCCGGGAGGTCGATCGTGGGGCCGGTCGCTCTCTGGAACGAGATCTTCGGCGGGCGTCATGTGATGGTCCAGCCCGAGAGCCGGACCGGCTGGAATGTCTTCGGTCCCGCGAGGACGACCGCTGACGCCGCACCAACCCAAACCTTCGCCGGCTGCGATCAACCAAGTTCGACGCAACATGCCTGGTTGCTGACCTCGACCGACTTCGACGCCTCTCGTGTGACTTTGAGTCCGAATCATACTTAGCAGTTCGCGAGTCTTTCGCATCCCTACCATAGCCATCTCCGGCTGAATCCTTCGAGCGTACAGACTCCGAACTGCCAGATGCCACTGGTGTTGCTAACAAGGCCTTCTTATGTTTTGTCTCTGGCCTGCCTTTGCTACCAGAGGGAGGCGTTTTCAGAGAACGCCGATGATCCCATCGTGAAAATTTCCGCTCTCTTTGCAGATCATCTGATTTCCTCTTTTCTCCAGCCGAATCTTGCTTGGCCGGTGTTGGTAGTAAGGCCTTTCGGTCTGTGTCAAGGTGCTGATGGCTTTTACCAATGGAACCTTCGGCCGGCAGTTCAGCAGGCTTTGAAGCTGCCGTGGGCGGAGGTAATGGAGGTAACGGAATGTCCGCACAGTCATCATCTATTATGATTGGTCCCTCCTCAAGCGGCAATTTTGTACCACCATGTTCCTCGCTTCCTCCATATGAGGATGCCGGCTTCCGACTAACTGACTGGTCCATGGACCGGTCTCCATCTCGCTGCTCAGGTCTGCGATCGGCGTCTGGCCGTTCTCTTGAGCCTTGTCTACGTCCATAGTTATCTCTGCTCGACAATCGATCATCGGCCCGTGATGGTCTGTCATCAGCGGGCCGACGATCCTTGTACCCAGGCTGATCTCTGTTGTTTTTGTCATCCTCTGACCTCGGCTTATGACCTTCTCGACTCTCTCGGCCTCTCTCTTCTTGCTCTCCAGACGGCTTCTCTGGTGTTGGCAGCAGTGCCTGAGGTTTACTGGTGTGCAGTGGATTGGGCAGCAGTGGGCCAGCACTAGAACTATTTGCCTCAAAGCTCGAATTCGGCGGGAATGGACCCGGAAGTAATGATCTTGAACCACCCACAAACAATTCCTCTGACAGTGGCACTGGGAGACCTGGAGGCAGTGGCGGCATAGGTAGACTTCCAAGCAACGATGACCCTCCAGATTCAGTCCATCTGGACTGAGTCACAGAAAACGGCGGAACACTTTTTGGCACATTGCTGGGTGCTGGCGGCTGCATGCGATAGTCAACATCGCCGTGGACATTGGCAACAAACAACTCGTCCGGTTCCGATGATTTCTTTGGCTGCAACTCAGACTCCGGCACCATTCTGAGCAGGTCGGATCTTGAGCCTTTGCTGGTCGTATAGCTGTCCAGCATTTCATGAGACCGTACTGCGGAACTGGTACTGGCAATGCTGCTCAGATCTGGAATGCCAATGCCACCAGTTTTGCGGCTCGTAACATTTGCAAGAATGTTCTTAAGATTTTCGAAAGACTGTCCGCTGAGCATCTGCTGAACTGCAAGCGGCAAAGCTGAAGTGGCAGGTGGATTACCTACGGCTGCAGAGGTTGCTGCCACGGAAACTGGCAAAGACGACAAAATCGAGACGTTAACTGATGAAGATACAGAGTCAGGAACCCACTGCTGACTGCTGGGAACCACGGAAAAGCTGGATACTAATTGACTGTTGAAAGACGTACTTGCTACTGAAACTGCTGTAACAGTGCTGGCAGTTGCTACTGAAGGAGCAGGAGCTGTTACTGTACTGGTAGTTTTAGGAAGCACAGCCTCGCTGGGCCTGGTCACTGATTCTTTGGTCGCTATGACCGCAGGTTTATGGTTGGCCGGTTTCACAACAACACTGGCTGCAGTGGAAGGCACGGTTGACGCGGAGACTGACACGGGAGCCTGGGATGTAGTCATGGTCACCGCCACGCTGCTGGGCTTGACTGCTGCAACTTTTTGCAGCTCGATCTGCCGCTGTCTCTCGCGCAGTGCCTCCGTCAGCTTGTGCAGTATCTGTTTCTGCTCGTCCGGCCCGGCGTCTGGCGACGTGGCCACGAGCGTTGAGAGAACGGTGGCCGTCATTTCCGGCGAGCTGCCGGTCCGAGTCAGCTGGTCGACCAGTAGAGCCAGGTCAACGCCGGCGATGTTGGTTGACGCTGACGTGGTAGGAACATCACTCGACACGGCATTGACAGCAGTCGTCTACAAAACACAGCAACCTGCTACAGTACCAGTAGCCAGAGGTCGTATCACTGCTGCCACCTTGTGAATAACGTTGAGCATGACGACCACCTAAACATCCACACATGTAGTGGAAGGCACAGTCGATGTCCCTCCAAAAAGTGCCCCCTTTCCGTGCAGCATGCAGGGACCCATCTAATAACAGTTTTGTGGACCCACGGTCACCCACCTGAGTCAACTGCCCAAACGATACTCTGATCAGTTCAGTCGTTTTTGTGAGACTCACCAATGTGGTCAACACACAGAAAGACCAACCGTGGAACACTGGTAACAATAGGCCACATCTAGCACTAGTGCCTACTGCCCAGTGCTGTGACGCAGCTAACAACACACCAAGGACTTCTCTGCCAGTCAGTTTTTATTTCATTTTTGCCCACTGACTTTCTGTTTATGGTTCCAGGCAGCAGATTAAGCTCTCGGTTTTTAGCATCTACTACAATGCAGCAATACATTTCTGCCATTGCACTGTGTCACACTGTTGAATGTCCAGTTCAAACGAATGCATCAAAACATATGTATTTGCAACACGAACCCTGATAAGTCAACTGACTTGTAGTCACAGTAACAGAAACAAGTCCCAAACACTAAATTGAAGTCAAAAGCCATGCCTAAGGCATTCCAATGCCACAAGAATATTGTACAGACACCGACATCTTAACAGCAGCTATTAAGATGACAGTGCCATCTTGTATTTCAAAACAGGGTGGCCCCAATTTTGGGGGGAAAATGTTTAGGACTTTTCAAAGATTTCCAGTTACCTATTACAGACCTATTCCAGCAATGTTTTACCACATGAGTGAGTGTTTATGGCATCATATATAAAAACCATTAATGGCATAAATGCAGTATTACTAACCACATTTACATAGCATCTTTATTCTTTAACACAGCACAGGATCTTTGGTATTTTGTAAACTGTTGTACATTGTCCAGTACAAAGTACTGACTGTAAAATTTTCACATCGTGGTAACAATGATTATGAAGTACTGAAACTCGTGACTGTCAGGGATGTTTTACAACAAATTGCAATACTTTCAAGGCCCTATTCTGTTTTCAAGCTCTTTCAAGGTCCTGCAAGCCTTAGCCTTCCGTGCTTTGACACTGTTGGTTGGGCGGCAGGAAGTGCATCCGGCCTGTAAAAAACTGAGTGGTGGGGTGCTGGCATGGTTATCTGTCTGGAGCAAGATGCAGACTTGCATGTGGCCCAGCTGATGCCACTGCCACTCACTGTCTCTTGCTTCAGTAAAATCCAGATTGGTTTTGCCTTTCTGGTACTGGCTCACCTGGGCAGTCCGGAAAAAGGGCCGTTAAACGGGTGTGTGTTCAAGGTCCTGCAACATGGATACCGGCACTTTTTTCAAAGACTGTCAAAGAAGTGTGGCCACCCTGTTGAAAAATGATACAACTGAAAGAAGTAGCAAATACTAACCAGGCTTATTTTGTTTCTCGCTGAGGCCGGCACGGACATTGCAGTGGTGACAGTTGTAGTGGTTGATACGACAGGAGCTGACAATGTCGTTATGTCATCATCTCCGAATGGGTCATACGGACGCTGATCGTTCTCATCCGCAAGCAGCACTGCACCACACACAGAATATTTCTACTAATTATGATTAACAATGACAACTACAAGTGGTCAAAGAAATTTGACATAAGGCTGCATCACCAATGCACACGAACTGTTCAATCATACTCGCTAGGTGGCGCCAATGTACACACTACACCCCCATCCAATACATGGTTTCGTGGTCCAGTCTGCCCTTAAATGGCATCTTGATCAGTTTATCCGTTTTTGTGAGGCTCACCAGTGTGCCCAGCACACATACGGACCATACAACGTGCTATTTCAGTAGGAATGGGCAGCATCTATACGATGCATGCAATTCGGCTTCATAGTAACAGTACAGTCTATTCCTGATCAGCTGGCTTTCATTACCAGAGTTACTACGAGTTATACTAGGACCCCCAAAAGAAAACCTATGGAGAAAATCAGAGCAGGTTTTTATATGCCTTTCCATCGACAACCTACTGTATAGTGTCAAAATTCTGAACAAAACTCAAAACATTGATGGCAACAGGGTACAATCACCAATGCATTAACCACGATAATTAACACAATTTTCAGCAATTCCGTATGGTACATAATAGTAATAGCTGCAGAAGCGACAACTGAACTGCAGACATAGTCACCATTTCATCTGATAATGTATCGACTACAGATGTACAGAAAATCATACTTACGTTTGCTCTTTTGCTGCGTGGTCTTTTTCGTGACATGGTACTTGGCGTATTTCGAAATGATCGGATCTTTCTTCAAGACGTCTGACATTTCCTCGGTGTCTGATTGGCCGCTGGAATCACCGTCATTGACCTGAACTGTGTGAAACGAAGCCTGACTTTCACTGGCCAAGTTGTCGTCCGTGTCCTGCACAAATATCATGGACACACAAAGCTGCACAAAAACAGGGCTATTGGCAACTGTAAGTAAGTAACTAAAAACGGTAGGGTTCCAGAGCTGATCCCAGTTCTTGGCAGTCAGCCTGCAGATGACGTGAAGCAAAAACACGGCAGTAGGCTGCCATTATTTTCCACCAGGTCTGCAGTTACCCTTGCAACCCTTAAGAGGCTGCTACCAATTTTGCTGCTTAGTGAACAGAGGCACGTTGGGTGTGAACAGTTTGCCTAAGAGTTACCCGACAGCTTCATGGCTGCGATTTGAACCCAGGCCCTTCTGCACCTGAGTCCAGGACACTAACTATTCGCCTACTGAGCCACCCACTAGTAACTACTTTATGATAAATATTTTGCGATTAGTGTGTTTGGTACTGGAGTTAGACTGCTAGTGATGCTAGTGAATGGGTGTGAAGGGAGCAGTGTCCTTTTCCTTATGAGTACGGGGATGGATAACGAGGGAAGAGGCCAATGGGTGATTTTCATTTACTGGATCAGTGATCTAACTTTCTCAGTGCTTTTATGTTGTCTAAACTGTATGCTGCCGTCAGCAAGGGCATGCGGGCAGTAAAACTTTGCACCAACAAAATCCCCAGTTCTTAACTCAGGTGCCGGCTAACGCAGGTTGACCTGTATAACGGCCATAAAACGGTGGTTGTTGTTGTTGTTTTACGTTGTCTGTTTGATAGATAATTTTTTTAAAACACAGCTCGTTAACCTGACTGGCAGGTGAAGCTATCGTCTCGGTCTCATGAATGACGACGGTGCTTGATGCGGTAGTCATGGTTGGCATGCTGCTGTGAAGACTGATGGGTGACTCACTGATACTGGAACGCTCCTGATATTCACTGTATGTCCACGTCTTGGACGCCACTTTGCCTGCCACCGGCTGATGTACTGGCTGCTGCTGCTTGGCAACGTGAGTGACAATGATGCCCAGAAGCAAGTCCGGCCATTCATCCATCAACCCTAAAATATCACATTTGAAAATATAGCACACACACACACACACCCGTTTAACGGCCCTTTATCCGGGACTACCCGGGTGAGCCGGTACCAGAAAGGTAAAACCAATCTGGATTTCACTGAAGCAAGAGACAGTGAGTGGCAGAGGCATCAGCTGGGCTATATGCAAGTCTGCACCTTGCTCCAGACAGACAACCACACCAGCGCCCCACCACTCATGTTTTTTACAGGCCGGATGCCCTTCCTGCCGCCCAACCAACAGCGTGAAAGCACTGAAGGCAATAGCACTGAAGGCAATATATAAAAAATGAAACTACTGAGTATATAAAGACCAACATGTAAATAACATCAGAAAACATTCAAACCATGCAAATTCTCTCAGATGGCTCAGGCTTAGCTCAGCTAATGAATCTGGTGCACTATTAAGCCTAAAAAACCACCATTCTTGTGTATCTTAGCCATATGAAAGAGACTAAAGACAAGGAATTTTCCTATTTCTCCAGTAATACAATGGAAAGCACACCCCTATCTCTCCCAGTCAGATTCCCTACACATATGAACATTGTGCTTACCAGGTCCGGAGAACGGCAGAAGAGCAGAAGGAACGGCACTGTTGGCAGGCAGCGGTACAATGTAGAGGTCTTTGACCTGAGAGCCCCAGCTGCTTACAACACCGCAGCGATTGCGCACGCTGAGATAGGAGAAGAGCTGGGAATATGGACCGTCGCCTTCTGCGGCTTGCAAACGAATCACTGTCACCTCCTGACAACAATAACAAGTTGATAAAGTAGACTGACAGCTAAAAGCCGCACTGATGCTGCCCACTAATGAATAAGGTTGAGAATGTTGGCAGCAGGTACATCTGGTTATGCCAAAGTATGATCCCCCAAAAGTGCACTGTCCCATGGGGGGATCCTGGCTCCCACCTAATACATGGTTTCTTGGCTTTGGCCCATTCGAGTCCACATCTCAAACAATAACTCAATCGGTTCAGCCATTTTAGCACAGCTCACGCTCATGACCAGACAGACAGACCATGCTACAACAGTAACAACATGCAACATCTATTGCTATGCAGAGATGCAGCCTAAACATACAGCGAGATATATCACTGAACTGTCTGCAGCACTTTTGCTGCGAAACTAAAGACATTTTTATTTTCGGCTGTCAGTGCGTCTGAGAACTTTTGAAGCCGCGCTATATAAATATGCACATTACATTACATTACACCACGATTCTTCAGCTGCCTGATTATCTGATCAACATAATGGCAGTACGTGGTAAACCGAACTACGGAGCATGGCAAGCTGTTCACAATATGTCCAGGACCATAGACATAGAGTAGATAAATATCTAGAAACCTTACTTGCCAATCGAACAGCACAGAAGGCGTTGCCACCGATCATTCCCAAAGTTGCAATTGCAAGATGGCGGACTTCCCGGGTTATTTTTACTATAATCCTGCCTAACCAATCACTGGTGATAGCCAATGCTGTACACAGAATAGCTAAAGGTGGTATGCAAAACCTTCGGCCATCTTGCAACTATCACCACAGTGGTGGTTTCGGGTTTGTTTACGGGTAGTGACCCTGTGTCCAGGATGTATAATTTGGTACCAATTAAACGATGGGTGGTGACGCTGTGAAGGTGGGAAGGTAATCACAGCATTAGCATTGTACTGGCAGGGTTTATATGGGACGAGAGTAGAAAAAATACAGCTAAGCCACGTGGGCCCTCGGGTTGTAAGAGTATGTCATACCTGGACCAGACATCATACAAAGTGACCAAACCTGGCTTTAGTGCTGTTTATTTTGTGCTACAGTATCTTTCAGTTTATTGGCACCTTGAGTAGCCTTTGCATATCATATCGGCTATTTACAAAACTTCTCCTTAAAATATTTTTCTATACTTGTGTAGCATTTGAACAAATAGAGTGAACGTTTCGTATGTTGTGCAGTCATGAAAAAGTGACTTACTGCAGACGGGACCACAGTTGCACAGACTGTTATCGTTTGTCATATAAGCTTTATAAAACTTAACAAGGTTTTTAATTGACTTAAAACACCATAATGTGTCTGTGATAGCCACACCTTTTGTTTAGTAACTCTTAATGCAGTCGGTGGTTTCTGTAGGGCTTATTCCGCAAAGTGCTGT
>Ga0136654_1000562_pt1 | contig 10901 bp, 10 predicted proteins | sample InaspJWI70metaG_FD_94865 | JGI IMG/M metagenome (GOLD analysis project Ga0136654, IMG submission 94865) | Marine gutless worms symbiont microbial communities from Oahu, Hawaii - Inanidrilus sp. 1 OAHU.JWI-70 metaG (version 2) | ecosystem: Host-associated > Annelida > Digestive system >... | reverse complement strand
TTTCTCCTACTGTGGCCCAGCCGCCTGGAACACTCTTCCTTCCGACCTCCACGACATTACTGACACCGGTACATTCAGAAAACGACTCAAGAGTGTACTTTATGATCGTGCTTACCACTGACTTGGCGCTCCTGGACGTGTCGTATAGCGGCGCCCTACAAATTTCACGTTGATTGATTGATTCACATTTCCATCATTTCCATCAGCTAATACTGAGTTTTCTGTAGGTAAGTAATGGCAGCCTACCACCGGGTTTATCACTCACGTCACCTACAGGCTGACTGCCAAGAACCGGGATCAGCTCAGGAACTCTACGCTCGGTAATCGAGTATGGGCTACCTACCATTTTACACAGACAGACAGACGTACGAGCTACGAACGGAGATCATTTGGGGCTTAACAGCGTTTCTGCTTGCACAAGTGAGCTATCCGCAGAACGGTACAAACTTGATTTTTTTTGCTGGTGACGCCGTGTAATGAGTAAAGGCGAAGCAAACGTTTGTTTTTACATGTAAAGACTATGCTGTTCACCGACCGCGAGGCTACAGCAGAAAAGGTCTATACTACGGTACACTTAAAATCTCCCTTTTCTGCAAATCCTTCCCACTGCAGCCTTTCTTTTTCTTCTTCTGGACTGACTACACGATTCCCCAGACTTTTACTGTTGCTTCTGAGCATATCCGTTTTTTTACTTTTTAGTTTTTCTGTTTTACACTTTTTAGTTGTTGGCTCCGTGCGGTAGATTAAGCTGACTCATGTCGGCTTTCGAGCGGACGTTAAAATAGCATCTCGTATCGTATCGTATCGTATCGTACACGACGCGATATACGAGGCCGGGAGACAACATTCCTTTTCCAACGCCTTTCCATGGCTCTGCAAAGAGGAAATGCTGTTTCTTTCCACAACACCATGGTAACAGAGTAAATTGTCGTTGCAACCATAATTTTGTATCTCTAGCCTATTTTTCCTGCCTGTGGCTTTGTGATGGTGGGCTTAAAAAGAGAGAAAATAATATTGGCTACATTCTTTGCAAAATACACGTGTGGAACTGGCCAGTCGTAAAAGACAAACATATCAAAATGAAGCCACGAATTTATGTACCATTTGTATTTGACTTGGGGGTGAATGCAAATTCATTAAATAACAAAACATTATAGTTATCGAAGAAATATGTTCTTGGCTGCCACCTTGGTTGGGTGAATAGGAGATTCTGTATACAGAAAGGCTGCAGAAAGTAAACCTACTTCAGCGACTTCTACATGATAGCCTACCCCTTTTTGTTTACACCTGAAAGTTTTCTTTGTGTTCAAAACTTAACCCGTTATTGGCATACAATGTTATTATAAATCTTTTAAAGAAAAATTAGACTTATTTTGAGCCATCGTATAAAATGCGTGGGTATATTTCGCACATCTTATGCGGCTTCTGTGCTACAGAAGACGGAATCAAAGCGCTCAAAGTGAGACGCAGCTGCTAAGCTGGACATCCAGCGTTCCGCTTGGTCGTGTTTCGGTATAAGCGCACGCCGAATGCCGGTAATCCAATCCTTTAATCCAATCGCACAAAACGATGCACCCCGGACGACACGATAGCTGTAAAGCAAAGGATGCGACGGTCTGTATCAGCAGCAGCAGCTGCAGCAGCAGCAGCGTCTGTGACTGCTGCGGATGGGCAACGTGAGCGATTGTAGGACACAGCGGTCATAGTTGGCTTGCAAGCGGACAATGATACCGTAATGGATAACCGGGGTATGGCCGACAGAAGTAAGGCGGTAGCAGACTAACAGTAACGGTTATGGAGAAATCATAGATGCAAACAACATTTTTAACGTTTTTTAAAAAAAATTGTCAGGTTTTACGTTTTAAATGTTTTTGATTATCATAAAACGTCTTAAACGTTTTTATTATAAACGTTAATACAAATGTAACTCAAAATAGTATTTAATGACATTTTCATCATTTTCAACATTATGTAGAGAGATGGGCAATGCAACAAAGAATAATACAGTACTCAAAAAGTTACGTTATTTTACATTGACAGACGATGAACGTTTTAATCAAGTTTTACATGTTTAAAAAATTTTTCACGTTTTTAACGTTTTAAAACTTTAAAAAAAATTTCTCCAACGTCTGTGCGACAAACGGTGTTTATTTTTTCTAGACTGTTCATCTGCCATTTGATGCACTGTAAACAAAAACAATTTAAATTGACCAATTATCAGTCAATCAGGAAATTTTAAAGGCGATAGTGGCACAGTCACTGCGAGGACCACTGATTGAGTAACTTTGAGTAACCGAAATTGATCTCAACAGGTAATATCGGGATTGGATCGTTGAAATAAAATACGTTTTAACAATTGACGAAAAGCAAGAGAGAAATTGATGATAGTAAGTAGTTTATTCCAGATACGAGGAGCAGCAACCACGAAGGCTCGGTTACCGACTGTTGAGAGTTTGGTGGTTTCACAAGACGGTTGGTTGAAGCTGGCAGACCGGAGTCTTTGTCGACTAGGCAGACTGTCGACTCGTACGAGTGAACCGAGGCAGTGCGGTACATTTCCGTTCCATGCAAGACTGTGTACTTTGTACTTGCAAAACGTTTCTTTCTCGGCGTCGAAGAAAGGCACCAGACTGACCGAGGTCTGTTTGAGATGTGGCAACAGACCATGCCTGTGTGAGATCTCGGTTGTCATGTCGCCAGCTCGGGCGATGATTGAACGACATTCAGCATTAATGATTGACTTGACATCGCGCTCACCGCATCAGCAGCCACAGCAGTCATGGCATCGCTCTCGGCAGCAGCTGATGCAGCCGCGAATATCCATCCGTCACATCATCTCTCGACATGAACTGTTGCCTCGAGACACTCCAGCAGCACGCAAGCTCTGTTGGATCAACTCCGGCTAGTCTCCTCGTAGCATTTATGCTCAAGTTAAAGTTCAAAATAAAAATTATAGGGCACCGCTCTATAGGTCACGTCCAGGGCTCGACTGGTGTCTGTTTGTGTCTGCACTCTGCAGTCTGTCACAAAGTCTGTCGTAATTGCTGGACAGATCCAACTGATTTTTGGCACACACGCTTACTTCGACCTGTCATGCATTGTCTTGTCGTGTCGTAAAGAATTCGGGTAAGCCAAAAAGGAAAGACACTCCCATCTGTAACTTTGTTCCAAACTCGGGAATTAAGAAAATTTCGCCACCTTCGTGGACAGCATGATGCAGCTGATGAGGCAGCGCGTCGCGCGGGTTCACCTGCGCTAGCTGACACTTGTTGAACGTAATAGTGCAGATCGGACGGCAAACTGTTCCAGGTGGCTGGACCACAGAGAACTGAGAGAAGCAGAAACCACACTTTCCGAATGGCTGTCAGTGCACCTCAACGCTTATCATTTTCCCGATGCAGACAGAATAGAGACAGAGATAAATAGCGTGAATATGCGAACTGCACAGTACGCAAAAATCACACCCAGTCACACTGCGTTATTTCAAGTATTGTCGCTTCCCGCAGTTCCCGGTCAGTATATGTAGTGACTGTCGTTCGTCGTAACAGTAACGTTGGGTTCATCGGAACTACGGTCAGCACCACGCTAACAGCTGCACTAATGCCGCCGAGCGCCGCACACGCTTCGCGGTTCATTTCCTGTTTTCGCCGGCGATGAAAAGTGTGTCAATTTCCTGGCGGTCTGCCTGCCTGCAGGAGGCAAATAACATCGCTGCGGGCTCTATGCTCCATCAGGCAGTCGCAAGAATCGAATTTTATCGTCCGGCCATGCAAATAGCACGCATCTGCGGCTCGGTCGACAACGAATGCGATGCTGTACCAGTGCCCTGCCTGGACCTACGTGTACACTACTCGATCCCACGACACTTCTCACAGCACCACAGGACATTAAATATTCAGGATCACATTCACACTGCAACCACCACAGTGCATGCCAGATAAAACTATTGCGAGAATATCAAGACAGGAAATATTCACGATACGAATGCAATAACCGCTAAAGCATGCGCGGCAACCGGTCCAATATTTGCCATTAAAGGCGTCGTTCTGATCTCTAACTTGGGCTGACTTCTAACAGGTAAAACCTCTTTAGACTGACTTTCTTGCTCAGTCTCAAAATGAGCACGTCTGTTGACGTGAATATAAACGAAAACATTATTTTCAGTTGAGACGCACTTCACTGTGTAGTTGTGGACGAAACTAGAACATTATTTTGCTCCACTGAATGATTCCTGAGAACGATAAACTGAGTTCGCCTTCGCCTACTCGCAATTCAGCAGCTGAGCAGTGAAACTGTCCCATGTGAGACATATTCATCCTTGCTGTTTTTGCCAAGTCGCGCATAGCCGGAGGTCACTCCGCTCTATTTTGGCTAAAAAGACAGCCACAAGACGCACTCAGGCCTAACTCGCCACCAAGACGTCTAACTTCCATAGTTGACAATTCGACGAGTTCTGCTGCACGGATGTCGTCTAGCTCAGTCCCATTTGAAACAGTCGTGATGATTATGGACATGCATCTTTCAACCTCCCAAGCAAGAAGTCGTGCACAGCATCGACCGTGCGACGCCGCAGGCAGCTGAGAAAAAATTGCGCAAATACACCCGGGCAAGTAGGCCTATCACGTGGCGTCGTGTCCCGTCAGATCTAGTTGAATATTTTATTGACTAAACTGAACGTGGCGCTAATAACGGTCAGTTTGTTTTTTTTATCTTTATCAATTTATTTGCCAAAAAGTAAGGTCAACAATATCACCATCCACTGCAAGTACTGAATCAACATCACTACTCTCAGAGCTGTTTAATTTATTGATTTATTTGCCAAAATGTAAGGTCAACAATTTTCAGAGTAGGCCTAAATTTCACAATGCAACAGGCAGGACAGACAGGCGGATGTACCGCACTTCTGTGTCTGGCCTTTAAACCTACAGACTAAACACAGGCCAAACAGCTGAGACACACAATTACGTTGGACGTCCAGGAAACAAGTAACTGAAGAAATACAACGCATTTATTTAAGCAAAAGCTAAGGTTGCGTATACAAATAAGTTTTTCTTGGTGTATCTCATTGAAGACCCACGCGATGCAGACTGTGAAGACGAAGCATGCGACGCGTAAATTGACTGACGAACCTATTACCATGCTGATTAGTTGACACGTATACAGCGTCGATGTAGGCTAATGACCATTTCGCAAGCTTGTTCATTTACCATCAACACCGACCGCTAATATCAACACTAAAAACTGGCCTCGACCGAGGATCGAGGTCAGACCGACCGCGTTACCGCGCCCACACGCGCTGAACTCCGCCGCTGCCACTGGCCTTGGCCACGCCACGCCGTATGCCTCATCGCTCTAGATCGCAGCTGATACGTCATAATCGGAACCTACTACTACAGCCACCGGTCATCGCATGTAGGAAGCCACAGTAGCTACTCGCGCAGCATACACATTTTGCACTGACCTTTGACCTTGACCTATGACCTTGACTTTCAATCCCCGGCGAGCTAAGGTCGTGATCCAGACACATTCAAAAATGAAGGTCAAAGGTCAGGTTCTGGAAACAGACGGACGGACAGACACGACCGATCGTACCCCGCTAACGCGGTCGGTAAGAACGCGGCGCAAGACGACAGAGAAGCCTTCATGGACATCTCGCCGACATGCCAAGTCGCCGACACGCCAACTTGCCGACACGAAAAGTCAACTGGCCGACAGCCTATTGGATTAGACAGACTACCACGGTTGAGAATTCGGCGATTTGACTTCGTTGTCGGCGACTTGACCCGCCACCCAAAGAAGCACATGATTATACACCAAACTCTGTTCCTACTGGAAAATTAGAAAAGACTGATATAGGCCTAGACACTGTCGCCAACCGGAAATGCAGTCGGTGACCCGGCAACATCGGTCGAGTGACCGATTATGTCGGTGGTTTCGAGGGAGACATACGGTATAGACGGTCGGTGGGCGCGTATGAGAAGGTCAATAAACCGAACGGTGATAATGTACGTACGGTGGGCGCGGGCGGGCCCTGCACTGAGATGGGACTGACTGGGCGATATCCATTAAGTATTGAGCATCCGTCGTTCAGTCCTGATGGACGAACGTTCACGTGATACGTCGCCACCCGCCTGCATCTACCGCGGCTACCGAGTTAACGGTAATACGGTTACACCGCCCGGCGAAACGGTACGTCTCCGCCGACGGTCATTTCGGTTCCTTCCAGTGATTGGGCAATACCAACGACCACAGTAAAGTACAGGCAGTCTGAATTCCTATTCACGTTCACCACTGAGTTCTAACCTCGGCTCTATCTCATTTGGTTTTCGAGATATTGACGACGCAAGTAATATAGGCGACTTACGGTGGCCATACTGCCACGCTGACTTCCAGTGGTCTGTAGTAATCATAGCTATGAAGTACACTACTATTAAGCTGAGGCATGGACGGAAACTTCGCTTAATGTCCGAGTTTGGTGGTGATGCCATCGGTAGTGCCCGCTTTCCGGCAAGAAGTCATTCGAAGCAGTCGACGTCGTTTGCCTCTGCGTGTATACGTATACGTGGAGTGGACATACAGTTAATGGCAGGAATTGAGTGGTAATTATGTGGGCCTATACTAGCACTGCACATGTCGATTACAGATGCCTATAGAAAAGGGCTAAAAGCCACGATGCTGTCATTTATGTAGCTTTTACAGGAAAGTATGAGTCGTCCATTAAGCTGAGCAGCATGATTATCAGCTCCAGTTTGGGCAGCAGCACGTCGTGAGCACAGAGGCCGCTGTTTCTGACTTCTGACTCAGATATTTTTCGGTGACATGACATCACTACAAACACATTATTAACTCATCAACTTTCAGGAAACGATGCTTACATTACGAGCATTTGGGCACCATCTTTGAAATTTAACAGTAGCCCAACATTTGACCGTCTCAGTGACATTTTTCGACGGATGCCACATGCTCTACAGGAAGTATAGTCTAAAACTGTAACAGCACTGGATGCGTCTTGTTCAAGACGGCCACGTCGTCTGCCCCTTTCCATTCCGTCGTATCTCTGTTCGGTTTGCACTGATCTACTATCAATTCGGCATCTCGTATAGCCTCTCACCGTCTCACTATTTCTGATGCAGTCCGGCGACAGACAGTCTTTCAAGTGCAGTCGTTTGAGCTCGGAGGATCATTGTATCGAGCGCTCGCAGTAGAGCTAGCGAAAAGCGAATAATACAACGACAACAGCATCAATGTCAATCGTCCGCGCCGGCTTCGATCTGAATCAGTCACATCAACGTTGACTGGCCGCTCAGCCGGGCACGGCGTCGTCACGCAGTTGACCAGTACCCAGATGACCAGTAACTGACCAATGGGCCATGATGTGACGTGCTGTGCATGGACGAGGCCGGCGGGTCAACCGAGTCGTTTCCACCTAAACTCTCCGGCAGGCGTTGACCAACTACGTCCTCTGCTACACTGTTTGATGTTTCTTCTCATATTGGCGCTTAACTCGACTGCATTCTCGGCCTTCGGCAATGATCTCACGTCACCCGTGCGCTATACAACAACTGGCTGTTGCCGATCAAATACCATTTACGCCTACGTTTAAAGTTGCTGCACTTATGCACAACATTTTCCGTCGCCATTCTCTCGCGTATATTAATGACCGTATTATTTATAAGGCGCACATAGTGAACCGGAGGGCCTAATCGGAGGTGCGAGCAGTCGCTAGGGGTGAATAGGGACAAAATGATGAGGGAATGGAAGAAGAAAAAATGGAAAAGAGAAACCGATGAAAGGAGGAATGGCGTGATTTATAAGCACAGGTGGCAATGGCACGCACAGACGTACAGTGATATGCTGGCCCTATAAACTGAAGAAGGATCAGAGACAACTCTCGCAGTCGCCGCTTGACTGAATGCCGTTAACTCAGTAGCGTATCTACAAGTTAGTTATAGTAAACTAGCGCCTTCGGCGCTCGCTGCCTCTGTAACTCTCGCGCCTTTGGCGTTCTCTGCGCTATATTCCACCGCTGCTGACGACATCGTAGCGGCAACAGTGACGTCATAGCAACATTATGACGTCATTGTTGTTATGGCGTTATTTCCGTCACGGCACATTCTGCGCTTAATAATAGTATAGTTAAGCCTACAAGAGAACTTGATCAAACTTGTGAAAGGATACCTTTTATTCTGGATCATTAAACAGTGTCTAACGCAACACAACATCGACAAGCTCATTTTTTTGCTGTCAGTAAATAACTTACATATTTCTACAGTAATATACTGCTTATAATTAGCAAACGATAAATTGCATTTCAAAGCCGGATGAATAAGAAATTGCCGACTTACTTGTGTCTCTGAGAAAGTAGACGACGTCAGTAGATGGAGCAACGTGCGTATAAATACTCGCATTCCAGTCATAAATCTAGCGACGACGCTCGAATAATGACACAACCACAACAAAGCTAATATTCGTTATCCGCGCGCACCGACGCTGATGTCGCGGCGAGGTCATGCAGATCTGTCGCAGGTTGTCTGTCTATCGGTCTTTCAGAGATGCACACAGACTGTAGCAGCAGCAGCAGCAGCAGCAGATGAGGCCAACGTCGCGCTGCATACTGCTGCGGCTGCTGCTGCTGATACTGCTGCTGTGATCGGACAGTATACGGACCAGTCCGTGGCTGGGCCTGGAGATGCATCGCATACACGCACTGATGTCAATGATGCAAGTTAATTTTGTCTCATTGATAAATAAGGGAATCGCGGCTCGAAAATCACACCAGAACGTCAGTTTCTTCATCGTTTCCAGAAGAGACGTATTTTCAGGTTATTGACTGGAACGTAATTGTTCAGTGTCGGACCGTTGCCACCCAGGGCTGATGGCTAACTGTTGCATACTGCAGATCCGCAGAATTCAAAACTGTGTTTTGCGGTTGGCGATTGCATCTAACTTCTGGATAGCTAGATGCATCTAATCGATGCCCATGACTGAAGGAAACTAATCGTAGACCACCAGTCCTGAGACAATAATTATTTCAACTGGAATACAGAGATCCAGGAGTCAATCCGTTATTCCGTGGACGCATTCAGGTATTATGATTACATAGAGATGTGCGGGAATATTATGATTCACATTCCCATCATCCTCGTGCATTCTTTCCCATTCCAATTCCAGCTCATCCTCCTGATCAGACTTAGTTCCCATTTGCCATAACGAACCTATAACTAAGCCTAGACACTGTCGACTTGTGTTCGACTATGCGCATGTCTGAGTTTGACACGTAAACTTTGCCGTGGAGTAATTGCTTCTGGCTGATATAACTTATACGACACCGCATCGTGCGGTTTATTATCAGTAGCGCGGCGAAACTGACTGACGCCGGTATATTGTGTCGTCGGACGTCGTTACTTCATAGGTCACATCTCGGCGCTGGCCGGTCACCGGCAGATGAGACGTTACACGATGTGAATTTATGCGCGACTGCTGCGGACACAGCGGCGTCGTCGGCAGGGTCGAAACCTTGGGCGACGACACGACCGGTCCGACCGGACGATAATGAATTCTTTACGCGATCGTATTTCTTCTCTCAGCTGGCTAACTGAAAGATCAGCGCCTTTCAGCTACAGTGCACTCAGGCGTCGATCAGACTCGACGATTGGGGGACACGGCTTGGGAGAGAGAGTCCGGGGACGGAATTCCTTCCCCCAGAATGTGAAGCATTTTGGCAGGACGCAAGTTTGCGTCCATGAGTGACAGAAAATGTTGTTCTAAAGCTGCGTATACACGATGCATCCGGTTGTACAACATGCGGACACAGTTGAGCAGCAAGTCTTGTCACTGGCACGCGATCTGTTCGCGATGGTTAAGTTTGTTTTGTAGCAAATATGGACGACACTCGACAGTAGCAGCAGCAATACCACCAGCGTTACAGTTTACGTGACACGCATGTAGGGACAGCAGGCTAGTATCGTACTTGCATATACATTGTTCCGCGTACAGGGAGTCGACAGCGACAGTTTTACGAGTGCGTTTATTGAAGCCGCGGCCACGCAATCTATTGCCTTATGCGCATGCAAGCTCAAAGCCGCTATTAGCCGCTGGTAATCCGCTTTTGTGGCCGTTATTTATGCACCATTTCAACAGGGATGTTTCGTATTTGTTCAAAACTGGATGGCAATGCTTGCTAATGACACCAGCAACAACAGCAGAATTAAAATCTGAGTCAAAAACGCATTTCAAGTAATGTAGGATGTTGTGCCATGTCGATTTTCTATATTGGATTTGGCATCAGCACAGCGGTGACATTTCGGCCTGGCTAGACAGTGATTGGAATAAACTCAGTCTAGTCTGCTAGAAATCAATATACCAACGTTTACGAGTCTGCCAATATGTGGTCCCCTGCAATTCCCGCTGAAACCAGAGAGATGTTGGGAATATACGACTGGCTGACGACAGTATACATTGTGTCATCGGACGTCATTACTTCTTTGATATATCTTGACGCATTCTACGCCGGAGCAGCATGTGGATGTCTCCCTTCATACACGTGAAATTAGCGGAAACGCGTTAAACACGCGACAGATATCGCAGTCGCTGTTTGAATTTCGCCAAATACAGTCCAGTTTGTAATTTCTCTCACTGCAATTTTTTTTCATTATCATTACTGAGTACGCACAGTAACATCGTTACGTGTACAGCATAAATATGCTTATTTAAAAATGTATCTAACGAAAAGACACAGGGTGTGGGGTATGGGTATGGAGGATTTCGTGGTTCTGTGAGTATGGGGATTCTGTGGGGATTCACACAGTTTTTTTTCTGAAATTCAATCCTCATGGCAGCCCTGTCGATTGTGGACACAGCGACGCTCACTGAAGAGAAAAAGCGACAGAACGTGCATAGTT
>Ga0136654_1000561_pt1 | contig 10917 bp, 12 predicted proteins | sample InaspJWI70metaG_FD_94865 | JGI IMG/M metagenome (GOLD analysis project Ga0136654, IMG submission 94865) | Marine gutless worms symbiont microbial communities from Oahu, Hawaii - Inanidrilus sp. 1 OAHU.JWI-70 metaG (version 2) | ecosystem: Host-associated > Annelida > Digestive system >... | reverse complement strand
TTCACCATCCGCAACGCCTGGCAGAAGTAATTAGAGGAGTTAAATTTGTCAATGGTGTCGAAGAAAAACGGATTGCCGCCTAATTTCTTCATACACAACTATTGACTATATCTCCAAAATTGGCTATCGGGATAGGAGGAAGCCTCACAGCTCCCCCCTCCCAAACCACGCAGCATACGGGTCCGTACTGCGCGGTTCGGATGATCCTCGAAAAAAGAAGAGGGTCACGTCTTAAATATTAAATATTCGAATTGGATATTTGATATTTAAAGATGTGATCCCTGGGGTTTTAATATTTATAGCTCTTATCTTGTTGACTGAAATAACGAAGACGATATTAGTTTTAAATTGTCACCGAAATATAAAATAGGAAGTATAACATATTTTCTGCGAGATGAGCCGATTGACTTTGATAGACGTCGCTCTCGCTCCGCCCTACCAAACTCAATCGAGCCGACACTCTGCGGGTTTCGCTGTGCTCAGCCAGCTGGTACGGTAAATTGCATTAAAATGCAATTTCCGCCCCCAGCCGACGGCGGCTAATCTCGCAGCCCGTTAAGCAGTCCAGTGGGGTGAATCAGTTGTAAGGAGGTTGAAAGATGGCTCATTTGCTTGTTCGGCACAAAGTTGCAGATTTTGATAAATGGAAATCGGTGTATGAGGATCACCGCTCGGCGCGTAAAGCAGCAGGTCTGAAAGATCTGTATCTCTGGCGCAACGAAGGTGATCCAAGCGAGGTCATTCTTTTGTTCCAGGTATTGGATGTCGTGAAGGCGAAGGAGTTTACAAGCTCGCACGACGCGAAGGAAAAGATGCAGGCCTCAGGTGTTCGAGGACTGCCTGATATAGTGTTTCTTTCAGAGAATTAACGCTTAAATCCCTATCACCTGGATGGCAATTCCACTGTGCTCCATTGCCACCGGTGAAGGCCGCGTTCGAAAACCGATGAATAGAATTTTTTTTCGAGTTCGAAAATACTTATATGCAATTTGGTTTATATCTAGCATTCCTGAGAGTTGCTTAGCAAACATAGGAGTGCAACATTAATTTTGTATCTTATAATGGCTTGGCAGCATTTATTCTCCTGAAAATGTATTTTTCATAAAAACTTCGAACCAACGGGTTGTAGGGACGCACGTTCCTCGCGCCCGACACCTGAAGCGAGCCTTAGCAACAATGAAACATAGCCTTCGCATAGTTACTGAATTTCCAGTAAAGGAAATTTGGGAAAACGAAATTTTAGTTTCAAAGGTTCGGAGACGGTATATCAAAGAGAAAGACATCAAAGAGTTGCTTCGTCAGGGGCCTGCTCAATTTATTATTGCCAACATTGGTGACAATCTAAAATGGATTCCAGAAGACGACTGTTTTAAATTCTGGAATAATGAGGTGATAATTCACTTAGCTGATCCAGATAAAAATCATAGTTTAGAAGATTTTCCTGGGGAATACTTTTATATTGCATCTGAATGGGAATCAGAGAGTCACAATTCAATAATTTTATTAGAAATGTACAATTAATCAATACCGGATAACGAATAAGGATAGATCGTGAGAGCGATGCAATCCACGATCTTATCAATCCGGTGGAGCAGACGGCTTGTAAACCGCGGTATTATGTAATGGTCGTGCAAGCTTGGCATTTATTCGGGCCGCTGCTCACCGGAAACCTTAGGCAATAGGCGTCCAGTCGGAATGGAACTGAGGGATGTGCGTTAGCATGAGACTCTATGAACAGATTCCAGTCGTCCTGAAAACGGCTCGCGTGCCGGGCCTGTCTATTGCGCTCATAGAAAACTCTCAGCTGATCTCGGAGCACGGATTCGGTGTGAAAAGCGCTGTAACCGTTGCCCCAGTGACGACGGAGACAGTCTTTGAAGCAGCATCACTAACCAAGCCGCTGTTTGCCTACCTGGCACTTCTCGCGGTCGACAGTCGCCTCCTTGATCTTGACGTGCCGCTCGTAACTTATCTGGACAATGAGACGATGGAGGCGGAAATAACCCAACATCCACTCAATTCCGAAGGATTCCGGCGCGACTGGTTCCAACGGATTACTGCGTGCCATGTCCTGAGCCACTCCTCCGGAATGCCGCACATAGAACGGGGTGTGCCGTTTCCCCTCTTCTTTGAGCCGGGCTCGAATTTCAAGTACTCGGCCACGGGGTACTACTTTCTGCAACTCGTCATTGAAAAACTAAAGGGCGAGCCACTAGAGAGGATCGCAGAGCGCGAAATCTTCCAGCCTTTGTCGATGGAACGCAGTTCTCTAGTTTGGCTTGATCGGTTCGGGACGGATGCTGCTGACGGGCATGACGTACGTAGTAGGCCTCAGGTGATAAGGAAGTACCAGCGGGCTTATGCAGCGGCTTCCATGTATACGACGGCAGGTGACTATGCGCGTTTCATCGTTGCCGTTCTTGGAGGCGAAGGGCTGACTGAATCAAGCAAAAGGGAAATGTTTACACCACAGATTTCCATTGAAAACAATGATTATTGGGGCTTGGGATTCGGCATCGAGCGGAGCGACACCGGCGACGCGTTGTGGCAATGGGGCGACTACGGGATTTTTCACAACTTCGTCATTGCCTATCCAAACCGCGGCGCAGCGGTTGTTTATCTCAGCAACAGCAATAATGGGTTAGGGATCCGTGACAAAATCTTCAGGACCGTGATGGGACCGGAGTTCAGGACCTCTGATATAATTTCCAAATATCCCGCTTACGATTCCCCAACCGTGCTGTTCGCGTGGATCGCCCTTGAGGAAGACGCTCAGAAAGCCTTGCGGCGGCTTCCTTCACTCCGAAAGATCGAGGAACCGCTGGATAGCGAAGTAATCAACGAACTTGGCCGGCTCCTCCTGGAGGAAGAACGGATCGAAGACGCTATCGCCGTCTACGAACTCAACATTGATGAGAACCCACACGTGCAAAACACCTATTCCAGCCTGGCGAGCGCTTACCTGCAGAGAGGTGACCGGGGTGATAGGGAACGAGCCCTGGCAAACTATCGAAAGGTTTTAGAGACGAGTCCTGGTGACGCCAACGGGGATTCGGATCTTTTAAGCCAACTCAGAAGAAACGCCGAGGCGTCGATCTTCAAACTGAAGAGCGAGGAGCCTGATACCAAGTGAGGGCGAATGCCTATCGGGATAGGAGGAAGCCTCACAGCTCTCCCCTCCCACACCACGCAGCATACGGGCCGTACTGTGCGGTTCCCGCTATGCAAAAGCTACGGCAGGACAATTCGGCTGATCCCCGATAGCGGGATTGCTACGTGAACAGGCAAGTTCAGATCCATGGGAGCTAAAGTCCAAGTGATTCGAAGTGCTCATCAGGTAATTTTCGATTTCAATATTTGAAACAGTTTTCTTAATTTTTTTAAATCAATAATCAGTTTATTGTGCGGTGGAAATGTAGCGTGATATAATACGGTAATTAGGCCGTCTAATCTATGTTGGAGTCGTAATAACATGAGAATGACGATGGTTCTTTTTGTGATAGCAAGTTTCTTCAGCACTGCATTTGCAGACGCACCATTAAGACCTCCTTCAATCATTGAAGTGTGGTCTGCAAACAAGAAGTACGTTGCCGTATTGGAGTACAAGGAAACGAAAATATCAGTATTCAGCGTGCAACAGAAAGGAGAACGCAAGAAGCTATGGGAAATGGCGGGTTGGTTCCGGTGGACTCATCTTTCAAATGACGGGAAGTACCTCGATATCCCATATTGGGGCGCAAATCTATTGACACTGGACTACAATAGAGACGAAATTATGCTCAGGATCGTCAAACGTGGAAAGACCACTACAGTACTTAAACTTTCTGACCTCATAAGGGATTTTTCGAAACTCCAAAGAACGGTATCCCACTATCATTGGGGTAATTATGTTGGATTCAATGAAAAGAATGAATTTGTGATTGAGACGGTCGAGGGCAACCTTTTCCTTGTCTCGCCTGTAGACGGAAAACTCAAAGAGAGCAAATAACACTCCAACAACAAACTGCATACGGATCCAGGACGCCCCAGCGCTGAGTCAAGGCTGCTCAGATATTCACACAGGTCTGTTCGATTCAAGCGTGGCTAGGGCTCTGTCCGTGACCGGTGAGTTACACATTATAATTTAATTACATGAGAAGTAAATTAGAAAATCAATATATGATATCAACTTGCAGAATCCGATTTGAAATTCTGTTAATAAAGTTTTTAGTATAGTTAATCGATCCTTTTAAACAGAAAGATTTGAACCCGGAAGCTCACTTATATTTTGCTGACCGTTATGGTCGTCTTGCTAATTTCTTGGAGAGTAAAGGAAAAAAGGAACAAGCTGAAAAAATGCATGATCTTGCTGGCTATCATTATCATTCTGGAGGTGAAAAAGAGCCTCCCCCAGCTGCGGCAGCGATGATGCCTGTGCCTCGGCCACGCTTGTTTACAAGTGCTATTTCAGAAAACGATGAATACAAATGACCTTTATTGCAATTTAAGGATAAATAGTAAAAATAGAGAATTATAACCAGGGAATGCACCCTATTCTAAAAGCCATTCGGTTTTTGGAATCGGTGATTCCAGCCGTTATGCGCAATATGAATATGGACTGGAAATTCGACGATAAACCTAATACTGCGTGCTATACGACGACCTTTGTGTTGGACGGATCACCTATTCTTCGTGTGTACCACGACTATGATGGCGACTGGCAATTTCACGGGGCGCCAGATCAACCAGCTACTGAGTCGGTAGCCAAGCTCGTATGTCTTGCAGATATGATTCGCCTCGACGACTCGTTAAAGGAACTCTATGATCTGCCATACGGGTGGCGAGCCGAACGAGCAACTCCGTCGTCAAAATGGAGACGGTCGAAGAATAATCCATACCCATCCTTCTCTGAGAATGGCTTCTACCTTGAGGATGCGATTTGGCTCTCGCAGTACTTGCCTGACATCAAACCTCCAATAGAGAAGGTTCGTGAGAATTTGACAGTCGGCAGCTACGTAAAACTTGTGTTTAGGTTCGCCGAGGAACTATCAGATCGCGAAGATAATCAATGCGAAAGAATGTGGGTTCAGGTCACCGGGTATGATGACAATGGCAACTACGTTGGTACAATCGAAAACGACCCGTACCACGATGCAGCACGATATGGGGACATAGTTTACTTTCATCCGTTACATGTTGCCGACCTCAGTACCGAGGAGTAAACTAGCATAACAAGACGGTTGCACCTGATCGCAGGGGCCGCGCCGTATAGAAAAACTAAAAATATGCGTAAGATCTTGGCCTTTAAAAAGTCTCATGGAAGCCCCTGCGCCAGGTGAACCGCGACCTTCACGCATTAATTAAAATCCCAAATGATTCAAGGAGTGAATATGAGCAACTTTCGTATTTCCTTTATGGAACAAAATGATATCCGAAAATCGGCGGAAGTTCTCAGCATTGCCATGCTCAACAATCCACACCACCTTGGTGTCTTTCTGGGTAATGGCGAAAATGAACGTCTGGAAATCGAAAAAATGTTTATCGAACTCTTCAATTATCTGCCCGGAATTGTCTTTCTGGCAAAGGAAAATGAAAAAATCATCGGAATCATGAGGATGAAGTCGTGCATTGGGAAAGTAATTGATGAGCCAGATATAGTTGAAGATGAAAATGATATTAATTGGAGAAAATCTGTATGGTTTAAGGAATGGGCAGCGCATGATCCGGTTGAACAACACTGGCACCTTGGTCCTATCGGCGTTCTGCCATCTCACAGGGGAAGAGGGGTTGGTACTGAACTAATGCAGCGTTTTTGCAAAGAAGTGGATAATTGTTCGGCAAAGGCATACCTGGAAACAGATTTGGATGAAAATGTCCGTTTTTATGAAAAATTTGGATTTAGAGTTATTTCAAGATCAGAAATATTTCATGTTGAAAACCGGTACATGTTAAGAGATTCGAAAACATAAAGGATTGCATAACCTATCGCTTGAGAGGGCCGGGCATACAGCGAGGCTTTTTTTAAATAGTGTGGTATACCAAAATAAAAACAGTTGGTTGAGGTTCCGGGGCCAAGCCGCCCGGCCCCTCAGCTCAATCGAACTGTAAAACTAACCGCATAATTCAGTTAACGAGTGTATGATGACCACGATTCGAATCAACCCAGATAATGTATGGGCCGATAATGAGTTTCCATTCAACCAGGCTGTCGTCGAACCAGAAGGTAAACGCGTCCATCTTACCGGGCAAGTGGCTTGGGATCGCAATGGAAACGTTATTGGACGAAATGATGCAGGGAAACAAACGAAGTGCGCCATAGATAACATTATAAAGATTCTTGCAGGACTTGGTGGCAAGCTTGATGACATAGTATCTATGACAATGTACTACGTCAATGATGAGGATCTCCCAGATATTCAAAATGAAAGAATCAGGAGATTCAAAAAAGGCACAGGGCCTGCAGTCACTGGCGTAAAGGTGGCGGGCCTTGTTGACCCTGAATTATTGGTGGAGCTAACGGTAATGGCTGTCATCCCAAATGAACGCTTTTCTGAAAAGATAAAATTAAACGACTCGATTCAGAGATGAGCCCAAACTTTCAATTCTCACATAACGATATCTTTCAGTAGACAGCTGATAGCCGCGGCTGCTGAAGATCATTTTGGGCTGTAGTGGTAGTTCTGGAAATATTGAAATTTCAATGAAAAATAAATCGTTACAAACCTGGGGTGCGGTGATAACCATGGTTGGGGTGGCGATGTTCGTCATGATCGTTTTTTTACTGCATCTGCTTCAACCAGGGTACGACTTGCGATATCAGCTAATGAGTGAACTTGCACTGGGCCTGCACGGATGGGCAATGGTCCTGGCCTTTTTAGGCCTTGCTTTGGCGATGTTTGGAGTTCGATTGGCAATTTCTAATAGCGGTGGTTCGCGCGGATACCGGTTCTTATTGGATGCCGCAGCCCTTTTTTTCTTAGCGGCTGGAGTTTTCCCGCTGGGTGCTGCATCGCTTATACATATCAGTGCAATCGCTGTGGCTTTTGTGCTTTCGGTGCTTGCCATGTATCTTTTCCCAACATATGGGGGTATAGCAAAATCTTTGGTTCCACGAGCATTTTCCTGGCTGTTAGCCGTGGGAGTGGCTGCGAGCATCGCCTTAAGCCAATTAACCATGCCAATGGGGATTAGCCAAAGGCTAGCCGCGGCCTGCTTGATAGTGTGGTTGGGGGTTGTGGGTTGGAAACTTTGCAGGTATTGAATCTGGCTGCATGTCGGCTGAAACTCAGCCTGCACCCAAATGCGTGGTGCAGACTGAGTGATAATAGCGGTACACCGCGAATGTTCCCTTTTACATCGGTGGCAGTTCCACACCGGTCATCGTTGCAATTAGTTAAGACCTCATTTGCGGGATTAGCTGAAAGGTAAAATTTGATAATATGGAAGATACCAATTTCATTGACATGATCGAGTTAATCGCGAAGAGCAAGACTGCGTGGGGTATTGTTTTGATATTTATCATCATTGGATTGATAACAATTCTGTATGTCAAAACCGGTGGACGCTTCAATCGCGCTCAATGGTTCATAATGTTTGTAGCTGTTGCTATGGTTACCGGACTTAGCTTTTGGATTTTTACAGAATCCTCCGGAAAGCTGGAAGTAAAAAAAATCGGCCTGGAGCTGGGAGGGGGAGCGGCTATTGGCGCGGGATTTATGCTACTTGCCTGGGGAATCGTCTCTTCTAAAAAATTCCAAAAATTTATTTCGCCGTTTGCTATCATAGGAATTCCTATAGAAAAGTACAGCAAAATATTTAGGCTCATAGATAAATCCAACGAAATCACAAACGCGCAAATATTAGCAGGCGGAAGCCGCATACTTTTTGAATTTAGAGAAGGTTATTTCTCCGGGTCGATTGTGGTCCGGCATTTCACGGCTGATTACACAAAAATTGAAGACATCGATTATCACATCGATCGTGCCGGGAGAATTAAACCCTCATCGAAATGAAAGGAGGAACGACATGGTTGCAGGTTTATCCGGAATGGAATGTTCGATTGGACTGGCCAAATCGGATCTGAGGGCCATATCGATCTTGATTAATTGCGGCCACTATAGTTGGCTTCAGGATATATCGGAAACCGGACAAATACTTTTAAAAGACACGGATTTGGTTTTGGCAACAATACAATCCGAGGGCACCTGGTGGTACCGCACGCGCAATGATTTTCGATTGAAATCAGACATTGGATTTCCAAAAGATTGCGAATATTTAAGGGACGGCATCAAAAGTACAATGGTATTTGAAGAGCTGGCTGTCTATTTTGATGAGCGAACCATCGAGCCCAACCAATTGCAGGTTTTGTTGGACACAATTCGTAAGGCCCCACTTGCCGAAGAAACAAAAGAAGCGCTTGAGGTCGAATTAGGGGCAGAATTTCGATTTGCCGTAGGCCCACGACTGCCTGAGGTTTTAAACGAAGGACTCGAAAACAGTATCGAAGAAGCAATTAAGAAATCATTGTGGTCGGAAAATAATAAAATCGGTACCATTGAAAAGGGCGGCGTTTTGGAAACGGAAGAGACGATTTACCCTAATGCGGTGGCGAATGTTTTAATAGACCGCAGTAAATGGCGGACGTCTGCGGATAATCCGAACACCATTGTTTTACGTGTTGCACCCGGTCTTACCGGCTATGTCAAATTTCTGTCGGAAGAACCTTCGGTGGATATTTTTGGAAATGAACCACGGCTCATGGAACTAATGAACAAAGACCAGGTGGAGCTTTACTGCGGTGTCGGGTCTAAACAAAACGTGTATCGGCTTAAAACATCCGACATTTTAGGTCGCCTGTCCGTTGCACCCCGCATCAAGCCCGATATTAAGTGGTAGTTCGCTATAATCTTCATTTGCTTGATTAAGTTATTGAGTCCCGGTTTTCCGCTCGCGTGTGGGGAACGCGCCAGAATCAAAGCCATTCGGACTAAAAACACCGGTTCATCCCCTCGCGTGTGGGGAACACTGATTATGGGTTTTCTAAAGCCTAAGATTACGCGGTTCATCCCCACGCGTGTGGGGAACGCGACATCCGGGCGCAAAACAAGACCGATACGGCCGGTTCATCCCCACGCGTGTGGGGAACGCGACATCCGGGCGCAAAACAAGACCGATACGGCCGGTTCATCCCCACGCGTGTGGGGAACACCGATCGCGCTCGGCCAGGGTAACGCCCTGGTCCGGTTCATCCCCACGCGTGTGGGGAACACCCTTTTTGAAAATATAATCAACCCCCGGTTCGAGGTTCATCCCCACGCGTGTGGGGAACACCGTATCAGCAGTTCGGACAGTTCGTAGCACAGCGGTTCATCCCCACGCGTGTGGGGAACACGCTGCTACACAGGTTGGGGTTGGGATGGTTGCCGGTTCATCCCCACGCGTGTGGGGAACACATTTAGACTTCTCTCCTATCTGGTATATGCCACGGTTCATCCCCACGCGTGTGGGGAACACGATACCTGAGTTTAGAAGGCATGTTCGAACACCGGTTCATCCCCACGCGTGTGGGGAACACCTTAAGGTTTAGTCTTCAACCTTATATTCCAACGGTTCATCCCCACGCGTGTGGGGAACACATGGCAACACGCGGAACAATAATTCCGAAAATCGGTTCATCCCCACGCGTGTGGGGAACACAATATCTGCCTTGCGGCTTCTATCTGGTCGTCCGGTTCATCCCCACGCGTGTGGGGAACACGAAAACTGCCAAGCTTTTTGAACGGGTTGAACCGGTTCATCCCCACGCGTGTGGGGAACACCATGCTTACCTCGATAGAACCCCAATTGTCACCGGTTCATCCCCACGCGTGTGGGGAACACCGTGTTGTTGACAACGCCGTCTGTCCAGGCAACGGTTCATCCCCACGCGTGTGGGAAACACTATAACCACAACCGCTTCTATCGGCAGCGTTACGGTTCATCCCCACGCGTGTGGGAAACACGCTTCACTGTACCCGAAGTCAACCAAGTGCTGCGGTTCATCCCCACGCGTGTGGGGAACACCACATTCCTTGTAGCGATCTGGTATTATCACCCGGTTCATCCCCACGCGTGTGGGGAACACAGCCGGTGGCCTTGGCAAAGTCAGCCTGGGCGCGGTTCATCCCCACGCGTGGGGGGAACACTGTTTCTGTCATGTTGTTACCTCCCTATTTTCCGGTTCATCCCCACGCGTGTGGGGAACACTCGCTTTGATAGTCCTGGAAATCAACCGGAACCGGTTCATCCCCACGCGTGTGGGGAACACGAGTTCCTGCTCAAACTGAGTCGCATCCTCGTCGGTTCATCCCCACGCGTGTGGGGAACACTTCTATCACAAGGGCGAGGAAATTAGCCGCCGCGGTTCATCCCCACGCGTGTGGGGAACACGTCCGTTCTTGGCCTACCTGGATGCAGGTATTCGGTTCATCCCCACGCGTGTGGGGAACACGTATTATTCCCACACCCGCTATATTTGACAACGGGTTCATCCCCACGCGTGTGAGGAACACGATGCACGGCGCCATCGACTAAAATATCGAGGCGGTTCATCCCCACGCGTGTGGGGAACACGGTTGCTCGATTCTGTCTGGATGATACGTGACCGGTTCATCCCCACGCGTGTGGGGAACACGAATAATTTACGATCAACTGTAAATTTTGTCCCGGTTCATCCCCACGCGTGTGGGGAACACATCTAGCATGAAAGGCCTTGCGGCGTTGACGGCGGTTCATCCCCACGCGTGTGGGGAACACACCTGCTGTTGACCAAAAGACCCGAGCGCATGCGGTTCATCCCCACGCGTGTGGGGAACACGACCGGCGCCGATTATTGGGATGGCGGATTTTCGGTTCATCCCCACGCGTGTGGGGAACACTTACTCGGGTAGTGCACAAGCC
>Ga0136654_1000559_pt1 | contig 10925 bp, 10 predicted proteins | sample InaspJWI70metaG_FD_94865 | JGI IMG/M metagenome (GOLD analysis project Ga0136654, IMG submission 94865) | Marine gutless worms symbiont microbial communities from Oahu, Hawaii - Inanidrilus sp. 1 OAHU.JWI-70 metaG (version 2) | ecosystem: Host-associated > Annelida > Digestive system >... | reverse complement strand
TTGCCCAGACTGAATCGCCTTCAGGGCTTTATTAAAATCGAATTTGTCTGTCATTATCAATTCTCCTAACAGCATTATGCTGCACATTAAAGAATTGACACAAAATTTCTAACACTCCCGTAAATTCATCGGCAATGGTGGCGATATCGCCGAGCCGCAGGCGTCCGCCTTTGGCATCGTTCAACACCACCAGGTCGGCGAGTTCGGCGACGCTGCGGCGCTCGTTCTCAACCCGTATCTGGTAGGAACGCAGATCGGCTTCGAGGATTCCGGCTGGCAGATCGACCGCCTGTTGCCGAATCAGGTTGGCGATATCCTGGATGCTGAGGCGATAACGCCGCAGTGTTTCGGCCTTGACGCGTACACTGAATTCATGCGTAGAAAACCCACTGATATCGACCATGGGAATTTGAGGCAAGGCCAACAGGCGATCTCGGTAATGTTCGGCCAGTGCTTTCAGCTCCGGCTGCGACAAATCCGCATTGAGCGCGACGCTAACGACTGCCGAGGTACGCCCCAGTTCGTCAATCAGTGGTTCTTCCGCATCGTCCGGAAAGTCAGTTATACCGTCAACCGCGGAATTGATATCGTCAATGAACTGCTGCAGGTGGCCGACTTCCTGCATATCGAGCACCATGACACCGACGTTATCGCGCGCCTCACAGCTGCGTTCCTCGAGAAAGCTGATGCCGTCGGTAGCGTCCTCGAGGCGATTACAAATGCCCTCCTCGACCTCGGAGGCACTAGCCCCGGGGTAGTTGACCGTGACCTGCACCTTATACAGCTTAATCTCGGGAAAGGTTTCCTTGTTAAGGCCGGGCAAGGAAGTTAACCCCAGCAGAACAATAATGAACATCAGGATATTTGCGGCCGTCGGATGGGCCGCAAAATAGCGCATCATTGGTCGGATCCTACAGCACGCAAGCGCAGATAAGCTTCGTTTCCGGGCGCCGGATTCACCTGCAATGGCATGCCCTCGATTACGGGTATCAAGTCGGTAACTATAATCCGATCGCCGAGTTTAATGCCCGCACCGACGACGACCAGATCACCCTGCGACAGTTGCACCTCGATCGGTCGAATTTGCAGTCTGTTATCGGCGTTGGCGACATATACCCGTCCCTGGTGCACCGCCCGGCGCGGTATTACCAACGCCGGGCGCTCGGGGGCAAATAAATCGACCGCTGTGTACATTCCCTTAAGCAGCGGGGGCCGCCGGCCGGGGATTATCTTTTCATAGGGACTCTCGACCCCGACTACGACGCCGAGCGTCTGGCGCGTGGGGTCGATGGCTTCGCTGATGCGCAGCACGCGCGCGTCCCAGATTGCATCCGGCATGTCGTTCACCAGCCTGACGCGCGCACTCAACCCGAGGCTTTCGTTGATGCGGCCGCCGGTTTGAACGAACTGTTGTCCTATTTCGCTGCGAGTCTCTAGATGGCTGACCAGTTTGCGCATCGAAGCGAGCGGCAGCTGGGCGCTGATTTCCACGCCTTTCAGATCAATAGCTTCGAACAGCTGCGAACCCACGGTGACAAATTCGTCCTGGTCGACGCTGACAGTGCCGATACGCGCATCGAAGGGCAGCAAAATTTCCGTGCGGCCAAGAATCGTAGTGCGATTCTGTACTTCCTGTTCGGCACGCGCGATCTGCGCCTCGATCGATTGACGTCGGCTGGCGTAAGCATTGACCCGACCCTGCAAGTCTTCCACCTGCTGGCGCAACTGGATGGCTTTCTGCTCCTCGGCGTCGAGCGCGGATTTAGCGATCAATTGTTTTTGGTAAACGTCCCGGATACGCGCCAGCTCGGCCTCGCCGACTTCGAGATTTTTCTGCGCCAGCTCGAGCGATCGCCGGGTCGACATTTCTTCCTCGTCGAGTTCGTCGAGCGTCGACCGACTCGCCTTCAAATCTTCCTGAGTTTGCTTTAGCGAAAGCGCGTAATCCTCGGCATCTATGCGTACTACCAGGGTGCCGGCCGGGATGGTCTCACCGGCTTTTAGATTGGGATGCACATAGCTGATTTTACCGCTTAACTCGGCCATGCTATTGAACGTGATGGCCGGCTCGACATTACCATAGGCGGTGACGCGAGAACGAAACGGAATCTCGTTGGCCGTAATTACCTCTACTGCACGACTCGGCATTTCGAGCGCGACATGCTCTAGCGGAGACCGCAGATTGACCAGTATCACGGCAATGACGATGGACAGCAGCAGTGCGATAATCAGGGCAAAGCCATGTTTCAGGTTAATCTTCATGAAGTCCATCGGCTCCCTAGCTTAGCTGCCGCGTAAAGGCGCGACTGAATTCTAACGCGGGAAACGGCGACTAGACCATGATTTTCTGCAATCGAAGCGTTCAGGCCCGCGTCAGCCGGGAATTGGAAGTTTTGCAGGCTGCGATGCTCGCTTCGAGGGGATCAGAGACCACCCGCTACAAAGCAAGCCATTGCCTTATGATCAGGTGCCGCTATCGAACGCGCAAACCCGGTTGCGCCCTTCCTGTTTAGCCTGGTAGAGCGAGATACTTGCCTGTTCGACTAACAGCGTGCAGCTTTTGTCGAAAATCGGCACCATTGCCGTGACGCCAATACTGACCGTCACGTGGGTCGCAGCGGTTGCGGCTGGATGTGGAATCTTGGCATTCGCTACCGTTTCCAGACAATCCCGCGCCACCTGAAGTGCGCTTTCGATCTCGACACCGGGCAGTAGTGCGACAAACAGTCCGCCACCATAACGCGCGATCAAGTCGCCGGAACGTTGCATGCATCCGCCCAGCATCTGCGCCACCGACACCAGGCATTGATCGCCGCGCGAATGCCCGCAATTTTGGTTGTAGTCACCGAGCTGATCGAAGTCGATCATCAATAATGCCAGGGAGTCGCCACTGCGCGCGCCGCGACCCCAATCGGTTATCAACCGGGCATCGAACTCGCGGCGATTGCAGATCGACGTCAGGGCATCGACCCGAGCGATTTTATTGTACTGCTGCCGTGATAACCGCGCCCTTAGATGCGAATTCAGACGCGAGCGCAGCAGCTTGGGATGAAACGGCCGGGTCACGAAATCTGCCGCCCCCGAATCGACCGCGGCAGTTTCCGCCGCGGGAGTCGAATTATCCAGAATATGAATAATAGGTATCGCCGGATCCGGGTTGGAATTGGTCAAATTTCGCCACCAGTCAGTGCCGCTGACATCCCCGATTAACGCGGTGTTCACTAACAGCAGATCCGGCATGCCGAGGTTCCGAGCGTTGGCGATGAGACCGATGAAATCCTCCACGACCTCGACCTGAGCATCGTGCATTTGCTCGATAATTACTCGCAGGCTTGACGCATCGTTATCCAGCACCAGTATGCGCTGACGCTTCTGCGGCTCCCAATGCCCGCCGGTCGCCTGCTCCGATATCAGCGAACCGGATGTGAGAAACGCGTCCAATTCGGGTTCGAGCAGAAACCCGACCACGGTCTCGCCGTTTTCGCTGATTACCACCGGCAGATTACCGTCGAATTCCGTGTTGTTGGCCCACTCGGACTGCCAGGTGCTTAATTCCTCGTTTGACAGGGGATAGGGCGATGCCAATTCGAGACCCATATCCAGCAACAGCGCGGCCAGCGTGCCGGGTTTGGAAATATCCTGCCCTTCGACCCAAAACGCGCGGAAAATACGGCGCCGCAACTGCACCGCCTCGATCGGGTCAAGCCGGCAAATGGTATACACCAGCGCCGCCGCCGCGGCCGAACAGGGGCGGAACATCGGCACATTGATTTCGGTCGACGGCGCGCGGCGACGTACTTCGGCGACCTCGGTGGTGAGCGCGCTGAGTACTTCGAGGTTGACCTGTTCACTATGAACATCGGCGGCATGCTGGACCATGCGAAAGTCGACCCGATATTCCAGGTTCAGCGCGAATAGGCGCTCGTTCAGAGCATAACTAAAAGGGCAATTGAAATCGCCATACACGGTAAAATCGACCGAGTCAAAACACTCGAACAGCCTATTTTTTTGCGTCGCGTCATACATCCCGGGATTCCGTTTATATTGGCGTTGGTTAGTCGCAAACCTGCGCGCTCTTACAATGGCACATTTACCTGACCCAGCATCCTTCGATATTCTAAATGTTTCCCTGCATTAAGACAGCGTCGATTTCTCGATTTCCGTCCATTCGTGGGGCCGGAGGGTAATTTTCGCGGATAATAACGGCATTTATTGTGATCCGCCGCGCGCTTCGACCAATTATTTAAGCCTGATTTCGGCCAGAGACCACCCAAATTCGGTAAAACGCCGTAAAACGACGGAATACGAATAAGAAAAAATGGTGCCAGATTGCGACTTAAGCCTGACCCCGTTTAGACCTTGGTGATAAGCGGATTGATCTCAGTTTGCTTGCCAGGCATTACTGCGCCGGCCAAATCAGCGCCCGTAGGCCATCGCAGGCAACCAGGTGACCAGCGAAGGGAAAGCGAATACTAGCCCCAGACCTATTAATTGCAGGATGATAAAAGGCAGCACGCCACGGTAGATTTCAGTCAGTTGAACCTCCGGTGGACACACCCCCTTCAAGTAAAACAGCGCAAAACCGACCGGCGGTGTCAGAAACGAGGTTTGCAAGGTGACCGCAATCAAGAGTGCGAACCAGACCAGCGACGGGTTGTCGATTTCACCATAGCCTTCGATATTGAGATCGAGACCGCTGACGACCGGGCCGAGCAACGGCAGTATGATCAGGCTGATTTCGATCCAGTCGAGAAGAAACCCGAGTAAAAAAACCAGCGCGAGGACGAATAGAATCAAGCCATATGGCCCGAACCCGAGCCCCCTCAGCGTAGACTCAATTAATTCATCGCCGCCACATTCACGCAGCACCAGGGCGAAAATCGTTGCGCCGACAAATATCGCGAAAATATAGGCCGAGGTATTCATGGTATTGATCACGACTTCCCTGAGTACCTCGAAATTGAGTTTGCGATAAGCCAGCGCGAGCAAAATAGCCCCTAGGGCACCCACCCCCGATGCTTCGGTTACGGTGGCGATACCCATGAAAATCGAACCCAGTACCGCCAAGATCAGCAACGCCGGTGGTACGATATCGAGGAAGACCTGGCTTATGTCCTTCAAGGTAATGTTTTCATGACCCACCGCTAGCGGCGCGTTTTCCGGTTTGAAGTAGCCGTATATCAGGATATAGGCTACATAGAGAATTCCGAGCACAACGCCTGGAAAGACCGCTCCCATGAACAGGTCGCCAACCGACACGCCCAGTTGGTCTCCCATGATTACCAGCATGATCGATGGCGGAATCAAAATACCGAGGCAACCTGCGGCGGCCACGGTACCCAGTGCCAGCGGCTTGTGATAACGCTGGTTGATCATAACCGGCAAACTCATTACACCGAGCAATACTACCGACGCACCGATAATCCCGGTCGAAGCCGCGAGGATGACACCGATAAGCGTGACGGTGATCGCCAGCCCACCCTTGATATTGCCGAAAATCTTTTGCATCGAGTGCATTATGCGTTCGGCGACGCCTGATTTGTCTAGCATCAGTCCCATAAAGATGAACATCGGTAGCGCCACCAAAACCCAGTTGTTCATTATGTCGAAGATACGTCCGACCAGCAGCCCAAGCGTGTTGTAGTCGATTCCGGTTAAGGTTTCCCAGTGGTTGTCGGTCAGGTAGGCAACACCGGCAAACAGGATACCGGTACCCGCCAGCACCCAGGCCACCGGAAATCCCGTCATCAATAACGAGATAAAGGTAAAGAACATGCCGATAACCAGCCAGTTTTCAGGTTCGAGCATCAGGCACCTTCACCTTTGTCTTTATCGGCACCCGTGTCGGCGCCGGTGCTATCGGCGGATCGCGGATAAAGTTCGTTTAGATGCACGTTGAACAAGTGTTTAAGCAGGCTTACCCGAATCGGGTCCGCTGGCGTCAGCTCCTTGCCATGATGGAGCAGCAGCAAAATTTCCTGGATCAAACGCGCAACCGCGGCGATCATCATCAACGCAAAACTGATCGGCAGCACCGATTTGATAATCCAGCGATGCGGCAACCCGGTCGGCGCCGATGAGTGTTCGTCGACACGATAGGAATCCGCAACCCAGGACAGGCTGTGATCAAACACGATCCAGAGGCAGGGCAAGAGTAAAATCAGGATGCCGAGGATTTCAATTACATGCTGTTTGCGCTGCGAGAGGCTCATATGAATCAGATCGACCCTGACATGCGAGTCGATGACGATGTCGTAGGCAATGCCGAACATGAATGCGACCGCATAGATATGCCAGATAAATTCTTCGAGGTAAACCAGCGCGTTGTGAAATCCGTAACGCCATACGATCGAAACAATGATTACCGCGATCAGCAGGACGTTGAGCCAGGCGGTGGCTTCGGCAATTTTTTTTACGCAGGCGTTTAAAATATCGACGACGAGAATCCGCTCGGGCCGTTGTTTGGGAGACACTTTTTTATCCTCCGATTCGGTAAAAAGCGTGCACTTCCCTGTGCTTGCGTATATCCCTATAAACGAGGATTTATATCTTACGAATTATTACTGGCGTACGGTTCCGGGCCGAGGCAGAAAAGCCCAGGTGTTCCAGACCTTGTAGTCTTCGCGAAATGCGCTCAGATTGTCGTAAATCCGCTTGAAATCCGGATCCTTGGCGCTTTCCTCAACCACCACTTCATCCCACTTGGCTCTGAACTGGCCGAGCATTTCATCCGACCAGTAGCGATTTTCCACGCCTTTATCCTGGTTGGCCTTCATTTCGGGAAACTGGATCGCCTCGCCCAATGCGAGGCCGTCAAGCATTGCCGCCTTGCAGCCAAGCTCCATCAATCCCTGCAGCGCAACTGACATCCGGGCCCAGTAATCCTTGTTGATCAGGACCTCAAATGCGGTGGCCGGCTGATGCCAACCCGGGTAGTAGTTGAATTTTAGAATCTTGTAGAAACCGAGCAGTTTGTCGATCGCCGGCATGGAAAACTCGGTCGCATCGATTGCGCCTTTTTCGAGCGCCGGGAAAATTTCCTTGGAAGACAGCAACGAAGTCGAAACACCCATTTTTTCCATGACCAATGCCCCCAGGCCAAAGAACCTCATACGCAGACCCTGCAGGTCTTCGGGCTTGTCGATCGCTTTGGAAAACCAGCCGGAGGTCTCCGGCGCGATGATTCCGCAAGGGATCGAGTGCACGTTATAACCGGCTTTGTCGTACATTTCCTGCCACATGGCCCGGCCATCGCCGTAATAAATCCAGGCGAGGAATTCAGGCGCATCGGGGCCGAATGGAATGGCGGAAAAGATTCCGCCTTTATTGCCAAGCTTGCCGGTATTGTAACCGGGTGTAGTGTAGCCCGCGTTAATCTGCCCCTTGGAAATCGAGTCGAGCATTTCCTTAGGCGGGATCAGCTTGCCGGGTTCGTAAATCTTGATCTTGAGGTTGCCGCCGGAAGCGGCATTGACGTTTTCCGCCAACCATTTGGGAGTCGAACCGAGTCCGGTCAAATGCGTGCCAAACCAGACCGGCAACTTCAGCAGTACTTTCTTTTCTGCCTGAACCGGGTTGGCCGCCATGGTAACGGCGACAACCGCGCCCAGAGTCAGAGCTTTCAATTTTAGTTTCATTTGCATATCCCTCCAGATATGTGACAGCGAGTTTGTCCCGCGATTAGAAAACTTGTACCGATTTATCCGTTCAAGCATGAAGATTGATCGTCTGATTCTTCTTGAAAAACTTAATGGTAAATTGGTAAGGCCAATATGTTATGAATAAAAATAACCATGTCAAACACAAATTCTTTGAATTTTAATATTATATTTGAAAAAATCCGCCAACCCCCATTGTCAGTAAATAATTAAAACACATTGGTATGACCAATTATATGCCTTGAAACGAATGCCATTGCGTGTATATTGGTTTGACCAATCACGGGTTGTCGCCACCTTTTTATGAATTTCAAAAAAATCAGCCAACAGAAAATTTCCGAAACCATAGCCGAGGAAATTGAACGTCAGTTACTTGAAGGATCGATCCGTCCGGGGGAGCGCCTGCCGTCGGAACGAGCCCTGGCGGAGGAATTTCAGGTTTCGCGACCCTCGGTCAGGGAAGCTATTCAACTTTTGAAATCGCGCCGCCTACTGTCGGCGCGGCCCGGGGGTGGCACCTATGCTGGTGAATCGCTGGGTGACACGATTACCGAACCGCTCGTCGATTTGCTCTCCAGCAACCTCGAAGTTGGACAAGATTTACTCGAATTTCGTCATGCGCTGGAAGGGATATCGGCCTATTACGCTGCGACTCGCGCTACCGATGCGGACCGCAAGATAATCCAGTTGCGCTTCGAACAGGTTTGCAACAAGCAAAAAACCGCGAGCGTACAGGAAGAGGCCGCGGCGGATGTCGAATTTCATCTGGCAATCGCCGAGGCTTCGCATAACGTCGTACTGCTACACGTCATGCGCAGTTTGTTTAAACTGTTGCACAAGAGCGTCCAACTGTCCTTCGGCAAGCTTTATCTCGACGAAAACGGACGCGACCACGTGCGCGAACAACACGGGCGAATCCTGGAGGCAATAATGGCAGGTGACCCCGATCTGGCAAAAGAAAGCGCCCATCGGCATATCGAATTTGTCAAGGCGACGCTAGACCGGTTTTCCCGCGAAGATGTGCGTAACCAAAAGTCCATGCAACGGCTCGAGCAAATCACGCGCAAACTTCAACCGTAGCTTCCGCGATCAACGCCACGCGCGATAGCACTCGAAATCAATTCAGCGACACCCGGCGGCGAACAAAAACCACCCCTACCGGATCGCGCTTGACGGTTAGCCGGCGTTAGTCACGGCAAACCCCGCGACGACAACTCCGCGCTCAGGACAGAAAATTGAACTCCGGCGCGTAGCTCACCGGGAAATTAACCGAACGCGAAATAAAGCAGTGGCGATGTATTTCATGATGTATTTCCTCGGCACGCAGCAAATCGCTGCCGGGGTCGAGAGTGATGCGCGGGCGCAACTCGGCGCTTATGAAACGTCCGGTGCCATCCGGAAGATTTTCCCCCTGAGCGATCGGTTCGTCTTCATATCGATGCACAACGATGCCGCTGTCGCTAGCCAGATGCAGATACCACAGCATATGGCAGGCCGATAGCGCCGACAGCAGCAAATCTTCCGGATTCATCAGCTTGGGATCACCGCCGAGCAACGGGTCGTTCGAGCAATGAATAACCGGCTTACCATGCGCTGCGATATCCCAGCCGCGCTGGTAGCTGCGATAGCTGCGGGTTCCTTCCCCGGTGTTGCCCGTCCATCTGACCAGCGTGGTGTACTCGTGATTGGTCATACTATGAAGATCCTCGTGCTCGTGGTTTTGCATTGCGCCCGTGCGGAACTTTAATAGGTTCCGCGGTAACGCGCTATAACGAATTTCCGGCAATCTACATCGACGGTTATCAGGATGAGACGCCGCCGGCGCTGTGTTTATCGATCCTCGCAACAACCTGCCGCGCGCCGTTCATAGTCCACGACACCGCCCAGCCGGTCTATTTCCACGACACAGCACTGCAGCAGCGCATGCTTTAATCTGCTCCGGCCGCGTTGCACGCGTGATTTCATCCCGGAATTCGAAACGCCAAGTCGCCGCGCGGCCGCGCGCTGGGTCAGGCCTTCGAGGTCAGTTAACAATAACGCATCGCGGTAAATCTCCGGCAGGGACTGAATAAACGGCAACACGCAGTCCGCCATGTCCCGGCGGGCCTGATCACTCGCCTGATGATCCATTACGGCATCTTCGACGTTTTCGAACTTGAAATCAGCCATCCCGCGACGCTCCGCTGACTTGCGCCGATAATGATCCGTGATCGCGTTGGTCGCCACGCGCATAACGAAAGCCAGCGGATTGCCGGCCGCCGTCAGGCTGTCCTGGTGCCGAACCAGCCGCAGCAGGATATCTCCAACCACGTCGTCGACCCACAGGGATTCGACACGGCTACCGACATAGCGTCGCAGCCGTGCCTCGAAGGATGCCCAATCGACTTCAGTCATCGCAGATTGTTTCGAATCCTCAAACAAGGTTGTTTAGGAAGCACCCATGTTATCCATCATTTGGTCGCCGGCACAACAGGTCTTGCCAAAGGTTTCGCTCGGCGTATCCGGTGTGTCGTCAATAATCCGGTACCACTCCCAGCGCAAGCCGTCGTGTTCGCGTGACCAGACCTTATCCTGCGAGGCATGGCAGCATTTCGTCTCGGATTCAACCTTGTCCAGGATGCCCGCCTGTTCGAGCCTCCGTTCTGCCTTGTCGACCTCGCCCGCCTCGAAAACCTCGACCCCGAGGTGATTCAGGTGCTCATTTGCCGCCGGATTTTCAAACAGCACCAGCTTAAGCGCCGGCTCGTCGATGGCGAAGTTGGCATAACCCTTGCGCAGCTTGTGCGGCTGGGTGTCAAACAGCTTGCCGTAATAGCTAACCGCGGCCTCGAGATCGGGTACATTCAATGCCAGTTGTAATCTCATGTTTCTGCTCCTTTCATGTTTGCAATACTCCAATAGACGCTGGACTTTGCAAAAGGACGCAATCCGGCTCGGGGCAGTCGCAAAAGGCAACAACTGACCCGAATGACACTTACTTAAGGAACCTCTGCAAAAGTCAGAGGCTCCTGTGGCACAATCACCCGCCGCCATTTTTTAATCACGCAAGTGATTGAGAAATTTAGACAAATACAAAATCGCGTTGTGATTATCGTGCTCTGCTTAGTCAGGATGACTTATGCAGAGCTTTCTTAACAAGTCATTCGCGCGCAAGCGCACTGCTGTCCGGGGAAAGTTAATAGGATAGAACATACTGGGTTTTCTCGATCAGTTCAGCGCGTTCACGGCGTCTTCGTCGGTAAATTTGCTGTGCTACCGTGGGTAATC
>Ga0136654_1000558_pt1 | contig 10934 bp, 4 predicted proteins | sample InaspJWI70metaG_FD_94865 | JGI IMG/M metagenome (GOLD analysis project Ga0136654, IMG submission 94865) | Marine gutless worms symbiont microbial communities from Oahu, Hawaii - Inanidrilus sp. 1 OAHU.JWI-70 metaG (version 2) | ecosystem: Host-associated > Annelida > Digestive system >... | reverse complement strand
CAGGTGTCTGACACCTCTAAGTCCGCATCGTAATTATATACTATCATAAACGAAACAATATCACTTTATGACTTCTTCTGATCGGTTTCCGGTACCCGTCAGGTCGGCTGTGAAATCAAACTGCACTGATTGGTGCTGCCAAAACTTATCTAAGCGTGCTTTAAATGCATTAACAGTACAAGCATCAACGACTGTATTAGGCAAGCTGTTCCAAATATTTACAATGCGTGCAGAAAAAAATGCTTTCGTAAGTCATAATGAAAGGTATGATTTTGCAATTTATAGTGGTTGCCTCTGGTGTTAGCTCTCGTTGCGAGGAAGATCAGGTGATACTGTTCTGTCGTATATGTTATGGGTAATTTTAAAAACTTCAATCATATCACCTCGCAAGCGTCTATATTTTAGAGTAGGCAGGTTTCAGTTCAGTATTGATATATTATATTTTGGCTTATTGTGTAAAATTCGCTGACTCCTCTGCGAGTTATCACCTGGCGCTGGTGATCATCTTCATCTTCCGATAACGGTGCCGACTCGAATTCGAGCAGTATAGCACAACAAGTGAATGAGCAGATGTGTATCGAGAAAACCGTGCAGCAAACAATAAACAGTAACTTCAGATAAAAACTGCACTGCAGACGATAAAAACGGGACGTAATCCGGTGCTCAGCTGAAACGGAAACTGTTGAGATGGGTTTTGAAACTGTCTACTGGCAGAGTGTTCCTCAGCCGGATGGCACTTGGAAAGAAGGTCTGACTATATGCAGATGGGAACTGGTTCAAGGTAACCTGCAGCGGGTATGATGACAAAACCATTTTGGATTCAGTTGTTGTTGTTGTTGTTGTTGTTGTTGTGCCAGATTCAGTACAGCATCAGGACCATGCTGCGAGCTCGTCGTTGTTGGAGTGAATCCCAATGCAGCTTCTGCAGCATGGCTGCCATACTGGATATCCGTCAGTAATCACGTCCGTAAGTAGTGTTTTGTAACACTGCTCACGGATATGGGTTGGGCAGCTTCAGCGAAGTAGAGGGTCTGAGACGCTTTCTTTGTTGTGATATCAGTGTGATCATTCCATGTGAGCTTGCAGCTGATGTGGACACCAAGATACTTGTCAGAAGTGACAGTCTCGAGGGTAGTGCCATGGAGGTTGTACTTTTCCTTTACTGGTCTAGTTTTCCATATAAAGGTGATGGCTTCACATTGGAAGGGTTGAACTCCATCAGCCAGTCCTTTTCCCATTGCTGGAGACTGTCAAGGTTGGATTGGAGTGTGTTGGTGTCATGCACAGTCTTGATGGTACAGTACAACAGATAATAATCAGCAAACATCCACACTGCTGAACAAACTCTACTTAGGAGGTCATTGATGTAAACAAGAAATAAGGGCTGAGGACTGTGCCTTAAGCAATGCCAGATGTGACAGGTGACGTGGCAGAGAACTGGCCATCCAGCAAGATGTGTTGCATATGACCACTGAGGAAGTCTGTAATCCAGTTGAGTGTGAAATTTCTGATGCTGTAGTTCTTAAATTTGAGTAACAGGCGGGAATGTTATACCTTAGTAAAAAGTCAAAGAGGATTGCATTTGGCTTGATTCGTCGATACTTTTAGCAAGGTCATTGATGATCACCAGCAACTGCATCTCTCAGGACCTGGTTTTTTACGGAAGCCATGTTGTTGGTCTGATAGAATGTTGTGGCATTCGAGATGCTTTGAAGCATGAACATTATACTACTATGCATGCGTGTTTCATTATTCTGCTGCAGACAGAGGTGAGGGAGATCAGTTGGTAGTTTGCTGGGTTCGCTTAGTCTCCTTTCTTGAAAGCAGGTACTATGTGAGCTTCCTTCCAGTCATCGGGAACAACACCTTGGCCTTGGCCTAATGAGACTTGGAAGATAAGCTGCAGTGCTCCAGCTGATTCTTTGGCAGAGATCTTGAATATGTGGCTTGGAATGTCATCTGGGCCGGTGGCTCTGTGTTTTCAGACTTTTGAGTAGCTCGACTATTCCAGCTGTGGTAACTTGCATATGGTCCATGTCTGGCTGAGGGCTCCCTGTAAGATGAACATCATCTGCACACCTGGTCTCCTTAGAAAACACTGAGACAAACTGGTCATTAAGAAGATTCACGTTAGCCTTTGCATTGTAGTGTGTTAGTTAGCATTTGGGTTACTCTGCAATTTCCCTGTTGTCACACTCACATCATGCACCCCATATCCCTAAATTTTGCCAATAACCATCATCAGCTGTGAAATTCATTGCAGTTAAGTATCTCTTAAGTACAGTATATACTGATCTGCCTGCCAGCTTGTTAATCTGTCAAGGTCCAACAATGTGGGTAACAACTGCCTACTGCCAGCATCATACCTGTTTACCGTATTTAAATTTTTTGATAGATTATTATCCCCGCGAAAGCGAGGGATTATGTTTTTACCAGCGTTGGTTTGTCTGTCTGTATGTCTGTTTGTCTGTCTGTTTGTTTGTTACCACGATAACTAAATAAAACGTGGACGGATCTGGACAAAATTTTTTGGGAAGGTTCCTAGGGGAAAAAGCAAGCCCAAGTTCGTTTTTGGTTACGATTTGCTAGCCGGGTGTGGAGGTTACTGTCCAAAAACGCCGTAAACCGGGGATTTTTTCCAATGTAAACAAGCATTTCCAATGTAAACAAACAAACAAAACACTTGACGCATAATAAATAAGTAATACATTCTCAACTCAACTCACTCAACAGAGAATTACGGACGCAGGTGGGCGCGAATTTCGCTTTCACGAGGATCTGTACTCTCAAGAGAGTACTTTCCCTCTAGTTTTTTTTGTAAGATTTCGTCATTATCACGTCAGAGAATGATGGTGTGAATAAGTTCTTATTTTGCAAATTTGTATGTTATGGTAGTTGATGTTTGCCATTATTGGTCCAGCAATATTTGTGGGATCGATAAAACACTCAGTGAGCTGCCTAAGTGATCAGGTACTAATGATGGCAGGCATGTAGAAGTGTTTCCTTTCTTTTTGTTTGAAATTATGCATTGTTAGTTTATATAAAAACTTATTTTTACTGTGCATTTTTGTTGAAATTCACAGAAATGCTAGATAGTATTGGAAAGTTTGCCAGTTTTCTGACAATCAGTGGTTTGGCAGCATTGGCCATTTTGCTACATTATCGAAAAAGAACTGCAGCAGAGCATGTTGCTCTAAATGTGGAGGTATTCCACTTGCATTCTACTTATTGCTCACATAATCTTTCACATTGAGTATTTACATGCTTATGAAAAATTAATTTAGATAAATAAGTTTTAGGTGTATCTACTACTGGTGCTGTTTTCAGGTTTTGTTTTAACTTTTGGTTTTTTCGTTTTGGTTTTAACTGGTCTTTATTCAGCAGGTGCTCCAGCTTGGGTTAGGCCCACAAGAGAGAACCTTTGAGAATAATCAAAGCGGGTTTTTTTACAAACTTTGGTTTCTTTATAAACTCAGTAGCCTTCTTTTCACGTTGCCAGCAGTGTCACAAAACTGACGCCAACTAAGGAAATTCTCCAGTCATTTGTTTATGTACTAGCTGATTTGTACAAATGATGTACCATCCTAACCCAAATTTTAAAACATCAAAATGTATTAAATTTCTGATGCCATTGCCAAACTAACAGATGATGCCATAGGCATTATGTTTTCGACTTTTCTTACTGTCTGTGCATTCACGCATGCTTGCCCAGGTAGCGACATTCATGACTGGCTTGCCTTTGTCTTCTTTTGATATGATGTACTTGTCATGCACTGCGTGACAAAAGCTAAGGCTTTAAGAATTCCTTGGTATGTCTTTGTAAATAGGGTACTAGCATTGGAGAGAGAACCAGCCTAAAGGAAGCAATGCCGTTTCTCTCACGAGTTTGACAGTTGATATAAAGGAAAGATATGACCAGTGGATAATTTTCACTGTCTGAGGTCAATGCTTTGAGTTTTCTTTGGTGCTATTACACTGTTGGTTGGATAATGGCAAGCATGTCTGAAAACCTGTGCCACTTGTACCCAGAGGTTTCATCTGAAGCAAACTGAGGGGGAAGTGGCTAATTTAAGTTTGTATAAAATGACTATTTAAACTGTGAAAAGTATTATACTTCAAGAATTTTTGCACATGTTAACTGAAGTGTGGCATGTTTTTGGAATGCTATTTTGTGTAATATTTTTCAGCCTAGTGTAAGTGATAGTACAGACCTTGAGCAGGAGAAGGTTCATAAACCATCTGGCAAACAGCAGTATAAACCTGTAGTCTTGTCTGGAATACCAGTCACGAAGATCCATATATTCTTTGCTTCACAGACTGGCACATCAAAGGTTTGTTGCATATGCAGCTGTACTACACATCTTCATTTCATTCTTCTGAATTTCTACCACATTTCATTCACAGTTTGCTAACGTGATCACCATTACTATTAAATACTTTATGTGTTTTTCGTTCTTTTTTAAGAATTGTAGAATTTTGCTTTACCTTGTATGGTTAATAAAACTGTCCAGTGGAAGTTATGTTTGTTTGTCATTCTTTCTCTTTGAAGGATTACTTAAATTACACATAAATTTTCACAAACTTTTGCTAAATGCTTGTTTTCAGACATGGAGTAGTTATTTAGATTTTGGGAATGATGCTGGTTTTTGCAGTAAATATTTGGAATGTTTTGTCATTTTGAAATGGAGAACATGTCCATTGTCCACTGTAATGCTATTGGAATTTTTAACGAATGAAGTCCTTGGCAAAGATTTGAATTTTCTGTTTTCTAGCATTTGTAATGTTTTTAATGATTTCAGCATTTTTATGGAACTGTTTATTTTCTGCTAGATGTTGACATTTATTGTGATTTTAGTATGGATGCTATTATTGAAATTTTGTCTTACGTGACAGCATTTTGCTGACATTCTTGCGGCTGAAGCTGGTGATAATGGCATTGAAGCTGAGCTGGTTGATCTTAGTCACTGTGAACCAGAAGATGATTTAATTGATATTTCGGTATTTTGCATTTTAAAATTGTGATTTAAACTTGTCTATGGACCTCTTCGATAAAGTAAATCACGTTTTTTTTGCAAAATATACAGATATTTTGCAAAGAAAAGTGATTTATTTTATTTCATTTTATTTATAATTATTAAGGGTATGGAGACAGTGTAGATAATACTGTTGAGGAAAACTCCAGCATCTTCTCCCTAATTTGAATGCACTGATTGCCTTCAGCAAGGGCATGCAGGCTATAAAACTTTGCACCAACAAAATCCTCCAGTTCTTAACGGAGGTGCCTGCTAATTCAGTTGACCTGAATAATGAATGGCCTTAAAATGGTTGTTGTTGTTGTTGTTATTATTTGTAATTATGTTAAATTTAAATTGATGTAACACAGTTATGACTCTATTTTGTTACTGCTGCTGCTACCACTACTTTTAGTTATTGTTTAGTCCACTTATTTTCTGGAGTTTGGTTGAGACAGTCGCAAAAAGCAAATGCTTCTTTTCTTACAGTCTGGATGCTCTTCCTGAAGCCGGTCAGCATCATCAAACATGGAATGTGTAACTAACTTAACAAATGTTAGAGATTTTCTGTCAGCTATGCAGTTGATTAAGTAAGTAATTTATACAGCTTGTAATGTTAATGGTATATCAGAGAGAGGGACAGTACAGTGTCTGCATGCTGCCCTGAGTAGTCATGATAGATAACACTGACAACTGCAGAGAGGTTATGTTAGTTAGAGTGTTAATAAACATGTGTAGAACATTTGAACCAAACAGCAGACTGATATTACACACTACATTTTTTTGCATTTCACAGGTGATGTTAATTAATGTTAGAATGGGATACCTTACTGGGCTTTACTTTTCTGGCATCACACAATTTACAGGAGTTGGATTCTGAAATCCAGAAGGCCATCATAAAAGTAGTGATATCTTTTCCCTTAGATGTCAGTTGATGAAGAAAGACTAAGATCTTGTGTGTAATCATCTGGCAGGGCAGTTGGGCATTCATACATTTTGAATGAAATCATCCCTCGGAATTTTGCTTCAATTGGTTGAGCCAGGTTTACTTGGAAATAGTGAATAAATAAGAGTTTGTATTCATTAATGTGATGAGTTATTGTACCAGGCTGGTGTTGTGACTGTCTTCCTGCTGTCAACATACATTGGTGGTGAACTACCAGAGTCCTCTGCATGGTTCTGTGATTGGTTGCATTCAGTTGCCACTGATTTCCGTGTATCAAGGCTTCATCTCAACTCTATGCTGTATGCGGTGGTTACTGTTGGCAACTCTTCATATAAAGACACTTTCTGTCTGGTAAGACAACAGCAGCAGATAAATGTTAATTTAAAATTTAAAACCTTTTTTATTGTGACGTAAATTTATTGTGATATATTGACTGACTGATAAAGATTGTGCAGTTGTGTTACGTTGGTTGGTACTAGTGCCAGAGATCTGGCATAAAGGAATCCAGGTGTTGATGAAAAAAGGATGAGGCCAGGCCACTTTATGTTTCCTTTAGTATTTTGTCACTGGTGGTTGGGTGGCACAAGAGAGGTTGCAAAAAAGGACTGTCAGGCACAAGAATTGAACAAGGAGGATTCTGTGGATCGTAGTAGGTGGAGGAAGTTGATAAAGGATGTCTGATGATCAGGATGGGTGTGAATGGGTGAATGTTTCTTCTCGTATTGACCCACCCAGGTAGTCTCAGACAAAGGTCTATTAAATGGTTGTGTGTATGTGTGGTTGGGTGGCACAAAAGACATCTGGGCTGCAAGAAGCTTCAATCCACTAATTCCCCGAGGTTCTCTTGGAATAAGTGAAGGAGGATGATTCAAGTTAAAACCTGCTCACTTAGATTGCCCCTGGAAAAATGGTCATTAAACTGAATTAGTGGTTGAAGTAGTAATTGTTTATATTTTAATGTTTGAAGCAACAGCTATGACTTGGTGGTGAAGGTATTGGACTGTTGCCAAGGTGACATGGTATGTGCTCTTTAAGCACCTTCAGATTTTTGTATTATATTTGTGTTTGTACGTATGAATGACACAGCACCTCTGATGCATGTAGGCGGGAATTAATGTCGACAACTGGCTGAAGGAGCTTGGTGCTTGCCGAATTCTGCCATTGACGACTGTTGATGAAAATGTTGCAAACAGCCAACATGGTGGTATGGAAGAATTGCTGATAATCATGACATTGAATAACTCTTGTTACACCAATGACACTGTTTCTTGAGTGACAAGAATCTTATAGCAAGTTGTGCCAGCCAGCCATATCTTTACCAACCACTTAGTGGTCCAGGTACAGCAGTTGTGCCGATGTGTGTGTGTGTGTTTGTGTCTGTGAATATTAACTTCTGAACCAAGTGACCTCATAGTGATAAATCTCGTGAAATCAGTAACAACAGGTTGTGTAACATCATTAAACTTCTATGCTGCTGAAATGTTTCGAAGGATTTGACTTCTGATACAGTTTTTTTAGTTTTTCACATTATTTGAAAGTGTTTAGTTCCTCATGGTGTGACTGGGTGAAGATTTCTTTTGGTACCGGCTCACCTGGGTAATCCCGGACAACAGGCTGTTAAACAGTTGTGTATGTGTGTGTGTGTTTAGTTAATAAAAGTCACTAGTTAATCTTTTGAAGTTTTTAAATCCTTAACAGTGCCTTCAGTGCTTTGACGTTGTTGGTTGGGCAGCAGGAAGGGGCCTGTAAAAAACTGAGTGGTGGGGTGCTGGCATTGTTATCTCTCTGGAGCGAGGTGCAGACTTGCATATGGCCCAGCTGATGCCACTGCCATTCACTGTTTCTTGCTTCAGTAAAATCCAGATTGGTTTTACCTTTCTGGTACGGCCCACCGGTAGTCCCGGACAAAGGGCCGTTAAACAGGTGTGTGTGTGTGTGTGTAACAGTCCTTAATACTTTGGTTTCTGGTGACAGGTTCTGAAAAGGATTATGCTGCATGGTGTCGGGCTTTCTGGAAAGTAGTGAAGAATGGACTGAAACGTGATATAGCATCTACAGTGAAACGCAACACATGCAAACATTCAGAGAATGACAAATGCCGTTGTAAAACAGATAAGGACCAACATATCTCTTCACAGGTACTCTTAACTGACTCTCAGTTTTATACCTGCACTGTCTCAGGATAAAGTTCATGAGGATGAGCTGTAAGCTTGATTATGGTATTATGAATTGCTCATTTAGTTCAGTAATGCCAGAGCAGAGTTGACTTATAGTGGATCAGAGTAAGACTTGCCACTGCCATATTTCACTGCCATGTAGTCCTTTTTTGAGAACTTTGCACTACGTATATACGTATTTTACTGACGTATTTGTCTGCAGCAGGAAGTTTTGTAAGAAGGCATTTGAGAAAGCCGAAGTAGAGCAAGCTTTAGCATTGTTTAACAGTGGATAACCAGTAAAGTGATGTACCCATTAGAACATGGCATTATTGGCATAATATTCATGAGAGAGTTTCAGAAAAACTTTTTCTGTATACTGTATACTGTACCTTCAGTGCTTTGACACTGTTGGTTGGGCGTCAGGAAGATAAGGTGTTGGTGTGGTTATCTGTCTGGAGCGAGGTGCAGATTGTTTGCATATGATCCAGCTGATGCTACTGCATCCCAAAACTCCATCATCTGTTGCCGCATTTAAATCCAGAAACCTGCGTTTACCTTTCTGGTACTGGCTTGGTAGTAGTTGTAGTCCTGTATACTGTAGAAACATAATGATGCATGTACAACCAGTTGTTTGGCCATTTTTGGTGGTCAGTGCTTTACGTTTCCTGCAATGCTTTTACAATGTTGGCAGGATGACAGAAATAGCATCCAGTCCATAGAATTCCCGTGCCACTTATTACCAAAGATTCTCCTTCAGAACATGTGGTATCATCTAATTAAGGTTCCTTAGAAAACAGCTGTTAAAACACTGTTGGTGGTGTACTGGTGGTGTTTAGTTACTCTTTATGACCACTTCAAACATACCGCATGGTTAGTGGAGTTGTCATTATACTCGACAGGCATCAGATCATTCGTGTTGTGAATCTGACGATGACGTAATGGCTGAGAGTGCAGCACGCGACAGTGAGGAACTATTGGACGTCGAAGATCTTGGCAGCATGCTGGCTGCTGCCAAGAAAGCTAAGGTGTGGTGTCGGTTTTGTTTATCTATTTAGGGTAGTAACAAAGTTTTGCATACACATTGTCAAATGTGATTTTGTGGAAAAGTCCTTGTTCTACAAGAAATTGCGTATTTGTAAAGCAAATGTTACAGTTTGTTAACATGGTCACCATTACCATTAAATACCTTATGTCCATTTTCAACTTCAAACACAGTAAGGAGCAAGTCATTTACATTGATGACACAGCTTGTCCTTTTTACCGGCAAATGCAGACAGCATAATTATTCCATTTTCAGTTCCAAATGTTTACTATGCATAACCAAACTTGTGATTACTTCCAGTTTTTGAACATGTGCCTGCACATTTGAATGGATCAGGAAGTTGAAATTTGTTATTTACAAATGTGAACTTCGACCATTTCGTCCCTGGTCCCATGAGGTCATGAAAGTATAGTATAAAATTATATGGGCGAATCAGATTCTCTTTAAAGCTGTATTGAATTTTATTACTATAGTTTAAAGCTGGTCTGCTGCTTTGCATTAGGAATCGGCAGACTTAGAATCTGCTGGCAGCAAAGCAAGAGATATGATAACTCCACTGCTACGACAGTCATTGGAGAAACAAGGCTATCAACTGATTGGAACACATTCCGGTGTGAAATTATGTCGCTGGACGAAGGTTATACAAGTGTTTTTGTACTACTGTGTAACGTTTATTTGTAACATCTGTTGTTATAGATATTCTGTTGTATTGTTATTGTTATATGTCATACATTGAAGACATGGTGGAATACTGTTAAATGGGATACCAGTATACAAAAACATTAACCTGTTGTGAGAAGATATGCAGTTGTGGAACAGAGGGAGAAAGTCACAACAGCAACTGGCTAATCCAGGCTCACCTTGATAATAGTATGCATTTTACTGTGATGGATTTTTGTGATAGACATTGTTTTGTAACATTTCTGTAAAATATGTTAATTTCTCCATCCATACAAATACCTGCTTTAAATCTCACATTAACATTAAATGACAGGAGTGATTTCTATAGTTATACCATCCAGAATATTGTGATTTTTCAGGATTTTAAGATCATTTGCTGGCCTTTATACATTGGTTTTCTCAAAAAATATTGTTTTTGTTGATCACTGCTGTCCTTTGGACTCTAAACTGTTTGCAAAAGAACACATTTGGTTTGTCTAACTAAATTGATAGTAGATAGCTAATGTGAAGTGGCACGAAATAAGCCACAAACAACAAATGCTTACATACTTACTGCACTGCAGTTCGGGTTTAAATTCCTCTTTGTTTGCATAATAGCAGTCAGTAATGAAAACTCATCTGCTGCAGTTTTATTGCTTTGAGTGTCATCGTTTCTGTGATTTTTTTGCTGCTATATTGTTAGTGTAATATTGTGGAATAGTCATATATTGAATGTGTGGAATATCTACAGTCAATGCTGCGAGGGCGTGGTGGCTGTTATAAGCACACATTCTATGGCATTGAAAGCCATCGTTGTATGGAAATGACACCAAGCCTTGCCTGTGCCAACAAATGTGTTTTTTGTTGGAGGTAGGTTGGACACATTGCTTTTTTAGCTTTTCCATAATTAATGAACCAGTGCAAAATCTTGAGTGAATATTGTATTTTTTATTAACATTGGCTGTTTGCATTAGTGTCATCAAACAGCATATCTGAAGTATGGTATTTTGTCGACGATTCCATTGTGCATAGTTTTTCTCTTACTTTTATTTTTTAGCATGCAGATACGGTATTTTTAGTGTTTTATATGTATATGTATGACATATGTGCTGCTT
>Ga0136654_1000557_pt1 | contig 10938 bp, 11 predicted proteins | sample InaspJWI70metaG_FD_94865 | JGI IMG/M metagenome (GOLD analysis project Ga0136654, IMG submission 94865) | Marine gutless worms symbiont microbial communities from Oahu, Hawaii - Inanidrilus sp. 1 OAHU.JWI-70 metaG (version 2) | ecosystem: Host-associated > Annelida > Digestive system >... | reverse complement strand
TTATTATGCTATTTGAGGAGAACCAGGAGAAACGGGAAAAGAAAAGACAAGGGGTCGGGCCTTAAATATTAAATATCGATAAAAAAGGAAATCAGTCTCGAACTTGATTGAGCTTGCAATCTCCAAAAATCGACCGATGCAGTGATGGCAGGTGGGTTAAAAAAAGCAGCGGACAATGTGTGCTGCAAGGTCATGGCCTACCAAGTTATCCACACGATATGTTGTCTGGGTATTACATTGAAGAAAATAAAAAGCAAATTCAAAATATCGATGACTAAAGAATGGCATTTGACACATGTGCCCCATGTAGCGGTGATAGTATAAAATGTATCATGAACGAACCATGCATAACTTGGGATAGCATGGTTGGCGTACCATGTCACGATTGGTATCCTGATATGCCGAGTCAGAATTATTGTGAATGTATAAGTGGTTTGATCTATCAGGAATGGGTATGTTATTAATACCCGGGGCAAACAGGTATTATTTTAAAAACAGCGAAGATGTTGAAATTTTTACGAAAACGGCTTTTTTAAGCATCGTCTTGGAACAGCCATCTCGTCTGGTCTATCTCAACGATTGGGGAAGAGATCTTCAAGAGTGACAAAGTGATTGAAATAATCCAAATCCCGTAGGGCATTATCCGGCCCGTTTTGACTTATCAACGCATTGTCCATTACATATCCGCGGGGTGTTTTCAGCAGGGTGCATTTTCTATCCATTTCCGGATTGTTTGCGGATCTTGTCAATATCAATCATAGAATCCGCAAACAAATAAAAATAAGAATTGTTTGCGGATTTTGGTTAATCGAGATAAGATATTGAAAAGGCGAGTAAAATTTATTCAATTGGTGGTTGTTCGAATATCGTCGATTCAGTAGGCATGAATAGATCGACGAATCGACGGCCGGCTTTATCTGTTTCCAAGAGTCGCCGTTCACAAACCGGCCTTGCACAGCATACTCAGGACCTGTTCCAGGGTTTGCGGATCCTTGTAAGGCTGGCTGGCGGCGAATTTATCCAATGTAAAGTCCGGTTTGACTCGCCGCACGCGATGGGCGACCCGGCGGGCCGAATCTGTCTGGCCCAAGGCCGCTTTGGCGCCGGTCAGCACAAGGAGTGCATCCAGGTTGTCGCGATCGGAGGTGAGGACTTCTTCGGCAGCGGCAGCGGCTTTATCATATTGCCCGCTGCCATAATAGGCGGCGGCCAGAACAGCCGGGTAGAAAGTCGGATAAACGGGCGTCAGGCGAATGGCATACCGGGCCAGTTCGATCGCCTCGGCCGGCCGACCCAAATAATTGAGGATATGGGCTTTGATCGCATAGGAAGCATCGCAGCTCGGACGAGCCAAAACGGCTTGTTCGGATTCATTCAGTGCTTTTTCGTGTTCGCCTTTTAAAAGATGGACCTGGGCCATCATCAGGTGCGGAAGACCGGTAACATCTTCCAATTCCAGAGCCGCGCGGGCCAACTCGGTTGCCCGCTTCAATGAAAGCTCAACATTGTCGCTTTTATCGCGGAATACTGCCCACCAATGGGCCCATGCGCCCAGCGCATATCCAAGGGGAGATTCGGGCTCCAGACGGATCGTTTCTTCGAACATTTGCTGCGCTGTGATTATTTCCTCCTTAGAAGAAGCAAAAAGCGCATTCCAACCGCGATAGTATAATTCAAGTGCAGCTGAACTCTTAAATGTTTGCCGTACGGTGCGGCCCGGTTCACCGGAAACCAGTTCAACGTCCATGGCCGTAACAATCTCTTCGGTAATTTCATCCTGGATATCAAATAGGTCATCCATTCTTCGATCGAAACGATCAGCCCATATCTGACGGCCGCTTGCAATCTCGGTGAGTCTGGCGCTGATACGTATGCGATCTCCGGCCCTTCGAATTCCTCCTTCCAGCACATGACTTACACCGAGTTGGCGGCCGAGTTCCTGGACGGACACTGGATTTGATTTGTAACTGAACATCGAGATGTCGCTGATGAGAAATAATCCGGGAATCTTCACCAGGGCTGTCATAATGTCAATTGTCAGGCCGTCGCTGAAATAATCATTTTGAGGGTCGGTACTGAGGTTTACGAATGGAAGCACCGCCAGCGAAGGTTTGGCAGGCAGCGGCAGCAACGGTCGACTGATCAGGGTCGTTGGAGCAGCATCGGCCGCCTGGGTGCCGTCAGGTGTGACAACGCGATAAACGCGCATGGGTTCGGGGATATTTTTAAGACTGTGCTTTCCCTGGTCGATATATGCGAGCCCGGATTTGGTATGGACCTGCTTGTAGACCATATCGGAGATGCTGATACCGCCCGGCTCCGCAAGACTTTCCAGCCGGGCGGCAATATTGACACCGTCACCATAGATACGCTTCCCATCTGACATAACGTCACCCAGATGGATACCGATTCGAAAATTCATTCGGCGGCTTTCAGCCAGCGTTGTATTCATCTCGGCGATTGTTTTCTGAATTTGTACCGCACATTCGACGGCATCCAGCGTACTTGAAAACTCGGCCAGCATGTTGTCGCCGATAAAGTCCACCACGCGTCCGCCGGATGCCTGCACGATACCGGTAACCCGTTCGCGGTATGCCGTCAACGTTCGGACAGTTTCCAGCTCATCCTGGGCCATAAGCCGACTGTAGCCCACCACATCGGCACTCAACAGCGCTGCGAGTCGACGTTTGAGACTAGCTTCTGACATGGGCAGGATCCTTCAATTATGTGAATCAATTCCCACGACGATGCATGCTGACTTGCTTGTACATGCCTTCAATGTTCAACACCCGCCAATTATTGTATTGACCGAAATGTTTATATTGATCCAGCGTAATCGTCTGTTTCATTTCGTCAAGTGTCTTACCCTCCCGGGCTGCTTTTAAAACCGCGTCGTACAGAGCTTGGATGTATTCCCTGTGTTCGGTGGCATCCGCCTTGACCGCTACCGGACCGTGACCGGGAATCAGAATGTCGAAATCGATCGCCTCAACCACTTTTATAGCGTCAATCCAGTCGGGAAAGTAGGCATCGGACAGGTCCCTGTAGGGGAGTCGCTTTACTGAAATGAAGTCTACAGCAAAGACCGCGCGTTCCGCCGGGAAATGCATCGCGATCATATTATCCGAATGGCTGCGCCCAACATAGATGAGCTTGACGGTTTTTCCCCCAAGCTCGATCGTCATATGATCGGAAAACGTAACTTCGGGAATCGCCGTCGGACGCTGCTCACCAACGATCGTCTCTTTAGCATTTTCATGTGCGATCACTATGGCTTCCTCCGCGAACACCTCACCACCGGCAATATGGTCCCGATGATCATGGCTGTAAATCAAATATTTGATCGGCTTATCGAATCGTTTTTTCAATTCAGCTTTCAACCAGGCGGCGGCATCTTTGTCGATCGGATCCGTCACAATAATGCCTTCTGGAGTAACCAAGAAGACGGAGAAATGGAAATTATTCCGAAACCTGTAAAGGTCACCCGTAATATTTGAAATTTCCCTGGTCGGTTTGTTTTGCGCAAGAGCCGGCCCGGTAATTAATGTAATGCTGACAAAAAGTATGAATATCAGTTTTTTCATATTTATTCCTCCTTTAGGAACCAAGCGGACAATCCATTATGAGATTATGTCCGCTGGGTTATCTAATCATAATAATCTTTGTCCATCAATTAAAGCGTCATTGCGGAGAAGGCCGGAATCCAGTGATTTCATCATGTTCTGGATGCTGGATCCATCATTTCGGATTTGATCCGGGACCGGCATGACGAATTCGAACTTTTACGGCACCGTCAATGTTAATGATAACATTCTGTCTGTTCAGGATATCATTGACGAAAAATGGAGAACCTGGTGTGTCGATTTTTGAAGCGGACGGGATTTCATCGTCCGAAACTATTAACTCCAAAGGTAATCTTGCGGGCGACAACTGTCAATCTTCACTCAATTCTGTCGAAATTGATTTGGGGAAAGGTTTTTCGCGATCAAGAGCCCTGGTCCGCCCCATCTTTATTAGCAACGATGGAGTGCTGTGACACAACAATTTTAGGCACTTTAGGTGCACTTATGACATTAGTCACTTATAGGTCCGACGGCTGCAAACCCTTTTTTAGGGGCAATCCAGAGCCTGGTTCTCTGGACCAGAAATTTTCACTTCTTGAGCATGAATATATCGAATGCTTTTTTTATGGCGGAGGCTGGTCCGATGAAAATGACGCGATCATCGGTCTCGATGCTCGTAGCGCCTCGTCTTCTTCGATGAAGGTAACCTGATGTTCGGCTGAGCGAAACATCATCCGATACTCATCTTTGGCCAGGAGGCGATCGGCTATATTTTGACCCTGTATTTCTCTACTTATGAATAGCACTCGCATACGCATTCTCCTTAATTTGTATATAAACAATTTCAATGAGTTTGCAAAAACGTTTGCCAATTTCACTACTTCAGCGCGGTTAGGAGATCTGAAAAGATATATTCCGCTTCGGAAATACTCGCCATTATGGTCGCTATGATTCCAGCCCAACGTCCCCATGCGCCAAACAGGCGATCAGCTGTGAATATGAACGGGATATCACTACAGATAGATACCCAGCACGTAGACACCGGCGCTGATGGTGATGCCGGTGATGAAGCTCAGGTAAGCCAGCCGGACAAAGCGATACTTCGAACGCGCCAGGTATCGACCCATGAGGTAGATTTCCCGGATCTGGATTTCATACGCCTGATTGTGGTTGTTCATCACCTCTGTCATTGCGTCCTTAAATTCCGGGTAATCCATTTTGGAAAACGATCCAAAAAACAGCAAGTTAAAAGAAGGGTTTTGGGCTGCCGAAAGGTTTCCCGGCTGCCTATTGTTTTTGATGTTCGGCAAAGCGGCAAAGGCGGAAAGCACGACCGTCAGAATGCAGAAGCCGATCATGATATAAGCCGCCGGTTGGAATTGCGGTGTCTGAAGATATCGAATCGAAAGGGGCACCAAAATCGAAGCCACCGTCATTATCATATTGGCTTTGCTGTCGGCCATCTGGCTCAACTGCACATGATGCGCTCTTGTCTGACGGAGCATCTGATCGAGATGCCCAGCGGGCTGTTGGACTTCCATTGCACTCTCCCTTCCATGTCGCTGGCACGTGGAACTGCAGCGAACGCAAACAGATATTCGGCTGATATTGTCTGTAGAAACGAAATCCCCCGACGGGCTTATAAACCGCATCCCGAGTTGAGGACAGGCGTAAAACCCAAATGATTATTGCCTGTTTGAACTAAATATGACCTGTAATGGTTTGAAATATAGCAATGAAACTTTTGATGTCGAGGGTTGAATATATTGCCGGAACCAACCAGCGTAATTAGCGGGCGCCGATTATAAACCAGGATAAATTACTATGGGACGGCGCGACTGAATGAGACACGAATCGCAATTCAAGAGGTAAAACCTCTGGCAGTAGATTTTCAGTATTCCCAACAGCTGACATTCAAACTCATATTCATATTCGTTTTATGCGGTATTCATCAACAATTTCAGCTAGTTTTAAATTTCGGTCCAAACACAAATTAATCTTGACAGCAAAACATGCACTGGCTATATAAAATTGATACTGCCTGCGTTAGTGATCGCTTCAATAATCTTATGCTAGCGAAACCGATACACAATTCACAATTTTCAAACTGAAAACAACTTCTTACCTTTTTGTGGAATAGCCAACCATTCCAAGATACCACGATATCGGCATCGGTACGACGGCTGAATGGGTCAGCAATTTTCGAACTTAAATGAATTTTTTTCACTCAACCACAGAATATAAATTCTGAGACAATCATCTATTAAAGGAGGTGGTCAACATTGGTGTTATGGGGAAATAGTTGATTTATAAACCATTCAATAAAGAAGGAGGGCTTATGAACACCAACGTACAAAAAAAACGTCAAAAGCAAACCAAACAAAACAAATCCTGCAATCAGCTTCAGCTAAGCAGACGTAAATTGCTAACCGGCGGTGCATTGGGTTTGGGATCCCTTTTTCTCACAAACCTGGTGGGCACCCGTAAAGCGGCCGCCGCTTCGCCAACTGAGTCGACCATTAATAAAATCAAGAGAGCCGGCGTATTCAATCTCGGAGCCCGCGAGACAACTCCGCCTTATGGCTACCTGGACAAAAAAAACAATTACGTCGGTTTTTCAACAGAAATTGCCCAAAAAGTACATCAGCGTCTTGAGAAGGAACTGGGCCAGAAAATCAAAATCAATTATATCGCAGTAACCGGACGAACCCGCATTCCATTGCTCCAAAACAATACAATCGATATGGAAGCCGGAGCAACAGTCATCACCAAAAAACGCGAAGCTGTGGTTGACTTTTCGGCACCATTTTTTTTGACTGCGACTTTCATTTTGACCTCCGCCGACAGTAATATAAAAAATGCGGCTGATCTGGCAGGTAAGCGAATCGGCGGGCACCGGGGCGGCCTGGAAGAGATGCTTTACACCCAGAAACTGGTTGAGACCGGAGTTTTGAATAAATCCCCCAGGTTTATCGGATTTGAGAATCATACGGAGGGATTGACGGCGCTACAGGGTGGATCTATTGATGCCTATACCAGTGACGGACCGATCCTTTATGGATTGCAAAATAGCACGCCCGACCCGGGCAAGTGGCGAGTATTTGATCCGGAAGTCAATGCATTTGCTCAGGCATTTCCGATGCGGGAGAACAGCTCCAGCTTTGCCAACATCATTAACCTGTCCGTGGTAGAGGCATTCGAAACAGGTGAATGGGAAGCCCTGTATCAAAAATATTTTGTACCGGTCGGGTTGCCGAAACAAAAACCAGCCAACTTGGCTTTCTTGGAACGATTCAACTCCTGGCCGGACTAAGGATTCACTCAAAAATAACTTCACATTTTATACGCTGATGCATCCCGACATTTTAAATGCTGATGCATCCCGTCTGGCCGCGTTGCGAAAACTCGGAATATCTCTATACTACAGCGTTTTCGCGCTTTGCCCAACGGGCGCTTCAATGCCTAAAATCGTGAATTTATTTCTTCGTGAACTCTAATTGTCACGGAGTACCTGAGTCATAGAGAAATGAGCAATGATATAGTAATTTCATTGAAGTCCTAGATTTTAATGTTACCTTCAACACTCCTGTATGGATTCCTGGGGGCAACATCAAGGTTAAAAACTTTTTACGATCTACGCAAGAGGCCGATATTTACAGTATTGTAACTTTCTCCGGGGAGTGGGCAAAGGATTTTTCATTTGAAAGCTTTTGCCCACTTTGTTTGCGCATAAAATAACCGAAGAATAGCGAATTGAAAGGAGAAAAGAAAGAAATGCCGAGACTAGATGACAAAGTAGCCATCATCACCGGTGCTTCAAGCGGCATCGGTAAATCAACAGCCCAGGCATTTTCAAATGCAGGGGCCAAGATAGTATTGGCAGCGCGTTCGGAATCCGGATTAAATCAAACGGCTGAAACCCTGGCCGGAGAATCATTGGTTGTGCCAGCCGACGTTACGAATGAATCAGACTGTCAGGAACTGGTGGATAAGACTCTGGAGCAATATGGACGGATCAATATCCTGGTTAATGCAGCCGGCATTATCAAAATGGGCACCATTGAAACCACCACTGTAGAAGACTGGGACATTATGTTCAACATCAATGTGCGGTCGGTTTTTTACCTGATACACCTCGCAGTACCCTATCTAAAGAAAACCCGGGGTAATATCGTTAATGTGTCCAGTGTCACCGGGATTCGATCATTTCCGGGAGTATTGGCTTACAACTGCAGCAAATCAGCACTTGACCAATTGACACGGTGTACTTCCCTGGAACTGGCAGCAGATGGCGTTCGAGTCAATTCGGTCAATCCGGGCGTGATCAAAACCGAATTGCATCGCAGAGGCGGGATGGCGGAAGATAGCTATCAGAAATTCATTGAGCACAGTGCCCAGAACACGCATCCTTTAGGCCGCGTGGGCCATCCGGAAGAGGTTGCAGATCTTATTTTATATCTGGCTTCTGATAAGGCCGGCTTCATTACAGGTATCACCTGCAGTATTGATGGCGGAAGAGCCAATACGTGCCTGCGCTAGCGCCTCGTATCATAGTATCTACAATCAAAAGAAAACGGCGCCACTTCCAATAACCCGCGAAACGTTCGACTTTAACATACGATCAGGGAGGTGAAAATTGTCAACTCCATCCTTAGAGAACGTTGGAGACTATACCAGACAAGTGGTTGATTTCGTCCATGATTTGTCTTTCAATGATTTACCCGGTGAAGTTATCGAGCATACAAAGCTGGTGTTGTTGGATACCATCGGCGCACTGATCGCCGCATCAAATTCCAAATACGATGCCGGTCGAAAGTTAACCGAATTCGTCAGAGGTCTGGGCGGCAGGCAAGAATCTACTATCATTGGTCAGGGATTTAAGTCTTCCTGCATCAATGCGGCCATCGTAAATGGAACCTTCGGCTACTATTGTGATATCGAAGCGCATCATCCTGAAGCCGTCGTCCATCCTGCGGCCACCATCGTTCCCACATGTTTAGCGGTGGCCGAACGTGAGAAAGTCGGCGGCAAAGAACTTCTGATTGCATTTATTTTGGGAACCGAGTTTGATTGCAGGGTGAGCATGGCTTTAAATCCGCGTGTACTCTATGACCAAGGGTTTCATCCGTCTTCGATCGCCGGAACGATCGGTGCTGCCCTGGCAGCGGGCCGACTATTCGGATTGGATAAAAACCAGTATCCAACAGCACTGGGCCTTTCCGCACAGCAAACTTCTGGATTGCTGGCCTGGAAAGAAGATTTTTCCGAGAACTCCAGACCGTTTAACCATAGTATTGCGGCGCGAAACGGAATCACATCGGCGTATCTGGCCAAATTGGGCTTTGGCGGGCCGCCGGATATTTTCGAGGGTCGATACAATATCTTCAGAGCTTTCGCCAAATGGCAGCTTGAAAATCTTCAAACCTTAACCCGGGAGCTTGGCAATAATTATTCCATCACGGAGCTGGCTTTCAAAAAGTATTCATGCTGTGCGTTTTTACACCCGGGTTTGGATGCGTTGATCAGTATCATGAATAATCATAACTTAAACAGCGCTGATGTTGAGAAAATTGTCCTGCGATTTCCCAAAAACGGTACGGAGCTGATTGATGGCACTGATTTAAGATCTCATTCTGCGCAATATATCCTGCCGATTGGCGCCCATGACCGCGAGGTGATGATCAGTGACATTTTGTTTGATCGAAGGTCAGAGCCGGGTATCAAGCGGTTGGTAAAAAATACGCAGATCATCGGTGATGAAAAATTGGATGTCAAATTCCCGGAAAAATATGCTTCCGTCGTTGAGATCACCACGACAACCGACAAAAAATTCTCAAAACGTGTGGATTATGCTGCCGGTACCCCGGAAAATCCTTTCAGCGCTGATGATATAAAAACCAAATTTATCAGATTGAGCCATGCGGTCGTCGATGATTCTACCTGCCGGCAAATTATAGATTTTGTGGATTCCATCGAACAGCAAGAGGATATTGACAAACTAGGGGAACTGCTGCTGGGTAATTCGGGAAGTTAAGAGGATTGAAGATGGGTTATGAAGCGCAATGGTCAATTCTCTTGGAGATGCCCTACCGCCAATGGATCATTGAAGGATTTCTGTTGACCTTAGAAATATCTCTTGTTTCCTGGGTCTTCGCCTTAATCCTCGGAGTCCTTATCGGGATGCTGACCGAGGCCCCTCTGAAGATCGTACAGTTATTTTCAACTGTCTACGTTGAAATTTTCCGCAACATACCGCTCTTAGTCCAATTATTTTTTTCTTATTTTGTCATTCCCTTGCTACTTCCCAGGGATATGCGCCGCATACTCTATGAGATGGGTTGGGAACTCGGGAGCGCTATATTTACACTGTCTCTCTATACTTCAGCGAAAGTCGCCGAACATGTTCGGGCGGGCCTCAATACCGTGGGTAGAGATCTTCGCTGGGCTGCCTTATCCACGGGTCTTAGCTGGTGGCAGATGGAGCTCAATGTCGTCGTGCCCATGCTCTTGAGGATTATCGTGCCGAGCATCACCACTGAATTTTTAACAATTTTCAAAAGTTCTTCTCTGGCGATGGCTGTGGGCGTAGTGGAGACCACCTATATAACCCAGAGAATTGGATTTCATACATTTCGCTGGATCGAAGCCAATACCTTGGGCACAGTGGTTTACCTGTGCATCGCCTGGGCAGTTGCGCTGTTTATGGGGCTTGTTGAAAAGCGCCTTCGAATCCCCGGCTTGCTGCAAAGAGGGGAGGGTTCATAGCTGCCATGACGATAATCCAGCTATTCGAATCTTTCGTTGCGCTGCTTCTGGCAATATTTAAATTTAACGTTACCCTTACCTTTTTTGCAATTCTCTTTGCCTTTCCAGTTGCCAGTATACTGGCTTTTGGGAGACTTTCCCGGTATAAGATCATATATTATCCGGTAACCGTCTATATAAACGTCTTGCGCAGTAGCCCGTTGCTGATGGTTATGTTCTGGACCTACTACACGGCACCGATGCTGCTTGGCGGCAATGTAAATGCGCTTCATGCCGCTTTGATCGGGCTTACGGCCTTTGAGGCCGCCTACTTTGCGGAATTCATTCGATCAGGTCTTCAGTCGGTGCGCACCGATCAAAGAACCGCCGGCTTGGCAACCGGCTTAAAACCTTGGCAGGTTTCGTTTTACATTGTCTGGCCGCAGGCGATTCGAAGGATGCTGCCTTCTTTGCTGACACAGAGTATTATTGCCTTTCAGGATTCTACCCTGGCCAGTATTATCGGTGTCCGAGAAGTAGTCCGTACGACTGCGATCATCAACGCCCGCGAGGTCAAACCGATAATAATGTATACGATGCTGGCGGTTATATATTTAATCTTATGTTTTCT
>Ga0136654_1000555_pt1 | contig 10969 bp, 9 predicted proteins | sample InaspJWI70metaG_FD_94865 | JGI IMG/M metagenome (GOLD analysis project Ga0136654, IMG submission 94865) | Marine gutless worms symbiont microbial communities from Oahu, Hawaii - Inanidrilus sp. 1 OAHU.JWI-70 metaG (version 2) | ecosystem: Host-associated > Annelida > Digestive system >... | reverse complement strand
GACCATTCTCATCTCTGCTCGCTGAAGTGCCACCACATTTTCTTTCCTTACAGGCCAGGTCTCACTTCCATGCAACATGCTGCTTCTCACACAACTGCTGTACAACCTTCCTGTCATAATCAGTTTTAATTAATGGTAGGTATTTTGCTCTCATCACTTCTGCATATTTTCTATACAGATCTTGTAGGTTGTGGCTCTCAAAATCACACAGCTGTTATTTATTGCTACGGTTGTTACAGAAGCAAGAAATAACGCATGATTTTGAGGTTACGATTTCATAGTATTGTGCATCACTAACTGTTCACTTTTTTGGTTTTACAGAAGTAAAATTGCTCAGGGTAACTATAATATTGTCGAACTATTGCTGCTCCTTTTTAGTGCATTTAGTTTCAGTTGTGTATAGCATTAGCATTTTATTGCCTAATGTTGTGTATGCTAATATAGGAAAAAACAACAGTGTTATTTCACATCATTTTGTTTCAAGTTGGTACTTTGCTGAAAAACTGTTACTAGAACAAATATAATTCAGCATCATTGTTCAGAATACTCGCCCAAGCTGTAGTTGAATGACCGATGGTTGTAAATAGTGTAAAAAGCCGAGAGACAAAAGTCATTAAGTTATTAGCAGTGCTGTTTGTAGACTGGCGGCAGCAGGAGTAGTAGTTTAGCTGTGTACATTGTGTTAAGAGCTGCTTTTAGCTGAGAGTTCCATTTAGAGAGTTGTGTTTTTTTGAGACAGTAGACGTGTAGGTGTCTGTTTTCTGTACATATGGTATGAACCATGTCTTGTGCGGGTATTTAGGACAATTCTCTTCTCATGTACACAGTTCGTAGTTGCGATGTTTATGCACTCTTTAACCATATAATCCATATTTATTTAATCGTCGTTGTGTGCTTGGTCTGCTGTATGTTGTATTTTCCTGTAACAGTTACTGTCACTCGTTTGATGGTCATTACCAACATTAAAATGTACAATCTGCAAACGAGTTGGGCTTCGTAAGCCTTAATTGTTTTTTTGCAAAAATAAATTGAACAAAAACGTTAAATTAAATCATAAGAAAATATGAAATTTCAGAGACATCAAAAACTACCATGCTGACAGAGAAATATAGCTTTAACGTGCATAGCATTAACACTTGCAATAACTGTACCGATTGTAATTCTGTATCACTTAGTTAGAACCAGTTTAATGATAAGTGTTACAGAAACTTACAGTAGGTTATAGCAATATAGCTTTGGTTTTGTGTAATTAGGCCCTACAGTATTAACTGTTGCTTTGAGGTGATGATGCGCCCGCAATAGACAGCTGTATGCGCAGATTATACATGACTATACTTACGTGCATTTATAATAGTACAAGTCGCTACAGTAATTGTAGCGAGAGCCAGCATCCCCGCCATCGCACAGATTATTCCGGGTGATGGCGCCAATGTGCATCCGCATCTAATACGTTTACACGGTTCCTTGGGCCCACGGGAGTCTGCCCGCAGACGGCATCTCGATCTGTTCAGCGTTTTGGCAGAACTCACTGGTGCGCCCAACAGACACACAGACCATGGAACGTGCGACATCTGTAGCAATAGCCCGTATCCAGAACTGCTCGCGATGCGGCCTCGTGATTAACATGGCGCAGTAGAAGTCGCAGCAGAGCGCAGCTGTCGGATGTTTGTGGACTCCAAGCTAGCTCGTCACGTAGCACACTGTAGCATCCTGTTGGTCGTGCGACGATGTCGACAGGTGACGGGCGGCCAGAATGACTGCGCGCTGCAGGCCTGGGCAGCTGGCTGAAGTCAGCTGTAAACACTCGGCCTACCGCAGTCGTTCAATTCAGCTGAGCCCAACTTGAGCCAGCAGTGCTGTTTGTGCTATAGGACAAGTGTACGCCTGATATGACTGAATAGTGAGAACCTACGCGCATTGTGTGTGTGCACCGTATGCGTATAGTATTTGGCCAACAGAAGCCGTTGACAACCGAAAACTCCGGCAGGTATCCTGATATGTAATTCTGACGGTGTTATCTTCCGTGATGAGAAAGGTTGGTTGGTTGAATGGCTTGAAATAAAAGTGAAATGTATAGCAGTAATAGGCTTCAGATAAGCCTACAATGTTTGTGACAGTGTACAAGCATTGGTCAGTGCATATCCGTGATCTTTGCTTGAGGCGTTAGTGTTGTAAAATCAAAATGTAACTGCTTTATCAGCGACGTAAAACTTCCTACTCAGTGGGACATTCCCTACGATTTGTTGTGCTGAGGGCTAAGGGGCCACAGTTTAAAACTCTGCGTGTATGCCTAAAGAGATCGTTGAAGTTTTGTGGGCGCTTACGCCGCTTAGGTTAGGCTAAAAGAAGTAAGTAGACACACACACTGGCAGATAAAAATTCTGTCGACAATAAAAATAGAAATAAGGCAGTTATAGACCGCAGACTGCGCCCCTTGTGCTGCCACCTGGAGAGTTACTTCAAGCACACGTCAAGAAGTAGTCCTGAGCGTCCGCTGCCTGCAACGGGTATTCCTACGCGCCAAGCCCAGGCTGCGTGTGAGACTGTGAGCCTCACTACCTCAGCTTGGCGGCGACGTCGAGTAGCCTCAGCTTATGAGCCACGGCCATAGGTAACATCTGAAAAATTTGTTGAAGATCGGACGTGTAGTTCCAAAAATATGATCGCGGACAGACAAACACACACACAGACACGCTCGATTTCAATACTCTGCTCCCCTATCGGGAGCGGAGTAAAATGATTAAGTGGTTGTAAAGACAGTGGCGTCAACGCGAGTTCAAGGTTGGTGGGGACGAGCCTTGTGAGCCGACTGTCCGCCTGCCTGGCTGAAGCGAATTTGTGGCGTCTTATAGCCGAATGAAATCGGCTTGAGGCTGAACGAACGGAGGGCAGGCAATATTGTTCTGCTATATCCGAAAGTACGTAATAATATTGGGGGGATAGGCCTATTCCCGTTGACGTCCCCCCAACCCAAAAATTGGGGGATGTGTCCCCGGCATCCCCGGCGGGGTTGACGCCAGTGTGTAAAGAACTGATAACTGCTGCATGGTCCGTTTGTCGCCGTCGTAGCAATGATGGTCAAATAGTCTATCTCGTGGTTATTTGTCTTTTTCTGCACAGGAAAGAAACATAATTTCTGGTCAGCGTGTCTTGCAGTGACCGACTTGCTCGCCGTCTATGTCGACCTGGCTGTCTACAGCTGCGATGCCTGCTGATTCGGGTATGCACGAATAACCTGTGCCTACACGAAACATTTCACGATTACAATAGTTATTCTTTATCTACTCGTAGCGGCATTAAAATGGATGACGAGCGACAAGTGCGTAGGCCTATACGTGGTGTGCACGGCGCCGGCGCTGCAGTCCGCAGGACGTGTTGCACGTGACTGCAGGTGCGACGACGTCGAACGACGAGATGAGGACGCAGGTGGTGCGCAACTACCGGCAGTTCGTGGCGGAGGTGGATCCGAGGGGCGGCATCATGGACCACCTCATAGAGGCAGGAGTCGTCAGCGTCGAGACCAAGGAACGCATCGTCAGCAACGTCACCAGACAGGTCAGTGGCGGTTCCACGCTGGGGATGGGGGCACAGGCCTCCAAAATCAGAATACCCCCTCCCCATTCCCCACTCCCTCGACGCCTTCGGCGTCTCGGTCCTCGGCGCCTTTGGCGCTTCGAAGTCCACGCCTTCGGCGTCTGGGATTTCACGCTCGCCACGTGCCCCCTAAAACTCTTTGCCCCCTGCTTGCTAGATTCTTGCGCCGGCGCTGATACCGTGTGGGATCCACCGTGCTACCTGCCACCCGACAGTGTGACATTTCCGCCTTTATACCCAAGCAGAGTACTGTAATGACAATGACACGTGAACTGTGCCTATGTAGGACAGATGTCGAGCGACTCTGGACGAGCTGTTGGGAAGTTCACACCGACAGGCGTTCGTGGTGCTGCAGCGCGCGCTGCGTGAACACTACCCGTGGATCGCCGACAGAATGTGCCAAGTCACTCGACGACCTAATGACTTCCTCGATGAAGTCGACTCGGCAGTCCCCGCGCGTACGCCTCTGTTATTATTATTAGGCCGCATCGCACGTATACACTGTATGTAGCCTGGCCTGAGATGTGACTTATTGTCACATATGCAACGTGGTCTGTTTCTGTGTGTGTCTGTGTGTCTGTCGATCAAAAGCGTGAGCCCTGCAAAAACGGCTGAACCGATCAAGATGCCGTTTGGGCGTGGAACTATGTATTGGATGGGAACCAGGTTGCAGGTTCACTCCACGGTTATGGGGACATACTTCGGCATGTGCCGACTTGCCCACGTCAATACACTAAACATACTCAACCGTATTCACAAGGTGCAGCAGCGGCCACTCGCAGACATTACTGCAGCAACTGTTATTACTGTAAACGAATAGTATTACAGTGCCGCACAGTCTGTAAAACTTAAAAACAAGTTAGCAACAAATAAAAGCAATAAGTGTGTCATGTCACACAGGTTAGTAGTGGAGGCATCGGAGGAGCGGCTGAAGCGTAACATCTCAGCTGTCGCTTGACAACAGGGAGCGATGGCGACGCGATGATGGCAGACCGTTCCGAACCCGAGCAGAACGTCGATGAACTGTATAGGCGTATATAAATATGCCGCCGCAAACGGAAGCCAAGATGATGTAGTGGGCAGCCGTATTTGCAGCACAAACGCTGTTGTTTCTGTCAGCCAATGTACGTGAGATGGCGCGGCGACTGGACGACGTTGAGAAGAGCTTGCGACTGTCTCTCGACTGCCTCGACTCGCCATCTCCCAACAGAGAATCACGCGACTTGCGACAACAGATCGACGAGACTCAACTACAGCAGCAGGTCTGTCACTCCAGGGACGTGGTAATGTATGCTTATTATTCGCCGCGTCTGTGACTGTCATGTTGAGTGGCTGGGACTAGTCCGCTGGCCTTAATATCCGCTCCTTCACTCCAGGCTTTACACCTTTGTCGACACATTCTTCACACCGTAGCCTTTTTTTCTCCTTCAGGCTTGACTCAGCCGACTCATGATAGTTACCGTTTATTCTAAGTGTATCTATTTGACTTTGTTTTTTTAATCTACTTTCATATTTTTTTTTGGTTTCGTGCTGCGGTAGATAAAGCTGGCTTCTGTCAGCTCTTGAGTGCACGTTAAACTAGCGTATCATATCGTATCCAATGGATGGTACACGAGGCATTATGCGCCCTGATTCTTTTTTGACCTCGGCGCTATATAAATGCTACCTACTTACTTATGTTTTCGAGTTGTCCCAGCTTGTCCGTCGGTCTGTGCATACGCGTACACACATGCGCCATTGCGTCTGCATGCGTGCGTCCAGGTGGAGGCGTTCTCCGACCAGCTAACCGTCCATTTTTAGTTCTACTTGTTTTCCACGATATTATGTCTCGCACTGCTGTAAATGAAACTAATGCCGGATAGTGTGTGTTGGGTGATGCGACAAGGTGGATAGTCTGACGGCGACGAACAGAGCACTGCGTGAAGAACTGGACAGGACGAAGCACCAGCTGGGACTGAGGTCGAACGAGCTGGCCGATATGAAGCAGGAGATGGAGACGCAGCGAGCCAACGAGATCGAGCTCAAGGTAACAGGAGATGTGAGAGAGACTTCGTAGGCCTACTTATTCCAACGCATTTCTATCATGCTACAACGCTTCAACTCCGTGCTTTTGCACGACACTCTGCCAGTTGACCTGCCGGACCTATGACCGTCCGACATTTTGATTTTTGTTTTTTTTATTTTTTAACCCCGGGGGTCTTTACAACCTGGGGTACAAAAAACTATAATAAATGTCTATAATAGTAGTGTCTCGGGATTATATCGACTGTTCCGGCTGGAATCAGACACTGGGATAAATTTTCGTTTTAGGGTACTTTTAGGCCGCATCGCAATGCATAGCATAAGATGCGGCTTACAGGTACGCATGTATAGCGTGATCCGTCTGACATGTGTGTCTGTGTGGCCATTAATCATGAGCGTGAGCCCTTCACAATAGCTGAACCGATCGAGATTCCGCTCGTCGTGATGGGCTTACAAGAAGCCGGGGGCCCGGATCTCCCCACGGGAAGGGTCATTTTGGGGGTCACGCCGGCGATAGCGATATTATCAACCTTATTCGCTAGGGGCCGTAGGCAGTCGATGTACTCAACATAGTTAACGTTATACTCAACATCCCAGAACATGTCGATAAACTCAACGCTACTCGGTAGGTGGCACTGGCATAGTAATTTTACATACAGTTATTTATAACGCGCACAATAGTCGAGCACAATTAGGCCTAAGACTTGTATCTGAGGCGATGGAAGCAGCGATGCGACCTTTCCTTGCATAGGCGCTGACCATAGGGCAACGGTGGCGACTACCCCAGGAGAAAAAACTCCTCATAGGGTGCCGCCCTGTGAGGAATCGGACCCAGCTACACTGGCAATCAATGACACATATGGTAACGCCGTACGATGTCAAGCTTGTTTTTGTGCAGAAAATTATATTTGTTCTTAAGAAAATCAACAAAAACTGCTGCCACCAGAGCTGCACTTTTTCACTGCAATATGCACCAAATCGCTGGTCGGCTGGAACTTCGCCCCAGATCCCAGTTGGGGAGCTTACAGCGCTCCCCCAGAGCCCTAGCTATATTTAGGGGGCCTGCTTCTAAAAGGACGGGAGGGGAGAGGAAGGGGAGAGGAGAGGAAAGGGATAGAAGAAGGGAAGAGGAGGGGAGGGAGTGGAGTGGAGAGGAGGGGGGTGTGAAAGGAGAGGAGGAAGGGAGTTCATCCTTTACCCTAGGAAGAAAAAGAAAAGTCGGCGCCTATGTTTCGTTGTTAGTACTGCAGCAAATTGTTTAACTTGTTTTCTGTATTTTCAAGCTGAATAACCGGTACTGATTGAGTGAAGGTGCGGCTGGACGAGAGCGTAGAGCGAGAACGGCTGCTGGCGGCGCGGCTGGAGCAGGCGAGTGTACGAGAGAAGCTGCTGAAACAGGAAGTGAGACAAGCCGTGCAGGATGAGCGCTCGCAGCAGCAGCAGCAGCTGAGCGCCGGCCTGCATGCTACTGACGCCGTGCTGACGTCGGCGCCACTCGACAGCCAAACAGGTGCGTCACAGTGGCGTGGTGTCCATTGGGCCAGGTTGGGAATTAGCCTGACCTTTAATCCGCCAGGTGGGGACGATTTGCCTTAATATGGTTTAAAGTGCACAAAATTTGGCATGTTGATTCTCAGCAAAATCGTTAAAATTGTTGCCACCAGGTAGTCATATTTTAAAGTTAAAATGCACCAAATTCGCTTTCTGCTGGGGCTCGGCCCCAGACCCCGCTAGAGTAGCTTGCAGCGCTCCTTCAGACCCCCTAGCTGGATTTAAGGGGCCTACTTCTAAGCCGTAAAGAAGGGAGGGGAAGGAAAGGGTAGGGGAATGGAAGGGAAGGGTTCAGTGGTTCGTTAGTGTAACAAAATAATTTCGTACACACAGCCGTGCATAATCTTTATAATGAAACGTGTTTGTGTGTGTACAAAAGGCCTACAAGTTTTAGGCGTTGGCTATTATAATTTAAGGTTCGTTGGTTGTTTTGGATCTCATCAGCGCTTCCGACACATAAAGGTCATATCGCGCCTTTCTTGAAGTAAGACACCGTAGATAAGATAATATAAGGTAAGATACTGAAAAAAGTAAACTTGATACAACAAAAGTAGACATTGGCCAATAAATCGATTAAACCAAAAGATTCTGTTATACAGGAATTCAGCCACGTTTGAACGTTGTCCAGCGCGAATTGGGAAACACATCGGGCCTTACTGTTCTTACCAGCCCGCTTACCGGCTTCCGCACGGGTGAGTGTCGCCGACGTTATTGGCACTGCCCGCATAGTGTGCGGAGCAGGGTCTGTCAAACTGCACGGTGTCCGTCCGTCTCTCTGTCCCAGCGTGGGCGCAGAGCAGCAAACCCGCTGTTGTAGGTTTGCTGCTGTGGGCTCGGCAGGCAGAGATATCGATCGATTGCTGCAGCAGCGGCGTGAGAATGCGGGCAGGGCAGTGCCTCGTTGTCAGCGTACGCAGGCAGCTGAACACAGATGATTGTTTAATTAACATTAGTTATCGCGTCGTCGTACGTACTGATGATGTCAGGCGACTGCACGGACGCAGTGGACAGCGGTTCGACGGCGGCCGGTCAGCTGGTAGACACGCTGTGTTCGTCGTCGGTCGCCGTCTATGGCGTCGCTGTACTCGACCATGAGCTGTACGTGGCACGCGACCGCAGTCACGTGATCGAGGTGTATGACGTCACTTCCGCCCCGTCGTCACTGCGACGACGCCTCGCCGTGACGTCACCGGGCCTCGCCCAGCAGGTGTCACAGACATGTAAATTATGACTAAATATTCACTAGCCGCGCGATCGACATGCGGACCGCGTAGATTTTTTTCCTGAGCGTAAGGAAGTCCACCAACATACTAGGGTTATACGTTTACGTTTTTGACGCTGCCCGCGCAGTACACGCGGTGTAGGGTCAGGTGTCGGTCTGCCTGTCCCGTCGATCGACATCTGCCACTTGCCGCAGCCTGGTCGCGAGCAGCAGATATCGATCTCGAACAGCTGCCGGCAGCGAGTACCGACTGTCAACCGACAGCTGCCGGCACCCGAGCCGCGGGTAGCGTCATGTTGAGAGCCGAGGTATGAGGCTCAACACAGACTTGTTTGTATTTTCGTGATTATCATATGTGACACTAACCACGTGACGCTAAGCGTGCTGGACTCAGGCACAGTAGGGCCTGGGTTCAAATCGCAGCCGCGACGCTGTCGGGTAACAGTCTTAGGCAAACTGTTCACACCCATCGTGCCTCTGTTCACCAAGCAGCGAAACTGGTAGTAGCCCTCTTAAGGGTTGCGAGGATAATTGCAGGCCTGGCAGAAAGTAATGGCAGCCTACAGCCGGGTTTATGACTCACGTCACCTGCAGGCTGTCAAGAACCGGGATCAGTCTCGCAGCCCTACGCTCGGCAATCGAGAATGGGCTACCTTTACGTTTTACGTACGCGGCGGTGGCGTCCATGCTGCGGTGATGACGTTGCGGGTGAGTGACGTGCGGCGTGGACTGGACTGGCAGGTGCGTCCGCTGGACATGGCGGCGTGCGCGCAGACGCGGTCGCTGTACGTGAGCGACGCCGGCAACGCGCGCCTGCTGCGCGTCGACGCCGGGTCGGGCCGCGTGGCCGCGTCGTGGCGGGTCGACTGGCGCGGCGCGTGGGGACTGAGCGTGACCGGGCGCGGCACGGTGCTCGTCTGCTGCCGCGGCGCAGCGCTGCTCTGCGAGTACGAGGCGTCGACCGAGCACCTGCTACGACAGGTACCGCCGTCACGCTTTTTTAATATTTCGTATGTTCTAAAAAATATTAGTAACGTTTCTATTGCAAAAACGGAAAAACGTTAGTACAAATGTAACTCGAAATAGTATTTTAATAGTTTGCTAGCGGTGAGCGTCTATGTAACGGTACGGTGTCCGTCTGTCCCGTCGATCCATAGTAGCAGCAGCTTTGTTGCAGCCAGCTGCCGCTGCAGCGGGCGGGCAGCTTCAATGCTGTGACCCCAGAAGGATCGACGCAGACCTGTTTAAAACGGAACACAAGAAGCACACAGAGTAGTGCAGAAAGTTATGTTTTAATATTTTACACTGACAGATGGTGAACGTTTTTTGTCATTTTAAAATTTCTTTCCACGTTTCAAACGTTTTTGACACTGCCAGGATAGTATGCGGAGCAGGTCTATGAAGTGGTCTAGCATCTGTCTCATCGATCGACAGCAGCAGCGGAGTGCGGCGGGTTTGCTGCTGAGCGCCCAGCGGACCTGGGACATCGAAGGATTGCTGCAAGGCGCGTCGTGCTGCGGGCGCCGGTGCTCAGCAGCAAATGCGGGCAGTGTCATGTTGACAGCCGAGGGATGAGGCTGAACACAAGACTCGCTTGTTGGGCATTGTTGACATATGTACATGTACGCCAGGTGCGACTGCCGGACGCCGTGGCTCAGCCGGTGCACGCCGTGGAGCTGGGCGGGCGCTACGTGGTCAGTCACTACGACGTCGACGAGTCGAGCTCAGCAGGTGCGCGTGTCTGCGTCGTGGACGCGGCCGGCGAGCTGCTCCGCGACCACGCCGACCCGCTCAGCCAGCCGCACCACCTCGCCGCCGTCACCGACCCCGCGCGACCGCCCCTCGTGGCGGTGGCCGACTGCGGCAACGACCGAGTGAAGCTGGTGGACGCGGGGTCGCTGAGCGCCGTGGCCGTGGTCGGCGGCGTTCGTCGACCTCACCGGCTGTGTGTGGACCGAGGACGACTGTACGTCGGACAGTGGGACGGCCGGGTCCTCATGTTTCAGCTGCACATCTCACCCGGCGTATAAATATGAGCCCGCTCTCAGCGACTACAGGAAAACTGCCCTCGATCGAGGACCGAGGTCAGACCGACCGCGTTACAGTCCTTGCTAACCCGGGCCTAGATTTTCAGTCCCCGGCGAGCTATGGGCATGACTCACAGTCTCACCACAGACATGCACAAATGCAGGTCAAAGGTCAGTTGTTTCAAAGTTAACATGTATAAAAACAAACGGCCAGCACGATCTTATTATTTTCCTTGCTAACGCGGTCGGCAACAACATGCGCATGCCACTTCATTCCTGCCCGTTATAATCTACCTTCGCCAGTGAGGGAGGTTAGAATGCATCTCAACACTCGGCAGAATTATTGAGATTTACAAACGAATTTTTCCAGTAATTTTCTAATGGTAGGCCTATACTGGCGCAATTAAGGAGAAAGGTGCCATACTAAACCGTCACTTTCAAATGAGAATGAATTGTGGCATTAGTTTTAGAAGATGGGAGATATGGCTATCCACACAATCACACGTTCGTGATAAGTTTGAAAATGGATTAACTGGCTAATACGGGTTTACAT
>Ga0136654_1000554_pt1 | contig 10974 bp, 8 predicted proteins | sample InaspJWI70metaG_FD_94865 | JGI IMG/M metagenome (GOLD analysis project Ga0136654, IMG submission 94865) | Marine gutless worms symbiont microbial communities from Oahu, Hawaii - Inanidrilus sp. 1 OAHU.JWI-70 metaG (version 2) | ecosystem: Host-associated > Annelida > Digestive system >... | reverse complement strand
TGGAACCTGACCCTATCGCAGTTGGCCATCTTCTTTGAAGGCCGGCTTGATGCTGCACTCGATCTGTGATCTGATGGATCGAGTGTTTTTACGTTGACACAAAATTCTGAACAGTCTCTTTTTTTATGCTTGTATTCGTCATTTTCACATCCATTTAAACTGAATCAACTAGATGGAAAATAGCCAGGTGTCAGATCAACCCGAAAGATCACCAAAACCGCGCCTCTGGATAAGAATTCTCGTGGTAATACTGCTGCTGCTGGCGATTGCCGCGCCATTGGCGTACATAAAAGGACAGCAATTCCAGCAATTGGCGGCCGAGGGTAGCCAGTTGCCGCCACCAATCAGTGTCACCGTGGCCGAAGCGGCGAGCAACCACTGGAATCGGCAAATCCGCGCGGTCGGCACCCTGGTGGCTTTCCAGGGCGTGGATATAACCACCGAGGAATCCGGCATCGTGACTTCGATCAACTTCGCATCGGGCGACGAAGTCGAATCCGGATCGCTCTTGGTGGAACTCGACAATCGCACCGAAATGGCCAACCTGGAATCGGCCAGGGCGCAGTTCGAGGCTGACAACAGCCAATATCAGCGCTTGCTCAAACTTAAGGATCAATCCTTTGTAACCAAAAACGATATCGATACCCAGGCTTCGCTGGTCGATATCGCCGAGGCGCGCATCAACGTCGCCAAAACGGCCTTGTCCAAGAAACGAATTTATGCGCCGTTTTCCGGCAAACTCGGGATTCGCCAGGTCGATCTAGGCGAGTATGTCGCGCCCGGAAGCACTATTGTCACCCTGTTGTCGCTGGACAAGCTCTACCTCGATTTCACTCTGCCGGAAAGCAACTTCAAAGACCTGGTCGGCGATCAACTGATTGAATTCAAGGTGCGCTCCTATCCCGATCAGGTCTTTAGCGCCCGCGTCGAAACCTGGAATCCGCAGCTCGACGCCAATACGCGTAATATATCGATTCGCGCGCTGGTCGATAATCGCAAACGTTTGTTGGCGCCCGGCATGTTTGCCGATATGCAGGTTCGCTCCCGCCGGCAGTTGCAGGTATTGACGGTGCCCGAAACCTCGGTTTTTTACAATATTTACGGCGAGGCGGTTTATATCCTCGAACGGCCGGAAGCCAGCGAAAAAGATCCGCAACCCGATTTCCGCCTGGCCGCCCGCCAGGTCGATGTGGCTTATCGCAACCGGGGCATTGCCGGCATCGCCAGCGGGATCGAAGCCGGCGATATGGTCGTCACCTCGGGACAACTCAAGCTGTACCCGAATTTACGAGTCGCGGTGGTCGACGACGTTCCCGAATACCAGTCCAGCGCCCAGTAGCAAGCCATGCTGACCGACTATTTCATCAAACGCCCGGTATTATCGCTGGTGATCAGCACCATGATCGTGTTGCTCGGGGTGCAAGCCTTTTTCAACACCCAGGTGCGGCAGTACCCGGAACTCGAAACCTCGGTCATATCGATTACCACGGCCTACCCCGGCGCCAGCGCCGAACTAATCCAGGGTTTCATCACGACCCCGATTCAGCAGGTCGTATCCAGTACCGTCGGCATCGATTACGTACGCTCCAGCAGCAGCAACAGCGTTTCCACGGTCGAGGTTCACATGAAACTCGGGGTGGATGCCGATATCGCCCTGACCGAAGTCAGTACCAAGGTCGCCTCGATTCGCGGCGAGCTACCGGCGGAATCGGAGGATCCCGTTATCGCCAAACAGTCCGCCGAGGGTTTCGCGCTGGCCTATTATAGTTTTTACAGCGAAACCCTGTCCGATGTCGAAGTTACCGATTATCTGCTGCGCACCATCCAGCCTTCGCTGTCGACACTCAAAGGGGTCGCCGAGGCCGAAATCCTGGGCGGTAAAACTTATTCGATGCGGGTCTGGATGGACCCGGTACGCATGTCGGCGCTCAAGGTTTCGGCAGCGGACATCGCCAATGCAATCGGCGCCCAGAATTATCAATCGGCCGCAGGGCAAACCCGTAGCCGGCTAGTGCAAACCGACGTCAATGCGGTTACCGACAGCAGCGATCCCGAGGTATTCAAACGTTTCATCATTCGCGAAGAAGGCGACAACCGGGTGCGGCTGGGCGACGTCGCCGATATCGAATTGGGTGCCGAAAACTATGACTCGTTGATTATGTTCGACAACGTACCGTCGATATACATTGGCATCAATGGCACCACCGACGGTAATCCCCTGACCACGATCAAACTGGTAAACGCGGAACTCGAGAAATTGAGCAAGTCATTCCCTCCCGGGCTCAATGCCGCCATCGCCTATGACTCGACCGAATTTATCCAGGCATCGATTAACGAAGTCGTCTTTACGCTGGCGCAGGCGGCCCTGATCGTTATCGTGGTCATATTTTTGTTCCTGGGTTCGTTCCGCTCTACTCTGATCCCGCTGGTGACGATACCGCTTTCAATCATCGGCGTGCTGTTTTACATGCAGATCATGGGCTACTCGATCAATCTGCTGACCCTGCTGGCCATGGTCATGGCTATCGGTTTGCTGGTCGATGACGCAATCCTGGTGGTGGAGAATATTTATCGGCACATCGGTGAAGGTCTGCGCCCGCTGCAGGCCGCACTGCAGGGAGCGCGCGAAATCGCCAAACCGGTTATCGCCACGACCATCGTTTTATGCGTGGTCTACGCCCCGATCGGCCTGCTCGGCGGATTGACCGGAGTGTTGTTCAAGGAGTTCGCGTTTACCCTGGTGGGCACCATTATTATTTCCACCATCATCGCGCTGACGCTATCGCCGATGATGTGCTCCCGTGTCCTCAAACCGACCATCGCCAACAATGCCTATGCGCGTTACGTCAATGCGCTGTTCGAACGCATACATATGGGCTACGAAGAGTTTCTCGCCAGTTCACTGAAAACCCGTTCAGCCACGATAGTTTTCGTGATTGGCGTAGTCGCGATGCTGGTGCCGATGTTCCTGCTAATTCAAAACGAGCTGGCCCCGGAGGAAGACCAGGGCGTTATTTTCACCTTTTCACAGGCACCCGACCACAGCAGCATCGACTATCTGAACAAGTATACCGCGCCCTATATCGATATTTTTCGAAAGTACCGGGACGAGTACCAGTCATCTTTCATGGCCAACGGATTTGGCGGGCCGACGGTATCCTTCGCCGGCATGTTGCTAAAACCCTGGGAGGAACGCAGCCTGACCTCGATGCAAATGATTCCCCAGATCCAGCAGGCGCTCGATCAGCAACCGGGGCTGCAGAGTTTCGCTTTCAACCCCCCTTCACTGCCGGGCGCCAGCGGCAATACCCCGGTCGAATTCATTCTCAAGACCCAGCAGGGTTACGACCAGCTTTACGGCGTCGTTCAACAAGTACTGAACAAGGCCCGCGAGAGCGGTAAGTTTTATTTTATCAAGAGCGACTTCAATTTCAGCAAACCCGAAATTCGCGTCACCATCGACCGCGAGCGCGCCGAATCCATGGGTATCTCGATGCGGGAAATCGGCCAGACACTGGGCGCCATCCTGGCCGAAGGTTATATCAGCCGTTTCAACCTCGCCGGGCGTAGTTACAAGATTATCCCGCAGGCGCGCAGCGCCGAGCGGCAGAATGCCGAGGTTATCAGCCAGTATTATGTTTATTCCGAACGCGGCGAACAGGTCAACCTATCGTCGCTGGTGGATATCGACTATAGCTCGGTACCACGCGAGCTGGTGCAATTTCAGCAGCAAAACGCGGCCAAGATCGATGCGGTGCCGGGGGTGCCGCTGGGCGAGGCCCTGGAATACCTGCGCACACTCAGCGAGGAAGTCGCGCCCGCGGGTTACACCTTCGATTACCAGGGACAGTCGCGCCAATTGATTCAAGAAGGCTCGGTGTTGGCGCTGACCTTCGGCTTTGCCATTATCGTCGTGTTCCTGGTGCTGGCGGCGCAGTACGAAAGTCTGCGCGACCCGTTCATTATTCTGACTACGGTGCCGTTGGCGATGTTTGGCGCGCTAGTGCCGATGTTCCTATGGCAGGTGTCGATGAATATTTACAGCCAGGTCGGCCTGATCACGCTGATCGGCTTGGTCAGCAAACACGGCATACTGATTGTCGAATTCGCCAACGAAATTCAGAAAAACGAAAACCTGGATCCGGTAAAAGCAGTAATCAAGGCTTCCTCGATCAGACTGCGTCCGATCCTGATGACGTCATTTTCAACCATCATCGGCATTATGCCGCTGGTTGCAGCCAGTGGCGCCGGCGCCGCCAGCCGCCAGGCAATCGGCATCACCATCGTCTCCGGATTTGCCATCGGCACCCTGTTTACGCTGTTCGTATTACCGGTGATTTATACCTTTTTCGCCGGCGATCACCGGCCGCAAGTGAGCGACGATGAGTCATTACTGGCTGCGCGCCTGGTCTGATGCGGCACGCAGGTAGGCGGACTCCGCCAGAATCCATGCGCGAAAAGCCGCTACTTTGGGGATTTGAGATTTGCTCGCCGTCGTCACCAGGTGATAATTCATTTTAACCGGCAGGCGAGTCGCAAACGGCTGCACCAGTCTGTCCGCCTCGATTTCGGCTTCGGCCATCACATTCGCCAGCAAGGCGACGCCCTGTCCCTCGAGCGCAGCCTGAAACAATAAATCGGATTGATTGAAATAAATGCCGTGATCGGCGTCGACGTCCTCGGCCTCGACCACCTTGAGCCACATCGCCCAGTCAGGGAATCCCGGATCGATTTCGTCGTAGTTACTGTGCAGCAGCGTGTGATTTTTGAGATCGGATATTTGCTTAAGCCCCTGCCCCTGCTGCATCAGGGCCGGTGCGCAGACCGGGATCAGATCGAAAGAGAACAGGTAGACCGTATCGAGCTCGGGATAGACGCCGTCACCGAAACGAATGCCGACGTCGATATCCTCGTGTACGAAATCGACCAGCCGATCCGAGGTATCGATGCGTACGTCGATCCCCGGGTGTTCCGCTTTGAACCGGGCCAGGCGTGGTATCAGCCATTTTGAAACAAACGATGGGGCCGAGGTAATCGTCAGCGGACCCGCGCTACTTTTCGCGCGCAGCATAGCGACCGCGTCACCGAACTGTTCGAACCCGCCACTGATAAGCGGCAGCAATGTGTGCCCATCGTCGGTCAGTGCAATCTGCCGGTTCAGACGCTTGAATAGTTTGACTTCGAGGAATTCTTCGAGCAAACGAATTTGCTGACTGATGGCACCCGGCGTCACGTTTAGCTCACGCGCGGCTGCGGTAAAACTCAAATGTCGCCCGGCGGCTTCGAATGCTTGCAGGCTTTTCAGTGGCGGCAAACGATTCATATTAGTTTATCTAAACCGAAAATCAAAATATATCGTTTGTTAGTGGCCATTACAATAACTATATTACACCTACGCCGAATTTTTTAAGCTCACTTCACATGAGGATTACTAATATGAAAGGCCTACATTTCGCAATCGCATCGATCGTCGATGCCAACACTGGAAACGGTCTGGCGCACGCCAAAGGCGGCTCAGACTTTGCTGCCGCCGCAGTTCACGGGCGCACAATACGCGCCAAATCGATCGCCGCCTTGGTCAACTCGATTAAAGCGCGTGTCGTAAAAGTTATCGCCGGATTTCGGGCTGCCGCCAAACAGCGGCGCGACTTAAACAGTTTGATGAGCCTGAACGATCACTTACTCGACGACATCGGCCTGACCCGGGGTGACTTGCAAGCGGTGCGGTTGGGCAGCACGACACTGGATGAGCTAAACGCCGCTTATGTGGCCGCGCGCCGCAGCGAGAGCTCCAATCAGTTTGGCATTGCCGCAATAGACTCGATAAACGACGAGCTCGAAGCAATCAACCAACAGCACTTCGATCGACGAAAATGCGCCTAGGGGTTAATTGACCGGGTCGGCAAGCGTAACGCCGGCCCGGATCAGGAATGCTGCTCGATCCAGGATTCCACCAGATAGCGCGCAATCGAATCCCGCCGCGGCAAGCAAAAACCTTCCCCGGCATCACCCCACTCGCCAAATTCTTGCAACTGCTCGACTTCAAACCAATAGGCTTCTTCGATCTCGACGCCGTCAACGCGAATATCCAGGGTTTCGGCCCGCGCCCGGAAACCGAGCATGATCGAAGACGGGAACGGCCACGGCTGCGATGCCCGATATTCGATTTCACCGACTTGGATACCACATTCCTCGTACACTTCGCGCGCTACCGTTTCCTCGAGGCTTTCCAACGGATCCACGAATCCCGCCAGGGTGGACATCATGCGGCTGGGAAAGCGCGCATTGCGCGCCAGCAGGCAGCGCGGTCGCTGCGGATCCGAAAGGTCCTCCACCAACATGATCACCGCCGGATCGGTGCGCGGAAAATGCATCCGCGCGCAGCCGGGAGCGCTGCAGCGCCGCATGTGGCCGCCATTTTCACTTAGCGTCGGGCTGCCACAGATACCGCAGTATCGATGGTGCCGATTCCAGAACATCAGACCGCGTGCATAAGCGAGTTGCGCCGCCTGCTGCTGGCCCAGCAGCCAACCGACGTCGCGCAAATCGATGAATTCGTTATCCCGCACCAGGGGTTCGAGCGCGGTCTCGCGATGATTGGTTAAATCCAGCGCGAACAGCGAACAGCGGGCCGGAATCGTCGAGCCCGAGAAACACCAATTGATCGGCATCCGTAACCAATTCGTCAACTGCGCTGCGCTCGACATGGATGACTTCGGGTTTATCGGCGTCGCGATCGCGCCAGCGCATCAGGCTTTTATCGTTACGCAAAACGAAAACGCGGCAATACTGCCGCGTCCATTGTCGTTCCAGCCAATTGCGATCCTTACGTGATTCGCTGGCCCGATCGAGTATCAACTCACGATAATAAATCACTGCCCAAGCTTATCATGAATTGCTGGCTGTCTCCTGATAGGTATCGATTGCCTTCTTCAGCTTGGAATACTCCTTGCAGCTCAGGAGGCAAAGACTGTCCAGTATTTCGAGTTGCCGTAGCGCCTTATCCAACTGGTTTGTTTCCAGATAGAGTTCGCCCAGATATTCGTTGGCGCCGCGATGCTCCGGTTCGACCTTGAGCGCCCAGGTATAAAATGTCAAAGCGTCTTCGAAATTTCGGGTTTTGCGGTAGCTGAACCCAAGCAAGGACAAGATATCGGGGTTGTCGGGGTCGTTATCCAGTTCATCATGCAACCGATCGATAGCCGACTCGTAATTGCCGACCTCGATCAACTTCAAAATCGGTTTGAGATCGACGTTGGAAGAGTAATTGCCGCCATCGGCGTATCCGCCGCCGGCGAATGTAGCACACAGCAACAGCAGTAATCCGGGCAAATACCCGAGACGAGCGGAGTTTGTCATCATTACTATCCCCTGAATAGTAGCGTCGATTATATTCGGTTGGTATTTGGCGCACCATGTGAAGCAGTGCACAGTTTACCAATATGTGACTTTTTAACTGCTCAGGAGGGGTTGTTACGCCGATATTCCTCGATCGCCTGTTCTAGCTTGTCGAATTCCTTACAACCAAAAAAACAGGCCTTGTCGAGTACCTCGAGCCGCTGCTGCGCTTTTTCGAGTTGACCAAGACTCAGATATAACTCACCCAGATACTCGTTAGCGCCGCGATGTTTGGGTTTTAACTGCAAGGCCTTTTGGTAATAGTCGAGGGCGAGGTCGAAGTGTTCCAGCTTGCGATGGCTAAAAGCCATCAGATTTAACAGGTCCGCATCGTCCGGACTATCGATCAGTGCCGCATCGAGTTGCTTGATCGCCTCCGGGAATTGCTGCTTTTCGATCAGTTGCTGAATCGGTTTCAGGCGGGAGCCGCCGCCCCAATCCGAACTGTCGCCACCGTCTGCCGCCAGCGGCATCGCTACGCCGCCAGCGGCATCGCTACCAGCGCGGAAATTACCAGTGTCAGCTTTAACATCGTTTTCTTGATCATGTTTTCACCTTTCGTATCGGCGCCACCGCGAGAAGTTCGGTTAAACCGATAAACTCATTATAGCAAGCTCCGCATAAGTCATCCTGAGTTTGCAGAGCACCATAAACACAACAGCGATTTGGTGTTTATCATAATTTTTCAATCACTTACGTAATTAAAAAAGGCGGACTATCCTTGTGCCGCAGGAACCTCCACATTTTGCAGAGGTTTCTATATTATAACTGCGGCGGCACGCAGTTGTTCGAGTTGCTGTTCGCTTAGACCCAGCAAGTCGCCAAGAATTTCCTGATTTCCATTACCCAGGTCAGCGCCTGGCCAGCGCGTCGCTCCCGGGGTGCGTGACAATCGGGGCAGCAATGCCGGAATCTTGAGCGGTTCGCCGTCGATTTCAACGGTCTCGAACAAAGCGCGCGCCTGAAAGTGCTCGTCAGCCAACATATCCTCGACGTTATAAATCGGACCTGCCGGTACTCTTGCCTGATCGAGTTGCGCCAGTAAATAGGCGGATTCATGGGCTGCGCACCATTGCGATAGCGCGGCGTCGATTTCAGCCTCATTTTCGACCCTTCCCGGGTTCGAGGCAAGCCTCGGTTCGGCGGCCATTTCGGGGTAACCGGCGGTAATCATCAAGCGCTGGAATATGGAATCGCCATTGCCACCGATGACGATATATTTGTCATCGGCGCAGCGGTAGGTATTGGTCGGTACAATGCCGGTGACGGTGCTGCCGGAGGGCTCGCGCACGACCCCGTTGCCGTCGAATTCCGGCACCACGGCTTCCATCAAATTGAACATCGATTCAACTAATGCCACATCGACAACCTGACCGTTACCGCTACGATTTTTCTCGAGCAGCGCCATGCTTATGCCGAGCGCGGCATGAATCCCGGCAATGGTATCGCCGATGCTCAAATTGGGCCTCACCGGCGCTTCGCCGGGGTGGCCATTGACATAGCGAAAACCGCTCATCGCTTCGCACACCGAGGCGAATCCGGGTTTTCCCGCGTAGGGACCATTCTGTCCGTAACCCGATATGCGCGCATATACCAGCCCCGGATTAGTAGCGCGAAAATCTTCCGGCCCAAGCCCCCATTTTTCCACTACCCCGGGACGAAAGTTTTCGATTGCAACATCGGCCTTTTCAATTAACCGTCGCGCCAGATCGACTCCCTCCCCGGTTTTCAAATCGATCGTCACCGACTTCTTGTTACGCGCCAGCGAACGCCACCAGAGCGAGGTGTCGCCGCGCATCTCACGCCATCGTCTGATTGGATCGCCACCGTCGGGTGGCTCTATTTTGATCACTTCGGCGCCGAAATATCCCAACAGGCAGCCGGCGAAAGGCCCGGCCAGTAGCTGACCCAATTCAATCACCCGATACCCTGCGAGCGGACCTGTCGAATTCATATGGACTCCGAATATTGGCTTACTCAAATGTTACGCAGTAAAACCGGGCGTGGCCAGTCGAAACCCATAATCCGGCGTTATCGCGGTTTTATCGATTCCGCCATACTGCGGCGATTTTCGCCTGGGACAAGAAAGCGGCGATCTGCGCGAGTACTTCGCGGGCGTCCGCAAATCCACCCATATCGAATAGTTGGCCGCGCGACTCGATTGCCCAGCGTGCGTGCCGGCGCCAAACAGCGCTAAAAATCGAGTGCATGATCGAATCGATTGGATTACCATTAATCGTCACCCTAGAGTTTGTTATATGCCACCCGTAGTACTTGCCGACCCAGGCGCCGATGCAAAGATTTTCGTGCTCGACACCAATGTTTTGATGCACGACCCCTCAGCCCTCTTCCGCTTCCAGGAACATCATGTCTACCTGCCGATGACTGTGCTTGAAGAGCTGGACAACGCCAAGATCGGGGTTTCCGAAGTGGCCCGCAACGTGCGCCAGACCAATCGTTTCATCGACGAACTTCTGACGGCGCAGCGCGAAGTTTTGATCGAACAAGGATTGCGGCTGAATCAGTTCGCTGCCGCCGAAGAACCCTATAAATGCAGCGGTCGCCTTTATTTTCAAACCGAAGAGCATGGCGCCAGCCTGCCCGATTCGCTGCCTGGAAATAAAAACGATAACTCCATCCTAAATACCATCATGTGGCTCAAAGGGGAAATCAGCGATCATGAAATCGTTCTGATTTCCAAAGACATCAACCTGCGCATCAAGGCCACCATCCTCGGAATCAAGGCCGAAGATTATGCCAACGACCGGGTGGTCGACGACCTCGATTTGCTGTTCAGCGGCTCGCATCCGCTCGCCAGCGACTTCTGGGAAGTCCACGGCAAGCAGATCGAAAGCTGGCAAGACGAAGGCAAGGCATATTACGAAGTCGCCTCGGTCGAGGGCGAAGAATGGTTCCCCAACCAGTTCATCTACATGAACGGTGAGTTTGAGGCCATCGTGCGTAAGCGTAACGAAGCCGGGTTTCTAATCGAGGTATGCCAAAACTACTATGGCCAGCGCCATTCCGTCTGGGGCATCACCGCGCGTAACCGGGAACAGAATTTTGCCCTGAACCTGCTGATGGATCCCGAGATCGATTTCGTCACGCTGTCGGGTAGCGCCGGTACCGGCAAGACCCTGCTGGCACTGGCGGCGGGCTTGACGCAGACCCTCGATCAAGGGTTGTACAAGGAAATCATCATGACGCGGGTGACCATTCCAATCGGTGAAGACATCGGTTTCCTGCCGGGTAGCGAAGAAGAAAAAATGACTCCGTGGATGGGGGCTTTGATGGATAACATGGAAGTACTGACCGGAAACGATCAAAAGGATTCCTGGGAACAGGCCGCGACCAACGACTTACTGCGCAACCGAATCAAGATCCGCTCGCTCAATTTCATGCGCGGTCGAACTTTTCTAAACAAGTACATCATAATCGACGAGGCGCAGAATCTGAGAGACTGTTCAGAATTTTGTGTCAACGTAAAAACACTCGATCCCTCAGATCACAGATCGAGTGCAGCATCAAGCCGGCCTTCAAAGAAGATGGCCAACTGCGATAGGGTCAGATTCCAAT
>Ga0136654_1000553_pt1 | contig 10979 bp, 9 predicted proteins | sample InaspJWI70metaG_FD_94865 | JGI IMG/M metagenome (GOLD analysis project Ga0136654, IMG submission 94865) | Marine gutless worms symbiont microbial communities from Oahu, Hawaii - Inanidrilus sp. 1 OAHU.JWI-70 metaG (version 2) | ecosystem: Host-associated > Annelida > Digestive system >... | reverse complement strand
TCAAAGCACTGAAGGCACCACAATGTTTGGAAAGTCCAAGTTTATGCATCAACTTTATGAGGCCTGATATTTGACTTTTTTCTCTTCTGTGTGGTAAAAAGTAAACAGGAATAGCAGTTTTTTTGGCTTAATAGTACATAATAAAAGTATGGCATCTGAGTTCCATAGACCACCTAAGAGAGCTTATGGGGATTGACTTTATAGTTGCTGATGCATTGATGTCACTGAACCTAAGATTTATCAAAAAGTGGATAATTTTTATGCATTTTTTGAAAATAATTCGCTAATCTCCTTGTTTATATTTTAGGAGATATGTTGTTTCTTTGACAGTACATGTGATACTTTGCACAAGTGAATAGTGGGGATTCACAAATCATTTAATTTATTGTAACACCAGTACGAGTAGGATAACTAGGCTTATTGCTGAATGTATGAATTAAAGCTGTCTTTCTACATTGTGTTTTTTCAGTGATTGATGTTTTAGTTATGGAATGCTAGTAAACGGTGAAATTAACTGGGAATGCTTACAGTTGACTTTCTTATGTCAACACATCTTGTTTGATGTAGTACAAAATAACGAATCAGTCCATCATGTTCACCGTTTGATTGTCACTTATATAAATGTTTAACAATAGTTATCATTTAAACGATTGAAAGTGTAAATGTGTGAATGCTACAGTGAACACGTTGTACTTGTTTGACAGTTCGTAATCACTCGTTCTGCAGTCCACGGTGGAACGCACCTCTGCCTAGCATGCCGTACAGTGCATTGGCTCGGCTGGGATCAGATGCAGGTCGTCCAGTGTCATCAAGGACCGTAGCCAGTGAAGTGCGACCGACTGCGACTTGGCCGCGGATTCCCAAGCCACGGAGAACGCCAGTCACAGGCCCGAGCAGTCCTCACTCCGGCCGGAAGACACTGCGGAGTGACCATCCCGTGCATGATATGCAGCCACCTCCATCTCTGATGAAGCGATCAATGTAACCGGAAAAAAACTGCTCTCGATCAAGGATCGAGGACAGAGCGACCGCATTTCCATACTTTATAAACTGTCCCTTGACCTTGAGCTGTGACCTTGATTTTCAATGCTTGGAGATCTGTGATTATGACCCATAGACATGCAAAAATTGAGGTCACATGTCAGACAGTTCATAAGTTAGAATGAAAACAAATGGACAGACGAACATTGGTGCGACAGTGTATTTATTACCTTGCTTATTAACGCGGTCGGTACACAGTAAAATCTTGTCATGCAGACTTGGAAGCTTGTGATGTTGTGGTGTGCTGTGATCTGGCGTCTACGCAAGCCTTTTCTCTGGCAGTATTATGCTGTACAGGTTTCAGCTACTGCAGACAGACCCTTACGACATGCTGCATTATTTACACCCAGAGTGTTGTACACATAGGTGAACACATTGTATGATAAACTAGTAGCGGTGAACAGTTGAACTAAGTTGACAGCACTTGCAGTAGTCAACATGCACTGGCGAAATACTGCATCACATCCATCCATACACAAAGGTGGTATTGGTATTAATTAAGCATTGTGTCCTTCTGTGTCTGTCCACTACAGGCTTTTGGTGGACAGACTGATGCAGTGCTTAACTAATAGCACAGTAGCAAGGCATGGTGTGGGTAAAAATGTGTGTTATGTCAGTGCAAATAAGTTAGATAGATGTGAATAATCATTTACTACGACGTCACTGAAACAATTTTTTTCTATAGACGACATTCGTATAACACGTTTCTCACAGCTTCCATTAGGCACTAATGATTGTCCGGAGGATAAGAGGCAGGAATTTCAGAACTGTTCTGCTATATTGTGCCACAATTGTATGCACACACTCATGAGTAGTTACTTACTGCTGTGACTTTTGGTTCAGATTTTTGTTTTGCGTATGTTTTTGCTGTTTTGACCAGGCCATTTTTGTTTGTGTTGTGGTTGGTTATTTGTGCTGCTTTTATGATTTTTGTGTTTTTTTTGTTTTCATTGTTGTGAGTGTGGTTATTATTACCAGTGCAAATAATAGTTTCGATGACTTATGTCCAGAATGATAAATTTATGTGAACACTATTGTTTGTCAGTGTCACTGTCAGTGTCAATAGTAGATTTATATAGTGCATAATCACAAAGCCTCAAAGGAACGTGACGATCTCGCAGGTAGTTTGGTAACGAGTTCCAGGCCGCCTGGCCAGCCACAGAAAAGGCCCAATGATCGAACATTGAATGCCAGTGTCGCGGTACGAACAGCTGATGGCAGCCGGCGGACCGCAGATGCTGGCGACAAGCAATGTCTGAGGTGTGGATGCAGCAGTCCATCATGTACTGTGGTGCTTTGTGCTGCAGACATTGTTTATAATAATAATAATAATAAACAGATTTGTATAGCGCCATAAGGTCGTATAATACTTCCACTGACAGTTATTGGTTAAATAATCAACAGACACATAGTGACATATGTCTGTATTATTGTATATGTCCTATCAGTCGAAGTTCTCTTGCGGACATGTAACGATATGTTGGCAGCATTCCGAACGACAGTTTTATTTTGTCACATTCTCTTTGTTGTATGGTCTTGCAAAATGCCTAGCATTTCATACTAGCTAGTCACATCTGTCAGACACCATTTCGAAAATTTGCTGTAAAAAATAATTTTCAATATCACTTTAGCGGTACATCAAAAGATAAACAGAAGATTGTATTGACTTCATCTTGGTGGAGATCGTTACCATGTGAATAAAATGTGCAATACTTTTTCCATGTTATTTTGTCAAATGGACTGGAAAGATAAATATCATAGCGGGCTTTCAGCTTATCTACTCAAAATCAACTGCAAATACCCAAAATTGTGAAAATAGCCCTGCTTATAGAGCTGTGATGAAACTAACAAAAATGTCATTGTCAAAATGTCACATTTTAAAACATTATGTAAGGACAACATTTACTTCACTGAATTACTAAAACAGCATATGTATCTCTGGAAGTTTTTTGGATTTTCACTTGGATGTATCCTGTGTTGTCCTTACATGCTATTTTTAACTGTGAAGTTTTTGAAAACATAATTTGGTGTTAATGTCATCGTGAGATACAGTTTCTGCTGTTGTCCAGTTTAGCAGTATTCTGTGTGGAGTTATTGTGGTTATTGTGTATGAATTAGATTATGATATGTCATATGCGGATGCTTATGTGTGTTATCCTGACAGTCTAGTATAAGTTTTGTGTTATTTTACATAACTGTTTTTTGTGTCCCAATGTTTTTCTACACTAACATATTCTTCTAGTTTTATTCTAGTTGTTTTTCTTCAGTCATTTGTAAACTGTCATTTTGTGAATTCTGGTTTATTCATTTCTCATTATTGCAACTATATTTTAGTTAACAAATACATTTGTGAATAGTGAAAACGTTGTGACTTTGCTGTAGTGTGTTTTGACTGTGAGGATTTTATTCATCTCAAGCTCATCGACTTAACAGTTGTTTCATATAACTGCGTTTTTAGATGATAATGATGTTTGTTCCATTAACTGACCAGTTCATTTTAGCCATAGTATTTTGCTAGATCCATTGTGTAAATGCTGCCACAGATTGACAGGCTGTTAGATGTGTTAGATGACATGCATCTGGTCTGAGTGACATATATCTACAACTTATTTAACTGATTTCTTTAGTCTTCTGTTGTTGCTGTGTAACCCTCTAACCTCTGTTTAATGAACACTTTCCATTTTAACCAGAACAAGCCGATTTATCTGGTTTTCTTCTACTTGTCCCAGATAGAGAATCTTTTGGGATCAATGGCACATGTTTTGTTTATGGACCACATGTCCATCTGTCACTCAACAAAGTGTCAAAGCACCGAAGAAAACACCAAACACTGACCTCCAACCAGCCTTATTCTTTTTTGTTTATTGTCTGATAGAAGGAGTATTGGAATGGTGTATCTAGGGTGCTCAGCGCCCAGGGGCAGAAGTAGTGAAGTGTGCCGCACAATTTTTTTTTTGGGGGGGTGGGAGTCATATGCTGTGAAATGAAGTAACTAATGCGTAAACAAGTTGGCAACCAATATGGCAAAAGTTTGTTGTGATAGTCTACTTTTGATCCATTCAGCAAACTTTAGTAAGGGAACTTTTGTGTTTGTTAGACACAGATTATGTTTGGTGAGGCAGTTTTGTGCCCCCTCGCTTGCTGCACTGGGGGGGGGGGGCAATTGCCGCTTCTGCCCCCTTAATTATGCTGCTGGAGTATTGTTCCAGTGCTATATTTAATTGTTGTTAAGTAAATATCATGTCTCATGCATCATCTTTATGTTGGCGTGTTGCTGCTGGTTGTTAAAAGATTGTATTGCAAGACTGCTTAAAGTCAGAAAAATGGAACAGATTTCACTGACTGACACCCACAGATCAGTGCTTTGATAATGCTCAAGTTTGAATTCAGGCTTCTTTTTTTGTTCATTTATCATTTGAGCAAGTCAGCCGGATAAGTAAACATCTTGTTACACTCTGATGCGACCACGTGACAGTATTCTGGAACGGTTTCATTGTGCATGCTAGCATTTGAATGAGTTACTATTCGCTGTCTTGTTTGTGTGAAAGTAAACATAGCGTGATATGATCTCACACATTCTTTCACGTGTTTGTGTCTATACACTTGTCACTGGCATCGTTTTCTGTTCCTGTCAATGCCATTACCATTCACTGTGTCTTGTTACAACTATACTTTAAAAATGTATTTATATCCATTGTTGTATTCTCTGAGTGACATATATCTTCAGTGCTTTGACACTGTTGGTTGGGTGGCAGGAAGGGCATCCGGCCTGTAAAAAACTTGAGTGGTGGGTGCTGGCGTGGTTATCTGTCTGGAGCGAGGTGCAGGCTTGCATATGGCCCAGCTGATGCCACTGCCACTCACTGTCTCTTGCTTCAGTAAAATCCAGATTGGTTTTTACCTTTCTGGTACCAGCTCACCTGGGTAGGCTCGGAAAAAGGGCCGTCAAGCGCATGCATGTGTTGTATTCTGTGAAGTAATAATTTCTGTGTGGTAATATATCATGTTAGCACTCAGTATAGTACTCTTCATCATTCCCAATGGTTTAATTCTTTTCTGAATAATTGTCATGGGGCAGAACTTCAAAGGTTCTCTCCATGAATAGCATGTTACTGTTGGACCCCTAACCCAAATTGTCTCCAGGGCCCACTGCCTAGTGCCCTGAGGTCCCTACAGATTGACGTCTCTGATCATTCCAGTTCAGTATGTTGTTCGTGTGCATTTGATAGTGTTTTTGACATTTTATTCCAGTCTGTGTTCATAGTCACCAGACGTTTATGACTTTACATCTAATTGCATAGCAATTTGTCTAGTCAGAGTCACTGTGCAGCAGTTAGCTAGCGGCTGTCGTTTGAAGTGTCTGTTATTGGCTGCTAAATCATGGAACTGAACTGAGCTTTGCATACACTGCATTGTATATCTGCTTCTGTTAATCTGTGTATATTGTTTGATTTTTTGATGTATTTTCTAATGTAAGTAAACTAAGCTATGTTTGTGAATATGGATGCTAAGAACAGCTGAGTCATTTGGTGGCAGTCTGTTGTGGATGTTTTTGTATGAAATGGAGTGAATTTTTAGTGATGTGCAGTGTACTGTAAATTTTGTTTTACATTGTGTGTCAATGGCACAGCATCTGAATGTCTTCAATAAATTGTATTACAATGGTAAGCAAGCCTGCTAAATGTCAGTGATTATGTACTGAAAGTAAAGTCCATTCTGTACAGATAGAGACTCACATGTTAGACTTTATTAACTGTAAGATGACATTGGAGTTCCAAATTGCAGATTGGCTCAGTGCAACTCTGAGTGACCTCTTTCTTTTTCTTAGTCGTACCACTATAAATACGACTGACCATTCCATTATATTATATTTATTATCTGACTTCCCACTCACTGTCTCTTGCTTCAGTAAAATCCAGATTGGTGCACTGGCACACTCAGATAGTCCCAGACAAATGTCCATTAAACGGGTGTGTGTGTGCACATGCATGTGTGTATGTATCTGACTTCTATGACTGTTGTAATGTACCATGCCACATGCTGGCAGCCTAAGTATGAATGCAGCAGATCTCCAAGCACATCTGTACAACTGACTAAGGTTGTGAGTTCGGAAATTTTTGGAGATTTCCGTGGAGAGATTCCAGAAATTTACAAATAAATTTCTGGAAATTTCCTGTGTTAGTAAAAGTACTAGAATAAACATGACCAGATAAAGCAAAGAACTTAAAACCAATCTATATGTTCTACAAGGAAACAGATGAATAGTTGACTTTTGTTTCAGTTATGCAGTTGTTGGCTTTTAGGTTCGACTTACAGTATTACACGTGTTACACGGCATAAATAATTAATCAAACATATCAGCCACCGTAATGTATTTCCAGAAACTTTTAGGAAATTTCCCCATAATATTAAATTTCTGGAAAATTCACAACCATGCACACTGATCATTAGTGATTGTGTGGCCAAAAAAGGGCCCCCAATGAGTAGTTTTGATTCCACTCGCCATGTGAATACGTGGTTTGGTCTTGGTCACTGACGACAGCGACACCAGCAATAATTTCAATTTTACAGCACAAATAACACATTAACAACAAAATTAAAAACACTAGATATTACTTTTAAGCAGGTGCTTTCATCTACTATTTATTTACTTACCGAATTCAGGGTGTTCGAATAATTACCCGAATGGGTGTCCAGTTCCAAAATACCCGAAAGTCTCATCACTAGTGTTTTACTGTTGGTTGATGCATGTAAGTATTCTTGGTTGGTGTGTCTTGATTGAAAAAGTGAAATGGAAGCAGAAAAAGAGGTAAATATATTTTAAGAGGGTGCAGTCCGTAAACTTATTTGATTATCTTTGCCTGTGATGTTCTTGAGTATTAGTTAGCTAATGAGTTGAGTTGTTAATGTTAATGTTTAGATGTACAGACACCGTCGTCAACCAGGTAACTCCAATTTAACACATGATTCGACGGTCGCAGGTGAATCCTCTCTGTCCGCATTTCCGTACCATTACTACATACATTACAACATTACATGCAGATTGGTGGACCTCCAGCTTCTAGTCTAAGAAAGTTAAAACAGCATCTTGATTAATCTAGTACATCGCATTGTATCATATCATCACCATGGGCGCAGGCAGTTGCTTCTTCTATGCCCACATTTTATACGTAATATAATAACGACACACTAACAATACAAATAACTTCTGTTTGCGGTACCCAAGAATGATGCATTGAAATCATACATTGTTCAGTTACCCAAAAGACGGCGAAAGACGCAGGAGACAGGTGAAAGACGTGGCGGAAGAAGGGCGAAAGACACGAAAGATGGGCCGAAAGATGCCAAAGACATACAGTCACGGAAACTACACGCTCGCTCCTGACTTTGCAGCGTTCACTGTGCCATATGCTGTTTGGCAGGCGAAAAGTCAAGAGGACTAGGACGCAGCTTCTGGCACACACAGTCAGGCGGAAACGAACAGCGACAGTAACATCAAGCAACGGTGTGCTGACTGCCAGTGAGGCCAAACATTGCCAGAAAGCCGGGCCGAAGAAAGCACACGCGCTGAGCGAGCCAGGCAGCAGTAACTCTACCATTCTTTCACAACTGACCCTTTCAGGGCTAGGCCGACCACTTTTTCAAGAACAAGACATCATGTTTTTTTTATTACGCATGTCATTATCATTCAGCGCATCTCTGTTTTTAGTTTCCGATATACACACAGGCAGTAGTTGTTATAATGTATTACAATTATAATAGAATTAAATTACTGCAATTTCGTGTAGGCCTACATATTAGTGCAGAACTGTTGTCGTTGAGCAAAAAAAAGACATACTTGTTTTATTAGTGCTTTTGACGTCTTTTGTGGTCTTTCGTGTTATACAGCCGGTCTTTTGCGTCTTTTGCCTGTCTTTTATGTCTTTCGCCCGTCTTTCACCGTCTTTTGGGTAATTGAACGGACCGCTTCTTGGTTACCGAAATTTATCTGAAACTCTGCCTTATCCTGGATTCAAATCGCAGCCGCGATGCTGTCCGGTAACAGTCTTAGGCAAACTGTTCACACCCATTGTGCCTCTGTTCAAGCAGCGAAATTGGTAGCAGCCCTCCAAAGGGTTGTGAGGGTAACTGCGAACCTGGCGGAAAGTAATGGCAGCCTATCACCGGGTTTATGACTCAATGTCACCTGCATGTGCACTGCCAAGAACAGCGATCAGCTCCAGAACCCTACACTCAGCAGTCGAGTGTGGGCTACCTCTACCTTTTGCCTTTGCCTGTACACATCCGCTCTGTTGACTATTGACAATCTATCAGCCTTCAAATGCCAAGTAAAATCCCATCTCTTCCAGTGTGCTTTTACAGTGTAGTCATCCTGTATCAGCGCCTTAGATTTGTTTTATGATTTTGGTGCTCTACAAATTTGTTTATTATCCCCGCGAAAGCTTTAGTGGGGGATTATGTAATCACCGGCGTTGGTTTGTCTGTCTGTTTGTTTGTTTGTTTGTTTGTCTGTTACCATGATAACTAAATAAAACGTGGACGGATCTGGACGACATTTTTTGGGAAAGTTCCTAGGGGGATAAGCAAGCCCAAGTTCGTTTTCGGTTACGATCGCTGGCCGGGTGTGGAGGTTAATATCCAAAAATGCCGTAAACTGGGGATTTATTCCTATGTAAACAAACCAACAAATCACTTGACGCATAATAAATAAATAATACATTTTCAGCTCAACTCACTCAACAGAGAATTACGGACGCAGGTGGGCGCGAATTTCGCTTTCACAGGGATCTGTACTCTCAAGAGAGTACTTTCCCTCTAGTGTATATATGTAAAAGGTGGTGCTTCGGCAATGTGTTACTTCACTTTAGGAAATGTGTGAGTCTGTGTATGTGTATATTAGGTTTGCTGCAGTGGAGCTTGTGAAGCTGGCATTGCCATGGAGGACAGGACTGCTGTATTTCAAGAGCAGTTGTCAGTGGCTGGTCAGTCGCATTGTGCCATGACAGAGTCTTGCGGTGATAGATTGTCACCAGAAGAATCAGTAAGTAAGCCTACTAAATGTCACAATCCGGATACTGCACAGCAGAAGAGCTCCAGGGTGAAGAAGCGTGAAGACAAAGGTATAGGTAAGTTATTCAGACAAGTGCTTTTTAAGCATGTCCATATTTTTTATTCTGTTATACGACACTGTTTATTTGATGATGGTCATTAAATGCAAATTAATTGTGTGAAGTGCAGGTGAACCTTAGTTTGTTGAAGTTGTCATCATTGCTGTTATTGTTGGAGATTTTGAAGTTCATATGGAATTAGGGATGTTAACGAGTCTCACAACACTCCTGACTTAAAGAAATGAATTTCTTGAATTCCGAGAATGCAAAAGCTTTATAGTTCTCAGGGCACGTTCAGATGTGGCAGTAGTCCTGCGAGTTCAGATGCATTAAATGTGGATCAGAGATCACAGTGGACGATGTGCAGACACTCAGCATACGACTGCCTTGGGGTTGGGTGAGCGTTCATTGCAAAGCGAAATTACCTGTATGTGTCCGTCAGCTGGTGGTATTCACGATGGGGATCAGAGCCCAGCAAGTATGACAGACAGTGTTGTGATGTTCTACTGGTATCTATTGTTCTCTGGATCATCATGTTAGAAGCAGAGGAGCACGGTGTACTGTCTGATTATTTTTTGGCTACTAGTGGTGTAAAATAACAGTATATTGAGAGAGTGTAGATAACACTTAAGGAGAACTGCAGCATAATCTCCCTAGTCTGAATGCACTGGTTGCCGTCAGCAGGGGCATGTGGGCAGTAAAACTGCATTAACAAAATCCTCCATTGACCTGTATAGTAGCTGTAAAATGGTGGTTGTTGTTGTGTTGTTGCAACTTGTAAATTTGTAATGGTGTAAAACAAGGTGGTGTATGAAGTTCTCTTATTTACTGTATTTTCATAGATGGTTTGCTTCCTCAGTTACAGAAAGCAAATTTTAGTTGTTATATTGGACCATTTTTTGCTGGAGCTTTAGTATATGCCGATTACCTGTGATGAGTATTGAGTATGCTACTGAGTTTGGTATTAATTTTAATGCTAAAAAGTCTATTGTGTTATTGCAGGATTGCCACATCTTTAAGATACTGGTATTTCTGAACTAAGAGTGATATTTGCTCCTTTACTGTAGGAGGGAAATCATTTGAATTTGTTGACCACTACATGCATTTTGGCTTGGCATGTAATTAGCTCAGACTTCGCACCAATATACTGATGAAGGTGAAAATGATGGGCAGAGCATGCCACAGGTGCAGTCTTGCATGCTGTATTTCTCCATGATTGATTAATGGGTGTGGATACAGGATTCCCCCCCCCCCAAAAAAAGTTCAGAATTTGCATTTGTAGACATTTTACCAGTTTCATAATGATATGGCATTGCTTCCAATTTCTGGCTTGTAGCTGTTGGCAGTTTTTTAGTGATGCACTGATGATGTTATTGTTGACTTGCTAGACGAAGTTCATGTGTAATGTGGGCTTTCAGGAATTGTTTTCTAGTGGTTCTTGTTCAGTGCTTTGACGCTGTTGGTTGGGCGGCAGGAAGGGCATCCGGCCTGTAAAAACTGAGCGGTGGGGTGCTGGCGTGGTTATCTCTCTGGAGCTAGGTGCAGACTTGCATATGGCCCAGCTGATACCACTACCACTCACTGTCTCTTGCTTCAGTAAAATCCAGATTGGTTTGACCTTTCTGGTACCGGCTCACCTGGGTAGTCCTGGAAAAGGGCCGTTAAACGGGTGTGTGTGTGTGTGTGTGGTTCTTTTTGATTTGTACAAGAAGCCGTGCTGCCGCAGATGGACTGCACGACGTGATGTGTCAGTCAAAATCTTGCTCGCTGCTGCACATCAGTGTAGGAACAACTTGTACGACAAGTCCAGCACAAATCGAAGTAATGGAG
>Ga0136654_1000552_pt1 | contig 10985 bp, 6 predicted proteins | sample InaspJWI70metaG_FD_94865 | JGI IMG/M metagenome (GOLD analysis project Ga0136654, IMG submission 94865) | Marine gutless worms symbiont microbial communities from Oahu, Hawaii - Inanidrilus sp. 1 OAHU.JWI-70 metaG (version 2) | ecosystem: Host-associated > Annelida > Digestive system >... | reverse complement strand
TCACACCCATTGTGCCTCTGTTCACCAAGCAGCAAAACTGGTAGCAGCCCTCTTAAGTCACGGGGGTAACTGCAGGCCTGGCGGACAGTAATGGCAGCCTACTACCGGGTTTATGACTCACGTCACCTGCAAGCTGACTGCCAAGAGCCGGGATCAGCTGCGGAACCCTATGCTCGGTAATCGAGTATGGGCTACCTTTACCTTTTTTTATCCCAGTATGTATAGCCTGCCTTCAGTGCTTTGACGCTGTTGGTTGGGTGGCAGGAAGGGTATCCGGCCTGTAAAAAACTGAGCGGTGGGGTGCTGGCATGGTTAGCTATCTGGAGCGAGGTGCAGACTTGCATATTGCCCAGCTGATGCCACTGCTACACACCGTCTCTTGCTTCAGTAAAATCCAGATTGGTTTTGCCTTTCTGGTACTGGCTCACATGGGTAGTCCCGGAAAAAGGGCCGTTAAGCGGGTGTGTGTATAGCCTACTTACACCAATTAAAGATAACTCCGTCTCGTTTTGATCAGTGTCTGCTCACTGTTGCAACTCGTTTGTTTTTATATTTAAAATGCAAAGTTCTGGGATGTTTTGTTTCAACTCCTTGAGTGATCCCAGCATATCAAAGTACCATATCTAGAAGAACATGGTCTTGACAGCTGTCATAAACATTTGCCTGTGGTCGTACGGTCGTACCACTTGCAAATAACTGTGGCTGTTGGTGATTGTAATTCATTGTTTTCATTACCAAGAGACGTAACAAACTTGGTGCACTGGGCTGGTATAGTGAGAGTTAGTAGGCATGGTGCCGACTGACCTCGGCCATTTTACCTAATGTAACAGTTCACCCACCAGGGCCATTGTACTATTCATATAATATGGTGTGTAATGGTTACTTGCTACAAATATCTGTGCCAACTAAAGCATTAAAGGTGAGTCATTTTCCTCTGCAAGCAGAAGATTGACAGTATGCTTGCATTATTTCTGTCAGATTGCTGCATATGGCATTATGTTAACAGCAAATTTAATATTTCAATACATACGTGTTGTAATTGTGGTGGCCCAATAGCATGATAATCGTTGTAGGTTGTAACTATTGTCTCAGATGAGTCAAATGATTTTGAAATATTGTTGTACTGCTTACAATTTATGTGCAGAGTAATTTGCACTGTTTATTTATACAGGAACGAAATACACAGAGCTCAGCTAATGGCTGAATTCATTCACATATTAATTACTAATGAGTGTTACTTATGAAGAAGAACAAAGACGATCTGTCTGTGCTTTGATTAAACACAGCATCGTGTTAACAAGGCAACTCGGTTAACATCGGCTGAACACCAACTAGAATACAGACACAGTGATAACAATGTCAACGGCCCAATCACTTCAAACGACAGCTACTGAACATGCACACACACCACACATCAGCAGTCTGCCCACTTCTGCCGATATCTGCTCAACTACTAACGAAATTAACCATTTCTTCTACAGAAATGAATACTCATTCTGTCTGATTACTGTTAGTAGTTTCAACTGATCAGCATCACACACACACTCGTGTAACACAATATACACTCCAGCTAAAATGTAATGATAACTGAAAATCAAATAAACCAGTGCGAGTGACAGAACTACATGTGACACCAAGAAACATAAACATTTACCAAGACATTGCAGGAAAGTGACAGGAAGCATTTATTGCAGTTGGCACACCAAAATCGAGTACGACAATTAAGGGCATGCTATGGCCAATAAACCATTCTGCTAAGGAATTCCTCCTACATTTGCACATTTGGGAAAGTAGCCATTCTTTGGAGAATTTAACTAGAAAAGTTCTCAGTCACGCAACAGAAAGCAAAAACTGCAGAAAAGCTGCAAATACTGGTAATGGCACACACAGTGTTAAACTGTATGGACTTTGGGCCTCACAAATTTTTAGGGGAATGGTTACTGGATACAACTCCTTGGGATACATATGCCATTTGACACATCATGAATGTACGTGTTAACATGCTTTCGATAGGATACATTGGATACATTAATACAAAATGCATGCTAGTGTCTCCTGGATACATGACAGAATACATCTCTATACCGGGATAACCCATTGTTTTGTAAAGTGAGTATATCATTCTATATTGCTAACTATATGTAGTTACATATATTGCTCTTTAGCCTCAGCTACAGTTACCTAGAATTTTTGACTAATTTAAACCAATCAAAGCATTAGTTGAGATTAAAACATCGAGCACCAGATAATGTTTATTTGTTTTACTGGAAAAAATGTTTACTATGTACAATTACTCTTCACCCAGCTTAGCACAGAGTAATAAACAATGATTATGCATACAGCAAGTAGAGCATTTCTACAACCGGCATAAATAATAAGGCATTGTATGTACATAGTTAAAACTTCAACAGTATTGATACAGACAGGTAGACTTTGGTAATTATAATAATCACCGTGTCTTTATACAAAGTCTTCCACCAGTCTGCTTGCAAGCTGCAGGTACATTTGTTAACAAGTGGGTTTTGTGCTAGGCATACATTTACACTAGTCCCCCGAACTGCCACCATACACTGCCACCGCTATCTGTTATGGTGCCAAACCGCTAAGATCACTAACTTGTCGGTCCCAGACTGCTAGTTTCAACAACCGCCACCACCGATAAGACAGCAGTCTCATTATTTTATTACAATGAGTGAACTCTATATAGCAGCCGAAATGCCGCACAAAACGACCAAATTCCGTAAATCAAATCCACCATTCCTGCATCCTTGTGCCATTGATTTTATTTCAATTTCCACTCCAAATGCAATCGAATTAATACTTTCAGTTTTACTTACTTCAGTGACAAAACCCGACTGTTTATCTATTACTTATTCTATGGAATACAGCCATAAAGTCGTATAGACCACTAAGACCAACCACTAAACGTTAGCAGTCCAACCAGCTGCTAACTTAGTGGTTTAAACCGCTAAGCCAGCCATTAACATTTCAAACTAGCCACTAAAGTGTTAGTGGCTGGTTCCAGGGACTAATTTACACCATAAAGCTGGTTGCTTTCAGTTCACATCAACAAATATGTACTTTTCTAATTAATAAATAATATGACAAAAAAGAGTCAATAACTGAATAATTATCATGCTTTACATGGCTCTGGCTTCAGGATAACAGAACAAAGCTCTGCTGCCACCAATGTATGTATATTTTCATCTGGGTAAAGTTAATATTTTTGGTAGATTTTTACCGTGCTTTATCATGAGCTACAGCTACTATCTTCTGCAAGGTGCTCAAGTATGGCACATGCTAATGAGGGATCACAAAGTTTATCTACAAGTGGAATGAGCTATACCTGCCTTTGCTTCTCAGCTGCAAAGCATTGCTATACTTCGACCATGTGAAAATTAAATAGAATATGTCAGTTAATGTCTGATACAGATGATTTACCCACCTGAAGTCAATCAACAATTGCAGTAGAATTTGCTTGGGGTTCCCAAAACACGAGCAAGTAACAAGCAATTACTAGCAACACTCACAAAGAACTCTAAAATATGCCGGTCAGACAAAACTGCCAATTAAGAGTTCCAGAGAAAAATGACCAGGAACCAGTGCCAGAGAAAGCAGAACAGGCTCAGACACACACTGAAAGGAGTGATAACAGCACTGGCATTGCCAATCAAGCATTACAGTAGGCTTCACAGAGACATAAGAGAAGAGGACGACCTAAAACACGTGCAAGAAAAACAAGTCTGTGCTGAGCCTCGTCCCTCACCTCTCAACATGACACTACCCACACAGTCTCACATTTACTGCTGAGTGCAGGCTGCAGGCATACCAGCTATCAATTGATATCTTCTAAAGATGTCCGTGCTCAGCAGCAAACCAACCAGCCACTGCTGCTGTCAATCAATGGGACAGATGGACACCGACCCGACAATTACACAGACCGCATGCTATGCGGGCAGCGTCAATAATATGGAGAAAGCATGTGGCCAGCGGGCTTCAGGTACAAAGATAGAGGTGGCAGCACAGTTGGATTGAAAACAGGCGTCTACAGCCTCTGCCTCACTGAAAGCAACAAGGCATAGCACTGGCATTGTAATAATTTGTCTGCACAAAAACAGAAGTCAAACTGTCAACAATAAAAGCCATATACTTCAAGAAACATAGTGCAACAGTGTAATTAATTGGCAGATTCTACATTCAAATGACCATGTTGTGTGCTCATTAATGACAATAACAATGCTGAATCTATGCAGTATCACAGAATGTAAGCAATCATAACACCAACAATTAATAGCAGACTTTTAGTTAATTACAGTGTTCGTGACACCTACCTACTCAGCTACTGAATGGGGTGCTTCACTCGCATAATCACAGCCCCAGGTCAACAGTGTTCGTCCGCTGATACTATCACCAAACGGTTTCAAGATGATGTTTGATCAAACAAGTGCTAGTATACAACACTCAAATACTGGAAAGCAACAGTAAACACAATGTCACAAAACTGAATCGTTAAACATAGGCTACGTGCAACAGCATCAACAGCTTGCATTTCACTCCAATAAAGCATCGCTACTAATATAACAACTGCAAAGTTGTACTCTGTGAAGACATTGCCTATAGGCCATTATTGGTACTAGCCAGTCCAGTGGTAAGACGTCTGATTCAGTATGAGAGAACTCTGTATCAAATCTCACTGCAAACAGTCGTGTTTACAACTGTCAGTAGTCTTCTCAACTTCACTTTCATTTTTAACTCTGTTGCTAAACTCAACTTTGACCCGTGACCTCAACCTGTGAATTCGACTGAGGTACAGAAATCAGTTTGCTGAATATCTATATCAAAGGCCATTTCATTTGAAAGTTATTATCTACATATTCAGACACACACACAACTGACCAACTGCTCTAACTCATCCACTAAAGTGGTTACCAAAAATTCAGTATAAGTGGATCAACCAGCTAATTCAGGTTTCTCCTGAAAAACGACCAGTGCATGCATGTATATCAAACAGTAATCTGTTTGTATCTACTAATGACAAACAATATTGTTTACAGCGAACAGCACAAACGATGCAGAAGCACAACAATGATAAAAGATGAACTTGTGTATACAGTAACAGGAAAATCATAGCAACACAACGAGTGAAAATCCACAGCAGACCACACAAGTACGCGTCATTCTTCACACACGAGAAAAAAACTGCAAAATACGAGAGCTCTGTAAACACGCAGTGTTTCAGAACAAACCACATTTTCTAACAATATGTGCATAAATACAAAGCAAATCATGCACAGTGAGGGCCAAAGATTTTCAGGGGTGTAGAATTTCACATCAAAAGTGCAAAACCATGTGTTTTTTAATAAAAATCATGGGATTATGCAGCTCTATGGAAAACACTAACTGCTACAGAATGCTGTTTTGTTTCATTAAATTTCAGAACCAGTAGACAATTACGACAGCCAGTATCACAGCCATAATCTGAGGTCTGTAAGAGCAGAAGTCCAAAGTACCCAAGTTTACGTGGGCCGAAAAATTTCACCATTTCTCCATTCATGGCCTTGACACCACTGAAAGTGTATCTCTGACAGAAGACTGTGGGCTTTTTATACACGAATACATAAGCACAGCAATGAGTGCATACCACGAACAACCGGGTATTATTTACAGCAACTAGCTGTTATCGACTATCGGATAAAAATATGATATGATACATCAACCGAGTTCGCTGTACACACTGCACAATTAACTGTCTATATTTAACACGCAGAACAACTAAAGATAATCAGATTAAGCACAATATACAACTATCAACAATCAAAAGTAGCCACTTATTATGTGGCACTCACGACATTATCTAACACCAGAAAATACTGTTTTAGTTTATGCTATAGTGCATATAGGTATACATGTTGTAAGGCCGCCAATCCAGACTGTCCTTAAACAACAAAATGACCAAGTCAATTCATTTGTACTTATATTCACTTACTTCAGTGGCTTGTTGTGGTACTGGCGTCAGAGAGCCGGCAGAAGAAAAGCAAAGCCCTCAGAAAATGGTAATACTTTAGTACTTAATGCTTATCTTCCATCAACTCCATATGTAGAAGGTTAACAGAGAAAAAAGCTAGACTTCAACAAAGTAACTAACCACGTGTCCATGCCATGGTTCAAGCAATAAAAATGTAGCGAAAATTAACCACACTATGCAAACTTATGTCTGACACAATCCATTAATGAGCTTCTCAAACTGCACAGCAGCTCATGCTCTATACTTAATATTGTGGTCATCACCAAAAGCAAACGAACAGTAACCACTTAAAACAGAAAAGCCACTCAAAACTGCTCACGTTTCAGTAGTACTAATTACACATGCAGATTATGATATATATTTCCTGGCCAGAAGTCAACAATGGCAAATGCAAATCTCAACAACGATCCGAGTCTCCTACCTTGACACCAATCTACTGGCACAGAGTAGAGACAATAAATGAGTAATGGAACAGATAAATGTACATCAAACTCACTGAATGTAAACTTTCAAAAACGGTGCCAGTCTCACAGTATTGCCGCAGCATCAAACAGCTATCATAGCCTGACTACAGCAGATAATCTTGTCAACAGGTAAGCACAGTTAGGGCCAGTAGTGCAAAATATTTTATTGATCATTATCAAGCCACCAGTAGTGCACCAATTACAACAGTCAATAACGACGGTGTATTATGATATAATTACCATTCACCAGCAACAAAAAAACTACTCACCTGTGTTACCTGTTTCATATACAAATACACCAAAACCGGCATCACTGAGTTACACATTTAGCGCTATTACGTCGACAAATAAGCGCAAAATAGACGATGGGCATGAACAATTGAATGAGCGAGCGAGACAGTGACAGCTAGTGCCACACGCACAACCATCCTATGGGACCTGTGGAATGCATCCCCTCAAACTTTTAATAATGTGGGGACCAAGCATGTTTGGTCCCCTCCCTTTCAACTTTTACGTCTGACCATCATTTAACGCTGGGCTCAATGCTTTTATAATAACGGGTGATAGATGGATGCCTGAGCCATATGGCAAAATTTAGGCAAACAGATCCCTAAGTGGCGGACTCCACCAGGACACATTGGAGCTTTTGGCATTTATGCCAGCTTCCGAGTGGGATTTAAGACAGGAAGCTAAAGAGTACTGAAACAATGGGTGAAAGTGAAGTGGAGCAATAACGGGAGAGAAAAAACGGAAGAGATAGAGAAGGAAAAGAAAGGGGACTAGCATCCACCCCACAAGGTCACCTCCAACTTCTTGGCTGCAATTATGCCTATGGCTAGTGCTGAATGACTGACGGCAGCAGGCGGCCTTCCTCCTGGCACTTCTCGTAGTGGGAGAAGTCATCAAAGATGGACGTCGTGTGGCGGTAGTGGTGCATCACGTTCAGCACGAGGATGCCCTTGTCGGCCGGCACTTCCTGCGTATCTCGCGAGTTTGTAACTGGCTTGTTCTCGTTGTTCTCCAACCGGATATGGCGCAGCTGGCTGTTCGGCACGTCCTTGACATAGATCCACCGGACGCGGAACTGGCCCTTCCACTTGTGCTGCTGTGCCCAGACCCCGGACAAAGCCTCAAAGTCGACCGCCGACGTCATCTCGGCCATGCCGCAGAAGTGACCGCTACCGTTAACGCTGAAGAAGAGGTACATGTGCCCGGCGCTGTCGAGCTCGCGGTATGCCGCGTCCAGGCGCTTGTTGCCGTACTCTGTGCTGCACCAGATGCCGTACTTTATCGACCGATGGACGTCCTCCTCCGAGTAACTCTTGATCACAAAGAACCGCGCCGACGACGGAGCGACGTCGAACTCTTTCGGGTTGTAGTTGTGCTGCGCCTGCAGCTGCTCCACGATCGGACTCGTCTCCGACTTGCCCGACGACAGCCCATTCAGTCGGCTCACCCGATAAGGCAGCTGCGGCCGATCAAACATTCCTGGATATGGCACCGAGCTGTTCCACGGGTGCATCTCGCCGGCCGGCGGATAAATGCCGACGCCACCCGGCACTTTCTGGCCCCGTGGAATCCAAGCTGGCGGCATCTGGCTTGCTATAACGGCCCATGTCTTGGGCTGGGGTGTCGCTGCGGTCGGCGACAACTCAGAAACAGACATTGCCTTCATGGTATCATCGAGTCCACTTATTTGTCCAGTCACATCAGCACCACCAGGATCGACATCACCATTGGCGTATGGCTCGACGGTATAGTAACCTTCCGGCGTATAAACACCAGCGGCTGTCATGTCACTGACACCAAGTGCCCAGCTGCCATAATCGGCAACGTTAGGCAGCCAGCCATAGCCAGAGCCATCGTACATTCCAGAAGTCAGATATGATGCATAGTAAGAGTTGGGATCGACTGGAGACCATACGTCGGTGTTTGTTGTCATATACGGCGTGTAATAGCTGCCAGGCATGTAAACGGCATCGTGCTGATCAGTGGCATATTGCTGTTGTTGCTATGCACACACAAAAATGTGTATGAGCACATTTAAAAAACAAAATGCCCACCTTAATACAGACGATACATAAAACAACTTGCCTTCAGTGCTTTGATACTGCTTGCTGGATAACAGGAAGGGACTTGAACCATTAAAATGGTTCATTCTAGAAGCAGCTGTAACTCAGTGGGAACTGGTGAAGCAGGCTCTTCTGGAAAACAGTCTTAACACAACCACTATTTAGGTTTTTGTAGTCACCCATTGCGTCTTTCTAAGGCAAAAGTCGATGACAGAAACACTTAGTTTTATCTAAGCAAATGCTTTAGCTTGGGAGCAAATACGTTTTTGTACAATTGACTTGAAAGCTAATCACATGCTCCGTGGAAAGTATGGCTGAGGGCTGAGTAATAATAATAAATTGCAGTCGTGAAGGCGGATGGAAGTAACCAATTTTGGCAAACTCGCAGTGCAGGTTGTTATCACTGCCTTCAAACAGTTAACTCTGCCTTTGGGTGGACAGCCCAAGAAGCAGCTGTGGACACGTATGCTCATACTGTGTGTGACAGCCGTCACCTTTATTGCATACTAACTGTAAACCAGTACAGCTCACTGCGACCATTTGCCCCCAAAGGATTACGGGAAACCCAGACAGAACAACCTGGGTAAGCCGGTACCAGAAAGGTAAAACCAGTTTGGATTTAAATGAGGCAAGTGATGATGTGGTTCTTGGATGCAGTGGCATCAGCTGGACCATATGCAAACAATCTGCACCTTGCTCCAGACAGATAACCACTCCAACACCTCATCACTCAATTTTTACATGCCAGATGCTCTCCCTAACGCCCAACCAACAGTGTCAAAGCACTGGAGGCAATGTTCAATGTGACAGCTCAAAGTTAACACACACACACACAACCGTTTAACGGCCTTTTGTCCAGGACTACATGGGTAGGCCGGTACCAGAAGAAACATTCACCCACTCACACGTATCCTGATCATCGGACATCCTTTATCACATTCCTCCATTTACAATGATCCATGGCATCCTTTTTGTTCAGCTCAAAGTTAAACACAAAACAAATAGCAAGTACCGAGTTAACTGGACTTAGGCCAGCATCAATGTCTTCGGCTTTAGACATTTGTTGACTTGTATCTGTCCACAATGTAGTACAAACAGAAACGACATATATAATGAAATGCAATGAAAATAATGATGTTGACATAAAATGATCACTAAATCCAATATCTAATCTCACAACTCTCATCATCGTCATCATTTCTGGCACGCATCACCAACATTACGCAGTGGCACTCGTAGTCAACAGCCTCCAGCATGGCCAATGTAGTATCGTTAAGTAAAGACTTTTCGCCCTTTCGAAGTTTCAATTAGAAAATAAAAACCAGGGCACTGTCAAAGACCAATACTGTACACAATTTAACTGCATTCATCATCACATTAATACGAGAAAACTGACTGAGAAAACGCAGCACTGCGTACAGTATGTACATAACAGTTAAAAGATATGCAACATTAGGCCCAATACACGTCTTTAAATAGTAATCTCTCGAAAAAGTTTCCAGAAATGCATTTTCTGCATTAACAGAAAGATAGACACACAAACATGAAAACGAATAAACATGGCATTAATCACTCTATCTCTACCACAAATGACATGGGTATATATGGACTAGCTGGAAATAAGCAGCCAATAGCACCTCTAAAGTTCTCCTCTGGTACGACAGCTACTGTTAATAATAAGCACAGTCAAAGCAACTTCATAAGAATGTACCTCTATTGCTGTCATCTCTGTCGGCAGTGTTCTGCAAAAAAACAAATAAACAGTTGTAGCAAGAGTAACTAATATCAGCAGTGGTGAGTGTGACAATGAAGATTATATTTCAGCAAGAAGCAGAAGCTGTTAGAAATGACCATGGAGTTCTTGTAATACTAGTCTTTGTCACATGGGATCTCAAGACCCTACTTTCAAAAAATGTGGTCATGAACTACAAACTCGTGGTCCAGCAGATGAAGGTCAGTCATTACAACACAGGCAAGATGTTATTATCTACATTTTGCCAACACTGGTGGTATCATGTGACATGGTTTGAGTGCCATATAACAAATGTAACTATAAATGAAGTATCAGTCTCAGTTGCGGGAAGAGCCCAGCTAATGGTGTGGCCGACGTTTATTGTTCTCTGGCCAGAGGGGACCAGGAGTACGAGGGTGGGCGCCGTGCGGTTGGCAGGACTGGCATACCTTGCGGATGCTAAGTGAAGCTGCTCGCGCCGAACTAAGCACATTACAGCATAACACAGACTATATACATCTGCACGACCATGCGTCCCCACTCCCACCTAGTCGGCAGTGTCTTGGATGACAACGCTGATAACATCAGCATCTCATGTTTCACTAACAGATGGGAGAATCCAGGGAACTAGCTGCTGAGTGTTGCCCAGCAGTAGCAAATACCGAGGCGTGACCGCACATACGCCCCCCCCC
>Ga0136654_1000548_pt1 | contig 11069 bp, 12 predicted proteins | sample InaspJWI70metaG_FD_94865 | JGI IMG/M metagenome (GOLD analysis project Ga0136654, IMG submission 94865) | Marine gutless worms symbiont microbial communities from Oahu, Hawaii - Inanidrilus sp. 1 OAHU.JWI-70 metaG (version 2) | ecosystem: Host-associated > Annelida > Digestive system >... | reverse complement strand
GTAATATAGAATACAGTGTACTTTACCTGTCTTTTTCTTACTGTTTGTGTGTTATCTTTTGATTTGAGTGTTTTAAATGTTTTTATACCTCGTTAAAGGTGTAATATGACCTAAAATAGCATCTCGTATCGTATCGTATCGTAATATGACCTTTATATGTGTTGAAAGTAAGCCATATACCAACCAACCAACCTGTTTTTGTGCATACAGGTTCACTGGGGCCGAGCGGAGGCACTGGTGCAACTGGTTGGACTGGCACCACGGGAGACACTGGTTCTTCCGGCAACGTTGGACAGCCAGGACTTATCGGCTTCACTGGACAGAGTGGACCACAGGGCATTGGTGGCAGCAGAGGTCTGCGTGGTGACACAGGACCGGTTGGAGCTTCGGGATCTCCAGGTCCAACGGGACAGCTAGGACCACCTGGTGCTACTGGACCCCAGGGACAACAAGGGTCACAGGGACCTCCAGGTTGTCAAACAGATATTTGTCAGTTACGGTTAATGCTGTTCATATTACCTTGTTGATTTGACTTATTATAGTCAGTTACTGATAATCTTGAGAGCTATCATAAACAGAGCAGTGCCTGTTTTGCTGGAAGTTTGGTGGAAGATTAAAAAAGATGAGGCCAATCTGCCAGTTTGGATCAGTGCTTCATGTTCATTGCAGTGCTTTGACACTGTTAATTGGGTCATGGGAAAGACAGCTTGCTTGTTAACGAACCTGTGCCACTTGTTCCCAAAGATTGTCTTCCTGAACAGGCGGAGGAAGAAATCTCACGGAAAACAAAAGCTTACCTGGTTAGATAAAGGCCACCTAAACTGAGATGTATATTCTACTGTACAGTATACACAGCAGTTATCATTGCTAACTCCAGTGGCATGATAATTGTGATTTGTTTATTGCAGTCTGAATTATGCTTTTGTGTACAAATATCATTTGTACCCAAAACTGTCAGGTCATATAGTTTGGAAGAAGCCTGAGAGATATTTAACAACACTGATATGTCATAGAAAATAACAGGAGAGTTTTGCAGATTATGAAATAAAGTGAAAATAGTATGTAACGTGTGGTTGTTGCTAAAAGTAAACAGATGCAATATAGCTGTTTTTTGTTTGCATTCAGGGCCCGTTGGTGGCACTGGGCAGTCTGGATCAACTGGTCCGCTTGGTCAGCAAGGACAGATCGGACCTCAGGGTTTTACCGGCGGCACTGGGTCTACTGGGTCTACTGGGCAGACAGGATTTTCTGGACCGACCGGTCCTCCTGGGCCGTTGGGAGGTCCGGGCCAGCCAGGCCCACCAGGATCGGGTGGTGTGAGCGGACTGCGTGGGCCACAGGGAGATACAGGATTCACAGGTCCGACTGGGCAGAAGGGAGCTACTGGGTTTACTGGTGACACTGGCGGGTCTGGAGGGCAGGGCCAGGCTGGTAGCATTGGACAGCCTGGGCAGCCAGGGTCGATGGGATTCACTGGATTTACAGGAGCTACCGGTCAGCCAGGCCCCACTGGAATCCAGGGTGACAGCGGTGGACCTGGGCCAGTAGGACCTATGGGACCGTCAGGTACAGTATCTCAGTATACTCTGTTAACTTCATAAATACCGGTAGGCATATCCATAGAGACAGTCAGAGAAGTTGCCAGGTAAGAATCTGCTGCTGTGTGAGGCAGCACAAGTTTGACAATTAATGCTCTTTTTTGTAATTCATGCACTGAACACAGTAAGTTAGATATGTGTGATGCTTTGTCATCCTTGGTTGGGTGACTGGAAGGACATATGGCCTGTGGAAATCATCTTCACAAATCCCAGATGTTTGCTTTTGGGATGCTCGTCCTGACTTGGAGTATCCAAGGTAAGTAGACCTATAAACTAAAAAACTGAAAGTAGTAAAGCAGTTGAGTTATTATTTACACAGGGGAACATTTTCCAATCGAAGCTGTGTTTTCTGTGCAACAGTTTTGCAAAACATTGTGTATGGTATCACAACTCTGCCTACTGACTTGTATGTCTCTTTGTCAGTGTTTGGTGAAGATTGTATATGTGAGTGATGAGCGCTTGAATTAAATGCATTCTGTTGTTCTAAGCCTGTGAAGAGAATGTAAGATAAGAATAATATTAGAAAACTCAGCCGACATACCAGCTAAAGTAACCCTGCAGCATTTTGTGACAGTGTGACTCAAGTCAATACAGTTCTGATAATTTATAATAGCAGCAGTATGTGCCATCATAATGCGTAGATTATGAAGACTGTAGCATTACTCCTTGATGATTACACCTGATAGCGCACCTTCCCAGATATGCAGGTGGAATATCATTATCCTCAATACTACAGGGATTATGTCAGTTGATGTTTGTAACTGTGTTGTCTTATTGTACGTTATTCTGTGATGTATGATGTCTGCAAACATGGTTACCATGCTGGAGAGCTTGCGTTTCAGGTAACATTGGACAGCAGGGTCAGAAGGGCAATCAGGGCAGAGTGGGCCCAGTTGGCGCCACCGGAGGCACGGGGGCTACCGGTTTCTCTGGCGAGCCTGGACCTCCGGGCCCACTCGGCTCCCAGGGCAGTTCCGGCAACACTGGACAGCCAGGGCCTGTGGGCTCGCAGGGATTCACCGGATTCACTGGTGACACTGGCTTCTCTGGGCCGCAGGGATTCACAGGGCCGAAAGGTCAGGCGGGCCAGTTGGGTGATACTGGTGGTCCTGGGTTCACCGGCTCCACAGGATCAACAGGTGCTTCTGGTCCAGCTGGTCCCGCTGGAAGTCCCGGCACACCGGGATTCGCTGGTCCTGTTGGACCCGTCGGTGAGTCTCACTACCTTATGCTTACACCCGTTTAACGGCCCTTTTTCCTGGACTACCTGGGTAAGCTGGTACCAGTAAGGTAAAACCAGTCTGGATTTTACTGAAGCAAGAGGCAGTGAGTGGCAGTGGCATCAGCTGGGTCATATGCAAGTCTGCATCTCACTCCAGACAGATAACCACGCCAGCAACGCACAACTCAGTTTTTTTACAAGCCTTCCTGCCGCCCAGCCAACAGCATGAAAGCACTGAAGGCATCACCTTATGCTTACGCATATATGACTTCATTTGTCGTCATAGCTTTAGTTCTTTTTTACATTAGTGTTTCATGTTGTGCTTAATTGTTGCTTGTATGTGCTGCCTTGTGCATATCAGATAAATAATAATACTAACAATTATGCCTTTGCCGCCCATCCTATGGGTTGTCAGAGGGATTATGTTTTTAACCTGTCTGTGTGTGCATACGTGCATATATGCTCGGGAGGACGCATTCCCCAACTGGCTTGTCGTCTACTTCTAGATATCTGCATACAGTTACACTTGCATGCCGCAGTTTATGTAGACGTCTGTCTGTTTTCTATTTGATGGTATATAGACAGTGTAGGTAACACCACTGATAAAATTTCTAGCATCTTTTCAGGAATCTGAATGCACTAACTGCCATCAGCAAGGGCGTGTGGGCAGTAAAGCTCTGCTGAACAAAATCCTGCAATCACTGAAGCATTACTGACTGTTGCTGCTCTTACGTGATTGGAGTTTTTCTATTGCCGTGGCTGTTGCTGACGTGTGAATTTCTGCTGTTTACAGGAGGTACTGGGCAGACAGGATTCACGGGCCGGCGTGGTCCGGATGGCCCTGTTGGATTCACTGGTGCTACAGGCCAGGCCGGTGATACAGGACGGCAAGGATCGCAGGGCTGGACCGGCGGGTCTGGCGGTACAGGCTTCACTGGAGGAAGTGGCTTCACTGGGGGGACGGGAACTTCAGGCCCGAAGGGTGTGAAAGGACTTCGTGGTGACATTGGACAGCAGGGACCAGGTGGGAATGTTGGACAGGTCGGACCACTTGGACCACAGGGATTCACTGGAAACGCTGGTCCGCAGGGTTTTACTGGCGGCACTGGATTTACTGGCGGTACTGGTTTCACTGGAACCACAGGCAAGTATACGAGTTTACGTCCATCGTTAGATAGTACTGTACATACAGCAATCCCTTTCCACTGTTTTGGTGTGGATTGTTGAATCTTTGCAGTCCAAAGGAACACCAGTTGTGAAATGTTTTGGTTCTCCTTCACTGATCGTTGTTATTGTTTTGGCAGTTAATGAAAAGTGAAGTTTAATTGTATTGAATTGTTGAAAGTTTCCATGTGTGGTGGTTCTAATTGCTAAACATCTGGGTAGTAGTGTTGACGACCTGGCTAAGGGGATCAACATCCGTTCCCACGGATATTGGTGGATCAAGAGAGGATTAAGAGTGGATGAAGTAATTGACCATTGTGCGATTTTCACTGGTCAGTATCAATGCTTCGAAATCTTTCATTGTTGCTTGGGTGAGAGTGAGGTCATCTCCCCCATAAAATGTGTTGTTCTTTTTTGGAACAATAAAGGAAGAAACTGAAGGGGGATCTGGCTAAGCCCGGTTCACTTGAAAAAGAGATAGTCGCAATTGGTGTGGATATGCAGCGAGTTTCTGCTTGGCTTTGTCGTTACTTTTCACTCTCTTTCAGTGATGTTACTGACAGCCTCAGTTGCTGATGTTGTATTCAACAGGTTCTTCAGGCACTCCTGGTTTCACCGGCAACCGAGGACCAACGGGAGCGACTGGTTGGACTGGTGGCACTGGTCAGAAGGGATTTGTTGGAACTCCAGGTACTCCCGGTGACACTGGAATGACAGGAGATCCTGGCCAGCAGGGATTTGTTGGTGCACCGGGATCGATCGGTGCTGTGGGTGTGATTGGCGCAAATGGACAGCCGGGCACTCAGGGACCCGCAGGTAAATTCTGGACATGTAAATTCATGTCCGTTTCAGAGTAGTAATGCTTATATTTGTTTTCTGCAGTTCTAGGTTCTGTTTCTTTGTGTAGTTGAATAGTTGAATATTTGTAGATTTTCCCGAAACACTGTGATTAGAATGCTTTCAATATTCTTTATTCTGTCAGACTGTGTGCTCATGTGTGATTTGTGGTGTGATTCTATTTTGAAAGTGTTGACAGTCCACTGACATGAGTTAGTTAATGCATGTCAACTGTTGCGAGTGACAGGAAGAGTATTGTCCGAAAGATTCTCTACCAGAAACTGAGGGAGAACCAGTTAACCCAAGTTTACCAGTAAGACAGAGGTGGTGAATGTAGCAAAGAGGGGTCATATTATTTTTATTTCAAGTAAAGAGTTTAATGTTTAATCAAGCACAAATGGTTTCATTCTCATTGTTTCCAATTTGTGTTTGTAATTCCTCCCCAGACATGGTATTATGTTGTCCACATTGGTTTATTGAGACACAAGCAAGACCATTGTCCAACGTTGCCCATGTCGTTACCTGTTCTCTATCCTGCAGTCCACGTACTCTCCTCCAGCAGCTCCACTGGCTCCCTATTAAACAACGCATCGACTTCAAAATAGCAAACATCATTTTCGGTACTCTTCATTTTTCCCAACCGGCTTACCTACGTTCATCCTTGCATGCCTGTCATTCCACTCGTTCCCTCAGACTCTCCAACACTAATCTCCTCTCTGCTCCGTTTGTCCGCATATCATTTGGCTCTCGCAGATTCAGCGTCGTAACCCCTAAAATCTGGATCTCTCCCCCTCTATATCTCCGTACCTGTACCAGTCCTGATACCTTTCGTCGTCACCTCAAGACCCACTACTGCCAGCAGGCCTTCCAAGCGACTTAACCTCTCTCCTCTAGTGCCTCAGAATTGGCTTTGCTGACCATTGTGCACATTTATAAATTATTATATTTACTTGTTGCCATGCTCCAAGCTTACCCATTGCCATGGGGCTGGTCTCAGCCCTCAGTCATGGGGAGCACTGCATTACAAGACATCGTTATTAGATCACGATATGCAGCTGTCTGTATGAATCTGTATGCCGTGTACAGGTGCAACCGGCGGCACTGGACAGCCAGGACCAAACGGCCAGCAGGGTGTCCGTGGCCAGATTGGACAAACTGGCCCCGTTGGTCCAGTCGGTTCTCTTGGACCACTGGGTGCAACTGGGCCACAAGGACAGCAAGGACCGATTGGCTTCCCGGGTGATCAGGGAGCGACGGGCGTTCCAGGTGATACTGGCAGCAGTGGACCGAGAGGCAACATCGGAGATCCTGGTCAACCAGGGCAAGTTGGCTCGCAGGGACAGAGAGGTGACTCTGGTGATACTGGTGCTATTGGATCTCAAGGACAACAGGGCGATCAAGGTGCGTCTTCTTTGTTTTTTTTGCCTCTGCCACCCATCCCATGGGTCACTGGAGGCATTATGGTTTCGACCTGTCCGTCTGTCTGTGCTTGTGTACATACACGCATGCCTGTGCAGAGGCATTCTTTCACTGACTTACTGTCAACTTCTAGTGTTGCACTGTTTTCCATATATCATGGTCATTTTTTACACCGTAATTAAGATGAATATTTTTGCTGGAGATTGTCAGTTTATTGATGGACGTTTTCTTGTAAACTCAGTACAAACGAAAGAAAAACAAGGGGGCGGCTAATCCAGGTTCGTATAGAAAATAGCTTCAATGGATGTAGATGGTGTTGTTAATATAATAATTTTTGACATAACCTTACAGTATTGTGCCTTCAGTGGTTCGACGCTGTTGGTTGGGCGGCAGGAAGGGCATCCGGCCTGTAAAAACTGAGTGGTGGGGTGCTGGCGTGGTTATCTGACTGGAGCGAGGTGCAGACTTGCATATGGCCCAGCTGATGACAATGCCACTCACTGTCTCGTGCTTCAGTAAAATCCAGATTGGTTTTACCTTTCTGGTACCGGCTCATCCGGGTCTCTCTCTCTCTCACAGTAGATCAGAATAAGCGAAGAATGCATGAAGTTCTACTGAATGTCTTTTGTTAACAAGTGTTTATTGGCAGCATCGCTTGTAAAGATGTGCTCTTTTGCAGGATGGACGGGAGGCACTGGTCTGAAAGGTGTTGCTGGACAGAAGGGCAATGCAGGAAGCCAGGGTCCAGCCGGCCAGCCAGGCCAGGCCGGATTCCAGGGACCCATGGGTCAGCCTGGTTTGCCTGGCAATCCTGGATTCACAGGTGGTGTAGGAACGCCAGGTGGGATTGGAATTCAAGGCATTCAGGGTGACACGGGTTTTGGTGGAGTGCCTGGTCCGCAGGGGCCGTCGGCTCCTGCAGAGAGAGGGTCCACTGGCGCGCCAGGAAACACTGGAGCAACGGGATTTACTGGTTCTGTCGGTGCAACTGGCCCGCTTGGCCTCAAAGGTTCAATGGGCGCCGCTGGAAATATAGGCCGTCCTGGTCAGTATATTCAGCACACCTGCATTACAGTCATAGTTACTTTGTGTGCATATGCTGCTACGTCTGCCACTTTTGACTGTTTCTACCAGAATTCGTCAGTTCGTTTGTTATCAAGGATACCTTGCAAAGTTATGGGTGAAATTTGGGGAATAGATGGTGGACCAAAGAAGACATTACTGAATTTCGGAAGTCACGTTGAACATAGTCTGAATATTTTGTTACATTTATGGAGTGACCACTAGTTCATTGATTGCAAAATGAAAGTGAAGTTGGGTAAACAAGTCAAGGTGCAGTGCATGAAAGTGTGTGGTAATGACTGCTGATTTTAGCGTGGCATGGCAAAGGTGGCATCTACTTACTGTTTGTTCACCAATTCGATTCGACTTGCCTGGATGCAGTAATTCGATGGTTTATTTGCCAGATTTGCTGAATTTTTCTCATGCGGACAGATTTGTTACTTCAGAGTTTATATCCAGATTATCGTGAAGTGGACAATAGCAGGTTCTAGGCAATAATGAGATTTTGTCTTGTGTTTCAGGTGTTGTGGGTGTAACTGGGCAGCCGGGTCCAACAGGAAACAGAGGTTCACCAGGCCCGACGGGAATTCCGGGCTTTGATGGTCCACCTGGATTCACTGGACAGCCCGGCGGCACCGGCTTCACCGGAATAGTTGGAGATACCGGAGGCACCGGATTCACTGGTCCACAGGGTCAAGCTGGCTTCATTGGAAGTCCGGGCAGTCAGGGATTCCAGGGTGGTCCGGGATTTACAGGATTTACTGGAGCATCTGGCGATACAGGTGCATCTGGGCCGCTGGGGTCAGTGGGCCAGCCAGGTGAACAGGGACCGCAAGGAGGCCAAGGTAGTATCGGCTCAATTGGGACTCCTGGCATTGTTGGAAGTGCAGGTAATTGCAGCTTCTCTGTCCTCTGTTAGCTAAACTACATTTTAGAATTTTATAACCACCGTAACACCAGACTTTTATTGGTGTTGTTTAGAGTTATTTCCATGCTGGCTTATAACAGCCTTCATAAATGGAGTGACATTTCTTCCCTCAGGAGTCTGTTGGTAGATCACGTAAGAATAAAGCCAGGGACTCATCAATCACTGCAGACTGATTTCTTAAAACGTATTTGTTGAAACATATTCGTTTGCTAACTTTGCTCGATACTAGTGCATCTAGGCTCCAGCACTCTAGGGGTTCTTGATGATAATGTGATCCCTATGTACTCGCTCACGTTTGCGTGTTACACTGATGCGATTTGATTGCAGGATTCACCGGTGCAGAGGGCTTCCAGGGGTTCACAGGTGCCACTGGCGCCACTGGATCACAGGGCGATCGAGGCCAGCAAGGATCCCAGGGCCAGCGAGGCGACATTGGAGATCCTGGATTCACCGGCGCGACTGGCCAGTCTGGAAGACCTGGAGCAACTGGAACAACTGGCGACACTGGGCCCCAGGGATCAGTTGGAAGTCAGGGCCAACCAGGACCGCAAGGTTACTTTATTTGTGTGAACTTACAGAATATTGATATATTTGTCCCAAACTTCCCAGAAGTTTGGGAATTCTTGCTGAGAAAAATTTGGGTGCTGGCATCAAGCATCATACGGCCAATTTAAAGGGAGTCAGAAAGGATGAGGTCCAGGGAATGCTTCCTTTTTCTTGACATCAGGAAGGCTTTTAGTTGCAGAAAAGTTTCACACGTACAACACGATAGGTGATGAGTTTAAACAAGAAAATTACTGTTAAATTGATGTTTGTGCAAGTGTGGATGTGATGTTTTGAGCCGCATTTGCACTTTGGGTCACAATGAAGATCTTGTATTGTCCGTTTACCAACTTTTGTGAGTTGGCAACATTTAAGGTGATTGTCAATTGATTGGTTTTTGCTCAGCAGACTGCATAACCTTATGGTTGTCAGCAATGAGTGAGGTCATATGATACATATTGTATGCTTTCATTCAGATTAGATTAGTTTTATTGTATTTGTGCATTTTTGGCTTTATGCTTTTTGCATTGACACTGATGGTACTGAAGAGCCAGCAATAACGGGGCAACGTCGTGTTCTTCGGGGAGTCCAGTTGTGAATAAAGAAAGGCTGTGGCCAGGCCACTGGCTGGAATGGGGGCCAGTGCTTCGTGTTCCCCTCAGTGCTTTGACTTTATTGGTTGTATGGCAGGAAGGACATCTGACCCACAAAACCCTGTTTCACTAATCCCCCAACCATTCTTTTCTGGAACAGGTGTCGGTGCTGGACTTGAGGAGAACTGGCTAATCCAGGTTTACTTGTGAAAATGGCAGTTAATAGGAAGTACTTTGTAGTAGTAATAGACTAATAGTAGTAGTAGTACTGATGTGAATGTGAATATAGTTGCCTTCCGTGCTTGTTGCCTTCAGTGCTTTGACGCTGATGGTTGGGCGGCAGGAAGGGCATCTGGCTGTAAAAAACTGAGTGATGGGTGCTGGCATGGTTATCTGTCTGGAGTCAGGTGCAGACTTGCATATGGCCCAGCTGATGCCACTGCCATTCACTGTCTCTTGCTTCAGTAAAATCCAGATTGGTTTTACCTTTCTGGTACTGGCTCACTTGGGTAGTCCCTGAAAAAAGGCCATTAAACGCGCATGTGTGTGTGTGTGTTTGTACTGATGTGAATATATATGGTAGACTGTGCATTGTCTGAGCAGGATTCACTGGACAGAGCGGTCCGCAGGGTCAGATCGGTGGCCCTGGTCAGGTGGGACCACAAGGCTTTGCAGGCCGGCCTGGCTTCACTGGCGGCACTGGTGACACAGGCCCGGCTGGTCCAATTGCATCACCTGGTCAACCTGGCCAGGTAGGCCGCCCTGGATCTCCAGGTGTCGTCGGTCCACAGGGAACACCGGGTATTGGCGGTGAGCAGGGAGCAACGGGAGATACCGGCCCGTCAGGACCTGTAGGGTCTCCTGGCCCACAGGGCTTCACCGGCTCGATTGGTCCACAGGGTCAGCCTGGGCCACAGGGATCAACTGGAGCATCAGGATCAACTGGACAGCCAGGTCAGTGTTTTTGAAAGTTCTTTGTTGATATTTGTTGTAATTCATGATTTGAACAAGCAGAAACAGACAGCTGCTGCTTTGTATATGAGTAAGTAGAAACAGTTATAAAGTGCCTTTAGTCACATTCATGAACAAGGCGCTGGAGTTTGCTTCTACAGGGTATCAAAAGGCTGCTTGGAATAATGTAACATTCAGGAAATTTTTTTTGTGATGTCAGCTGCAACAGTGAAACATTTTTTCTCATGTAGTCGGCATGTCATGTTCAATATATCAACTTACTGTTCATCATTGTTAAACATATACGTTGACGTTACTGACTATATGTGACCTTGTGTGAGGCGACTATACAGTGTTTATTATATTTTGGATTACAGTTCTGTCGCATCAAACTGCTGTTGTAACAGGATGATGTTTTTATTATTTTCTTACATGCTTGTGTCGTCCGGTGGCATGTGGCAGGCCCAAGTGGTCAAGTTGGTGTGCCGGGAGTCCAAGGCGAGCCTGGATTCACTGGTCCGGTGGGTCCAGTGGGACAGGTCGGTCAGCAGGGTGAGCGAGGTATGACCGGTGACACCGGAGTGGCCGGACCTATCGGACAGCAGGGACCGGCTGGCGCCATAGGAGACCCAGGTGACGTCGGAGCCATTGGTCTGCCTGGGCGTGGCGGCTCTATTGGAGCTTCAGGTAGGCCCCCCGTGATTCTGCTACTGTTGTCAGATGTGATTATTATTATTATTATTATTTTGTGC
>Ga0136654_1000546_pt1 | contig 11089 bp, 8 predicted proteins | sample InaspJWI70metaG_FD_94865 | JGI IMG/M metagenome (GOLD analysis project Ga0136654, IMG submission 94865) | Marine gutless worms symbiont microbial communities from Oahu, Hawaii - Inanidrilus sp. 1 OAHU.JWI-70 metaG (version 2) | ecosystem: Host-associated > Annelida > Digestive system >... | reverse complement strand
TTGGCACTTGACAGCGATTCCAGAGAGATTGTCGGGATGCATGTTGGGAGCCGCGATCATGCCGATGCTGAGGCATTATGGAAATCATTGCCACCAGTCTACCGTCAATGCGCCGTTTGTTACGCTGATTTTTGGTCTGCATATGAGCAGGTTCTTCCCCAAAACAGACGCAGTTGCTAAAGAAAGCGGAAAAACGAACCGCATTGAAAGGTCCAACCTTACATTAAGGAAGCGAATTTCTCGATTAGTAAGAAAAACGCTATCCTTTTCTAAGAAGATCGAAGCTCATATCGGAGCTATGAAGAAAAAGGTTCACCAGAGAGTTCATCACTACACGTTAAGCACTACCCAAAAATCAACCCCGGTTTCGTGCCACGAAGCGGGTAAGCGAGGTAATTCATGCCGAAAGCGCAGGTCGATGCCTACCAGGAATTCATCAAGGGCCTCTGGCGGGACAATCCGGTCTTCGTCCAGGTTCTGGGCATGTGCCCCATGCTGGCGGTCACCAACTCCGCCGTCAACGCCCTGGCCATGGGGGGCGCCACCTGCTTCGTGCTCGTGGCCTCCAGCATCCTGGTCGCCTCCCTCAAGCAGTGGATCTCCAAGCAGGTCCGCATCTCTACCTACATCATCATCATCGCAACCTTCGTGACGGTCACGGACCTTGTTTTACAGGCCCTGGTGCCCGAGCTCCACAAGGAGCTGGGGGCCTTCGTCCCGCTGATCGTGGCCAACTGCATGATCCTGGGGCGGCAGGAGGCCTTCGCGTCCAGGAGCTCGGTACCCCTGGCAGTGGCGGATGCCCTGGGCATGGCCGGCGGCTTCCTGTTCGCGCTGTTCTCCCTGGGTAGCGTGCGGGAGATCCTGGGGGAAGGGAAATTCTTCGAGATGGATCTGTTCGGACCCGAATTCGAGCCCTGGATCATCATGATTCTGCCCCCGGGCGGCTTCCTGACCCTGGGTCTCTTACTGCTGTTCTTCAGTTGGGTTAAGGAGCGCAAGGAAAGGCTCGCCGAGCGTCTGGCCGAGACCGGTGGAGCATCACTATGAACGAGCTGGTCTGGATCTTCGTTAGCACCTTGCTGATCAACAACTTCGTCCTTGCCTACTTCCTCGGGCTCTGTCCCTTCCTCGGTGTCTCCGGGCGACTGGAGACTTCGTTCCGGCTCGGGCTGGCAACCATCTTCGTCATGCTGATCACGGCCCTGTGCGCTTGGTTCCTCAATAACTATGTGCTGATCCACGCCCCCTATCTGCGCCTGATCAGCTTCATCGTGGTGATCGCCAGCACGGTGCAATTCATTGAGATGCTGCTCAAAAAGCTCAGCCCTATCCTGTTCAGGGCCTTAGGGATTTTCCTGCCGCTCATCACCACCAACTGCGCCATCCTGGGGCTGGCCATCTTCTCCACCAACAAGGGCTACGGGCTGGCCCAGGGGATGCTCTATGCCTTGGGGGCCGGGCTGGGTTTTACTCTGGCCCTGGTACTCATGGCGGGACTGCGCGAGGAATCCGAGACGGCCCCGGTCCCGAGATTGATGCGCGGCACCGCCATCAACCTCATCATCGCCGGCATCCTATCCATGGCCTTTATGGGCTTCGCCGGCCTGTTCAGCGCGACCTGAACCATGTGGTGGTATCTTGGGGCCGTCCTCGGACTGGCGGCGCTCTGTGCAGGTTGGGTGTTTTTCCAACGCTGGCTCGAACGGATAGACCCGGACGGCCGCCGTATCGAGGACTCGCGAGGCTGCGACGGCAGCTGTTCGGGTAAGTGTGGCAAGATAGATCCCGCAAGAGGAAAAACTACGAAACACGCGAATCGGCGCGAATAAGATCCCTCCCTTCGGTTCGGGATGACAATTCCACGAGGATTTTCGTGATTCGTAGTTTTCTCTTACCAAATCGGTTGTCGAACGGATCAATCCGTGAGAATCTGTGGGTAGTATAAATTATCTGAATCTTTGCGACCGATTTGCGTTTATTGGCGTTTGCCTTTGCGGCAAAAAAATGTTTCCCATGTTTTCGGTACTTCGGTACTTCGGTACTTCGGTACTTCGGTACTTCGGTACTTCGGTACTTCGGTACTTCGGTACTTCGGTACTTCGGTACTTCGGTACTTCGGTACTTCGGTACCAGGTCAGTCGGCCAAGGCATACGCGGTGCGGCGAAGATGCGATCATTGCTTTTTAACTGAGGTATCCGATCATGACAGCTGACAACACAAATGGGAACACTGACGCAATTACCAGTCCGCACGGTCATCGTGTATCACATGGCGCTCAGTTGATCGCCGAAGGATTGATAAAGGGATTCGATCGGCTGAAAAAGGAAATGGACGATAACCAGAAATTGACTGAGAAGAAAATGGAGCGGAGAGAGAACTTTATTACGTGGGTGATTTCTGTCTTTCTTATCTTCTCCGCTTTTGCCTTACCCTCCATGGTCGTACTTATGTATGATCTACAGAAATCAATGAAAGAAATGACCTCTTACATGAAAACAATGAATGATGGCGTGTTCGTCATGAAGGGCAGAATGGCGGGGATGAGCGACGACATGATGGGTATGCGTAAGAATATATCTGGTATGGATAAAAGCATGACAGCGATGAATAACAACATAGACAGTATGCGCGGGGAATGTCTAATATGGATGGCAGCATGACCGGTATGAACCAGACCGTGCAGACGATGACCGGTCATGTCTCCATGATGGACTTCGGCATGCGCAATATAAACCACTCGGTGCGCGAGATGGACCATAACATGAAGCAACCCATGCGAAGCATCAGTAACATGGTCCTCTGGCGCTGGTGATCCCAGTAAAAAAGTGTTCGGGAAGTGCTTGAAGAATTTCGGGGGAGGCAATTTTCAGAGTTCTCCCATATGAGCAACCTGAAACGTGAGCAGTTTCAAGTACTGGCATGAAAAAGACATTTAACATTGCCGGACCTTGTCGTCCTGCCGAACACTACATGCTACCGACCCAGGAGCGATGTGGCGGCCTCGTCGATCTCATCGATTATTGGCAATATTTCACGATCCACGCCGCGCGCCAGTCGGGTAAGACTACACTGTTGTTGGAATTGGCCCGACAATTGAATGAGGAGAAGAAGTACTATGTCCTATATTTCTCCCTTGAAACAGTACAAGGCATCGATGACCCCAAAGAAGGCATCCCGGCCATTCCCAGCGTCTTGGGAAGCGACATCAAATTTCACCCTTTGCTTCGCCATATCCCCTTTTTCCGAACAAATCGATGAGTCCCATTTCAATACGATTCTTCGGGAATCACTATCCTATTTTTGTGAAGCCCTGGATAAACCCCTGGTTATTTTATTCGGCGAGGTCGATTGCCTGGCGAACGGCACTCTGATCTCATTCCTGCGACAACTGAGGAACGGATATATCAACCGTGACCATATTCCCTTTGTGCATTCCATCGCCCTGGTAGGAATGCGGAATATCCGTGATTACAAAGGTAAGATCCGTGAAGAGCGGGACACATTAGGTAGTGCCAGCCCTTTCAACATTGTCAAGACCTCGGAAACCCTGCGTAGTTTCACCCAGGATGAAATCACCAGGCTTTACGCGCAACATGCGCAGGCTACCGGGCAAGTGTTTTCACAACCGGTGGTTGAACGTATCTATCACTACACACAAGGGAAACCCTGGTTGGTGAATGCGATTGCCTGTGAGATCGTCGAGCAGATTCTCCGCTGGGAAGGAATGATTCTACCAGAGCACGTCGAACAGGCCGTACAGACCCTGATTCTGAGACGGGATACCCATATCGACAGCCTGATGGAACGCCTGAAAGAAGCGCGTGTGCAACGCATTGTGGAACCGGTGATTCTCGGTGAGAGCGCCGGTTTTAGCAGCCTGGACGATGACTATCGGTATGTACTGGACTTAGGTCTATTGCGTTATACGGAAAAGCAATTAGTGCCGGCCAATCCCATTTATGCCGAAGTCATTATCCGTACTCTCAGCTCTCAGGCTCAGATGGAAATCGACGAGCCGGATTATCTGCCGAACAGCTCGACCTATGTGCGAACGGGTAAGCTAGATATGAAACGCTTATTGTCCGATTTCCAGCAATTCTGGCGGGAAAATAGCGAGAGTTGGATCAAGCGGTATCAATACGTCGAAGCAGCTCCCCATTTGACCCTGCAGGCGTTCTTACAACGAATTATCAACAGTGGTGGTTTCGTGACACGAGAAATGGCCGCTGGCAGCAAACGACTGGATTTATACATAGAGTATCGAGGATAGCAACTATCCCATCGAATTGAAAATCCACTATGGCGAACAGACCTACCAAGAAGGTATCGAAAAGCTGGCCGACTATATAGATAAGCTGGCTTGTCGAGAAGGTTGGCTGATTGTCTTTGATAAGCGAAGGAATACCTCACGGGAAGACAAAATTTTCTGGCGTTCCTCTCGGGTGTGTGAAAAGACAATTCATGTGGTCGGTGTTTAATGGGCGACCAGTTGGATTCAATCTGCATCTCGGGTCAAACTCAATGCCATTAAGTTAAGCGTTGCCGGCAACCTGTAGGACAATGCCATTAAGTTACCGGTAACGCTTAACTTAATGGCATTGTCCTGTAGGATGGGCAAAGGATAGCGTTCTAATTTTGTTGTTACCGAGTGTGGGAAACTTTGAGTTGCAAGGTATCCTCTACACCAGAAAAACGGTAGTGCTTAATATGTAGTGTTCGTGTGATGATCCCATTTCTTCTTCGATGGGATCATCACACGAACACTACATTCAGTGTGGATTGGCCCTGTCTATCTCACATGCCGACCGGCTTCCGGTTTGGCTAATCGGTTCGTGCCCGCACATATGGGGGCATCCCGCTCCCCTCCGGGCACCTTGAGTTTTCAAGGCCCCCTTACCTGCTTGTGAATTACGGGGCACGGTCTTACCGAACCCCGTAGCGAGTTGTAACCAGTCGCCGGACGGCGGCAAAGGAGCTGACAGAATGCATCAGGCCGAAGCCAAGGTCTTGCCGAGAAAACGGGAGAGCTCGACCGTCAGGATCAGTACCGAAGTGGATATCGAGGGCACGCCGGAAGGGCAGGAAACCCCCAAATTCCCAGGTATCGAAACCGTTATCCACGGAAACGGGGCCATTGCCCATGTTATGGGGCACGTCTGCGGCGGCGTGATTGGATATCCCATCACGCCGTCCACGGAGATTTCCGAGCTGTTTGAGGCCTATCGAGCCAGGGGCGGCTGCAATGTCTGGGGCAAGCATCCCTTCTTCTTCGAGCCGGAAGGCGAGCATTCGGCCCAGAGCGGCGCCATGGGCGCGGCCCTGATCGGCGGCCGCTATATCTCGAACGCCTCCTCCAGTCAGGGCATTCTCTACGGGTTGGAATCCCACTATGTGACCGTAGGCAAGAAGATCGGCGGTTTCGTGCTGCAGATCGCCGCGCGTTCGGTTTCCCGGCATTCCTTGAACGTGATGGCCGGACACGACGACGTCTACGCCCTGTTGCCGTCCGGGTACACGGTGCTGTTCGGCAGCAACTCCCAGGAAGCGGCCGATCTGGCCGCCATCGCCTACAAAGTGAGCGCTCTCTCCCTGATCCCGGTCGCCAACGCCATGGACGGCTTTGCGACCAGCCACATGCAGAGCGAGGCCCGCATGCCGGAGCCGGAGCTGCTCAGGGCGTTTCTCGGTGATCCGGCGGGTCGGATCAAGGCGCCGACGGTCGCCCAGGAGATCCTGTTCGGGGCCAAGGGGCGCATCTTTCAGCTCAGGGAATACCTGAAGCGCCACGCAGGGGACATTCTGCAGGAAGCGCTCGCCCGGCTCCGCACCTTCCTGACGGAGCGCAGCGCGGATATCGAGCAGGACAACGCCGGCGCCCTGATCCGGGAGACCCTGCCCTGGGTCCCGGAGGAACTGCACGAGCAATGGCGGAGACAGTGGCTCAACGCTTTCGAGAAGGGAACCCGCCAGCGGGTGCCCGCGTTGGTGGATGTGCAGGACCCGGGATTGACCGGCGGCGTCCAGAATCAGACGGATTTCCAGGCCGGGGCGGTCGATCACCGCACCCATTTCGTGCATGAGGTGCCGCGCTTCATCATCCAGGCGATGGCTGAATACGGGGCCTTGACCGGTCGCTTTTATAAGCCAATCATGGGATATTTGGTCGAGGACGCCGAATATGTGATCGTCGGTCTGGGCTCCGTGACCGACGATGTGGAGGCTGTAGCCGCCTATCTGCGCGCTCAGGGGAAACCGGTGGGCGTGGTCTCGATCAAGCTGCTGCAGCCGTTTCCGGAGGGGGAGCTGGTTGGGCTTCTCGCCGGAAAAAAGGCGGTGACCGTGCTCGAGCGTTCCGACCAGACGGCGCTGACGGACCTGGTGATGAAAGCCCTGTTCAAGGCACGCGAGAACGGCGCCCTGATCCGCCATCAGGGCATTCCGGCGATCACCGACTTGCCGCAGGTAAGTACCGGCATCTTCGGCCTGGGGGGCCATGATCTGCAGCCCCGCGACCTGATCGCTGCCTTCGAGAATATGGAAAGCGCGCCCAATGTCCCCTTCTTCTACCTGGGCTCCCGGTTCTTTGCGGACGATCCGTCGTCGCCGCGCCTCACGGAGCTTCAGGCCAGGCTGCGGGCCGCTTATCCGGAAACCGAGTTCATGTCCCTGCCGACCAGGGACAATCCGCGCCTGCTGCCGCCGAAGGGCTTTCGGGTCCGCTTCCATTCGATCGGCGGTTATGGGACCATCGCCACCGGCAAGCTGCTGACCGATATTCTGGCGGGCATGTTGGGTCTCCACTCCAAATCCGCGCCCAAGTACGGCTCCGAAAAGAGCGGCGCACCCACCAATTTCTATATCTCTCTGAGCCCGGAGCCCATCAAGATCACGAACGCGGAGCTGGAAAACGTCGAAATCGTCGTCTCTCCCGACCACAAGGTCTTCAGCCACACCAATCCGCTGCGCGGACTCGCCGCCGATGGCACCTTCATCCTGCAGTCGCACGAAACCCCGTTGGAGGTCTGGAAGCAGCTCCCCGCTTACGCCCGCAGGACCATCCGCGAGCGCAGGATTCGGCTCTATGTGGTCGATGCCTTCGGGGTCGCCAAAAAGCACGCCCCGGCCCCCGATCTGGAGACCCGGATGATGGGCGTCGCCTTTATCGGCGCCGTGTGCGGACATGTATGCCAGGTAGTCACCGATGCCTTGGAGGAGACCATCCTCACCAAGGTCCGTCAGCAGGTGACCAAGAAATTCGGGGCCAAGGGAGAGGCGGTCATCGAGAGTAACATGGCGGTAATCCGCGAAGCGCTGCAATCGACACGCAAGGTGGACTACGAGGATGCCCCCTTCACCGCGGCCGAGCAGCTGGTCGCCGTGTCCACCGGGCCCGATGTCGCCGTATCCGCATCCATGGTCAAGACCAGCGGCGGAGCGGCTTCCTCCGCGCTCTTCGATCTGGACTTCTACCGGGAGGTCATGGCCGACCGCTTCCGGGACGGGACCATCGGAGATGCGCCGGTCATCCCCGGCACCGGATTGTTCATGCCAGTGGTGAGTTCGGCCTGGAAAGACAAGGGCCTGTTCCGCCTCGAAGTGCCCAAATATACGGCCCACCTCTGCACTGGCTGCATGGATTGCGCGTTCGTCTGCCCGGATGCGGCCATCCCGAACAGCGTGCACGAAATCCACGACCTGCTGCTGACTGCGATTCGCGGCCTGAAGATCACCGACCACCAAAAGGACACGATGGCAGGCTATGTGTTCGACCTCTCCAAGGCCATCCGCGATGTCTATCGCAAGCTACCCGCCAAGGACCCCAAGCCCTTCCACGAAATCGCAGCGGAGGCAGTGACCGGGCTCGCGCTCGAAAACGCCACCCTCAAACGCGGTTTCAAAGGCATGGTCGAGGCGCTGTCCATATTCCCGGTAGCTAAGACCAAGCCCTTCTTCGGCGCCATGGAACAGGCGGTCCTCGGCACCGGCGGGCTCTACTCGGTGAACATCGATCCCTGGAAATGCAGCGCCTGCCTGGAGTGCGTCGATGTCTGCGGCTCCGGCGCCCTCAGCGCCCGGAGGCAGGACGCCGCGGTGCTCGAATCCCTGAAGAAGGAATTCGAATTCCTGAGCAGAACCCACAACACGCCCATGCGCTTTTGGGAGAAGGCAACCGAGCGCGGCGGTGATGCCAAGCGTCTGATTCTGAACCGCGACAACTACTATGCTATGTCAGGCGGACACGGCGCCTGCCGCGGCTGCGGCGAGGTGACCGCGCTACGCATGCTGATGGCGACCAACCGGGCGATCCACGAGCAACGGCGCCGGGACCACGTCAAGGAGCTGGAGGGCCTGATCGCAAGCCTGAACGCCAAGCTGGACGTCGTGTCCTACGATGACCATGACCCGGACCGCATGGCGCGGATTTTCCGGACCATCGACCGGCTCCAGTCGCGCCTGTATCGCTTCGAGAGCGGTCCCACCGGTCTCGGTCCCACCGGGGCGGTGATCGCCAACGCCACCGGATGCAGCAGCGTCTACGCCTCGACCTTCCCCAACAACCCCTATTCGGACCCCTGGGTGAACAGCCTGTTTCAGGACACGGTTCCGGTGGCGAAGGGGATGTTCGAGAGTTTGAGCACCGCTGCCGCCGACGACTTTCGCACCTTGCGTACCGCCAAGCTCGATCTCGAAGACCACTACAACCCGGAGCTCCATGACAACTTCTTCCGGACCTTCAACTGGGAGCAGTTCTCGCCGGAAGAGCTTGACCTGTTACCCGCCGTCATCAGCATCGGCGGCGACGGGGCCGTTTACGACATCGGCTTCGGCGCCCTGTCGCGCCTTTTAGTCACGCACACCCCGCTCAAGGTCATGGTGCTCAACACCGGGGCCTATTCCAACACCGGCGGCCAGGCCTCGACCGCCAGCTTCACCGCCCAGGATTCGGACCTGACCCGCTTCGGCGTCGCTCACATCGGCAAGCACGAGGACCGCAAAGAACTGGGACTGATCGCGGCCTTTCACCCCGAAGTATTGGTGATTCAGACCAATGACGCCCTCCAGGGCCACTTCATGAAGAACGTCATGGAGTTTCTAAACTACAACGAATCCCCCGCGGTGTTCGACACTTATACCGCCTGCATGTCCGAGCACGGGATCGGCGACAACGACGGCAGCCGGCACGCGGAGTTGGCGGTGCAAAGCCGGATGAGTCCGGTCTTCGTCCACGATCCGCGCCGGGGCGACACCCTGGCCGAGCGCTTCGTCCTGAACGGCAACCCGGACATTGGCAAAGACTGGACCACCACCACCCTGACCTATGTGGACACGGATGGTCAACCCCAACTCATGACCATACCCTTTACCGCGGCGGATTTCGCGGTCCACGAGGGGCGCTTCAAAAAACACTTCCGGCCCGCCGACGCGGACGCCGATCTGGTCCCGGTGCACGACTACATTGACCTGGGTCAGAAAGAACGCCACGGCAAGACTCCCTTCATCTGGTCGACGGACGCCGACCGCAAGCTGATCCGGCTCGCCGTTTCGACGGCCATCGTCGAGCTGACCGAGGAGCGTCGCCGCAACTGGCGGATGTTGGAATACCTGGGCGGTCTGCATGTCGATCGCCTGCAGGAGAGCCATCGCCGGGAGCTGGAGAAGTGGCAGCGCAAATACGAAGAGGCAGACGCCCAGCGGGAGAGCAGCATCGATGCCATCGCCAGGGGAATGGCCGAGCTCGCCTCCGGCTCGGACGCACCGGCCACGACGGCCAACGAGTCGGTGGTCCCCGTGGACGCAATCACGAGGGGCCCGAGCGCCGGTGCCGCACCCGCGGCCGGACCCGAGGGCAGAAACGCCCCATTGGTGCAGATCACGGAAGCAGACATGCCCAAGTGCACTAACTGCAAAACCTGTTACCAGGACCTGCGGGAGCTGTTCGAAAAGACCACGATTATGGTCGATGGCACGCCGAAGGAAGTGAGCCGCGTGATTCCCGGCGTGCTCGACAAGATCACCCTCATCACCCCGGAGCTGATCCGAACGGCCGCGCGGGTCGCCAACGACTGCGATGCCGAGATTATTCGGTTTCAGCAGCCGAATGGTGGGAGCTAGGTATAGGTTATCCGCAGATTACGCAGATTTTCACAGATTATTTTGTTTTTTCATCTGCGAGAATCTGTGTAATCCGTGGATTCGAACATAACCGAAATTTTTATGGAGGTAGCGGCGAAGCCTGTATACTCCTACCTGATTGCAATGCTTGAGGCTGGAGGACCGATCATGTTACTCACCGAAGCTATCTACGAGCACAGCTGCCGCCTGCCCGAGCAGGCGGACTGGGAGGCATTGAGTTACATCGAATTTTGGTGGTGCTTAATATGACCGCAGAGACAACAGCACAACCGCCAATCAGCAGTGGGCTCTACGACGCGGACATCATCGCCTGGGCCGAAGAGCAGGCGAACCTTCTGCGTACCGGTCGGCTGTCGGAGCTGGACATCGACCATATCGCTGAAGAGATCGAAGATGTAGGAAAGAGCGAGCAACGGAAGCTGACGAGCCGTATGGCCTTGCTGATCGCGCATCTCATCAAGTGACAGTATCAGCCGCAACGGCGTGGTAATAATTGGCAGCGTATAATTCGTGGTAGTGGTGATTTCTGAAGTGATATCTAGCCAACAATCGGCAATAATTCGGTATTAGATCGGTGTATGAAGAGTTTTAAGAAAATCTCATGCATTTCAATACAGTTGGAAAAAGACAACGTCTTACGTACGAAGCGTGCCAACTGTTGCCGTAAGGTATTGTTCCAACGCTCACAAGGATACAGCTGTCGCAAATGTCAGAGCGAAGGTCTCGTTAAAAATGGCACAAATGCGTCCGGTAGCCCGCAACATCACTGTAAAGCCTGTGGTGCCTAGGGCGTACTTGCGCGCAAAGAACGTGCGATGGAAGATATGTGCGGGATTGAACGGACGTTTGGGGTCTCGCGCCGAACATTGAGTGCTTGGTTAAAAGAACAGGCGAACGACCTCCCAGTAATTGCAAAAAGATTCCTGTGCTGGAGGGGGAGGAGTTGTGGTC
>Ga0136654_1000545_pt1 | contig 11094 bp, 10 predicted proteins | sample InaspJWI70metaG_FD_94865 | JGI IMG/M metagenome (GOLD analysis project Ga0136654, IMG submission 94865) | Marine gutless worms symbiont microbial communities from Oahu, Hawaii - Inanidrilus sp. 1 OAHU.JWI-70 metaG (version 2) | ecosystem: Host-associated > Annelida > Digestive system >... | reverse complement strand
CCTCCAAGAAGGAGCTACAAGCGGGATCTTGGGTCGGGTAGCCCTGGAAGCATCATCCACGCGGACGGCTGGAGAGGCTACAATGGGCTGGTGGACATGGGCCACAAAAAGAATTTCCGGGTGTATCATGGTGAGCATGAGTTTGCCCGCGGTAATTGCCATATCGATGGCATTGAGTCATTCTGGTCATATGCGAAACGGAGGCTTGCAAAGTTCAATGTGTTCCCCGACAAACGTTCCTTTTACACCTCAAGGAATGTGAATTCAGATTTAATCACCGAGAAGAAGATCTCTCTCTGATAGAATACTTACTCTACTGAAAGAAAACCCTCTCTAAACTTATCCAGACCCTTTCTTAAAGAAAAATCATAACATCCTGTGAATCCTGTACCATTAGGAGACAAACCCGGAGGTTTGGGTTTACTCCTTATTAAATGTCAACACACCCGAGTATCCCGTTTCGGTAGTGCTTAATATGTAGTGGTCGTGTGATGATCCCATCGAAGAAGAAAAAGGTTCACCAGAGAGTTTATCACTACACGTTAAGCACTACCCCCGTTTCACCTTATTTTTCGTTGCGTAAAATAAGACATTTGTGCAAGAGCAGGAGTCAACGATGGGAGCCTTGGTTATAGTTACCGCCGACATCACACGGCTTGCGGTGGATGCCATTGTAAACGCCGCCAACCAGTCACTCCTCGGCGGTGGCGGTGTTGATGGCGCCATCCACCGAGCCGCAGGACCTGACCTACCGGAGGCTTGCCGGAACCTCGGTGGTTGCCCGACCGGAGAGGCACGAGTCACCCCCGGCTTCGGATTGCTTGCCAAGTGGATCATCCATACGGTAGGCCCCGTGTGGCGGGGCGGGGAACAGGGTGAGCCGGAGCTACTGCGCAGCTGTTATCGGTGGTCATTGACTCTGGTGCAGGAAAAGGAAGCGCGTACCGTCGCTTTCCCCTGCATCAGCACCGGGGTGTACGGCTACCCGAAAGAGGCTGCAGCCCGCATCGCCCTGGAGATCATGCAGGCCGAGCGTAAGGACTTCGAAGAAATTATCGTCTGTTGCTTTTCACGGGAAGACGCCGCTCTTTACCACGCGCTCTGTTCCGACTGTCGGTCCGATGACGAGGACGGCCGACTCGCATAGCGGCTCCTCGGCTAAGGGATCGAGCTACAGCGGCAGTCGGCGCCTTGAAAAGTCCCCAGGATGGAATTTTTCAAGACTTCGGGAAACCAAGCAGGCCCGGTTGTTGCCGAAATAAAACAGTATGACAGGCATCAAGGGTATCTGCCCTCTTTCTCCTCCATAGCTTTCAATCAGTTAAAGTCCTGGGCACTTTCGGCGTTGCAGAATTGTCTGAAACGAAAAAAGGTTGTACTTTTGTCTGTAATTTGCGCTACAATTAATATCGATAATCGAATCGCTCCACTGTGGCTTCGATTCGCGGTTTCGGATGATGACTCTTTGGGAGCTTCCGAAGCCGAGCCGGCAGGGCAGTATGCGTGGGTTTGTTGTTTTTCGCCTATACTTTATCCGGACCCGTGTCGAAGTACCGAGTTTCAACTACTGTCTTCAACCTGAACTACAAGGTAATGCGAAAATGCGCAAAACAAACAAAACCCTTCGCGCCTTGGACTACGCGGCCCCGGCAATACTGACTTTTGCCCTGACGGGGCCCGCCATAGGTTACGAATCCACGGACGAGAATCTGTGGTCGGCAAAGAAGGAAGGGACCGCCTGGACCACCAGACACGGTGAATGCTGGAAAAGCAAGACCGGGCCCCGCAGTGTCGATCCCTGCGCAACGGTGGCAGAGGTGACTCCGCCGGAAGAAGTTACCGTACACCTGAACTTCGAGTTCAACAAGTTCAAGGTCCCGGATAACATCGTCAATAAGGGTGAAATCGTCAAGATCGACGACTACATTGCCCAACTGAAAGCGGCTCCGGAAAAGGAGAGAGTCACCGTTGTGGGCCATACTGACGCCAAGGGCAGCGATAAATACAATATGAAGCTGGGCATGCGCCGTGCCGAGGCCGTTCGTAAATACATCACCGATCGGGGTTACCCGCATGTGGCACCTGCCGAGTCCAGGGGCGAAATGGACGCCAAGCACCCAGAGACAGCTCCCGCTATCCAGAGGCTTGAGGATCGCCGCGTGATGCTCAGCAAAACGAAAAATGACGTGGCTTTGATGTAGAAATCGGCCCCCGGGTCTATTTCGCCTCGGGAATACCGGGAACCAACCGGCCACACTGAGTGTGGCCGGCTTTTTTTGGCCCCTTTCAGGCCGTGTTGACATTTAGAAGGTCCGGGTAGCGGATCCTATGCTAACTGTTTGATTTTCAGACTAGAGTACGGCTTGTCATCTCGATCGTATGGAGTTGTCATCCCGAGCGTAGCGAAGGATCTTCCTGCTCGGCAAAGGCTCCCGGCGTACAAGATTCCTCTTCCGTCGGGACAAGGGTTTCTCGCTCCGCTCGAAATGACACAAATGTCAACACCGCCTACTCCTTTCCTTCGATGAAAGATCCCGCACACTGGGAGCGGGGACTTTGTCCAATTGCCAGTGGCTGACCGCCTGATAGCTGGAATCCAGACACGCGACGGAAGGAGCTTCCGTTCGGAAAGCCATATGATAGAGGTTGGCGGAGAGAGAGGGATTCGAACCCTCGATGGACTTTTAACCCATACTCCCTTAGCAGGGGAGCGCCTTCAGCCGCTCGGCCATCTCTCCAAAAGAAAGAGGTACACCCCTCGCGTGGAAGGAACAGGCGAAAATCGAGAAGCTCACCCCTGGATGGGATTATATCCCCTCCTATCGCGTTTGATCAGCCTGAAATCGACGGACTACTCAGAGTAGGTATCGGATTCGGATTCATCTTGCCGTACACCCTGCCCCGCCTGCTCCCGCTTTATGCGCTCGTAGATCTCTTCACGATGCACCGCCACATCACGCGGAGCATTGACGCCAACACGCACCTGATTTCCCTTAACACCGAGGATAGTAACAGTCACCTCATCACCAATCATCAGAGTCTCGCCAGCCCGTCGGGTTAGTATCAACATTGTCGTTTCTCCCTTATCTCCTTTTCCAGCTTGAGACCTATCGACCGATCGGCCCAACGCTTTGCAGTGCTGCCGAACGCAGATAAGTCATGGCCAACCAAACACGGAATCCGGAACCCAAACTCCGTATCCACTTAAATTCTAACAATACCTCAGACCACACCAAAGCCTTTTTGTTACCATCGCCTTACAAGGCATCCTGAAAACTTCGGTAGTGCTTAATATGTAGTGGTCGTGTGATGATCCCATCGAAGAAGAAAAAGGTTCACCAGAGAGTCCATCACTACACGTTAAGCACCACCAAAAACTTCAAGGTACCCACAGTTGGCTTAATTGAGCCCCCTATTTCCGCTCTCCGCTCCCGGCGGTCATAATGTTGGACTTAAAGAGAGCGCCATGAGGAACTGCCCATGCCCGGCTTCGATGCCTTCCTGTCCCACAACAGAAGCGAAAAGCTCTCCGTCCGGGCACTCAAATAGACCCTTGACAAGCGGGGACTCAGATGCTGGCTCGACGAGGAGCAGTTACGCCCCGGACTTCGCGGGCAGAATCTTCTGGAGCAAGGCATCAAAGGCTCCGGCAGTGTGGCGGTCTGTGTCGCCGCCGATGGTCTGGGCCCCTGGGAAAAGGAGGAGATGGAGGCCACTCTGAACCTTGCCGTCCACGACGGCCGCCCGATCATCTCGGTCCTGTTATCGGGGGCCCTATCCAAGCCAGAGCTGCCCATATTTCTGGCTAACCACACCTGGGCCGATCTGCGCAGGGGACTCGATGCGGAGGGTATCGACAGGCTGGAATGGGGCATCACCGGCAAGAAGCCAAGTGAAGGCACAGCGGTTCCAGTAGATGTCCCCGGTGACGATGAGATCCCGACGCTGAGTGACAGCCGCTTTCTGGACGAGATCTTCGAGCTGCTTTATACCTATCCCACCCTCATCCTGCTCGCCCAGGAAGACCGGGAGCAGAACGCCGGACTGGAAGCCCTTCGCGAACGCGCGCAGTTCCGTTTTGGCGCGGAGCAGATCCTGTATCTGGTCTCACTGTGTAATCCCGAGGCCGACGAGACCGAGTTCTTCCGCGCCCTGGCCAAACGCGCTTGCATGGATCCACCCGTCAAGAACGCCGTGGAATTCGAGGACTACCTGGATGACCGGCTCACGGGTAGCAGCGCTGGATGTTATTGATGTTGATCCGGATTGAAAGATGATGTGGGGGTCGTCCGTGCCAGGTTTCGTTCCTCAACCCAGCCTACGAGCTACCCGACTTCTGGCGTGGGCGGTGGCAATCCTTCTGTGGTCGGCGCAAACCTTCGCCGCGCCCGCCCATCCCTGCTCCCGGAGGGCGAACCGGTCCCGGATCCGGAAAAGATCATTGCCGGGATCGACCCCAGACCGTCTTCAATGCGATTGCCTTCAGCCCCGACGGGCACCTGTTCGCCTCCGGTTCGTCCGATAACACCCTGCGTCTGTGGGACCCGGCTACAGGCCATCCTTTCGGGAGCAGGGACGGGCTCTGGGTAAGCTGCCGTGTCGACACAAGGCCATTGCCGGCGCTATGACGACGGAACCCTACTCATCCGTCGGGACGAAAGCGGCGGAGTAACGCCTATCCCACTCCCCGCCGGCTTCGGGCAGGCCGAACTGGTAGTCGAATCCTCGGGGTCCGGGGAAGGGGCTGCCGCGCCCGCTCTGTTGCCGGGAGACGCCGAGTCCGTCCCGGTTTTTCTACAGGTACACAATCCGGGGCCGGAGACCGCCTACTGGCTGCGGGTTTATCAGGACGCACGGACGGGGACCCCTTTCTGTTCACTCCGCCAACCCGGCGGGTCCGGCTGGGGCCCAGAGAAACCTGGGAGGCCACCGGCGCGGTCTCTTATCTCGCAGTCGGCCGAGAGCCGCGGGGTCTGGAAGGGGTCATTCCATAGAACGGAAAATATTGCACGCTAAGGATCGAGCTTTCATACGTAATCGCCTGTCAGATTGATGTGGTCCCAGCCGAGAGGGGACAGGTAAATCAGGAACTCATCCGGGACGTTTTGTCTGTCCCGCACTTCAGAAAAGGCTTTCTCAAAATAGACCGTGTTCCAGAGAATAATGGCGGCTACGACCAGGTTGAGGCCGGAAGCGCGATAGCACTAGTTCTCGAATGAACGGTCGCGGACCTCGCCAAGACGGTTTTGGTGTTCGTTTGCTCGGCTACGAACGCAAGAAAGTGCGACGGTGGTTCTTCACCAGCACGCAGGGTGCGACCAGGATAACGCGAAAGACACAGCTGGACCACAAAGCCGATCCGGTTACTTGCACGACGCCGCTTGCGAATTAGTGTCAGGTCGGCTTCGCCGAGAGTGTAATGTCGTGCCAATTCGACAGGCTCCACGGGGAGAGCCTCGAAGGAAGCGCGTTGTGACGTAGACAAGACGGTACGACGAGGCATGGGCAGAAAATATGTTTCTTTTTCAAAATCTGAGCTCTATAATAAACACAGATTATAGTATGGGATAAAGCACATATTTTCAGTTGGTGGGTGGCTTGCATCCACTTGTTCTTCAAACGATCGTTTATGAAACAGGCATGCTAATCGGATATGCACGCATCTCCAAGGCCGACGGAATCCAGGTTCTCAACCTGCAATGGGACGCTCTCACCAACGTAGGCGTGTTACCAGAGCACATCTATCAGGACGATGTGTCTGGCAAGAAGGACCAACGACCGGGATTGGATGCTTGCCTCAAGGCTCTTCGCAAGGACGACGTGCTGGTCGTCTGGAAGCTGGACCGTCTCGGTCGCAATCTGCGGCACCTAATCAACACGGTACATGACTTGGCGGAGCGAGATGTAGGCTTTAAGGTGCTGACCGGTCAGGGTGCCAAGATCGATACAACGACCCCAAGTGGCAGGCTGGTATTCGGTATCTTTGCATCTCTGGCCGAGTTTGAGCGGGAACTGATCAGGGAACGTACCAGGGCTGGCCTGGCATCCGCGCGTGCCAGAGGACGCAAGGGAGGACGGAAATATGAGCTAACGAAAGCTCAGGTACGCTTGGCACAATCAGCTATGAGCAAACGAGACACCAGTGTTACCGAGCTATGCGACGAACTTGGAATCGCGCGGACAACACTCTATCGCTATGTCGGCCCAAACGGTGAGCTCAGAGAACATGGAAGAAGGGTTCTCAACGCTTAGCATACCTGCCCTTTCGTTAGATCACCGGTGGGCTTGCACGTAAACAGTCAAAGAAGGATCACCAATTTTTCCATACTGTCCAGCAGCACTCCATGATTTCCGCAGTCTTCGGGAACCCCTATAATGATCCTTTCTCATTTGTTCCCATTTCATACATTCTTCTGTAAATTTTGCCACCCCATAGATAGCAGTTTCCACCGTGCGAATGGCATCAAACTGGTTGCCGAAGTCAAAATGCCACCATTCTTCGCGCCCAGGTGGTTCTAGGGGCCTGGAGGGGCTGGGTGAGGAGTGCGGTGAAGCGAGCCCCTGACGGTTGCTCTAATCGTCTTCCGGGGCATCAAGCGGCAAGTCCCACTGAGCCTCTTCCGGCGGCAGGGGTAAGTCACGGACGGGGATGACGGTTAAGCCTAGGTCCCCGGAAAATCTGGCGATATCCTTATCATCCGAGTAGATGGCCAAAGCGCCCTCCACCTTGGCTATGGCCACAATTTTCCGGTCAAATTTAACCTTCGCTCAGGTGCTGTCTGAACCGCTGTGCTTATCCCCCGAATCGATGGCCCTCGCGGGTGGTCGAGGCCACCTCCGCCGCAGCGCGCTAGTCGAAATCAGCCACCTTGAAGGCAGCGGTACCGTTCAGGATTTGGAGATACTCCGGCCCCGCCTCCCCTGCCCGCATGAGGAGCTCACTCAGGGCTGGTGTCGGGACGATGATTTTCTCTTTTTGCCTGGTCAGCGTATTCCATGCGCGCTTTTACCTGGGTAACAGGCTGTCCTGTTTGCGGGTCCTGAGGTGCTTTTGCATCTGGGTCCAGGAGGCGTCGCTGGGTAAACGCCAAAAAAGTCAATGGCTTGGGTGCCTTGCAGCCTGGGAAATAGATGACCTTGGCCCCGCTCTCCTCATAGAGGTGTCCAACGGCGTTGTCTTGCGCCAGGCGGCGGTGAATGGCCTTAAAGGCGCGAAGGGTTTCCTTCGGGCCTTCTCCTTCTGCCACATCAATTTTCTGAAGGCGGCTGCGTACCTTGGGTAGTGACTCGGGCCCAATTTTCCGGACAAGGACCGTACTGCCCTCTTCCAGGCGCACGAAATGGACGCGCTCTTTCTCGCCCAGCAGCATTTTGCCAGGTCCGCCATGTACTTGGCAAGACGGCTCATTGGTATGGTCTCCGGGGTGAAGGCGTCAATCCGGAATTTGTATTCGTGTGTCTGTTCCATCGTAGTCATCATCGGCTCCTGTTTTTAGTTTTACACCGATTTCTTTGTGTTTCCCTAACAGTTTTTTAGGGCCTACCAGGGACACCGTGCAGCCTTGGATTGGGCCTTTACCCCTTATCGGTCTGCGCTAGAGGGTGAGAATAGCTCTACACCACCCTGTAGACCTTCTCAAAGTGGTGGTGGTGCAGAGCATTGCTCCCTCGCCTCGTGAGCGTAGCGAATGGAGGGTAGGAGAGCGCGTTAGCGTTGAGAGTTATTCAGGTATCCACAGGGTGATATCAGTTTAAAGATTCATATAAGGGAAAGACATAGAAGGGGGGCCTCGGAAGCCCGCGCTAGCACTGGTTTTGCGGTAAGGCCCTGACCAAAACTTTCCCACCTGTAAAGGGGTGTTTTGGTCACTTACCCAAGGCAAGCTGGGAAGAGTCGGAAGGGATTGGCGTGGGCGAATGCCAAAGGCGTATACCGCCTTTCTCGAAGCTAAAGCGGGCCTCGGGATAGACCCTGAAAGCATGGCGGAAGGCTTCTTCAAAAACCTGCTTAAAGCGCCGACTGGTAATCTTTCCGTTATTCTCTGGAACACGGTCTATTTTGAGAAAGCCTTTGCTGAAGTGCGGGACAGACAAAACGTCCCGGATGAGTTCCTGATTTACCTGTCCCCTCTCGGCTGGGACCACATCAATCTGACAGGCGATTACGTGTGGAAGCTCGATCCTTAGCGTGCAATATTTTCCGTTCTATGGAATGACCCCGGCTTGATCTTTCGCGGGTAAGAGCGGTCCGATCGGACGGTTTCGACGCTTGTCGCCATCGCGAGCATTAACGCGGTGAGCAGTTGCCGTGAGGAATTGGAGACGAACAACCGAACGAGATTATCCTTCATCTTGGAGAGCGCCTGGGCGAAATTCACCCGGCCAGAAGGCCGGATAGCCGCGGTCATATAAGATCAGATCATTCGCCCGGGTCGCGGCCAAATGCTCACCAGCAAGCACGCGCTCGCCGACCTGGCGGGGGTTCAAATCGGCCTCGATCACCAGGCCGTTAAGGACATCATACAGGTATGAGAAGCGGGCCAGCGGAACTGAGCTTCCTTCAGGTGGCGCACCGAAGGTCGCCATCACATCGTCGGTGTTCGGAAAACGCGCCGTCGTGCCAACAGACGCAAGCCATGCTACAGACGGGGCGTGAAGTTGCGTTCGAAGCCTTCCAGCGAGGGCCAGCAGGGCGCGGGGATCGAGCTTCATGCGCGCTTGGCAGAAGGCCGAAGGGGAGAACGCCATCGGCCAGCGGTTGGTGGTAGAGTACCTCGAAGAAGCGGTCGAGAAAGCTTCGGAATGGATGCGGGCGAGGTCGGCAAATTCCGATACGGGCGGTGATCCATAACGGATCACGGTCCTACCGTGCTAGCTCGTCGGTCATTCAACGAGCACGGGTCAGCAAGCGAGGAACATATGCATCTGAATGATCGAATCCTGGTGCTATGTCCAAGTTTCGGGAGGGGCGCGACCGGATCCGGCTTATTTTCCGGATAGTGCTTAATATGTAGTGGTCGTATGATGATCCCATCGAAGAAGAAAAAGGTTCACCAGAGAGTTCATCACTACACGTTAAGCACCACCATTTTCCGATCCTCTCCGGTTTGGCCCGCAAACCGATTTCAACACCGGGAAGAGAACTGGGACCCTTCTTTCCAGCCATTTCAGCTGATAAATTACCTTCTCTGACGAGTTTTGTAACAAGCTCGACTGATGGACACGATGGACAGGTAACAAGGTGACGCGCAAATACTTCGGTACCGACGGCATTCGGGGCCGGGTGGGTGAAGGGAACATCACACCGGACTTTGCGCTTAAGCTGGGTTGGGCCGCAGGGCGCGTGTTTGGCCAGGGGCGGGGCGGTAAGGTACTGATCGGCAAAGACACCCGTATCTCGGGCTACATGTTCGAATCCGCCCTGGAAGCCGGTCTGGTCGCCGCCGGTATGGACATCCGACTGCTCGGCCCGATGCCTACGCCCGCCATCGCCTACCTGACCCGGACCCTTCGGGGGGTTGCCGGTATCGTGATCAGCGCCTCCCACAATCCTTACGAGGACAATGGTCTCAAATTCTTCTCGGCGGACGGGGATAAGCTTCCGGATGAAGTCGAGTCGGCGATCGAACGTGAGTACGACCGACCCTTGCGAACGGTCGGTCCCGCGCAGTTGGGCAAGGTCAGGCGGGTGGACGACGCCCGTGGCCGTTATATCGAGTTCTGCAAGAGCAGCATCTCGGCAGCCATGAGCTTGCGGAATCTGAAATTGGTGGTGGACTGCGCCAACGGTGCGACCTATCACGTCGCACCGGACGTGTTCGAGGAGCTCGGGGCGCAGGTTGTCACCATCGGGGACGAGCCCGACGGCTTCAACATCAATCGGGAGGTCGGCTCTACCAGCCCCAGTGCGCTCATGGAATCCGTTGTGCGGGAAGGTGCGGATCTTGGGGTGGCCTTCGACGGGGACGGAGACCGGGTGGTGATGGTGGCCAGGGACGGCAATCTGATCGATGGTGACCAACTGCTCTACATCATCGCAAAATCCCGTTTAGGGCAGCACTGCCTCAAAGGTGAGGTCGTGGGTACTCTGATGAGTAACCTGGGACTGGAGCACGCCCTGCGAGGACTCGGCGTGGGCTTCGCGCGCACCCAGGTGGGCGATCGCTATATCATGGAACGCCTGAAGCGGGACGGCGGGGTCCTTGGTGGGGAACCTTCGGGGCATATTATCTGCCGGGATCGCACCTCCACCGGTGACGGCATCGTGGTGGCACTTCAGGTGCTCACGGCGATGAAAGATGCCGACCGGGATCTCGGGGACCTTGCAGGTGAAATGCGGAAATATCCCCAGCGGCTGATCAACATCCGGTTGGATGAGCAGAGAGATATCATCGGCCTGCCCGAGGTACGGGATGCCGTCGGATCAGCCGAGCGCGAGCTTGGCGAATACGGTCGCGTACTGCTGCGCCCATCCGGTACTGAGCCCCTGATCCGGGTCATGGTGGAGGGAGTCGACGAGGCCCAGGTAGCCTCCGTCGCGGACCGCCTGGCAGATGTGGTACTGGCCCGGATAGCCGGCTGAAACCGTCACGGTGAGCGCGTATAAGTGGAACAAGCAGCCCCCCATCGCGCTGAGCCATGCGACGCCAGACAGGCGTGCCCGGGCCGCTGCACTGGAGGCGGTGGAATGCCGGTCCACGCCGGTCGTCGCCTACGAATCCGAGGGGGTCGTAGCGGTAGTCAGGCCGGAGGCGGCGTCCCTGAGCGCGGCCGCCTCCCTCGGCGACACAATGGATTGCACGGTGGTGGTTACGGATTCGACTGACCGGAGCCAGTCTACCGGGGGCGGGTCCAAGTGCTGGATCTGACGACGCCCGGTTTTATCTCCGGCGAGCTGCCGCCGATCGGGTACTATGATCCCATCGAGCCCGTTGCCTCGATGCCTGTCCCGCCGCTGCCATCACCTACATCGTAAATAGCTGATAGACAGGTAGTGCGGTCTGTCACGTGGAGGTAACGAAGGGTGGGAAGCGAGGCCGGTTCAGGAGGAAAGCTGTTGAGGGAAGAACCTGAGCGAAGCGTCGGAAGATGTGG
>Ga0136654_1000540_pt1 | contig 11182 bp, 14 predicted proteins | sample InaspJWI70metaG_FD_94865 | JGI IMG/M metagenome (GOLD analysis project Ga0136654, IMG submission 94865) | Marine gutless worms symbiont microbial communities from Oahu, Hawaii - Inanidrilus sp. 1 OAHU.JWI-70 metaG (version 2) | ecosystem: Host-associated > Annelida > Digestive system >... | reverse complement strand
GTATAACCCATATCGATTACATTCGACGCTGAGTTATGTCAGCCCGAACGCTTATGAAAAACAATGTCTGGAAATGAAGGATGCCGCTTAACTGGGGTGTATCAAAAAGCTTGACCACGTCATGGGTGCGTGGAAAGCTACCTCGCGGATCTGTCGCGCATGGCCGATGTAGAAGCACTGGCTAAGGCTGTGGCTGACAAGCATGCCAAGCTTGATGTACTGATCAATAATGCCGGGGTTTTACGCGCGCCCGAGACCATCACACAAGATGGACTGGATGTGCGGTTCGCGGTCAATACGATCGCGCCTTATTTGCTGACGCAACGGCTTTTACCGCTGATGGGAGCATCCGGGCGCGTCATCAACATTTCTTCCGCTGCGCAGTCTCCAGTGGATTCAGACACACTGGCTGGAAGAATTCACCTATCCGACGACATGGCCGCTTACGCCCAAAGCAAACTGGCGCTTACCATGTGCTCGCGCAGCATGGCGCTCGCGCTCGGGGATGCGGGCCCGGCAGTCATCGCCGTTAATCCCGGGTCGATGCTCGGTAGCAAGATGGTGCAAGAAGGCTTTGGCGTGGCCGGCGGCGATATCCAAATCGGCGCGGAAATACTGACTCGGGCGGCACTGGCAGACGATTTCGCGGCGGCTTCCGGCTTGTATTTCGACAACGATTCGGGACAGTTTGCCGCGCCCCATCACGATGCGCTAGATCCGCAAAAATGCGAAGCAATCCTGCGCACAATCCAGGCGGTATTGGCTGAAATTACGGAATCCAACAAAGAATAACCTGGATTTCAACGAAAGCCTTTTCATCAGGAACATTGCTGTGGCGCCGGCACAACGCGTCGAAACTGCCGAACAGGCACTTAAAAATCAATAAATAGTCCGTTTCGCGCCGGCCAAGCCGGTCGATTGACCGGGGGCTGTCTTACCTCGGAAACCTTGGCACTGCCTTCGAGAAAAGCAAGGTTGATTGATCCTCCTTCCTATTTACCGATCGTGCTCATTGCTCCTTTGCCGAGTTCGGGAGCGCAGCGGATTTGATCTTGTCGTCGCGCAGCCGCTCGCGATACTTGTCGCGCGCCAGTTTCTGCATGTCTTCGACGATATCGCTCTCGTCGACTATTTCACGTCCGAGCAGTGTTTCGATCGCGTCTTCGAGCGTCACGATACCAGAGGTCTGGCCGAATTCATCTTCCACCAGGCATAGGTGCACATGGTTTTTGATCATCAGGTCGAGCAGTTGGTAAACCGGAAGTTTCTCCGATACCCGCAGAATCGGTTTGGCGAAGTTTTCGATAGGCTGCTGCCCGTTTCCAGCGCGGTCGGCGACGAACAAATCGTTGCGCAAGACCTTGCCGGTAATGTCGTCGGTGTTTTCATCGTAGATTGGGATACGGGAAAACCGCAGGGTACTGGGATCGTCGAGCGCTGCGCTGACGGTTTGCCTCTGGTCCAGCATGTGCACCACGGTGCGCGGCGTCAGAACCGCTTCGGTGGCTATTTCGCGCAGATTCAATGCATTCGCCAAATAGTCGGTTTCGCGTGAAATCAGCGCACCGCCCTTTTTGCCGAGCGCCGCCATGGCGATGATTTCCGCACGGGTTACTTCAGCATCGCCGTCGCGATGGAAGAGCCTGGTCAGGCGAGTAGAAACCCAGACCAGCGGATAGACCAGCTTAACCAGCCAAAGGATCATATAGGCCGAAGGAACGGCCAATACGCGCCAGTAGGTCGCGCCCAGAGTCTTAGGAATGATCTCGGAAAAATATAGGATCGCAAGTGTCAGTAACACCGCGATCAGCGTTTCCCATTGCACCCCGAAGATTTGGACAGCCTGGGATCCGACGCCCGCCGCGCCCATGGTGTGGGCAAAGGTATTGAGGATCAGAATGCTGGAAATCGATTCGTCCAATCGCCCCTTGACTCGCGTCACCACAGCACTGCTGTGCGGCTTCTCCGATTGTATGTTTTCAACGTAACTCGGCGTCATCGACAACAGCACGGATTCCAGTACCGAGCACAAAAACGATATGCCAATGGCGATAGCCAGGTAGACGAATAGCACGGTCATTATCAGTAAGTAAGGGTAAGTAGCCTTTTCTTCAATTCAAGCAAAAATTTTACGGATGGGTTCCTGTTGCATTGATGCAAAATGGGAGCGTTATCGATTCCTGCTGCTAATTATTGGAATTATAGCGGCAGCTTACTTAATTTGCCCGAAGTAACGGGGGCCTGATTGAGCCGTGAAGCCAGGGAACTACTATTGCTTACCGGGTAATCGTGGCAGGTCCCAAATTTTAGCAAGCGAATTCTCTTGATCTAACCGTCGGCGATTGCCCGGATAAGAAATTCGATCTTCGCAGTGCAAGCTGCCCCTCGCGATATCGCTATCGTTTTCGGCAATGACGCCGTTACGGGGCATGGTGGAAAAATTCGATGGTGGATCGTCTATTGGACGAACCACCATCGAAAAGCTTCCTCAAGCTACTTGCGACTTAAATTCCTTAGGGACGAAAAACTCATTGGGTGCGGGTTACCACGATGCGCGAACTGGGGTTCAGAAATCGATGGGTATCGGTCAACGCCGAGGTCGCGAGGCCGAATTCCGGGCTGGCACTGGTCACGACTCCCTGATGGAAACGAACCCGATCGAAAATATCGTTGCGCGCGGGATTGAAACCTTCTCCGGCTAATGCCGGAATGGTTGCCGCCGTTTCGGTGTTGGCTTCCGTTCCGGAGTCCCAGGTTGGACCGTTGAAAGTTCTGCTCTCGCCGGTTTGCATATTGCTGATATCGGTAGCGTTGAGCCCGGTAAAGGCGTCATTGGTGACGACCAACATGCTGATCACGCTGAGCCGCAAATCATCCAGATCGTCATTCGGTACGGTCAGTGTCACCGCTGGGCTGACGGCGCCCGGGCCAACGGCGCCGGCCGTCGACGCGGAAGCAACATGTTGGGTTGCTGCCTGAACCTCTCCGAGCACGTCTGTATTGTCACCACCCTCGGCCAGCAGTTCCAGCGCCAGACTGGATGCCTGACCGTCGATAAAGCTGTTGAATCCGCTGTTGTGCAGCATGACCGCGACCGGAGACAGCGTTTGCCCGTTGGTCAGGTTGGTGAGGCGAACTTCAAACTCGGCATTGCTTACCGTATCGTCATCGTCGTCGTCGTTGCTGCTACCGCAAGCGCCGAGCAATAACATGCAAGCGGTAATGGCGCCGATTTTCGTTAAATAATTCATTAGGCACCTCCCGCTTAGTTGATGGTAATGGTCATGCGTGCGACCGGATTCAGCCAACGGTGTACGGTTGCGTCGAGATCGCTGGCGCCGCCGGTGGCGTTGGTGTCGCCCAGCACATTGCGGTGGATGTGGACAAATCCCTCGCCGGTGTCGGGCAATTCGTTGGCAGTGGCCTGAACCGCAACCCCGGTGCCACCGGATGTGGTGATGCCGGAGAGCGGATTACCGGCACCGGCCATACCCGGTGCGCCGGTACCGCCGAGTGCCGAGCCGCCCGGACCGGTTAAAGTACTGGTAGCCGGATTAATCTCGTCATTGGCTTCGGTACCGCTGTCGTAGGCGTTCAAGGTCACCGTATAAGTACCCGGCGTTGTCGGTATTCTCCAGCTATCGAGTCCCGCAAACGCGTCGTTGGTCGGGATGAGCATGGTCACCAAGGACAAAAAAGGATGGTCGTCGGTTTCAAAGGTATAGTCGGCACTGGTGCTGGCCGGCCCCACCAGGCCGCCAAAAGTTTGATTGCGCTGATTGGCCGGGTCGAGATCGAGCGCAGTCGCCAGCACGCTGGTATCGCCACCTTCGGCGACCGCGGTCAAGCCCGCCGACGCCACCGTGCCTGGTTCAAACAGGTCGAGATTTCCGGTATGGGCGACCAAAAGGCGGGGTGTAAACGCCATGCCTTGGGTCAGATTGGTGATATTAACGGTAATCTCCACGGCCATGGCGGCCGGGCTAGCCATGATTGACGCCGCGGCGATAGCCGCGATGCTTTTCGTATTCATTTGCGTTCACTCCTGGATTGAATAGTTATTAACCCCCCCGCACGAATTTGTGCTCCGGGTCAATCTTGGAGAAAGGCGCAAAGAAGACGTTCGCTTTGAATAATCATCATTTGATCACAATTTTATAACGAATTTATCACAGGACGGGAGTAGCTATCCGACCGTGATTGTGACCTTGAGCCTCAATCGTTAATTGATCGGGGATCGGTGAATACCGGCGCGAACGGGTTGCGCGGGCACCGGGATGACTGGGTTTCGTGTTATTTCGGGCTGCTCGGGTTCTTACCGCAGCCTGCCCCCAACCCGTCGGCGGCCGGTTGTTGCAATAACCTGCGGATCAGCTTTGAACAATGGGTCGACAACCCGCCAAACCGCATAGAACCGCGGGTGATCAAGCGAAAGCAGATACAATATTCACGGCTCTTGGTATCGATTCAGTAAAAACCATGCATAAACTTTTTTGGTAGTAATTAAATTGATTGATCGCCCAAGAAAGAATCTTGATTGGTTATTCTAGCGAGCATCATTAGCATAGGCTCGTTGAAGCCAAAGCCATACGGAGCTGCCATGTTCGATACCAATCCTTTTCACGATTTGCTAGGTTTCCTGACACCCGCCATCATGCAGGCTTATATCGTTCTCATGTTCCTGGCGGTGATCGGCGGTACCATCATCGACACGCTCCACAAAAAGAGCGCCAAATACTTCTTTGAAAACGCTCAAAAAGCCCAGCAATCGGCCCGGCGTACCGTAAGCGGTGGTGAAAAAGCCTCGTTGGCAATTTCTACCCTGACCAACGAGGTGCTGACTTCTTCCGAGTTTTGCAATCCCCAGCGCCGCATGTCGCACCTGTTGACGATGTATGGTTTTATCATTTTCGTCGTCACCACGGTGACCTTGATTTTCGCTTACCCGACGCCCGCCGAAGCCGCTCCCGGGCTGCTGGTAACGCTGTGGCATATCGGCGCCCTGATGGTCTGTGTCGGCGGCTACTGGTTCTGGTTCTTCATCCGCTGCGACGTGAATTCAGAAGGTAAACCCTGGTACAAGCTGGTGCGCGCCGACCTGTTCATCGTTTCGCTGCTCGCCACCACGACCTTTGCGCTGGCGTGGTCATTCGGGCACTCCTATGTCTTCTGGGGCAGTCTGTTTTTCATCCTGTTCGTTACTTCGAGCACCGTGCTGTTCACCACCGTGCTGTGGTCCAAATTTGCCCACATGTTCTTCAAGCCGGCAGCCGCCTACCAGAAAAAAGTCACCAAGGCGGATGGTTCGCAAGAAAATCTGCCCGATCTGGGCGAGCTGACGGATGCAGAGGTTCAAGCCAAGTATCCGGATATCCCGACATACATGGGCGAAAAACCAGCTTATATGGGGCTTGGTATCAAGCGTGAATCTCCAAACCATTATTAATTCTGTATAACCGATTAATTTAGAAAGAGAAATATTATGCCCACTTTTGTATATATGACTCGCTGCGACGGTTGTGGACATTGCGTTGATATCTGCCCTTCCGACATCATGCACATCGACACCACTACCCGCCGCGCATACAATATCGAGCCCAACATGTGTTGGGAGTGCTACTCTTGCGTCAAGGCCTGCCCGCACAATGCGATCGACGTTCGCGGTTATGCAGACTTCGCCCCGCTGGGCCACTCGGTACGCGTAATCCGCGACGAGGAAAAAGGCGTCATTGCCTGGCGGATCAAATCCCGCAACGGCGAAACCGACATGAATCTGCTGGCGCCGATCACGACCAAACCCTGGGGACAGGGCATCCCGAAACTGGCCGATGTGCCGCCACCCTCCCAGGAAATGCGCGACAGTCAGTTATTGTTTAACGAGCCGAAATACGTCCGCATGGACGACGGGGATTTGCATACCCTGGAGTCTAACGGCCTGCAAATGAAATCGGGGGTTTACTACTAATGGCTAAGACTATCGTAGAAGACAATATCGACATCCTGATCGCGGGCGCAGGCCTCGGCGGCACCGGTTCCGCTTTCGAGGCACGCTACTGGGGCAAGGATAAAAAGATCGTTATCGCCGAAAAGGCCAACATCGACCGTTCCGGTGCGGTGGCGCAGGGCCTGTACGCAATCAACTGCTATATGGGCACCCGTTTCGGTGAAAATAACCCGGAAGATCACGTGCGCTACGCGCGTATCGACCTGATGGGCATGGTGCGCGAAGACCTGCTATTCGACATGGCGCGGCACGTCGACTCGACGGTACACCAGTTCGAGGAATGGGGTTTGCCGATCATGCGCGATCCCAAGTCCGGCTCCTATTTGCGCGAGGGGCGTTGGCAAATCATGATTCACGGCGAGTCCTACAAGCCGATCGTGGCCGAAGCCGCGAAGAAGTCGGCCGACAAGGTATTCAACCGTATCTGCGTCACCCATCTACTGATGGACGATTCCAAGGATAACCGGGTCGCCGGCGCAGTCGGCTTCAACGTGCGTACCGGTGATTACCACGTATTCAAATCCAAGACCGTTATCGTCGGCGCCGGTGGCGCCTCCAACATCTTCCGCCCGCGTTCGGTCGGTGAAGGCGCGGGACGCGTCTGGTATGCGCCCTGGTCGTCGGGCTCGGCTTATGGTTTGATGATCGGGGCGGGCGCAAAAATGACCCAGATGGAAAACCGTATCGTACTGGCGCGATTCAAGGACGGTTACGGCCCGGTCGGCGCCTACTTCCTACACCTGAAGACTTACACGCAGAACTGTAACGGCGAAGAGTACGAATCCAAATGGTTTCCCGAACTGCAGAAAATGGTGGGCAAGGAATACCTGGATCCGGAAGCTTCGCACCTGACCCATCGGCCCATCCCGACCTGCCTGCGCAACCACGCGCTGATCAACGAGATCAATGCCGGCCGCGGTCCGATCCATATGGTGACCATGGAAGCCTTCCAGGATCCGCATCTGGAAGAGATCGGCTGGCACAACTTCCTCGGCATGACCGTCGGTCAGGCCGTATTGTGGGCGGCGACCGATGTCAATCCGAAGTACGAAAACCCGGAACTGACAACCTCGGAGCCTTACGTCATGGGGTCGCACGCGACCGGCAGCGGCGCCTGGTGTTCCGGTCCGGAAGACGTTTCTCCCGACGAGTACTTCTGGGGTTACAATCGCATGACCACGGTCGAAGGCCTGTTCGGCGCCGGCGACGCCGTCGGCGGCACGCCGCATGCATTTTCTTCGGGTTCGTTTACCGAAGGCCGCCTGGCCGCCAAGGCCGCCTGCAAATACATCGACGACGGTAAGGCCGAGGGTATCCGCATTTCCCAGGAGCAGATCGAGCGCCGCAAGGCCGAGATCTTCAAGCCGATGGAGCATTACAAGGTTTTCCGTAATGAAATCGTAGCCGGCGACGTTAATCCTAACTACATCAACCCGCGCCAAGGTCTGGATCGCCTGCAGAAGCTGATGGACGAGTACGCCGGCGGCGCCACGGCCAACTATATGACCAACGACAAGCTGTTGCATATCGGTCTGAAGAAACTGAAGCTGCTGGAAGAAGACCTCGAGAAGGTTGCGGCGAAAGACATCCACGAACTGCTGCGGGCATGGGAATTGAAGCATCGGCATCTGGCTTCCGAGTCCGTGGTACAGCACACACTGTTCCGCAAGGAAACCCGCTGGCCGGGTTACTACTACCGCGGCGATGCGCTCAAACTGGATGACGAGAACTGGCACGTACTGACCGTTTCCCGTCGCGATCCAAAGACCGGTGAATACACCATGGAAAAGGCGCCCTGCTACCACATCGTGGGTGATGACGAGCAATCCGCTAGCGAGCAAGACGAGCAACCTGCTGGCACCGAGGAACAATCCTCTAGCGCGGAGGTTGCATAAGCATCCCGAGTGATCACTGAAGACCGGGCCGGGCCGAAACCCATATTTGGTTATGGGCACTGAAGCAGCACGGGTTCGGGCGTCACCGGCCCAGCCGGGGCGGCGTCGAACACGTCTCTCCGGGTGACAAAAAAGATCAACATGACTGTTGATCTTTTTTTATTTACGACATTGACGTCTGATAAAATCCAGCGCTACTCCGGGCTTGGGATTTGCGGCACTGACGCTTGAATACTCTAGAGAGTTTGTATGAATATTATTAACAAGACCGATGCAGAGCTTGAGGCAATCGCTTTCCCCATGTGGGATGACTTGATCAAGTATTCCAACAAGGGGCAATACGGAAAATTCATTCGCAACTTTTCCTATGACCTGTTGCTGGGTCTCAACGAGGTCGAAGTCGGCAAACAATTTGTCAAAAGCGAATTGACCCGAAGCCTTTCGCCCGACTACGATTTTCTCGGCTTTATCCGTCGCGGCGAGCACGTGACTTGCCTGTTCAGGGTACGCAGCACCAAGAAAGAAGGCGAATGGCTGGGACGGATGGTCATCGGTTATGAAAGAGGCGAGGTCAAGATTTTCGCGGCTTCCATATTTTAAAGGCGACTGATATGAGTGACGAGACGATTGCAGACGGCAAGTATGTCGAGCTGACCTACAAGGTGATCGACCAGAGTTCCGGGGGCGTATTGACCCAGGTGGAATACCCGCTGGGATACGTGCACGGCACCAACGAGATTCTGGCGCCGTCGGTCATGGCGGAGCTCGAAGGCAAAACCGCCGGTGAAGTGATTGAAGTCCCCATCGACTGCAACCAGCTATACGGGCCGCGTGACGAATCCCTGGTGATTACCGAACGCACACAAGACGTTCCCGAAGAGTATCGCGAGGTCGGCATGTCGATCCTGATGGAGAACGAACAGGGGCAGACCAAGACTTTTCTGGTTACCCATGTCGACCGTAGGACAGTAATCATCGATGGCAACAATCCACTGTGCGGGCGCAAGGTCGTGTTTCGCCTGGAGGTATTGCTGGTGCGTGACGCCACGGATGAAGAAATCCAGTATGGCGGCAAGGTTGAAGCAGGCCCCGATCTCGAAGGCGTCACCCAGGTGCCAATTCACTAACCCGGCTGCTGTTGCGAGAAAAACATGATTGAACAAACCGCTCTGGCTGAAGGCGAGGAGTGTCGCTTTTGCCTCTCCAAACCCGGACGCCGTATTATGATCGAGGGGGACTACGGCTTTGCCGCCTGGGACCGGCATCCGGCCAGCCCGGGGCATTTCATCGTCATCCCCTACCGGCACTTTTCCGACTACTTCGATATCAATGACGAAGAACGCGAAGAGCTATGGCGGCTCGTCGCCGCAGGCAAGAAAATGGCCGACGAAAAGTATAATCCCGACGGTTACAATATCGGCATCAACGTCGGCATCTGGGCCGGACAGTCGATTCCCCACCTGCACATCCATGTCATTCCGCGCTACCGGGGAGACGTGGAGAATCCGAAAGGCGGGGTACGCGGCGTCATCCCCCAAAACAAGCTCTACACCTTCAACCCGGATTAACCCGGCGGAGATCGAACCGCCCGGTCCGCTTTATGATGCTGGCTGAGAAGGGTTCATAGTAAAACACACTTGGTTTTTGGCCGTCGCGAGGGCCAAAAAAAACGGCGAGGATACAATCCTCACCGTTATTCGCGGTTCTCCGCCTTGATTTAAAGGTTGCGCTCAAGCCGGTGGCTAAGCGCGACCGCATGAGATCAGGGACGTTTAGGCGTTTCGTACTTGACCTCTTTTTGAAACGATTCCCAGATGGTTTCGTAACCGACGAAGCCCTTTTCATTGGCTTCCATCTGGCGGGTAACGAGATAACGTGACTTACCTTCGGGAACCTTGGGTCGCTCTTTCTTTTGTTCGCTCACAAATCACCTTTTTACATTAACTAGGTTGAGGTTCGTCCTGGATGGTCAGTACGGAACTGGTTACTCGAGGCCATCCGGGGTCAATTTTCCGGTTTTCCAAGGTCGGAATTATAGCAATAACAGGCATGATGTCCCATCAGACCTCTTTATGCACTGAACATCGTATTGAATGGGACCGACGATCGGTGCATTATGCTTTATCGCTCAATCCCGCGAAGGCGGGATTGTTTTACTGATCAGACACCGCAATATCCGATATCCGAACGACGAAAAGCCCTATTGACCATGAAACTCGTACAAAAACAGCTTTTAAAAGGCAGCAGAGAATTCGAAATTACCGATAATGTCGTTAATTTTCGAATTAAGACGCTGCTCAAAGAAGAAAAATTAACCGTGGACCTGTCAATACTCAACCCGGAACCCGTCGTGAATGCGCCATTCCTGGAATTTCACAGCCGCGTCAAGTGTGGCCCGCTATTGTCGCTGTTGCTGGATAAACCCAACTCGCAGGAATTTAACGCCTTTGTCGACGAACTCAAACAGCGAGCCCGCCGTGAATACAACGCCTTTGCCGGGCTCAAGGCCGGCGCCACGCCAGAAGGCCTGGCTGCGAACGCGTTCGAGGAGCCGCCCGAATTTGATGAACATGGGCCGAATCGGACAGAAAAAATTGTCGAACCAGTAATTGCCGACCGAGTCGACGAAACAATCCGGATGTTGGAGCAGCACCTGCAGGCCGAGGAGATCGAACCCTTGCTCGCTGCCCTGGAGGCACTAAAAGAAGATCCGGAAAACGCCTCCCGTTTCGATCAATTGATCAAGGCGTTCGACGACCTGGGGCCACGGCAAGGCGCGGTTCTAACCTACGCTCCGTATGTCGGTGTTCTGCTGTCTAACGAACCCTTCGGATTTTAAATATCAAAGGGGTCAGTGTCGATTGATACCGGGATTTAGGGATTTGTAGCGTTTTGAACGTCGGTCGCCACCTCGGGGCAGCGGAGTGGTTCGACGCTGTAGTTTTTGCTCGATTTTTCGTTTGAATTGCTCACTACCTAAAATCCATTCCTTGTTGGCGGCATGCCTGATTTCGCTTAAGTCGTGTTCGCCGATATCAGTCTTAAACAGGTCTCTGTAGGCCGCCTGCCGCAATTCATCCGTCAAGCCCAATGCCAGGTAAATGTCGTGTGGTGTGATCAGTGTATTACCCTCTCCGTGTGCGTTGCGGCGATAGCTGGACCATGACATGGTCCAATAGATTGATACCACCCAGTTAAGAGATAATGAAACTTAACTGAGGTAACGATTAATGACAACGAGAAAGAAATATTCGAAAGAATTCAAACTGGACGCAGTCAGTCT
>Ga0136654_1000535_pt1 | contig 11222 bp, 9 predicted proteins | sample InaspJWI70metaG_FD_94865 | JGI IMG/M metagenome (GOLD analysis project Ga0136654, IMG submission 94865) | Marine gutless worms symbiont microbial communities from Oahu, Hawaii - Inanidrilus sp. 1 OAHU.JWI-70 metaG (version 2) | ecosystem: Host-associated > Annelida > Digestive system >... | reverse complement strand
GTCCCATCTCAAGGACAAGCGGAGGCATAAACATAACAGTACAACTAACTGAGAAGTGCCTTCAGTGCATTGACGCTGTTGGTTGGGCGGCAGGAAGGGCATCCGGCCTGTAAAAAACTGAGTGGTGGGGTGCTGGCATGGTTATCTGCCTGGAGCAAGATGCAGACTTGCATATGGCCCAGATGATGCCAGTGCCACTCACTGTCTCTTGCTTCAGTAAAATCCAGATTGGTTTTACCTTTCTGGTACCAGCTCACCTGGGTAGTCACGGAAAAGGGCCGTTAAACGGGTGTGTGTGTGTAACTGAGAAGCATTATCTAAAGTTTTAATTCTACAAAAACAAATTACAAGATAGGTATGGCTTATTCCACCACCCACCCAAATGTATTTGGGTGGGTGACAGGTAAACAGGGTGATCATCAAACACGTGCCATAGCTGAGCACTTTGGAGATGCTGCTCATGATGAAGCACTACACAAATAACGCTTACTTGACTACTAACTTAATTTTACAAAATACAAATTAGTTACGAATGTTCTTTCATAAACACTCACTCACTGGTTCCAAAAACGAATGGCAAAACAACAATATGAGGAATGCAAATAGCTATCAAACAATTTCGAAAATCGGTCAACATTTGACTGAGCAATATGAGTGATCTATGGTCCACAGTGTAGTTATGGGTAACAGAAAGAAAAGATTGGCCAAGTGAGTGATTTCGCTGAATTACATCAGGAGACATAAATATATGTATCATAATGTATTTTTGTGTCTATTAGAGGTACGTGAAGGTTGGTTGGTTGGTTTGGATATTCTGGTGCTTTCAACAGTAATTAGGTTACATCACACCTAACAAGAGTAAAAAGAATCCTTAGTTACTGGTTTTTAATTATTATCAATGTGAAGATAGGTAATTAAAATTAACAATTTCAGTTAAGTCTAATCATATGTATAGAAAAGGAGATATCACAGACCTGGGTCATAAATTATGAAAACGGGGAAAATAATAACCTGTAAACGATCTTTATGTTATGTACCTTCTTGTTGTACAGGTTGATACTTTTAATAAAACTTTTAAAAAAATTTAGATAATTTTTGCAATCTGAATAGTTCTCTAGTATACGTGATTGCAGACCTTGTTGGCAAGCCGTGCAAGTTCGTCTTGCAGCTTTGTGTTGGCAGACACTTGCTCTTGATAGTTGATCTGGCTGACCTCCAGTTCCATCTGAACCTTGTTTCGAGCCTACGATAACATGACAGAAGCATCAGTGTGTTACAACAGTACATTAATGACAACAGTAAGTAACATATGTTGAAAGAAGGCTACTGTGACTTTGGTTTCAAAAAATGGATTACACTCTGAGTTACCTCTATCTCAGGGTTGTTTGCCTTCAGTGCTTTGACACTGTTGGTTGGGTAGCAGGAAGGGCATCCGGCATGTAAAAAACTGAGCAATGGGGTGCTGGCGCGGTTATCTGTCTGCAGCGAGATGCATATGGCCCAGCGGATTCCACTGCCACTCACTGTCTTGTGCTTCAGTAAAATCAAGACTGGTTTTACCTTTCTGGTACTGGCTCACCCGGGTAGTTCCGGACAAAGGGCCGTTAAACGGGTATGTGTGTGTGTGTTACCTCTATCTCAGAGTCCTCTTCTTTGCGACTAGCATCAAGACAATCCTGGAGTGTTGAGACGAGTTTTGTTTGACCATCAAGATCAGACTCAGCACTCTGCAGTTGCTGCAACCAGAGAGCAAAAACTCCACAGCTGAATGCAGAAGTTTAACTGCATAATTTAATTCATGTATTTTAGTCACTCAAAGAGCACGAAATTATGGAAAGCCCTATTCAACTGCTCAACCAGCTGCTATAAATGCATTTAATCACGATAAGTAAAAACGTGATAAAACTGATGTGCACATTAGAAAATGCTTGGTTTTGGTTTTCACTGCAGTAAAACAGATTTAAAAGGGCAACTTTTGTAAATAATTTCACTGAAGCAGAATTGCTAAAAGTAAAAAACACTAAATATTTCATTGTAAGAGAGACAACACTCTCACAGGACATCACGGTAATACGTTCTGACAAGAATAGTAAAAAAACATCGTGGCTCTGGAATGGTCACCGACAATTTACTAAAGATGAAAAATTTAACGTTCATTCTGACCAATTAGATAACTTTTATAAAAATGCAAATATCTACCATTAAACCAAGACCGACTAACAACAACTACTACACTAAACTACATCCATTTAACGGCCTTTTTTCCAGGACAACCTAACAATATTCTTGTAAACAGACAGCATAATATCGTACTTCCTGCAAATCAGTGATTTTTCCATCTTTTGTCTGCAACTGCTCTGCCATCACTGTCACCTGCAGCAATGCACAGTGCAATTCACGGTACAGAGTGTGCCAAAAAATCCCATCTACTTTGATGTGCTATGTCTTTTGTAATCTATGGAGTAGGAAAAAACAAAGACATGCAAGCAAAGTACACTTTTCAAAAATCAAGTGACATTTAAGTAAACTATTCTCCATAAAAATTAAAGCAGTCCAGAATGTCATAAATCAAGTCAGTTTTAAACAAACATTGCACTTTTGACAGTAAAAGACATATATTTTACAAAATGTCTGAGGCTTAAACAGACTAAAATGGTAAAAAATGATGCAGAAATTCAGCCACAAAAAGGAAGAAGAGCACAGCAATCCAAATAAGCAAACAATGAAAATGAGAAACATTAAAGAGTATCAATAAGAAAACCAGTGACTTAAAAAAACTTATGGCTAAATGCAAACAGCATAATAGCAGCAACAGATGGTTAACCTTGGCTTCTTTTTCCAGCACACTTTGCTTTAGTCCTTCTACTTCTGCCTGCATTTTCTCCAATTCATTATCCTGAAGAAGCCACAACAATCTCCTCTTATTGGTCGGTCACATGCTTCACAATAATGACATAAATAATGTGCCTTGTTATTTAGTGAGATAACATGACAGGGGGGGGGGGCAAACCTGTATAAAAACTACAACTAAAACACACAGAATTCAGCCCAAATTTGGGCTGGTTTACAATAGCAAATGTCAGAAGCTGTTGCAACAGGAGTGCACAAAATATGCAATTTTGAGACATAAAATCAAGAATTTTCTAATATGCCCAAGTTTATTGAAAGCTTTCCAATGCAATGGCCTGTTGAAGACTACGGCTAGTTGTTCTTTTGGTGCTAGCTTCTTCCCTTGAGCTTTAGTTGTCAAAGCTAATATACTAAAAAGTCACTGTATTTAATTATTAACTCTGCATAAATATCCTCTTAGTGACAAAATGCAAATTGTAACAAATTCTTGCTTATTCTTTCAGCCATATGCCATTACATTTTTTATTTATCCTGACATGACAAATATGTTCAGAATAAAAGAAAAAAAACAGGTTTATTTAGCACCACAAGTAATAAAGGCATGAGATGCACTTCAGGCTGTGTTAATTGTGTCTTGAAAGCAAGATTTCAAGCTTTCAAGTGCGACGCATACACTGCAATCATAAGAAACTGAGTTACAGACTGCGCAATAACACAAAAGTTTTCACTAATAAACTGAGTGACAAGTGATGTGTCATAAAATTGCAATGACCACGCCGACCTATAACTATCAATCAGAGTAAGCAGAAAAATGGGATGCGTGTAAATTTTATATGAGGTAACAAAATACAAAGATTGGTAGAACTGTCTATATGGCGTTTACACGATACAACCCATTGTACAACCAGTTGTACTATTGGCTGGATGTCTGTATATACAATGCAGCCGGTTCTCAAACCAACTGTACAACAAGTCGGACAAATGTCTACATGGTGCAACTGGTTGTACAATGGATTGTACAACAGGTTGCACTGTGTATACACAGCTCTACTTACTTTTCCGGCCAGTATCTGCTGTGCATCAGAGAGCTGTGAGCTAGTCTGCTGAAGCTGTGTCTTAAGACACATTAGCTCTGCTGTTGCATGATCAGACACCATGCTTCTCTGACGACTCTCTACAGCCATCTCATTCATCTAACAACCAAAACCACAGCAGATACAATATAGGTATAGTATGAAGGGATTTAAGCATTCTGTAAAGCTGATCACATAAGATGAAACAACACTATAAGCAAACTAAACTAAAATTAAACTAAAGGAAAAACGGTACCATTTTACTAACATTAGGAAAATGGGACACTTCTTGGGAAACTAGAAATTTTATTCACGTTTCAGAATAGCCCCAACATATGACTTAAAAACAAACATATATAAGGATAATGCCATTTCTTTAATTTATAATAAGTGTGTGAAAAATATATCACTGCTAAAGATATTCTAATTTCACAGAATAATTATACAAGCAGTGGACCAAAGATTCTAGCAACACTATACTACAACACAACAACAACAAACACTGTTTTACAGCCATTATACAGGTCAACCTGTGTTAGATGGCACCTCCAGTTAAGAACTGGAAAATTTTGCTGCTGCAAAGTTTTACTGCCCACATACCCTTGCTGTCCAGCACATTTGGATTAGGAAGAAGACGCTGGAGTTCTCCTCATTAGTGTTATCTACATACTACAGGAACTAACATTTAGACAGTGTATCAACTGCATGAAAAACCTTAGTTTGGAGGGCTTCAACTTCTAAACGTCTGGTCCGAATTTCCATTTCAAGCTGCATCTGTTTCTGCCTGACATCAGTGTTTGACACGTCAGTGGTAGGATGTACCAGCCTTGCCGCATCACTGGCATGCTGATGCTGCAGTGCTTCAAGCTGGTGATGAAGCTGACTGATCACAGCATCTTTCTGCTGACATTCTTTCTCCAGTGACGACACGTAGTGAGTGTCGTCCTGAAGCCACGTGACTTTCTGTTCTTCCTACACAGGACATTCACTAAGTATTATTAGTTCACATTTATTAGGCCACATTGTTATAATAGTAACAGTATTAACAGTAATAAAATTTACATAGCGCCAGTATTCAGTCTAGGACCGCAATCTGAGTCGCATTAGTGGCTGGTTAGTTCATGTCCTGATAGAAGAGGTGAGCTTTGAGGTGCTTTTTAAAAGTGCCTAAAGTTTCACAGTTTCTAATTTCTTTTGGGAGACTGTTCCATACTTCAGGTATAGCCTTCAGTGCTTTGATGCTGTTGGTTGGGTGGCAGGAAAGGCATCCAGCCTGTAAGAAACTGAGTGGTGGGGTGCTGGCGTGGTTGTCTGTCTGCAGCGCAGTGCAGACTTGCATATGGCCCAGCTGATGCCACTGCTACTCACTTTCTCTTGCTTCAGAAAAATCCAGATTGGTTTCACCTTTCTGGTACCGGCTCACCCAGGTAGTCCCGGACAAAAGGCCGTTAAACGGCTGTGTGTGTGTTCCATACTTCAGGCGTGAGAGGCGAGAATTGATGACCGCCGACCACTATTCTGCAGGGAAGAACAGTCAGCAGGTCTTGAGTCGACGGAGTGTGCACGGCGGGGGTTGATATGACTATAGTAGAGCAGAGAGAGGTAGCACGGTGTCATTATGCAATATGCATAGCATAAGAAGCGGCCGTTACTGTTGTAGTGTGAGTGGTCTATTGGTCGTAAGTGAGACACCTGCAAAAATGGATCAACTGATCGAGATGCCATTTGGGGCGTGGTTTCTGGTCGGTGCCAATTTCTTCTCTATTTCCCGTCAATAATATCAGCTGTATATGCTACATCAGTTTTTCTTGATTTGCTTATGATCACAAACAAAGATGTAAAATATCAGTATCCCTTGCAGAAATAAAACTCTGGTTTTGGCTCACACAAAAATCCAGTCATTCACAGAGAGTAAAAACCTGATCTTGTAAAGCTCTCAACTCAGTACTGCTGGAACTACGAAGAAGTCCATTGTTGCCATTGATCCAACCACTGCCAGCTTCAACAACAAAACACCAAATTTGTTTTTACCAAGTCTGTGTTGAGATTCCTATACCAGCTGACAACGTGGAACTGCCTGCCAAAATTTGGGAAACAGGCGAAACGTAACAGCACATACTGTATAGATATTAATACTACAAACTGCAGTTTATCCATCGTGTTAATGGCGATGGATCAAAACTGCAAAAATCATGAAAAGGGTGACATTACCCACCATCACATTGCCTGAATATCAACGACGTAATCACTAGCAACAAATTTTTGGCGATCTGTCAAGGGGTGTGGATTCTGTGGGGGGGTCGAAAATTGCTCTCTCCCATTGACAAAGCCAGTCGCCATTAACACAGGGCTGGCGCTACCGCGCAGCCCATGATAACTTACCAGAAAAACTCACAACTGTTATACGTCATTTTCCATGTAAACATTTTATGGTATGGAATTAGTGTAGTAATACCACTGAGGAAAACTCAGTGTCTTCTCGCTAATCTGAATGCACTAGCCAAAGTAAGCACATCAGCAAAAGGCATGCAAGCAGTAAAACGCTGATCCAACAATATACTCCAGTTCATAATTGTGGTGGAAGTGCTGGCGATTTGGCTTGATGCAGAGTAACTTTGTTGATACAACCGACGACGTTATTACTTTGCTAAATGGCCAACTGAAATGGCATACCTGTGTACTTCCCACGAAAACAATGCCATCAAATGATGCAAACTTTTCCTTACCATATCTCATGCTGGGCACATTGGCATCCGGCTGCCGGTCTCGGAGCTGGCGATTACGTGCACCAGCACTCAATGGTCGGCTGCGTACAGTCACCGGGGGACGAGGGACGGGAGCTCCAGATGAGGTGGTAAACGTCTGTGTGTTGGCAGCAACACCTGGCCTCAGGTGTGGCAAAGACCCACCGTAGTTGACCAATCCGGCAGGCAGTGCAACAGAATCAGCAGTCACCCATGCTGACTGATGATGCAAAGGTGTGTATGTCACCTGAAACAGGTAAAACGTAAACGTACGATACATATTACATCAGTGTAATTAAAGAATTAAACTCTGATGACAGTACAGCATTTATCATATGATGCTATGGTAGCACAGTGTATCATGCTACGACTCTCTTTCAAACTTGGAAAGCAGATCAACTACCAGTGTAAAAATTTGTTATTGTAATCACTTAGTCATCTCATCGATTACCACATATACACATGCTCAGTTTTCACTTAATGGCTTATTAACCATATTTTCAATAAATGCACACAGGAGAAATGATAGTCGAGATTCTATAATGTACTTACCGAGGACTCTCCATGAATAACTAGTTCATAGGATGTGTTTGAGTTTCCAAATCGGATCACATCGCCAGGATAGAGCCGGACGTAAGCATTGCCGATACGACAGTCATTGACAAAAGTTCCATATGTTGTGTTCAGATCTTGTAATGCAAATGTTTCATCAACATCTCGATACTCAATGATTGCATGCTGGCAGTCGACTGAAGGTGACTGAACAACATTAATAAGCCAGTAAATACATATGTGTTTTGTTGAATATGCAATATAAACATGCTTTACAATATAAAGATAGCAGTGAAAATAACACACCAATACAGATATGACAGTATCATAAAAATAAATGATGGTATCTGGGCCTGTTGAATAACACATGAAATCAAACACATTTTGGTTCTTTTAAACCGGTACATAAAAAGCTAATAAATGTTTTGTGTTTCTCTCTCTCAAACTAAAACACAAATCTCCATATAGTGGTTATAAAATCTATAAATAATAAAGTGCATTACCTGAACTAGCAGGTTGCAGCCTTCTCTGCCGACAGTTGTTACCTTTGACGCAAGCTGAAACAACCCCTGGTTGCTTTTCAAGAAGCCTCGCATATCGTCCAATGCATATATGTCACAGCACGACAGAAAATCCCCAAGCGCCGTCGGCGTGTGCGTATATGTTTCACGTGAAAAATAATGTCGTCAACTGCAGATTTACTATTTTCTGAAAATGTACGAAAACGATATTTCAGTAACAAAGTGTCAAAAATATACTATTTACTCAATTATCTTACAATACACGTTCGCAGCGACAAATAAACAAAACGTCCGACGGTATGCGACATAGCAACGCATAAACATCCGTCACAAGCCATAGCAACCGCAAGGTGCTTTAGTGATAAATAAGTAAGCACTTGTTACAAAATTCTTGGCTATAACTGCTGTGCGCTTGTCCTCACACAATCAACGGCTATCCCTCTGTGGATGGCGTGGTATTAAATTATTTATAAACCTAACATGTAATATGTTATTTTTTATAGCCAAGTTGCAAAACCTTTTGATCGCCCCTCGTATATCTGTCGTGCGTGCTTTTGTAAATGTAGTATTGTACAAAAGAACGATCATAATTATGACTTACACAACCCATGACCCAAACACAATCACTGATCCCCTGATGCTCAATGAACTGCCAGATGGTCCTCATAGAGATGCTGAATGCCCAAGTCAAAAGCAGAGGTAGTGGCCGCCATCAAGAAACTAAAGAAAAATAAATTCCCTGGTGTGGATAAAAATTCGGCTGATGAGATAGGCCTACAGGTTGCTGGGCAGAGTGATGTTGATGCCATCTACCGTCTGTGTAATAAAATATGGGAAACTGAAAATGTTGGATGGCTGTCATTGTACCAATTCACAAAAAAATGACAAACTGTGCTGTGACATACTCCTTCACTGTGAGCTGTTTGCAACGGTCATTATGCAAAGAATCAGAAATAGAACAGAGGAACTAATAAAAGAGGCACGAGCGGGATTTAGGCCAAACAGGAGTACCATTGACCACCGAGACGTCTATCGGAGCTGTATGGTGGAGTTTGGCAAGACATTGTATGCTTGTTATGTTGATTTTCAAAAAGTGTTTGACAGCGTTCGGAGACTTGGATTATGTAGGGTCATGAGATTTTTGGGGTATGATGACAAGATTGCCAGGCTGCTGGAGTCTCTGTATGAAGGCACAATGAGTGTGGTCAGAATAGACTGAAACTTATCTGATTGGTTCATTACAAGAACAGGTGTATTTTAAGGCCGTGTTTTATCACCTATGTTGTTTAATATTTTGTTGGAAGTAGTGATAGCTCTAGCACTCGAAGGATGTGAAATTGGAGAGAGGGTCAAGTCAAGTAAGTGAAATCATTAGTTGTGATAACTTTTTGTAGCCAGTTAGGTAATTCTAGGCCAATTTTTCAATCCCGAATTCTGGGGATGCTTAATCCTAGGATTTTATACAGGACCAACCCCGGGATTGAAAATGCAATTCCTAATACCTGCTATATCTCTGCTTTCTGTATTATGTACTCGTACAGCACGAATAATTTCGATTTGAAATTGAAATGTGTGCAGTTAAACCTCCAGTCTGTGTAAAGTAGGTCTCGATGACAGAACCTCATATACGCATACCATGCGGGCAGTGCGAGAAATTCATATATCTGTACTACACTACACTACACTACACACATTTAACGGCCTCTTTTCCAGGAAACCCTGGGTAAGCCGGTACCAGAAAGGTAAAACCAGTCTGGATTTCAATGAGGCAAGAGATGATGCAGTTTTGGGATGCACTGGCATCAGCTGGACCACATGCAAACAATCTACACCTTGCTCCCAACAGATAACCACGCCAACCAATCACTCAATTTTACAGGCCGTATGCTCTTCCTGACGCCCAACCAGCAGTGTCAAAGCACCGAAGGCATATATCTGTATTAGAGCATATAACCCAATTTGGTTGCAAAAACGATCTGTAATCAATATCATCAGCTGGTAGAAAAAGGGGCAAATTAATTCTGTCACACGGTAATCAGTGCAGAAAGATTATCACACAAGACAATTCCACCATTCCCTGTCATCATATGGCACGACACGACTATCGAGTTGATTAATAACTATATAACCTGTAACTAGTAAAATGCATTCTGCAATCACAAGTCGGACAAAAACTACTGGTAATGCACATGTACATCACAAGCTTAATCCACAAATGCATTATTTAAATTGTTACCGGGATACATTGGCATTAATTAGAACATATTGGCACAGTTGTGTGCTGAGTTCAAAAACAAAGCGACTTAGATTTAACATCCTAGATTCAAATACTGCAAAGAAAGCAGTCAGTACACTGTCAACAAAAATCAAAAGTCGTTTAAATTTTAAACACAAAAAAACATTCAGTTCAGCAATCCATCACCTAAATATAGTAACATGAAGCAAACTTGTCCATCGACTATAAGTTAAACAATACCTGTAATCATACAGCAAAATACAAAAACCTAATTATGGCTAAACAGTTAATACCAACAAAATTTTGTTATTTCTTAAATACAACTGGGAAAAGTAGTAAGTAACACATGGTCCAACCATGAAGTGAATGCAAACAACAAGTTGAATCTCACTGAAAAACAAATACTCTTTAAAACGGTTGTCACGTTCATTGCATAAATCGGCAGTAGATCATCTCTAAGTGAATGACTTCCTTGATATTTATACATTCATAACACCATTCCAAAAACTAAATAACCTCAGATTCATTAGTTGCACATAATTCCAAATTATGGTAGTAGCCAATAACGTAATATAACACGACTACAGTGAGATCAAAGGCCAATATTCAAGTAAAAATGTTTCAGTCTGTCACTGCTTAAATAATGTTAAGCAAGCAACACTATTAATGCTGATTTGTATTATTAACACTAAAAACACTATTGCCAAGGGCAAAACTGAACAATATGTCTAATACTTCAGCCCAAGTTTTCACTTACAACTTGCATGCCTCCGGAAAGCCATACTTGAATATTACACAAAGGAGATAGACACATTTGCTGGAGGATATGCCAACACAAACCAATCTAAATTCTAGCATCAACAGGAGTATGAATCAGCTAGTTTACAATGTGGAGAAACTTAAATAATGACTAATGATATGCATAGCCATCTAACAAACTGCTTGCAATCGGTCATGGAACATGTGCAAAGCATGTGATTAAAAATCAAAATAAATTCCCGGTAAAAATTACACTGAATTCAAATGAATCTGAATTTGGTAATTGCAGAAAAAAATTCAAATTCAAAAATGCAGAGCCCACCACTTTGTGACACTTAATCACGATTTCATGCACATTTTAGAGATTTTGGATGGGAAGTGAGGCAAAAACTGAGGGTGTTGGAATATTTGTAGCAGAGAAATGGGTGGACAGTGTTGTTAGTGTAGAAAGGCACAGTGAGAGAATTATGGTACTGAAGATGGTCGT
>Ga0136654_1000534_pt1 | contig 11226 bp, 9 predicted proteins | sample InaspJWI70metaG_FD_94865 | JGI IMG/M metagenome (GOLD analysis project Ga0136654, IMG submission 94865) | Marine gutless worms symbiont microbial communities from Oahu, Hawaii - Inanidrilus sp. 1 OAHU.JWI-70 metaG (version 2) | ecosystem: Host-associated > Annelida > Digestive system >... | reverse complement strand
GATGCCACGAAACAAAGGACAGTGGCAGATGTTTCTGCCGCCGGGCGCTGATAACCCTAGTTATGCCACTGCATCGGCCCGGCAGTGCAAATGTGGCCGCTTCATATCTGCCTCTGTAGGAAACGAAAGATTACTGAGATGTCAGCTGATCGTTCGGCCGCATCCGACAGCGGGCCTGTGGTCTCCCGTACCCGGGGGCTGGTCAGCGATCGCCCCTCTCCCTCCCGCCGCGTTCCCAGCCTGTGTTTCGACACGTGTGCCACGGCATTGGAGACCCATCTGCTGCCTGCCGTTTTGCATGCCCATCCACCCGCGACGTCGACCGATTGTCCAACAGCGTCCGATGGGGCGAGCGGCGATTCCCCGTCTTACCGTCCAGTGGCTGATCGGCCATTGCACTTCCCTGGTCATGCTCCCCCAGCCGTTTTGCGACGTTTCGGGCGTGCCACCGCCCGCTATGCCGATCGATCGATGGGGTCCCGGCATCAGTCGGGAACAGCATCGGGGATCGGCTGTCAATCGCTCCCCATCCCCCCCCCTTCGCGCTCCTGCTGGCGATCCAACTCTGATTGCGGTAAAAGGTACGTGCTTGGGCGAAATCGAGAGTCTCGATCGAGACCCAGGAATGTGATTTCCCGGGAATTAACATCCCTAGCTAACACTGACCCTAATGTTACTTACCCACCTAACATAACCACACTTTCAGCACTGCACTTGTATCTTGCATTCATCCCATTGCCACATGGCGTCCCCACTAGTCTGCATTTTACCTAAATGCTTTGGCTTATTGTAACCAAATGCCCTGTTTGCCTTTTGTTACTGTATTGATTCAGTTGATGACTGTCACTTATTAATTTAAAGCAGTTGTTATAAACTATTCTGCTATTATTTTGTGTTGTTTGTAGTGATAACTATTTGCTGGATGGATTTGTTGAGTGAAACATGTTAGAACTGAGGAGACTGGTGTAGTAGTAAATCATGATTGATGTACATCGTACTGGCAGTTAGACCCATGTGAGTGCTTATGTTTGAGGGTATTTTTGTCAATGGCCGACTTTTACCCGCTGTCAGTACCTCCACTAGACTGTGCATCTACTGATGATCAAGTACTTGGTAATGATAGCTGTCAGTCTTCTCTGTTGGCCGAATCTCCATCGTCGTTGTCAAGCATTAAGCAGGAACCAGCGGATGCCACCGTTTCCGTGTCATGCTTTCAGGACAGAGATGTCAGTGCAGCCGACTCAAATAGTTGCGGAGCTGGGCAGCAGCCATTCATTGCATGCCGAGTGTGTGGCGACAAGGCATCAGGTTATCATTATGGAGTTACCTCATGTGAAGGATGCAAGGTATCTAGCCACATTCCCTTGGTTGCTTTCAGTAAGCATCTTGCATTAGTTAGTATATAGAATTTGCAATGATTATCCATACGACTACGAGACAGTGTTTTGTTACTTTATTTCTGTATTTCATTTCACAGGTGCAAGCGTATGCAAAATCAAGGTTATAGACTAAGAGCTTATATAAAATCAAAATTAAGAACACTGCAGAACTTGGTTATAAAATGGATTTGCTTGATAACATTAATAATATTGATATTGTTGCTTTCACACAACTCTAAGAGAATGGACTATTTAGTATTTTTTACGGACATTTTGCAGGTTGATAGTATGGAGACAGGTGTTTGTTTTATACGAACTGCATAGTTGATGCAGTTTTGAGCTGCATTCAGTGGTCTGTAACTTCTTGAATAATATTTGAACTCTCTGAACTGTCACAGTTTTGCCATATCAAAAAATGTTTTGAATGTCACATGCCACTGCAGTATTCTAGAGGGTCTGTTATATTGTCAGTGGTTTTAGGTACTGGCCAGTCTTATTCATATGCCACCCAAAATAAAATAAATACACCATGTTGTTTGATATGTACTGTTTCTGTTTTTGTAGGGTTTCTTCAGACGCAGTATGCAGAAACAGATGGAATACCGTTGTTTGCGAGAAGGTCGCTGTCTTGTAATGCGTCTCAATCGTAACAGATGCCAGTACTGTCGTTTCAAGAAGTGCCTTGCTGTCGGGATGTCGCGAGACTGTAAGCTCTGTCGTTCATTTGGTCTATTAGTCAGCTGGTCATCCAGCTTATCTTGTTGATTGTGTCGCTGTGTGTTTAATGTTTTTGGTCTGCAGTAGTTAAATGCCTATACACAGTATACAGGTTTAGTTGTTTTTTTGGTTTGAAGGTTGGCACAGACTATAGCTACTTTGTATTAGATTGTGGTCTGGAGACTTCCCCCAAAATAAGTGAAAATTCACCCCACACCTGTTGTTTGTTTCATGAAGTAATGTGGATCTGACTAAAACGGTTGATTTTATTTTATGCACTTGCTGTCATTTCGATACACATTCCTGAAACAGTAACAAAAGTAGGGCAACAGAAGTGCCTAGGTTAGTGGCTGGGCCGCAGTCGGCTGTTTCCAGCATGCTGAGCTCTTGCTGTGATTAGTGACAGCCTATCACACTGTGTCCCTTAGTCTTGTATCCCGTTGATTGCCCTTTGAAAGTCACTTGGTAGGAAAGTTTAGCTTCATGCTGATGTATTTTGTGCAGCAGTGCGCTATGGACGTGTACCGAAGCGATCATTGAGTGCCGATGATCAACCAGTGAGTACAACCGAATCATTGGAAATGCAGCCTGGTGCGTCGACGGAAAGTACAGCAGCAGCGGACGACACCCAGTTGACGGGTACTGAGACTGAGGAGGACATTGCTGCGTTCGAAAACCAACAGTTGGCTGTGTTTGACATCATCCTGAGTGTGGCACATTCACACACCGTCCACTGTGACACTACGGAGGACAAAGTGGCAGCACTCACCAAGAAACCCGCGTCATTGGTAACTTGCAGTTTTGTATCTAACTCTGATCATTCTTTCAAGGAGTAAGTGACACACAGACCTGGAGATCCCAGATTTGCTGCTTTGGTTTACTTTGTCATATATGGTATTGATACTGATAAAACAAGACAGTTGGATGTAGGACTAGGTTTGTGTTTGTCTCATGGCTCCTCTTGTCCTTAGAACTACAGGTGTATCTTTACCCGCTTTACAGGATGGTATAGTAATGTTCAGATAATGGACTGTATCCGTAACTTTTCCAAAGAGAGTTTCTGGTTGTAGCAATGAAGGAAAAATCTTGATTGGCCTGCCGTGGCTGAAATGAATTAAAATATACAATTGGCAGTTTTCTTGTTCATTTGTAATATTTTAGTTGAGTAGTAGTTACCCTGTAACTGTTTTATTGAACGTTTAAGGGCAGCTGCTAGTGTTCTCGTTGGACCTTGCTGTCCTGCTCTTCTCAATTGCATCGATATCGAGGTGCATATGGTATTATTGGGCAAATAAAAATGATGATAATTCGTTCATCTGTGGTTGTTGTGATAGTTGCCGCGGCATCAGCAGGAACGTGTGCAGATGCTGCCAGTCGACGGTCAGACTGTTGCGTGTCGGTGTGCAATGTTTGACAATTTTGCTGTGCTTGTCACTCCGAGCATCAACAGAGTTGTGGAATTTGCCAAGCGCATACCAGGCAGTTGTTCAACTTTTTCTGACATTGGCTGTGGCATTTATACAATCCTGCTTTGTTTCTGTTTTTTATTTGTGTCTGTTGCTTATTGCTTTGGTTTAGTGCCATATCATAATTTACATTTTCTTTTGAGTGACAGATGCTGTCTGTTTTAACACCATATTTCATGATGTTTTGCTGAGCTGCTTACAGCCACAGTTCTGGAATTGACTTGATTGACCTTTTGTCTTTTTCTATGTACTGAATTTCTCTGACCTCATTCTTGCTATTACCTATGCAGATTCCTGTCTTATGCTGTTGTGTAACTTCTACCTTTAATTTTCCTCACATCTTAAATGATAAATAACACCCTACCAATCTTAAATAAGTATGTGCCATTTAAATAATGTGTTTAGCTTGTTTACCAAAGGTTTCAGTAATTTTATAAAATCATGAACATTGTGATTTATTTGTTAAAAGCATGTGCACCTGAGTTTACATTAATAGTAACAGTATTGATCTAATACTGGCATCAGAGAGATGATGTAAGTGTGGTATTTGTTCTCTTAGGAGTCAGTTGCTGGATTACAAGAGGATGAGACGTCCAGTAGGTGGATTTTCCTGGTTAACATGATGCTTTGAGATAAATTAGGTGCTTGGACACTGTTTACTGGGTGTGTGGAAGGGCATTGAGTCTTAAAAACTGAACTCCTGTTATTGCTGAAGATTCTCTTTTGCATGATCTGGTCCAGCATCAAGTGAATCTAGAGATGAAGGCTGGTTGCAGTGAGAATGAAGTGTATGTACAGAGTAAAACTGACAGTGCGTGTGAATTCATTGGTTACAGTGATTCCGTCTTTTGATAATATTGCATGTTGATGGTTTTTGCAGAGTTTCAGCAGTTGTTGTGTCAAGACGATCAGCTAATATTGATCAAGTCAAGCTTTTTTGAAGTCTGGATGACACGCATGGCGCGAATGTTTGACACAGCACACATGACGCTTCTGTTCACTGATGGAAGCATCGTGCCACGAACAGAGCTGGAAGTTATATTCTCGGTCTGTAACTGCAGTTATTGGTTACCTGCAGCACTATAAATAACACATTAATACTAATAATGCAAGGTATATACATATATATCTGTACATTTAAGAACGTAAGAGTAATGCATTTACATATTAAGTGGCGGGCATGGCTCAACACGATTGGCTGAGGGCAGCGCGTAGGCAGCATCTGAGAATGCTGGATAACCTCAGAATGTAGGCCTATAGACGCTGTACGCCACGGCACGGCGACCCCGCCCGGTCGACTAAGGCTGAAGGCCATGTGTGTCTGTTGACACGGAGGGTGTGGCGCAGGCTCTGTGCGGTCGGCGCCGGTACGTGACATTTGCCCCCTTCCTGGACACATGCCCCCGTAACTAACCCTCGCCTGGGGCAGACCAGAGACAGATGTACGCGACGGTTGTTTTCGCGGGAGGTGTCCGGGGAGCAAATGTCTGGTCACGTGAGATGACAGCAGCTGCTGCAGTAGGCCCACAGTGTTGGGCCATGCGAGATGACTCCGTTATTGACAGCCGGCTGAAGTTCACAAAGCTGCCGGTATCGCATCCTTCCAGCTGACTCACTGACTGCCAAGACCTCCTCCTCACTGCAGCTGCTGGACCTGGACCTTAGTTCACCTGCAAGCAGCATGATCTACTTTCACAACTAGACCAGCAGGTGGGTAGAGGGCCATGTGTGGATGATAGAGCAGACGCCGTGTGACAGAAAACATCTCTGCATGCAGATGCTAATTAACTGATAGCGGCGGCCTTCCGTTGAGCTGAGTGGGCATCGCAGCCGTCGCAAGGTGCGCGTCCTGACGGGTATCGGATATCAGGCATCATCTACATCAGCAGCCGGCGGTCTGCACGTTGTTAGACATTCGATTCAAGCACCGTTCACACTACGCACATCGCTCACCATTTGTAGTGCAATTCATTAAAAGCAACGACTCTGTTCACAGTACACGTGCACAGACACGACGCCGTGCATGCTTACTGTGAACGGCGTCACTGTTTTTGATTAGTCTGACTACAGTAGACACTGCACGACGATGATGATGTCACCATGCGTCACGGCATTGTCGTCGTCGTCATCAACTGACCGTGCTGAGAGACAGCGACGTCGTCATTGCTGTCGATGACGAGTTGTGTGAATATCGTTCCTATGCCCAAGCTGTGTGGCGTCATATCCAGTATCGGTGTCGGTGCAGCTGCAGCCTATAGTATCGGGTATTGGTCGCCAGCACGGTATCGGTCTAACCTTATCATGCGAATAACTGTCATGATATGGCATCAGCGCATTTGTGGTCTGGCGTTAGGTTATGATGTGTAGAAATAACTCATGCTGGTAGAACTTGCAGTGATAACTGTGTAACTGTAGGTGGAATTTGTTGCCGAATGCTTCAACTTTGCTCTGAACTTCAGTCATCTTTCTCTGACTGACACTGAAGTGGGCTTGGTGACCAGTCTGATACTGACATCTAGTGGTTAGTCCGCTACACTTACTACAAATAGCAGGCATTCTGGTCATCCTGATACATTGCTATAGTTGACAGTAAAATATGACCTATTCTCTTTTTTTATTTGCCATCACTGCTTTGACACCGTTGTTTGATGTAGGAAGGGCATGTGGACTGTAAGTCATGTGAAGCAGTCTGTTGAAGGTTGCTAATTACATTCGGGGAGGCTGTTAAGCCGTCATTTAGCTGCAGAATTAGCTGATAATGTCGCCATTAAATTGCTGATGCAGTATGGCTCACAAGTGCACATTATGACGACAATGGCATCCTCTTGGGACCTGCTATAACTTGGAAAATGATCTCGTGAATTTTGCCAGTTAAAGAAAAACAGACTAGACTACTGATAGTAGTTCTCTTACTATATGTAGATGATTTCTTATATTATCGAACCTCGTTTTTGTTTGCTTGCTCTGCATTAGCCCTGTAGTGAGGTGTGTGTTCTGTCCAGACCGTGCTGGGCTGACTGATGGGCCTACTGTTGAAATTGTCCGCCAGCGTTTGCTCAGTGCCATGGACCTTCAGCTCGGACGTAATCATCCCCAGGAACCAGCGCTGCTTTCAACAGTCCTCTCGTTTCTGCCACGTCTCCGCTTGCTGTCAGCGGCCCACTGTGCTGAACTGGAGTGGTATCGGCTGAACTGGCGCCGCTTACTTGGGCTTCCGCCTCTCTTTGCAGAGCTACACGACATACCAACATCTCCTGAGGATGAAGAAGATGGCAATGACAACTTGGCAGCATCTGCAGCTAACAGCAATGAGTAAAGTGATTGTGGATTCAGTTTGATAATTTGTTAATCTGTTCAGGGTTTGGTGGCAATATCTGGCCAGTAATGCCTCTCTTTGTGTTGTTGTTCTTTTATGCTTGGTTGCAGTGCCACTTAAGTGAAGTGTTGCCATTTGCAATTTTGGTGTTTTGAAATAGTAATAACAATGGTAATGTGCTGATGTTCCTCACTGACTGCTAAATTATTGTCTTTTACATATCCTAATTGGTAGTCCTATTTACCCCCCTAAGAAACTTTAGTTGTTGACTTTGATATCCTCAAAATTTGAAGTGATATACCAATGAGTGAAATTTTATTTGTTTGATTTCTTGCTTATTTTATAGACGAAATTTTGCCAGTAAAAATTGTACAATTGTAGGTCCTACAACTTATGAGCATTGCAGTACCAAAAGTCTGCAGTGACAGTTTTCGAAACATTAAAACTCTTGTTTTTTTCTATGTTTTAAATACCAGCTAATGTTTCAAGACTTCACGGCTGATTTTATAGTTCTCTAAATGCAGTATGAAGGGTTTTGCTATGATTTAACACATTTTGATAACATCTACTAGATACAAAGAGCCTACTGTGCCATGTAATATGGCATGAGATTTCATACATCTGCCGCTACACAATTTCCGAGCATTTGCTTCTACTTTGTTTACTGTTAGTAGCTGGTGACAGTTGCTGATTCTGTGAACTCTTGTGACTGATTAACATCTAAACTTTCAGTTGTGTTCCATCGGTGACAGACATCTGAATTATCAGCTTGCCGATAGTGTTCTGTTGAACTTCAGTTTGTTTGTACTTTTGTAGTGAGTCCAGTTGAGCGTGTCGTACAAAACATCTATGCTCAGGGCAACATTTGTGTGTTTTTACTCAGGGCTCTTTACCCATCATGTGTTTCATTGTTTCTTGTCAGATCAGAAACATCTAGCTGCCGCTCGTGTGTATGTCAGTGCTTCTTGTAGCTGATGCTCTGCATCGTGCAAATTTGTTTGCAAAATAGCTGTGTTAGGTAATAGTGTACTGGGTCAGTTCACACATTCTGCTGAACTTCTCCACTGTAATGCTCATATTTATACTGATGACCAAATCAGACTTCACCGTGATATGTGGGAAAGAAGCTGTAATGTCAGTTGGATATCTATGTGCAATGCATATATATGGTTAATGTTTGCTGCAGTGATTTCCTTATAATATGCAAGTGGCAAATGTGCATGATTTTATATACATTTGTATGCAAGCTGCTGCTGCTGCCGCACAGTGTATCAGATTAGCTCAAATCAGCTTCTAGCCGAACATTGTTTTTGATTTCTCTCTCAGGAAATAATTTGTTTATTGTTGTTGAGTTGTTAGTTTACTTGTTTCTTTAATTGTGTTATTTTGCTTCTGATATAACATTTTGTTTGTTTCGGTTGTGAAATTGTTGGATGTCACCGGTTTGTGTGTTATAGATTTACTGAATGTCACCTAAACATACTATCTACAGACTGGTGCCTACATGATTCATGTGTTTAGGTGGTGTGCACCACAGTAGTGTACTTTTTCAGAATGCCAGGTCCACTCACTCCACTGAACACATTTGAGGAGTGATAACTGAAGGATGAGAGCACAGATCATCAGTACCATTATTTGCTCTAATATGTACCATATTTGTTCACAATGTGTTATAAGCAATTCTTATGAGGGGAGCAGTAGTTTAGGTTTTGTGCATTTTTCTGTTGTATCTTGGGATATTTTGTGTTAGGATTAGTTTTCAGGCATATTAAAAACTTTTTTTGGTACTTTGTTGGTTATTTTGAGGTCATTTGTCAACACCAGTGCAATTAATTGCTTGGAAAGACTGGTCTCTGAAATGTCTCGAGAGGTATTTAACTGAGCTTACCCAGTTACATGTTAACATTGAGTGCATTAGAGATAAGTATTGCACACATTATACACTGCTGTACAAATAACCTGTTTACTACTTGACTTGTGTCATGAAACTATCTAAATTCTTCCACATGTACTGTGAACATATTTTTGTTTGGTATCTGTTTGCTGTGCCATAACTGTAGTGTGTAGCTCTATCGTGATGATAGCGAATGTGTGATGTGTAATACTGTAGAGTAGATTCGTGTTTTGCGTGGACTATCAAAGCTTGTGGTTGTTAGCATTGTTATGTCACTTGGCCAGGTTACTACTTGTACAGTGATGTGTCGTATAGCGTATATTGTCTGCAGCTGACTTGTGCTGAATGCCAGTAAATACTAATCAGTTACTTCTCAGCAAGCCTGCTGTACAACTCGTTACCAGCCTAATATATGTTTACTGTTATATAGCAGCCCACTACCTCGTTAGCTGCATGTTTCTTATTGTCTCATTATTTCAACATGTTTTTGCAACCACAGTTTTAAGTGCCTGTAAAAGATTGTTAGTGCATTTTATTAGCTGTTAAGTCACTCTGATTTGGATTGTTTGTCGTGTTTTATTTACTAACAGATTTGTGGCACGGGTTATCTTTACTGTACTGTATGTGTGTAAAATGTGCATAATTTTTTGTGGAGTGGTGTGGACAGCATGCTGTAAAACTCACGCGTATTACTGCAGCTTATTTCGCAATTCATATTTATATACGTAGTTAACTTGTAACATCTCAGAGTCACTACAAGGGTGCCATAATGTAGATAACGACTGTGAAAGACGTTTTTATGTGTCTGAACATGAAGTTCGTAGCTGTTCTTCCGTTGCCATTGGAGTTGATAGTTACTGGCAGCTATAGTGTTGGGCAGTTTTGTGGTACACATATTCAGAGTTAAACTTGTAGTCCATCCTTTTAATTCCCTTTTTCGTTTTGTTCGATACAGAAACCAACTAACCTGCATAAAGGCAATGCATTGACATACACACTTTTCTCACTCTGACATTGATGAACTGTAATATCATTGACTTATTCAACCTACATCAGCCACAAAGGCATAAAAACATTGTGTTGAAATCACTGTTAAGTATCTGTCAGTTGTCCAGCCTGCCAATGGCAAATGTCTGTGAGAATTGGACTTGCCTGCTGTTTTGTTGAGCATAATATATTGCATAATGTTAGTGTTGATATAAGTCAGCCGTGGTGGTGCTTGCAGCTTCATCCGTTGATTGGTGTCAACAGGATGTATTTTTAATGAATCCAGCCTTGCTTTATACCGATGCTGACTGCTGATGCTTTTGCGTGCGTGTATAATTGTATATGTGTATTTGTAGGCTAGTAGTTGACATGAGAGTACCGAATAGCAGTGTGCTAGTTTAATTATATGAATTCTACCTCAGGTAATGACATTTGCTCGTGTTCAGTCTGCCTGCAGTAGCCTCACTTCTTGCTTACTGTTCGCTGCAGCATATGGGGTGATGCAGAAAGGCTTAGAGATCACTGTTAAAAAGGTGCCACATGTACAGAGTAATGTAGCAACATGTGTAGGACATTGTGACATCTTTAATGATAACTAATGCTAAAAGAATTTGCTGATTGTGAAAGAATGTGACGTTATGTCTGCATTTGGCAGAGTTTTATGGGCAAGGGTATGCTGGTAACTTTGATTCACAGTGGCCAGAGGTAATCGCATTATGCCATTCTGTATTATCTTTGATATCATATTATTGTGCAACAAAGTAACACTAGAATATTGTATTTTTATTAGATAAAACTGGTAAAACTTATGCTGTGAATACCAGTGTTTGTCATATGCTTGTGGCCAGTTTTGGTCGATACATTGATCATTGCAACAATTGCAACTAGATGATTTACAGTTGCACATTCATTTTGTCTCCCATTCTTTTGTCATTTTACGCTTGTTTAGTCGTTACATAATCATTATTATGTACTTACATATTATGTATATGTGTGGATTACCACTTTTTGACCAGTCCTTGGATTTAGGTACGAGTTGTATATTAGGATTATGACAAAACTGCTGGAGTAGTTGGATTTCACACTTGCTGTTGCTGCACACTGATACTGGGGTAGTTTAAAGGCTGCACGTACAGCATGCAAAATGTATACTCTTTGCATTGTAGTTGTAGTTAGTATTTTTGTTTCTGATGTGGTACATTCAGAAAATGTACATTGGCTAAAACGATTGTAAGGCAGTGTGTGTATATAATTCTTCTCACCTACTAGTACTGTGGGCCTTCAGTGCTTTGATGCTGTTGGTTGGGCGGCAGGAAGGGCATCCGGCCTGTAAAAAACTGAGTGGTGGGGTGCTGGCGTGGTTATCTGTCTGGGGCGAGCTGCAGACTTGCATGTGGCCCAGCTGATGCCACTGCCACTCACTGTCTCTTGCTTCAGTAAAATCCAGATTGGTTTTACCTTTCTGGT
>Ga0136654_1000533_pt1 | contig 11244 bp, 5 predicted proteins | sample InaspJWI70metaG_FD_94865 | JGI IMG/M metagenome (GOLD analysis project Ga0136654, IMG submission 94865) | Marine gutless worms symbiont microbial communities from Oahu, Hawaii - Inanidrilus sp. 1 OAHU.JWI-70 metaG (version 2) | ecosystem: Host-associated > Annelida > Digestive system >... | reverse complement strand
CTTTGCGCCCCAGCGGAACGGAAGCCTTCGGCACCCGCACGGAACTTAAAAACCTCAACTCTTTCAAACACGTCGAAAAAGCCCTGCAGTACGAGATCCTGCGCCAGCAGGATATCCTGCTGGACGGCGAAACGGTCGTGCAGGAAACCCGGCTGTGGGACCCGGACCGCAGCTCATCCAATTCCATGCGGGGCAAGGAAGAGGCGCATGATTACCGCTATTTCCCTGACCCGGACCTTTTGCCGCTGGTCATCAATGACGAATGGATCACACGGATGAAAGCCGCCCTGCCGGAATTGCCGGCGGCCAAGAAAGCGCGGTTTGTGGACCAATATGATTTGCCCGGGTACGATGCCGGGGTGCTGACAACCAGTCGCAACCTGGCGGACTATTTCGAGGCCTGTGTCGGCCATCATTCCAGTCCCAAGCAGTTGAGCAACTGGATCATGGGCTCCCTGCTGGGACTGCTCAACACCGGGGGAAAGAGTATCACTGAATCACCTATTTCCGCCGAGCACCTGGCCGCCCTGGTCCGTTTGATTGACGACGACACGATCAGCGGCAAGATAGCCAAGCAGGTGTTCGACGAGATGGCGGCCACCGGGAAAGCGCCGGACAGCATTGTCGAAGAAAAGGGCCTGGTCCAGATGTCCGACACCGGCGAACTGGAACAGATTGTAGATACAGTCCTGGCGGAAAACAGGGCCCAGGTGGGACAGTACCGCGGCGGCAAGACCAAAGTTTTTGGTTTTTTTGTCGGCCAGGTCATGAAAGCCACCCGGGGACAGGCCAACCCCAAAATTGTCAACGACCTATTAAAACATAAATTGGATGAATAGGAATCATATGTCTTTAAGATCTATTTTCAAATATGCCGTCCTTGCAATATTCCTGGCCGCGACCATTTCCAGTCCCGCGCTTCAGGCCGAAGAAACCCGGCCCTATCGAGTTGCCATCGTCCCCTTTGCGATCAATGCGGAAAAAGATTTAACGTATCTGCGCAACGGTATTGCCGACATGCTGACCTCCCGCCTGGCCTGGGAAAACAAAGTTCAGGTCCTGGGCCGCGAGCAGACTGTGGCCGCCGCCAAACAGGCTACCGGCCCGCTCAATGAGATCCAGGCCCAGATTCTAGGCGCCAAACTCCAGGCGGATTATGTATTGTTCGGCAGCCTGACCATCTTTGGGAACAGTATCAGCATGGATGCTAAAATGGTTGATGTATCCGGAGAGCGAGAGACCCTCTCTTTTTTCAACCAGGCCGAAGGGATGGGCAAGGTCATTCCCCAGATCAACCGATTTGCAACCGATATCAACGCCACGGTGTTCGGCCGCCAGATGGCCGCACCGGTCGCTCTTGGGCCTGCAACTACTGCAACAACCACACCGGGTTTTTCGGACCGTCAACCGGCACCCCGACATGATGTTCACGCTCATCCCGAAAAACTCCTCGATGGCGACTTTTCCCCGGAAAAGACACCGAATACGCCTGCAGGCAGCGCCCCCTTTGCGGCCGCCCAGCTACAGAACAGTCAGCAAACCAGCAAGTTGAATCCTGCTTTCATGGCTCAGGCCGGCGCGAACAAGGCCGCTCTGCAATTCTGGAAGGGTCCTACTTTCAAACACGTGCTCGGTGGGATCGAAATCGGCGACGTAAATAAGGACGGCTTGAACGAACTGGTGACCGTCACGCCAAGATGGCTCTTTATCCACCAAGTAAGCCAGGGCCGGGTTCGCAAGCTGTTTGAGTACGAGAGGGGCACGTTTACTTTGAACCTGAGTGTGGACCTGGCGGATATTAACGGGAACGACATCCCGGAGATCTACATTACCGGGCTTGGTCAACAGCGGAATACTGTTAATTCCACCGTCCTTGAATTCAATGGTCAAACGTTTGCGATCGTGGCCGATAAGCTACCTTACTTTTTCAGGGCCGTCACACACCCTGTGAGGGGCAGCATCCTCATGGGGCAGAGACTGATCATGGAAAGCGAGACGCCTTTTGATTCTGAAATTTCCGAGCTTGGTTGGGTCGGGGGGCAACTTGATGACCTCTCTCGGATAGTAAAACCTCGACTGGCAAACGCGCTCGGGACCGGGTGGGGAGACATCCAGAATAACGGTGGGGAAACCATCCTCGCTTATGATAAATTTAATAATCTGCAATTGTTGCGCGTGAACGGTGATTCTCTATGGCGGGGGCAGGTGGGGTACGGCGGCAACTTGCAACACGTCCTGGGAGAGAAAAATGACCAGGATGTCCATCCTTTACCCCTTTATCTGCCTACTCGTCTGCGGATAGCCGACCTCGACCGGAACGGGCAATACGAGGTCATCTTGTTTAAAAACAAAGAGGTCGCGGGCGGCAGGCTGGAGCGCTTTCGGAGCTACTCCACCGGCCATATGGAAGCCCTGATGTGGGACGGATTGGGTCTGGCTAGCATCTGGAAAACCCGCAGTATAACGGGCCGAATCCAGGATTTCGCCATTGGTGACCTACAAAACGACGGCAAACTGGAGCTGGTGGTCGGCATCGTCGTGAAAGAAGGCCGCGTGGTGGCCACGAAGCCGCAAAGTACGATCATTGCCTACGAGTTGAGCCGGGCCAAGTAAAAGCCTGGGCTAATGAACAAGGCCTTCAAGGTTGCACCAAGCTGCCGACCATAACCCTTTCAGTAAACCGCTGAAACCTTCAACCAAGATAGTTTAACGGTCTATCAGGCGCTACCTGTTCAACCCACCAAATAAAGTCTGAGTTTCTATTCGAACAATGCCTTCATCCCCGTGTACTGGGTTTTGAAGCATACGCCGCGTGATCGGCCTAAAGGGCGACACCCTCTACAAAAACCGCCCCTCGATGATGTGAGCTGAATCATACCAATTTTCGATATCGCCTATTATCTGGGCAAACAAATCAAAGCCCTTTCAGCGTTAGACTGACTGTGGAGGGCAATCGTAACTGTCAGGCAAACCGGTGCGGGTAGGATCCGATCCCAACCATGATCCCATCCCCAGGGCTGACAGATACAGAACCAACCTAAATGCAGGGGAATTAACCGGTTGCTGTATTTTCTATCCTTAGTCCCCTGCGAGCGGGAGATGACTCCAAAAACTGCCCGCTACGCACAACCCTAATAGTCCCGGATTGTTTGCGACGGCCAGTCTTTTACATATCAGATTCTGTAATCCCGCATAGCCAGGGGAAACCATCCTTCGCAGGGCTCCAGAATAAATACCGACAGGCTGACTGGATACCGGCATTCGCCAATTTGAGGGGCCTGAATGTAATCCTCTCCGAGTGCCAATTAGCTTACAGGGTCGGATTTATGTTAACCCTTCCTGCCCCGCCTGCGATCAGGTTTTACCTTAACAACAATGCCCGCAAGAAGGCCGGAACAGATCTCCTGTATAAGAAAATGAGGGGAAGTCCCAAAAAATCTTTCGCCATCAACCTTCAGCCGAAGAAACATGATAAAAAAAGCCCGGGGCGGCACCCCGGGCTTTTAATTTAGCAATTGGACTTCTGAGTCAGAGACTTAGAAGTTGATCTGCCATTTGGCACCAATGTAGGTCGCAGCACCAAGGTCGGTCGTAACGCCACCGGTCTTGGACTCGCCTTCGTCAATCTTGGAGTACTCCGGAATCAGGTGTACGCCAGGAGCCAGGGAGATGTCGACCTGGATGTAGTAGGCATTATTTTCTATTTCAGTTTTGGTAGCGAGATCATCTTCAGTCTTCTGGGCACCATAGCCAGCTTCGATGGTATACATGTCACTGATTTTGAAACCAGCATTAATCATGTACTCCAGGTAGTTGATGTCTTTGTACTCGGTTCCTACCAGAGTTACTGCCTGACCGGTACCGGACAGCCCGTATTCCGTGGGGTTGGTACCTCCGGACACGCCTAAACCAACAAATGCCGGACCAAAGTTGACTTTACCTTTGAAACCGTAAATGATGGAGGTTACATCAGAGGTCGCGTTGGAGGCAGCGCTGTACTGGCGTTCAAAGGTCTGGTAGCCGAGGAAAGGCTCAACCCAGAACATATCAGTGGCGAAACGATAAGCAATTTCGATTTTCGGCAGCGTTGTGTCAATATCAGGACCAGCGCCAGCGGAAGTAATCGGACCCAGGAAACCGAGCTTCAGGCCGCCGAAGGTCAGACGGATCTGATCGGAACGATCCTGGTAAATGCTACCGTAACCCAGCAGGCCCTGGCCGGAATTGGCGGCCTGGTTGGACAGCAGGTTGGTAAGGATGGACCAAGTGTGGCCCACGAGCAGGGAGCCGGCTCCGAAGTTCCAGGTACCGGTGAGGTGACGGGTGGTCACGGCTTGTCCACTGGTCTTACCCTTAACGGCTAACTCAATGTGACCTGCGATATCGCCCGCAGCAACCTTACCGCCAAAACGGGAGTTGGCCTGCATCAACCAGACGGTGTCGGTATCGGATTCTGTGGTGCCGGTTAGTTCTTTATCTCTGTCTTTGCTAAAAGTCTGGAAACGGGTGTTTCCGTAGAAGTTCCAGTCAGCAGCCATCAGCGGTGCAGTAAACGCGAAAACCATGGCTACTGCTAGAAAACATACAAATAATTTCTTCATCTTTTAATTCCTCCTTAATGGATTAACTGTCGTCATGACGATAGAACTATTGTAACCTGATAATACATGTACCGGCCGGTTGCTGCCGGCCCCGAATCACCTCCTTTCCTGGCGAATGGGCTTCGTTCCTAAGAAGCCCAGGCAGCCAAAGTCCTACAATTATGCATAATAACGAAACTCTTTTACCAACCCGACTTTCAAAAGTCAAGGTTTTTCTATGATTTATGCATTCTGTGACTCCCTGATAATTCTGGTAATTTTGAAGCGTCGCCCAAGAATGAACACCAAGGCATAAAATCATGATTGGTCGCATAGAACAAGGTTAAAAAGAGTACATCGAACTTGCCTAAATCAGGCTGTTACCCTAACGTCCCGCGGGCTTCAAATAATGTTGTTAGGCTCCCAATCCCAGGTGCGCCCAGGCACGGATATCCATTTTTCTGTGAGTTGATGGGGGCTCGCGAAGAATTATGAAAATAGGTTTGGTCTAATTGAGTTTCCTGCTGGTTCCACAGTCCCTTTTTTTGATGTTGGCTGCAAAAGCGCACGCCGGCTCGACGCGCCTCCGGATCATCCCGTCCGAAATCCCCGTAAAACCGGCTTTTCAGATTTACCTAAACGTTAAGATTGCTCTTTAAAAAATATGGTATCCATGCTATGGTTACGCGATAATTCAGACGCTGAATATCAATTATTTATTAAATCTATATAAAATCGGGAACGACGAATCCAGATGCGCTTTAAGTTCAACCGACTGCTACTCTGCTCTTTATCAGCAATCCTATATATGTCTTTAGCCCCACCCGCAACGGCAACCGACTTGAAACAGGTCCTGATTCTGCCGTTTACCATAAATGCCGAAAAAGACCTCACCTACCTGAACCGGGGCATGGTTTCCATGCTTTCTTCACGGCTGTACCAACAGGACCGGATAGAAATTCTCACCGGCAAAAAAAGTGCTCCCGACCAGGCGGCCGCCTTGAGGGTGGCCGCCGACAGCAATTCGGATTATGTTATCTTCGGCAGCATCACGGTGTTCGGCAAGAGCGTCAGTACCGACCTGAAGCTGCTTGACGTGGAAAATGAAGCCACAGCCATTGCGTTCAGCCGGGCCGGAACCAAGAAGGGCGCGGTCATTTCCCATATCGACCAGTTCGCCGCTCAGGCCAAGCCGCTTTTATTGGGCAGCGGGATGCCGCCTGTGGCCGCTGCTCCTTCGGCGCCAGCCCCGGTGCCCGTCGTGGTTCCGGTCGCGCCCAAGGCTGCGGCACCTACTCCACCGGTAGTCGCCGCCGCACCCACTGCGGCCAAGCCGGCACGTCCTCCCGAATGGAAAAGCGAACGCTTTAAGAAGGGCGTAGTTTCGCTGGCCGCCGGAGATATCGACCAGGACGGCAAAATCGAGGTGGTGATGGCCACCAAACGGGATGTCCTGGTTCGCCGCTACGCGAAAGACCGTCTCGTTACGGTGGCCGAATCCAGGGGCTCCCGGCACCTGACTTTGCTGGGCGTCGATGTGCTTGATCTAAACAAAAACGGACGCCCTGAAATTTACGTCACCTGCCGTCTGAACGACGGCGAACTACGTTCCTATGTTCTGGAGTGGGCCAACGGAAGCCTGGTGAAGATCGCCGATAACCTCAACTGGTATTTCCGAGCCGTCCGCATTCCCGGACAGGGCGATCTCCTGCTGGGCCAGAAACGCGGCACCATTACGCGAGGCAGTAATTTTGCCTCGTTGAATGAGCCAACCGAGCTGTTTCTGGCAGGTATCCACACACTTGCCTGGCAGGGCAACAAGCTGGCACCAGTTCAGCGCGAGGAGTTGCCACGAGGAATGAAAGTGTACGGCTTTTCCTGGGGGGACATCCGCGGCAAAGGTCAGGACCAGGTGGTCATGCTCATGGATAACTACCGCCTAAGGGTTTTGGACCGCAGCGGCCGCAAGGAATGGACCAGTTCGGAAAAATTTGGCGGCAACGCCATGTTTATCGAATTCAAGACCGGAGCGGAAATCTCAGAAGTGGGCCGCTATTACCTGCCCCAGCGGGTGCATCTTGAAGACCTGGATGGAGACGGGAAGCTGGAAACCATCGTGGTCAAAAACAGAGATTCGGCCCGCAATCTGGTCGCCCGCATCAAAGTATATAAAAGTGGAACAGTGGCCTGTCTCAACTGGGATGTGGTCGCCCTGAAAGAAAAATGGACGGCTGAAATGGCGGCAGGCTATGTCAGCGACGTCGCCGTGGCGGATATGGACGGTGACGGAGCCCGGGACGTGGTGTTTGCCGTAGTTGGATCCGGTGACCTGCTGGACTTCGATAAAGCATCGTCATACCTGACGATCAAGTGGAACGAATCAGAGGGAGGAGGCCAAGACCAATAAGCCAGCCAACGAGTGATGAAAGATGTTGAATTTGTGCTTCCGGCTGTATTATAGTCAGCCAAAGCACACCTTAGCGATTAGATCACAGGGCACCAACCGCAGAATATACGATTAAAACCGGGGCAGTCATCAGCCCGGAAACCGGAAACGGTCATCAGAAACGCAAAATGGCGTTTACATTGGCCCTGCCGCCTGCCTTAAGTAGTGGCGGCAGGGTGAATTTAAGTAGCATTGGGGTAAATCTTCAAACCGCACATGCGGACAGACCACCGGGGGGAGGTGATACGAAAGAAGATTTGTTGGGGGAAAAAGTACAACCCTTTTGTAGTAAGTACTTATTAAGGAGGAAAACAGATGAAGAAATGCTTACTAGCAACCATGGTCATCGGCCTTGCCTTGCTCTGCGCGGCTCCGGTCATGGCGTTGGATGTCGACTTCTCGGGTGAATTCCGCCTGAGGGGGGTCAACCACGACAACATCGCCATAACCGATCCCAAGTCCGCATCCCAGGCCTGGTATGATACCCGGGCCCGGATCAAGACCACGTTCAAGGTCAATGACAACATCTCATTCATTACTCGTTTCGATGCACTGGACAACCGCAAATTCGGATCCCAGAACACAAATACCCTGCTGGACTCTTACCAGGACTACCAAAACTTCGATTTCGATATCGCCTATGCCATTATCAAGACGCCCTACGGCGCCTTCATCGGTGGCCGGATGATCGGTTCGCAGTGGGGACCATCTCCGCAGGGTGACAGCAACCTGAGAGGTAAGGACCGCCTCCTATGGTACGTCCCCATCGACAAGCTGTCATTCGGGGGCTACATGGAGAAGCAGTTCGAGCAAGATTCCAACGGTCAGAGCACCAAGGCAGATGCGGACAACGACAAGTACACCGCTTTCATCCAACACAAGGGTGAGAACCTTCAGATCGGTCTGCTCGCCTCATTATATGACTACCGGTCGTTTCCGACGATGCGGGATTTATATCGCTTTAAAAAGACATATAATGATGCTCAGACGGCTTCGGCCGCTTTGAGTTCGGCCCAACAGACGTATAATGGAAGTTGGGCGGGCGTTATGGCTGCCGACCCCAGCGGCACGACTGCGTCGGGCTTGCTCGCTGATACGACCGGTACCCTGGCGGTCGCCGCCAGCGCACCCGACCTTTACCAGCTGAACCTGGCCGTTGCCAATGCCGCAACCGCTCTGAGCGCTTCCGGACCGGCAGCGCTGGCCGGCCCGCCGGATGTGAACGCCAAAGCCTATATTCTCGACCCTTACGTTTCGGGTAATTTTGGTCCATTCAGTTACTTTGCGGAAGCAATCTATGCGTTCGGCGATGCGGAATACAACGACCCCACCGCCTCAAACATCCTGGTAAACAACCGCAGCATAGATGTCGATGCCCTCATGTATCACGTGGAGGCCAAGTATAAGTTCGGACCAGCCGCACTCCGAGGCGGGTACTGGTTCATGTCGGGTGACAACAACACCGATGATAATAAGATGGAAGCCATCGGCTACATCGAAAACAACCGGGATATGGACATTCTCCTGATCTTGACCGGTAATCCGCATGAGTTGGGCACCTTCAACACCCTCGGCGGACTGGGTAACTTCTCGGCCGACACCACCAACCTGATCAACGGCCAGGGTACCCTGGCGACAGCCGGTGCCAAGGTCATTTATGTCGGATTGGGATGGCAGGTGATGGACAACCTCCACCTGGATTTCGCCTTCGGTAATGCCAAGGCCGATAAACCACCGGGAACCAATTACTACAATTGGAACACCGGCACCAATTTTACCACTGATTGGGATGAAGAAGTCGGAAACGAATACGACTTCACCCTCAAGTGGACGCCCATGGAAAACCTGGAATACAAGGTCATGGGTGGGTATCTGGACGCCGGTGACTTCTGGAAACAAGGAAGTACTACAACTAAGATCGACAACATGTACACGCTGTTTCACGCTTTGACCGTCACGTTCTAAACGTCGCTAAGAGGCGAAAAACAAGCAACAAAAAGCCCCGAATCTTATCGGTTCGGGGCTTTTTGTTTGCAAAGAGCATGGGGCTTGGAGCATAGCGTTAATCTTTAAACCGAAAGTCGCTATAGAAAAGGCCCTCGCAATACTTTGGCATTTCGCCTTTACCCTGTGCACTATGCATTTGGTTTTCGGTCGGGTTACACGATTCTTTTGAACATTTTCTCCAACTCTTTCACCGACCAACTGATCCAGGTAGGACGACCGTGAGGGCAATGGGAAGGATTTTCGCAGCCGTCAAGCTGCTGCAACAGGGTCTTTGACTGTTCAAAGGTCAACGCCTGGTTGGCGCGGATGACACTGTGGCAGGCCATGAGTTCAATGCAGGGGTCGAGTATCTGGCCGGGGTCATCTGGTATGCCGACAGCGACACATTTTTCGACAATTTCTCGGACCAGCGGGGCTGCTTCGGCCTGAGCCAACAAAGCCGGTACGGAACTAATGACATATGCATTGGTCCCGAACGGTTCGATCTCAAACCCTACCTGTGCCAGCGCAGAGAGCAATTTATCCAGGGCGGCCGCTTCCCGGTAACCCAGTTCGACGGTTTCCGGCATCAAAAGCCTCTGGGCCGGAGCCTGCTTTTGGGCGGCGGCCCGCTTCAATTCATCGAAGGCTACCCGTTCATGGGCAGCGTGTTGATCGATAAGCACCAGACCCTTGACCGCTTCGCAAACGATATAGGTATCATAAAATTGCCCGATCACTTTGAGTTTGGAAAACGGGCTTGATGCCCACAATTGATCCTGCCCGCCAACACTCCTATTTATTTCAGATAGATCTGGTGGCGCAGGTTTATTTGCGACCCTGTTATCCGAAACGAATTTATCCGGTGGCGTTGTCACCGCACTAAAAGGCGCCAGCCGATCATTTGGGCCTTTGCCGGTAAGATCTTCCCGTTTAAATGCCACCGGCTGTTCCGACACCCGCCTTTCTGATTTTTCATGAGATTGGGTTTCTGAATAAAGGCCGGTGCTATTTTGGAAAGTTTGCGACGAAGCCGGCCGGTATTCCCACCCGGAGCGGTCTGATGCCCGCAACACAGCATCTACAGCTTTCTCGATGGCATCGTGCACACCCTTTTGGTTTGAAAACCGCACCTCGTGCTTGGTGGGATGAACATTGACGTCCACCTGGTCCGGCGGCACTTTAACAAACAGGGCTGCCACGGGAAAGCGTCCTTTCATGAGCCGCCCGGAGAAACCGGCAATCACCGCATGCCGGATCACCCGGTCCTTCACAAACCGGTTGTTCACGTAAATATAGATCCCTTGGGAGGTACTCCGGGTATTGCGTCCGGAGAGCACCCAGCCGAACACTGCAACCTCGGGCCTGGAGCTGTTGACCGGTAGTAGATCCCCGCTGACGCCCGTACCGAGTACATCGGCAACCCGCAGGGCTGGATCGGATGAAGCCGACCACTCTTTGATTGCCTTGCCATTGTGCAGCAATCGGAAGCGGACATCGGGCCGGCCCATGGCAATGCGGGCTAAGGTATCAGCCACGTGTCCCATTTCTGTGGGCACGGTCTTCAAAAACTTGCGCCGGGCCGGTGTATTGAAAAATATCTGCTTGACCGTGATCATAGTTCCCGGCGGCGCGCCCACCTCTTCGACAGCCTTGATCTTGCCGCCCTCCACGAATATGCGGGTGCCGGTATCTGCTTGGGTCTGCCGGGTGACTATCTCGAATTTGGATACGGCCGCGATACTGGGCAGCGCTTCCCCTCTGAAACCCAGAGTATTGATCGCAAACAAATCCTGGTCGGTAAAGATTTTGCTGGTCGCATACCGCTCGAGCGACAGCAGGGCATCGTCGCGGTTCATACCCTCGCCATTGTCCGCCACGCGGATCAATGCGCGTCCGCCGCTTTTCACTTCGACGGTTATCCGGTCGCTGTTCGCATCCAGGGCATTTTCCACCAGTTCCTTCACCACCGAAGCCGGCCGTTCCACCACCTCACCGGCGGCAATTTTATTTGAAAGGTTCTCAGGCAGGATTCTTATCTTAGACATGGCGGGTTATTCCGGGTGATTATTTATATGGCAAAGGTTGAGTATTAATCCAAATATAAGCTACTGCCGCGAAGCACAGGGCATAGGGCATAGGGCATAGGGCATAGGGCATAGGGCATAGGGCATAGGGCATAGGGCATAGGGCATAGGGCATAGGGCATAGGGCATAGGGCATAGGGCATAG
>Ga0136654_1000532_pt1 | contig 11245 bp, 10 predicted proteins | sample InaspJWI70metaG_FD_94865 | JGI IMG/M metagenome (GOLD analysis project Ga0136654, IMG submission 94865) | Marine gutless worms symbiont microbial communities from Oahu, Hawaii - Inanidrilus sp. 1 OAHU.JWI-70 metaG (version 2) | ecosystem: Host-associated > Annelida > Digestive system >... | reverse complement strand
CTGTGATCGTAAATGTTGTCATAGCGGCCTCCTTTTTAAGGTTATGAGGCCATTATAACCGCCGTCTGTGACAGATACGGTCACAGATCGGCACTACTGGAGTTTTTTAGAGAACCGCATTGTGAAAATCATACGGGTATGCTAAGGACATCGCCCGATATAAGCGCTGTGTAGAATCAGACATAACTTATTGTTTATTTTGTTTATTTTAAATAATTTGTGCGTTAGCCCACGTGTAGTGACGGCGCTGTGAGCCTTTTACCCTGACTGGCGGCAACCAGCGCCAGCCGCATCCGGCTACCCGGATGAGCATTTCAAGATTACTTATTACTACAACACACAATGAGTAGTTAGTAATCTGTTAATCGTTTGCTATAATTATATATACTATAATTTTAAGCCCGTATAGAACCACAAAACTGTTGACTTATTACTACCATCATAAGGACCTTACCCATGGCTACCATAGTTACCCGTTTTCCCCCCAGTCCCACCGGCTACCTGCACGTCGGTGGCGCCCGGACCGCGCTTTTTAACTGGCTGTACGCCCGCCATACCCAAGGCCGCTTCGTACTGCGCATCGAAGACACCGACCGGGTGCGCTCCACCAAGGAATCGGTGGATGCCATTTTTGAAGCCCTGGAGTGGCTGGGTATCGACTGGGACGACGGCCCCTACTTCCAATCCGAACGATTTGACCTCTACGGCGAGTACATCGACAAATTATTACGAGTCGGCCAGGCTTACTACTGCACCTGCAGCCAGGAAAAGATCGACGCCATGCGCAAAGCGGCCATGGCCTCGGGCGGCAAACCGAAATATGACGGCACCTGCCGGGAGAAGGGCCTGCCCAAAACAGAAGGGGCTGTCGTTCGTTTCAAGGCCCCCCTGGCCGGCAGCACCATCATAAAGGACGTCATCAAGGGCCACATCGAGTTTCAAAACAGTGAGCTCGACGATTTTGTCATCGCCCGCAGCGACGGCACGCCCACCTATAATTTTGTAGTGGTGGTGGATGACATCACCATGGGTATAAATACCATCATTCGGGGCGACGACCATGTCATGAACACCCCCAAGCAAATTCAGCTCTACCAGGCCCTGGACTGTGAACTGCCGGTGTACGGCCACGTACCCATGGTGCTCGGTGCGGACCGTACCCGGCTGAGCAAGCGGCATGGTGCCATGTCGGTCACCGCTTACCGCGACATGGGCTATCTACCCGAGGCGGTGCTGAATTACCTGGTACGCCTCGGTTGGTCATACGGCGACCAGGAGTTCTTTGACACTGCCGAGCTGATCGAAAAGTTCTCCCTGGAAAACATTGGCAAATCGGCCGGCATCTTTGACCAGGAAAAACTGCAGGCTCTCAACGCAGACCATATCCAGGCCATGGCCCCCGAAAAGCTCTATCCCCATCTACAGCCGTTCCTGGTCAAGGCCGGCTATGACCCCGGTCCCGGAGAATATATCGAAAAAATCATCGCGACTTTGAACCAGCGCAGCAAGACACTCGAAGAAATGGCCGCCGCCGCGGGATTCTATTTTGCCGATGAAATTGAATACGAAGAGAAGGCCGCCCGAAAATTTCTCAAGCCGGCGGCCCTCGAACCGGTACGCCTGCTGGCCGCAAAGTTGACCGATCTTAATGTTTTTGAAGAAACAGCCCTGGAAGACGTGTTCCGGGCCGTTATGGCAGAAACCGGGCTGAAACTGGGCAAGATCGCCCAACCCGTCCGGGTGGCCCTCACCGGGCGAACCGCCAGCCCCGGCATTTTCGAAATTATCGAGATCATCGGCCGGGAAAAAGTGCTTAAAAGGCTTGCCAAAGCGGTGGCCTTTATGGAAGAGTAGAAACTAACGAAAAAGGCCTTGACGGACCACCCAATATTCTATATTTGGGTCATTTGCTCTTACTGGGGCATGGTCTAGTGGTAGGACGACGGGTTCTGGCCCCGTTAGCCCAGGTTCGAACCCTGGTGCCCCAGCCAGCTAACTCCAAGGGCTTGCGAGCAACATCTCGCAAGCCCTTTTTTAATGAAGGATTCAAGGGTTTCAGGGTCCGAGGGACCAAGTTTAAACCTAACCCTTTTTGGGAAATTAAAGCTATCACCGGAACATCATTATACCTTTGAAGATATGAGGTTAGAAGCCATATAGGAAAGGATATTGGTTCAAGGTCAAGGCGGCCGCGAATCTCAAACCGGAGGAATACACGCAGTATTTCGAGGATTTGATAATCGCGCCCAACGCAGAGATTGGAACAATAGCCTTTTTTAGATGGCTTCTAAAGGTTCCAGCCCCAGTAGTCTAGAAACGCTGCAAAATCCCGCATATCCGATGCGTCCCGCGCCCAGGGTTTGAGGCTGGTATAAAAATTGATCCCCTCGGCTTTGTTCTTCCCGAACACCTTGTCCTCACCCACGCGCCAGTCCAGTGCCCACCAGCTCATCAGCCACCTTTCACGCACCTTGTAGCTGCCTTTCACATACCCCTTGCGGTCACCGGCGGTTTCGTACAACGAGGTGGTTCGCCCGTTTTCCAAGGGCAGGGTTTCCAGGGCCTCCAGCGGCTGGAGGCCTGCGGTATGAACGGGGACAGTCAGCAGGTCGTTGGGGTCGGCCGGGCGGATATCTTTCACCCGGTGGGTTCCATCCCGCAGGACCACCAAGGCACGCCTGTTCACCGCCGAAAGTTTTTCAAAATCCAGGATTCCCGGCAGGGATTCACCGTACACGGATTGCCGCACCTTGTTCCAGCCGGGTGGGAAGGCCTCCGCCGAAAGACGGGAGGTTGGCACAAAGGCCAGGTAACAGCCGCAGGTGTTCACGGTCGTAAAGAGCACGGGCTGGTTTAACAGATCGAGGGTAATTACCACCAGCAGCCCGACATTTTTTCCAGCGCCCAAGTAGAAAGGCTTCCAGCCTCCCGGGATTTCCGTAAAGTGCGCCCGGTAAATCAGGTTGGTGTAAATTCCATTGGTCGTGGTAAATGTCTGTTTTCGAGCATATAAAGTAGCTCGCCCTGAATCGATATAGATTTCTTCCCGGCCATCCTCACGGACAACGGCGCGGGGGGTGCCGATCCGGTTGTAAGGCGCCTGGTTATTTTCCACCAGGAATACCGGAGCATGCCTTACAAGGAGGGTCTGGTCATCACCCGAGGTATAGACGGCCGGGGATCCCGACACCATTACACCCGGCCCGGTGGCACAGGCCCCCAGCACAAGAAGGCCCAGCAGAGGCCCCAATATTATTAGTTTCTTCAGTTGTGTTCGCATAGCTGCTCCGATTTGAGGCATAACCCGCGAAGAGAGATGGTCAGCCGTCGCGCTGAGCGACCAGGCCGGCGAAAGTTCTGAGCAACCCACCAGCTGCAGGGGTCGGTGCGACCGCCTGTAGGAGCCATTCGGTTTCCATACCGGCGGCCGCCAATTCACCGGCCTGTTCGCGTATATATGCGCGCATGATGTCCGCTGTGTACTCCGGGTGAAATTGCACTCCCCAGGCGCACCGGCCGATGCGAAAGGCGTGGTTGGGTTCATACCCGTTGGCGGCCAGCCGGATTGCACCGGGAGGCAGGGTCAGCACGGTCTGGGCGTGGGTAACATGGGCCAGAAAGGAAGCCGGCAGGCCCCGAAACAGGGAATCGTGTTCTGCTTCCGGTAGACAGCTGACCACCACGGTCCCAATTTCCTTGCCCCGGGGATGATACCCGACCGTACCGCCGACCGCCCGCGCCAGCAGTTGGTGCCCGTAGCAGATACCAAAGATAGGCGTTTCGGCTGCCAGCAGGGATGGCAGCCACTGTTCAATGGCAATGCTCCAGGGCAGATCATCGGTGACCATGGGATGCGCCCCGGTGATGACTACCCCGGCACAGTCCCCTGCCGGGGGCAGCTTGGCGCCATTTTCTGCATCCACAATCCCAATCTCGGTGGTGGTCCCGCCCAGGCCCTCCCGGGTCCAGGTGTCAAAATCACCCAGTTGGGCCAAAGTTGCGGGGAATGTGGTTCCCGTTTTGATGATATACAGCCGTTTCAAACCAGATCCTTTCAAGTGCCGCTGTAACCTGCAAGGGGATTATTTGGACGGCAGGGAATCAGCAAACTCTTTGGCCATTGCCAGCCAGTCGGCCAGTTCGGCATCACCTGCAAACCCTTTCTCGGACACCATGACCCAACCTTTCATCGGCCGGCCGGTAATGTCGAAGGGGCGCGTGTGGGGCTTTTCCAAAGCTGCGCCACCCTTTTCTGCCCCCAGCCGCAGGATCAGGTAATCTTTGTGGACCCCACAGAACATGTTCCCGTTCAACAGGTGACAGACCCCACCGAACATATTTTTGTGGGCAGTGTTTGGCCAACCCTGTATCACCTTCTGGATTCTCTGTTCAATCTGTTGATTGTAAGACATGCGGCAACCCCTCTCGGTTGATGAAAATGCCCGTTTTGCAAATAAAGTAGACATCGACCGGGTCGAATTCAACCCGGGTTAGGTGTCTGGCCCTCCTGGGCTTGACTTTTGCGGAGTTTGCCTGCAGCGGTGTGGACAGCTGGTCTTGAGACGACCAGGGTCGCCGGTCCCTTCCGGCGGCCTTGACTATACCGCTAGGCGGCCCCAAAATCAGTCAAGATTGTAGACCTGTCGTGGGACAAGGTATTCACCGTGCGCAGACAACCTGTTTTTACGCACCAGATAACACAGGTGGCACTCATCGACATAGCCCTCATCAGGTTTAAAAACCAGGGCCCGGGCCAGTTCGGCCGGTCCGCCCCTGAGCAGCGGACCGCAAATGGGATGCGCCTGAGGGTCGTAATTGCGATCCATTACTGAAAGAGGTGTTTCCCACATATTTCCCATGCTGATCCCCTGGCAGATGTGCACGTTGCCGTAAGCATCGATATGTACCCGCGAGGGCGAGGCAAGGTCTTCATCGGGACATTCGCACAGGGTATCCCAAGGCCGCCGCGGCAGACCGGCGGTGAGCTTATCCACGGCCCGGCCCCGGAACTTGGCCCCACCGCCGATCACCGGCTGCCCTTTGTCACCCGACGCTGTGGGCTCTTCGAGAACCCTGGGCGGATCAATACAAAATGGATCTGTGTTCAAACCCAGGTCGCGGGCTACGGAGTGGGCAATTGCGGCCGGCGTTTCCTGCGCCTCACCGTAATGGAACTGGTCATCGCTGACGCCGAGGTAATTCAACCCAGCCTTCATCAGCGGCTCCAGCCAGAGGCGGGCATCCCGTCTGGAAACAGCACCATAGGCATTGGTCACCACGCCGGTTTTAAATCCTTTATGGTGGGCATAGGCAATGCCGGCTTCCAGTAGCGGGAAATAGAGCCACGGTTCGCCCCCTTCAAAGAAAATCCATTGCATGGTGTCGATTTTAACGGCATCATCGAGGACCTGCTCTACCTGGTCAAGGGTGAACGTGCCTTTGGCCCAAGGACTGCAATACAGAAAACAATGGTCACATTCCAGGTTGCAGGTATAGGTCAGAAGAAAATGGATACCGGTCAGCATGGTTGGTTCCTCCTATATTGATTGCCTCAGCAACCGCCTTTCCCGTTGATAAATGGGCACAGCCGGAGGGAAGAAGAGTGTCCGGAAGGCTCACAACACGGCTGCCAGGATCTTGATGGTTACCTTCTCGACAATCCCCTTGATCTCTTAACGGAACGCGACCACTTCTCACCCCTACCGCCCCCCCTTTTTCCCCAGTTCCTCTAGGGTGGCGAACCAGAGATAGGCAATCCCGAGGCACGCCAGGATCGAAAGCAGGACAAAGACAACATTCAATATAGTCGTCAATGTTTGCACGTATGGGGGGTGATGATCTTTTTTGACGGATATAGTCTGACCGGGTAATCTCCCGGATAGCGAAAAGGACTAGAATAGGGGTCACAATCCACACCAGACTGAAATCCGGGCCGGCTAACTGCCACTTTTTCAACACCTCGCCCAGGATGATACCAAAACCGACCAGACCCACGATGCAAAGGCTTTTTCTTAGAAATGCTTTGACCATCTCTATGTATTACCAGAGTTCCCCAACTCGTCCTCTACGAGACGCTATTGCTGTCTGTAATGAATAATATAGTAGGTTCTGACATACCGCTGGGCAGGTACGTTGTCAGTCCTGAAAAAGAACTTTGCCTGGTAACCGGCTACTCCGGCGTGCAGATTCAATTGTTTGGTACACGTCCACTTCTCATCTATCAGCAATACTTCCAAATCGACGTGCGAGACCGTATCCGGGATAAACTTCTTGTCAAAGCGAAGCAGACCTTCGACTGCATAGATGCCGTCTTTTTGTTGAATGCTATAGATGATGGCGCATAATTTCCGCTTGAATATAACCTGGCCGGGGGTGATTTTTACGCATTGTTCGGGTCGAAATTGCCGGCCGACCCAAATCCCGTCATTATCATTCCCGGCGTAAGCTATCCACCCGCCGCACAGTAGCGTTAATAGCAAAGCAATTGTGACACGCATACCCACTCTCCCGTGGCGTTCAATCCGTGAGTTATACCCAATTAGGCAGATGGTCCCGTTTTATAACCTGGTGCTCTGTTGTTCAAGGGCGCACCCAATCTCCCGGCCCGGTACACTTTATTATGGTTGCGGCCTGGGATCCCAAATTCGCGTCCATACATGGGGCAGACGCCGCCAATCCATGGTGGTTTTCACCCGCTCATCGTCAATTGGGATGAGACGCGTACCGTCCAGTCGGGCAACCTTGAAGCGGAAGACGTAATCGGGTTCCGACCCCATGCGTAGATCGGTAATAACGACATCCGGGCCCATGCGTGCAAAAGCATAATACCCCCGGGTGAACCATCTCAGCTTGACAACCGGAGGGTGCGCTTCAATGCCCGCCATCAAGGCCAGGTTTCTGGGATAATATTCGACCGGTAAGGGCGTCTTTCCATCGAATATTGAAAAATAGGCTTCAAAATACCGGTCTTTCTCGACACCCAATACCCGCCACAGCAACGTGTTGAATGGCGCCGGAGAGCATATAAATTGGGAATAGGACACATTCTGACGGGCAAGTTTTGACTTCACGCTGCGTTCGACAAATTCGGCGGCGCCGAACGCCCAGATCAGGTAAACCAGACTGATCGTCAGCCCAACCGTATTGAGACGATGCCCCCAGGGCGTATGTCTTCTTAACACCAGCGCAGCCAGGACGCCGGATAATATCGGTAGCGTAAATAGGGGGTCGATTATGAATACAATTGGGATCGCCCGGGGGGTTGTGTCAAAAGGCCAGAAGATTTGTGTGCCGTAGATGGTCAGCAGGTCTATAATCACACTGGCTTCCAAGACAAGGAAGGACAGCAGTAGCCAGCCCCGATAAAACCGCTTGGTGTCGGGATGGACCTTCGTAATCAGCCAGGCTGCCAGCGGCGCCAACAGGGCCAGAAGAATCAGGGAATGGCTAAAGCCCCGGTGGTAGACAAAGTCATTAACCGGCCCGCCGAGGGGGATAAATACATCCAGATCGGGCAATGTTCCCAGGACGGCGCCCCACCCCAGGGCTTTGCTCCCAACCTTTTTGCCAAGAAGCGCCTCACCGCAAGCGGCTCCAAATGTCAGCTGCGTTAAAGAGTCCATCGCTGTCCCACCTCATGTTCAAGTCGGTTGGCCGGGCGGCGGGTTTTGATCTCGATATCTTTGCTCCTTGGACGGACTGTGGACGGCTGCCATAGGCTGCAATCCCTTCGTTTTGCCAAGTAGGGAGTGAATGGGTTCGTCTGCGCGCCACGCTGGCTGTGGTTATTGATGGCTGCGCGTGGCGCCATGCAAAAAAACGCGCCTGATATATGGGCTTTTCGGTCCCCTTTTATTGGCTTATCTATTAGGATCAGGAGCGACTCCAAAATCAACACTTGTTGGGTTTTTGTAATTTTCTAAAAAACCATCTTCAGCGACAGCGGAAATATCACAATATATTTTTAATGCCGGTGACATCTCTAAAAACAAAGACTCACCAGATCTTATGCTTATGTTTGTAGTGGTGCGGTGCCATGAACCGTCACCAAAGCAGTGCACAGCAATCTGGTAATCTCCTGGTTGAATTTTGAATGAAGTGTAATCTCCTGACCTCAGGGCCATTACTATTACCGAGTCCAAGCTGATCCAGTAGTATGCGGCACTTGCGAAAAACGATTCTTTTCTTGATATGTTTACATTAGCAGAGGCACCTCGAGAATCAATGCTCGGGTTAGTTTGTATATATTTTTGCGGAATCGCGGTGTTAATCGTTTGTACCGAAGAGCACCCAGAGAAAATCGCGAGTATGATAATGAGCACGTATTTCATATTGCGTATCAGTCGTTAGCCAGTGGTTGCGGTGAGACCCGCGCGGGCTCACCTATCGTTCTCTATCGATATATTTCCGGTTTAACCAGGGTCATCAGGTTCAAAATACATCACATAACCGGTATCCCAAACAATGCTGCACCCAGGACAAATGAATTTTCTTGATCTGTGTTTGTTGCCCGGCACCAAATTATGCAACCATTTTCCACAGGAAGGGCACTTGCACAGCTTCATTCGAAAAACCAGCCACGAGATCAGTAACCCGGTATTGATGAGAAAGAAAAACGCGAAAGTGTGACTCAATTCAGTTGCGCCTTTCTGCTGCTGATAGATGCCGACCCCAAAGGAGACCAGGGACAAAAGCAGTAATAACCCGCCAACGTGACTTGTCAATTTTAAATGGGTGGGGTGTCTTTTGGTTTTTTCCATTATTTTACTTATAACGATTGAGCTTGAACGCGTGCGGTTTTGTAGGTAAGGTCCTCCCGCGTGTTGTTAAAAAAATTCTCTTTCTAAAATATCCCGAGCGATGGCTTCACCCAACAGGTGGTGCTGATCTTCGTCGAGGTGAATACCGTCCACCTTACTGGCCGCTGTAACCCTGGCTGTATCGAAAAACAGCGCGGAGTGCTCGCTGGCTATTTTTCCCAGTTCGCTAGATAGACCCGCGTTGCGCGTTGTTGCGCCTTGAAATTTATTCGCGATGTCGCCCTTTGGCGCAATTATTTTCGGGGGCGCGACAATCATGATTGCCGGCACGGGCATCCCGGGTTCAATTGGGGCTTGCTTTATGATTTGAACCAATTTGGCCGTACCCTGTGCAGACATCCAGGCATTGATATCATGGGTGCTTTGAAAATCGTTCGTACCGAGCATTAGAATAACAAGCTTGAGCGGGGAGCATATTTCAATAAGTTCTGAGAGTCCCTGGGAACCGTCGCGACCATTTTTAAAAGGATCCGGCCAGGCAGTTCTGCGTCCATTTAAACAGTTTTCGATAATTCTGACGTTCTTTCCTTTTTCCTTGAGGGCGTTTTCAAAAACACCGGGCCACCTTTTGTCAAAAGGCAACCGATTTCTCGTGTTTGGTATTATTCCCCAGGTAAGACTATCTGAATATACAAGAATCTGATCCAAAATTCGGCTCCTATTGGTTTTTTACTTTCTGGCGAAAGGGCCGGCGGAAGCTTGGTGCGGCCTGCAGGCCGGTCCGTCTTTCAGACAATGATTAAGTACCTCTTGGTTCGTCCCTAAGAGACTGCAATATACCCCGCTGTCCTTCAAGCCACTCGATTGCTTCCGGTTTCGTTCTGAAAGCGCTTGTCATCGGGTGCGTTTCCTCCTGGCGATATACCTCAAACGCCCTTAGAGTTCCATAGGCCGAGTCTTGGGGCGCCACGACAGCCACTTGATTCGGTTCCGTAAATTTGGATTTGCCATACAACGCTATTTGCTTGATTTCATCCATGCTGAAGTTGAACAGGATGTCGCTAAAATCCCACACCCGCAAATGGTAGCTCTTCACTACCGTAAGCTGATCGACAGCTGTCTCACTTCATCAAATATTGGGGACCGGGAAAAGTGGATTGTCGTAATCCCGTCGGCCTTTTTGATTGTGCAATGAGCGAACATAGCATCAGTTCCCTTTCGTGCTGACGTTTACGTGTAGACCCAAGCGATTATTGCGCATCCTACTCCAGCGGTTTTTTAACTGGCGGCCTTTTCTTGAAGCCAGTCATCGGTACCTATCTCGGCCCGCCTTCTGAGCGTTTGTTGTCTTGAGATGAGTGATTTTTCAAATTCATCATCACTCATGTTCGGATCTCGCAAAGTGTTAAATGTTTCGCACGGGAAATCCACGCACAATCCGCAATGCTCTAATTGTTTTTGGTTCAGGCAACAATCATACAACGGGCAAATTTCAAGCGCCATTAAACTTGTCCAGAATGGTCTCCCGGCAACATTTTTACACCCGGCACATTGTTTTCCCAAAAAATTGCATTCACCACAATAGATTCCACATACGGGGGCATAATTGATATCATTCATGATTTATTTTCCCAGCTGTCTGTTAAAAGCAAATGGTAACGGTCAGGACGTCCATCTCATTGCATTGCGGGCTGCTTTGCGCGTAGCTTGCTTATCAGCCCCTGCATGGCATCAACCCCTTCGGTCATGTTGATAAAAGTAGGCGCGATTTTTTCATGACCGTTATAGGCGCCCCATATGGAACCGGCCATTGCGCCAATGGTATCTGTGTCGCCCCCACCTTCGATGGCATGCTTAATGATAGCATCAAACGGCCCATCTATGCCCCTGAGGGCAATATAAATAGCGATTGGACAAGACTCAATGGCTGCCGTGCCCGCCCCCAGGAACTTCTTGGCCTGCCCGACGGACGGACCCGAATCCTGAGAAAGCCATTCAGCGACAACTTTGAGATTTGCCAGCATTGCGGGTGTCTGCATGGTATTGATTACAGATTCGATATTCACTTCCGGAGGTACGTTGTCAAGCGCATTGTTGATGCAGACGGCTATTGCCGTTGCGCCGTCTATGGCTTCCGGGTTGGGGTGCGTGACTTCTGCCGATTGCTTTGCCCAAGTCATAATTTCAGCGGTACGTGCCCGGTTATGGAGAAAGACGGATAAAATGGGTATCCGCATGGCGGCACCATTGCCGAAGGATCCATCCTTGTATCGATGCGTGGCGGCAATCTGCCAATCTTTGCCCTTCTTGATTTGCTTGAGCACAGCCACTGTGCTGGGACCATAACCACGCGACCATTTATAGGAATGCGGTTCTCTAAAAAACTCCAGTAGTGCCGATCTGTGACCGTATCTGTCACAGACGGCGGTTATAATGGCCTCATAACCTTAAAAAGGAGGCCGCTATGACAACATTTACGATCACAG
>Ga0136654_1000530_pt1 | contig 11264 bp, 8 predicted proteins | sample InaspJWI70metaG_FD_94865 | JGI IMG/M metagenome (GOLD analysis project Ga0136654, IMG submission 94865) | Marine gutless worms symbiont microbial communities from Oahu, Hawaii - Inanidrilus sp. 1 OAHU.JWI-70 metaG (version 2) | ecosystem: Host-associated > Annelida > Digestive system >... | reverse complement strand
TGCGTATCGTCCAGCAGGCTGTAAAAACTTCAAAGATCACTTGGAAAGACGTTACCTGGGATATGGACCCCATATCCGAGTACTTTATGCCTGCTGGAGCTTTTTAGAGAACCGAATTAAAAATAACGGGCCAAATATCCATGCAACGAGAATTAAGTTTGTTGTTATAAGAGAAAGACATCCGGGTTGATCTGTATAGGTGTATTTACCTTGCGCCATTTTCCATTCGCCCCCCATTCTTAATGTACTACGGGGGTTAGACCGAGGTAACTCGCTGCAATGACAACAGATCCGCAATATAAACCCCTGATTTTTACTGTTAAAAGAACAGTTTCCACCCCAAAAACATGCTTTTAAGTGTAACAGAACCAAATTGTCAATGTGTAGGTCCGACACCTTCGTATTCTTTTTCATTCATCATTAACTTTCAATTTTTCTAATTGCTTGATCTATATAGAACTTCCGTAGCTTTGTTAATTGGCTTATACCTATGTGTTCTCGCAAGTTTTCAATTATTTTGGAAACAGCTATTTCGGGGGTTGGCATTTCTGGAGCTTTCCTAATATCGAGAATAGCCTTGAATGTAGTATAAATTCTGTTTACTACCTCAGTCCTTTCTTCACCCACATGCAGATTATCCAGATAGTGTTCATCTGCACCGATGCTCCTTAGGGCCGTTTCAAATTTATCTAAGTGGACAGCCACATCTCTTGTTTCCCAAAGAATATATTCCCTACGTATTGCAGACAATTCACCGGCAATATTTAAAGTCTCCTTTGTGGGCCCATCTCGAAAGAGAATCGACAAGCCATTGTTGGCACATTTTACATAGCCCAAACAAAACTCAACATGTTTATCGAAAGCAACTTTTGCCATGTGTGAGGTCGCACTTAGAACGAAAGTGTTCTCAACACTTTTTTCTTCAAGCCTGTGTTGATGTTTGACTTGCGTCATTATGATTTCCCACAATGCCATGAGCAAGCCGGCAGAGCCGGGAAGTGCTATTAGGGCTTGAATTGCTGGAGTTATGTCTGTAGTTGCTATCGTGATATAGGATACTGTGGCAATTGCAAAACCCGTAAATGTAAGTTTCATATCAATAATATCCATTCGGTCTTAGGTTGGTCTGCCTTAATGAAATAGTACCGTTAATCTGCAACAGATATAAGTTTCATTTTTTTCTATTTAAATTAGGGGTAAGGCCATGGCAAGTAACAAGTTCCTTAAATTCTTGTTTGGTTGGACCGTACACCACAGTATTATCGATACCAACCATGCTTAGCTTTTTGCTAAATTTCAACCACTTCGATCTAAGGGGGTGACCATCTGCCACATACCTTTCTTTATAATATAGGACTTGTTGAGTATTCTCGGATTTATGATCAAAGAGATCAATTCGTTGTTTCCTAAGGTTCACTTTTACGCGCTGGTGTAATTCTGGAAGATGCTTTTTCTCGAAATCGTCATAAATTAAAAGGGTCACCTTCCCGGATTTTTTATGTATCTTGATAATATCTACATTTTCCAAATCACCATACAGAACACCGGCACACCCCACGTAAATTCTCAAAACTGGATGCAATTCCTTTAAAAGGGTTTTGTGAATAAATAGTGCCTTGTGATCAAAATAACCAAAATCGATTCTATTGCACAAGTCTGTAATAATATCTGGATTACCAATAGAATAAAGTAGCTTGCGGCTTTTTTCTAGTCCTGCCTTGTAGCTGCCCAGAAATGTTTTTATATCGTTTTGCAAGCGAATCGATAGGTGGTAAAAGGGAACCTGCTTTTTAAAATTCGATAACGCAAGGTAAACTAAAAGGTCATTCTTCCTAAGTTCGAAGGCCTCCTTAAGGGTTTCCTCACCAAACTTTTCTACAAAAAGTTTTCGTGCTGAATTGGGTGTACCAAATTTCGATCTTAATTCGCTTGTTTCAGAGAATTCCTCAGGCCTTGGTATCCGGCCCAGCTCAAGCATCTTTTTCCAGAATCGATCAACCAGACCCTTATTTGCCTCATAAAGCACATCCTTCTTTCGCATCCTAACTGGACGGTCAGGATATAAACCCCGACTCAATTCAACCCAGTCTATCGATCGGCGGCTTCTGTTAGACAGGAATTCCTGTTGCTCAACTGGATCTTTAAAGACATAAAATATGCCAGGCCCTACAGCAATTGCACCTGTACCGAGTGTAGTTTCAATATAATCTCTGAGTTTGTTTTGACTGAAATATTTTTGGAATGTATTGTTTTTAGTGATAATTCCATCTTTATAAGGCTTCCCAAGATTCTCCGTATTTGAGCTTGCCACCATTGTGGATACAACAAGTAGCTTCTCAGTATATCCGAATGAATCCTTAAGTGTTTTTGAACGTTCCGCTTTGTCCTCGATTACGTTAATCACAAAGCCCAGGTTTACTATGTCAGACCGAACCTTTTTGACCTCGGGCCTAAAAACTGGGTCCCAGCCGACAGCATTATATCCAAGCTTTTGTAGGGCTTGTACATCGTCACCTTTACCGCAGCCATAATCAAAGAAACTACAAGATTTGCTTAGCAACCTATGCTCCTGAACCATCTGAATTGGTTTAGAAAAATTGTATCTTGTAATGGCGGTTTTATGCCTCTTTATCTCTACCTCGGAGTCCCCGCTAGTGCTTCTTTTATTAGAAATTCGGACTAATTTGTGGCCCTGGTATGCCAAACCCTTTTCTTTAAGGAGCCGCTCCCAATTCTTTTTAAACCCTATTGTCCGTGTGTTGTCGTAAAGCCCAGCTGCTTCTTCACTATTAGTTAGTTTAGAAAACCTTTTTATTAGTTTACTATTTTTCCTCAACAGTAATTCCTTACGATGAAGAATTGGTGGGTTTAATGAGTCTTTATAGCATATAACCTTTAATAGGCCGGAAGGATAACTCACCACTACAGATCGATATAAGGTAGGATGGGGGATCAAAAAGAACTCTGGATAATAAAGAAAGGAGAGCTTAATACTATGTTTTGCAAACTTAATTACATTAAAAGGTTCAATGATATTTTGTTCTTTTATTAATGTATCAACAAATCGTTTAAGTCTTTTATCTTTTGGTGATAGGCTTTTATAATATACATAGATAGCGTCTTTTAGGTTTTTCCCAAATGACAAATCTAATAAACGTGATTTATATTCTACATACTTCACTTTACACAAAAGAGGTAATATACTATTTAATTTATGAATCCTATGCGGATAAAAGCTTTCTTAAAGTCGCTTCTTTTATTTTCACTATTTTTTTGGCCATCTCTTGAGCGTCTTCATCCTCTAAAGTTTCATCATGCTTTTTTAAAGCAGTTACATGACGACGAATTATCTCTTTTCTTTTAGAAAAAGAAAAATCCTCTTTATCGGTTTCTTGCATGAATTCGATACAATCGGTAATAATTTTCTCTAAAACCTTAACCGCAGTAATACCATAGTCAATTTCACCATTGTACTTTAATACAATTCCTCTCCAAAAGATTCTACCTAAATTCCCAGAGCTTAATATTGCTTTAGCAGTAGATTTAACTTTAAAATCGATGTTAAAAAAATTCTCGTCGTAACTATCACTCTTTTTCAAAGACATATATGCGCTATTGAATAGAGTTACAAACTCATCTGTTAGTTCAACTAAATTCTTGGAATCATCATCGTCTTCTTTATCTGCAAGAAACCCATTGAACAAAGCGCAAAAAACACTTTTCTGACCCATTACTGTGTATAGTAAATTATTTTTAGTCAAATCTTGGAATGCTTTTGTGTATGCATTTAGCTCCTTTTTTATCTCACCTTCTCTTTCAATTTCTTTGCGTCTGCCCCTAAATGATCGAAAATATTTCCTAATTAGACTGTGGCCGTTAAACACATTATGCTTTTCTGCTAGTTCAATGGTTTCATCAAATGGAGACAATTGTTCAAAAAGGTGCTTCAAGGGTGCGAGATAAAGTGAATGAAATCTTTCTTTAATGATTTTCGAAGCTGAGGAACTATACGAAAACAGAAAAAGATTAGAATCATCTTCATCATCCTCATCATCTGGTTTTGAAGCGATACTATATCTCTCTGATAGCTTTTCATTACTCCCTAATTGCCGCTCAATTTCTACATCAGGATTGATCCAAAGTTCCATTTGGTCGATCCATTTTCTTACTAACCTTTGGTTTGATCGAGCATCAATTGACGACAGAGACTTGTTTTCGAACATCGCCGCTTGTATGCACTGTCGCAGAGTAAGTACGCCAGTCAAATTTCTTGAAATATCATGTTTTCCACCATCACACTCCCAATCTATTAACTCAGGAGGAACTGCTGCCCCTCCTTCGTTACTATCATCAACAAGCACCTGGGTAAAGGTAGCTATTGCGTCTCTATCGTCCATTAAAACTAATCGGGACTCACTGACTTCAACAGGTGTATTGTTGATCGTGACAAATAAATCTCTAGAAATTTCAGGCGGAGAAAGGTTTTTTGTAGCACTAATATTAGTTAAATCAATCAAAGTTATGTTAATATGACATTCTTCGTATTCTTTTGTAGTCTTCGCCGCTTCTTTGAGCGCCTTGTATCTGTGTTGCCCATCTATTATAATCGCAACAATTTCCTTTTTATTCCAAGTGATGTAGCCCTGATTGTCATCAAATGGTATTGTAAATATCCCTTTTGATAATGGTACCGGCTCTTCGTACTCTTCAAACTCAGCGCTTCTTGGTTTACACACCAGGGTGTTAAGGGCGGTGATGTCTTTTTCGGTAACTTCACCATAACTGGGACAAGGCATATATTTTTTATCTGTAGGGATTAACACAGCAATCAGCGATGGAAAAAACTTGGTATTACTGTCTCCGAGTAAGTAGTCCCTGCAAATTTGTGAGGCTCTTTTATGGTCAAGTTCTCTTTGGATTAGCGTAGATACGGGCCATTCTTCTATCCGGTTTAAGTTTTCAAAAATCTGAAAATTATTTTTTAGCTCTGCTACATTTGAATCCAAATTGAAAAGACCAATTCGTTCCTCTTTTAAACCAAATCTATTCTTATAGTAAGATAATGGAGATGCAAATTCGTACTCCGGAAATGTCTCAATTTTCTTACCGCTCTTTTTTTTCATAATTTTCTTGGCCATATAATATCCTCATCAACCATATCTTTTAGTTAAAGGTGGATTAGTTATCCTTTGTAAAATTTCTTCAATCATAGTGGTAATTGATATTTCAGGATCTGATACGGTATCAGCTATAAAGGAAATATAAATATCGTTTAGTGACACGTTTGAACTTTCAATACGACTTAGTACTGGAGTTTTTCTATTAAAATGATCGGATAGTCTATTCTTTAGATTGTCCGCCTTCCCAATGTATAATGGAGGAAATGAGGCAATCATACACTCAAGTATATCTTTTAGCTCTCCTCTCTTTTCAGAGCTTTCCCTAATTACTTCAAGAAAATTTTGCACTTTAGTGCTCTTAAAATTCAAACCTAAAAAAGATTCCGAATCAAAAGGACTTCCCAACGGTGTACGAACAATTTGTACTTGTACTCTTGAATTACTAACGAGATCAGAAAAAGAAGGTATTTTTGCTGCCCACGACATAAGGCTTTCTACAAAACCTTCTTCAGACATATCCGGGAAGGAAGGCCAGAAACGCCAAATGTATATACCAGGGCATGAAGGTATTCTATCTTTTGCCCTCATCAAGGGCTTTAAACGATCACCTCTTAATTTTCTGAGATCATTTAAACACAGTGGTCTAATTCTTTTCATAGTTCAGAGATGTTAACGAAAGCATTATTTATAAAGAACAAATTAAACAACCCTGGTCCTCAGGATCATCACCTTCATCAATCATTTTTTCAATCCAAGTTCTATTATCTTTCAGCAATCTTCTTTTTTCAGCTAGATCCAATATGCTATCCTTTTTACCAATCAACTCCTTAAGAGTCATCCCCTCGATCCACGTATACCTTTTTCCCGTTTTTTGGTCATACTTTTCAAAAGCCATTGCTTTTTCAAAGAGCTCTGTATGATTTTTAGACAACCCGATCCACTCTTCACGCCTCTGAAAGAAACAAAAGTAACACCCAGATCGACTGCGCCATTTATAATACTCAGGTACTCCGACTGTTCTATTCAAAATATCGAAAACATCTTTTCTGTTTATCCCGTCTTTTACAAAAGGAAAGGTCGGCTTAATATTGGCTTTTGAGCTTATATATCCTTCTCTGTGCTCATCAGCCCTTATGGCAATATAGCTAACAGCTTCATCGCTACCTATAAATTCTTCAAAGGGCTCAAGTTTCATTTTAACAGTACACCACCTTTGACGAGGAGAAGGCAACATGTTACCCATCATAAACAAATGATGCTCAAATGGCGCATCACTACCAATTCTATTAATCTCTTTCCCCAAATGTGTTTCAAGTTCGTTTATAAAGCTATAAGTCTCTTCAAGCTCACAGCCGGTATCCGCAAAATAGTACTCCATTTCTGGAACACGCCCTTGTTCTTGAAGGTATATAGCTAGTGCGGCGCTATCTTTGCCACCGGAGATACCAAGTACATGTCTTACTCTACTCATTGATAACCTTTAGTTTCTTTTGTGGTTGAGTTCCTAAAGCCCTGCTTGTCAATATATTGTCCACAACCTGTGCTAATACAGCTATCCGTGATTTTTCATCTTTCAACTCAGTCAGTAATTTATCGATCTTTTCTCTAGTCTCTTGAACGTATCTTTCCTGATCTCTATCTATTGTTACAATTTCTTCAAAGTCTAATTCACCGTGTCTAGCTGACCTTAGTAAAAAAATTTCGAAGTCTTCAGGGTGTTTACTTTTTCTTTTAAGATGGTGGTCTTGAAGAATTCTAAGATCAATAATTCTCTTAGAAAGCTCTGACAATCTGAAAACGACTCCATCACGATCAACATCCGACCAACTTTTTACTGCCTTATTTCCTAAAAATAGCAATATTCGTTGCAGCCAGATCTTGTCATCACAGTTTTCTTCTGAGATATGTTTTATAAAAGGCCTCAATCCACTTACATCAGCGGTGTACTGATATAAGTCTTCATATCTTGCTTTTAATTTTATCCTTAATTCGGAAAGGGGGAGCGCACTTTTGATATCTGGCAGCAGCGCTTGCTTTAAGATTTTTTGCATATCGAGAATCATTTCCTCGAACGCATTTTTTAATTCTCGTATAACCTCTACAAGAACTATCGCAAACTCTTCGACTTTTTTATCATCTGTACTATCTGGATCGATAGATCCAAAGCCGCAGGCCTCAGGTAGACGTACAAATAATAGCTCATCAGGGGAATTCGCGATATTAAATGATTTTATCACTTTTTGAGCCATATCAGAAATCCGAGTAGTATTTTTAGTATACTCCTCTAAACCTGACATGAACTTAGCTAGAGGGCGAGCAATGGAGAGCAGAGACCTCTTTTGGGGTTTATCGCCGTATAGAACCTTAATATATTGCTTAAAAAGTGAGGCGCGAATCCCACTTATCCAAATCTGCTGCAATTTAAAAAAATCCGGTCGTTTAATAAAGCGCTCGATATGCTGGTCTGTGACATAAGGAATGTATTTACCGTTTTCATAAAGGGCGACATTTTCTTTATAGCAAGTATAAACAGTAAAGTATATTAAGGGAAGAACTCCTAATTTAATACCATATGGAGGTGAGCTCAATTCAGCACTAAGATCTGTAAATGATCTTGGTTCCTGCTCAGTTGTGAATAAAAATTCCTCTATTCGTTTCCAAACAGGACTAATATTATAAATATCGTTTTCAGGCTTTTTGAACTTTGGGGGTAAAATTTTCCACCCCTCCCCGACCTTGCGGTGAAGCTTGGTTGCCTTTAATAAAGCACGGTATATCCCTTTTTCAGCTGGAAATTTATCAATTCCCAATTCCTTTTTATCTTCAAAATTGCGGAGTGCGACTATCAGCTTATTTCGAGCAGCATTTGCCTGCGCTGAAGGCTTATCGCGATTAATCAATTCATTTTTGAGGATCGGAGATAAGTAGTAGATGTTATCTAAAATCCTTGATAGCGCTCTTTGAAGGTCTCTCTTTGTATTAGTTATCAGTTTTTGACTCGACCAATACCATAAACTGTCTTGAGGATTATCGAAGAATGATGACAACAGCAAATCTTCACGCTGTTCCGAAGCTGAGAGCCTATCCTTAAACTCTCTCTGTGCGACTGGGTCTGAATTTAACTCTTGTCTGTTTGCTTGAACTCGATTCAAGGCTAAGACTTCACCTACAGCCTCACGTATCTGGGAGCCATTTTGACACAACACTAGTATATCGAGACTCGAAAAGTATGATATAGCCTCCCTCAAGAAAACTTCTTTGTCCTCGGGCAGCTCATACAAATATAAGACAATTCTTTGCTGAGCTGTCTTTTCAGGTTCTTTTTTAAAAGACGTCGAATCAACAAAAACCGGTTGATAATAGCGTAAACTTCCAGTTCTTATTGTGTGTCTTCTCGCGACTATGGGATGTAGTGACTTCCGGCTGTTAATTGCCGCCGGCAGATCAAATATCCCAATTTGATCCAGTTCTTCCTGAACCGCTACATCAAGATCAAAATCGCTGCCCTGCCAAACCCTATATTCCCCGCTATATTTTCTATATTGTACAACTGATTGCTCTATAAGTTTTTCAGCAGTTTTTATAACCGTTACCTTTTTATCAAGGCAAAACTTGACTATCTCCTTTGAAGCTTTTAGCCCCCCCTGAGCTCCAATAATATTTAGCAAGCCTATAGATTTTAATAAATTGATTTGCTGTCGCGGGGCGTCTCCTAAGCGCTCAATTGCGGTCACAACCTCTGCCCAGCGCCTGTGAGTAGTAGGATCATCTAAAGCTGCAGGCTGGTTTAATATAAAATACTCATAGATCTCCCATGGGAAAACCCATTGTCTTAAATCCTTGATATTATTGATTCGGTCCCTAAACCCAAATGATTCCTTACTGCCTATGTAACTGAATAAAGTCCGCTCGTTTTGTGCCATTTTACTACATAAAAGAGGTAAAAGAAGTGCTGATAGGGGGTGGAGGGGATAGCACTTGCAGAAAATTTCTAAAGCCGATTTTTCATCTAAAGTTCCTGGAAGGGCCTTCTGTTTATAAAGGATTTTTACAATTTTTTGGCACCTTTTGGATACTAAATCGGATTGTTCTTTACTGAATCTCTTTACAAAAGCACTGCTTAAAACTCTCAGGGTCTGTTCCGTTGTTTCTAAAAAGGGAATATTCTCAAAGCGACCCTGAATCTTGGCCCATTCATTCCGTAAATTATCTCCTAACCCTTTTGCATATTGCTCAAACCCTTGATGCATCAGGGCAAAGAGCAAAATATTTGCTTCGTTACCTTTTTTTGCAAGCTCAGCTAAAAGTTGCAGCAAATAGATATCATTCGCCCCATAGTGTCGTGCTTCATATTCTAAAAATTTCCCGAATTCATCGAATACAAAAACGACGCCCCTTCCACCCCCTTCAGCTACTTTTTTCTGAAGTTCCTCAACAACAGAGATAATATCCTTCGGAGTTACCTCCTTTTGATTAGCTATTGATTGTAGTTTTTTAATGATTAGAGGCTTTGGGCCACGGCGATTACCCCAATATTTAACGACAGAATCAAGCAGACAGGCTGCGACTCTTTTTGCAAACGGCTCCGGACTGCCAGTTAGAAGGACAGGCAGATAACCCTTACCCCCCGTTGTATATTTAAGAAAGATCTTATAAAGGCCTTTATCCGCTTTTCGAAGAACCTTTTTTGCTGCATTTGTATGATTATCGAGAGGGTCGCTTAATAGATGCGATAGAAACATTGCGAAAGACGATTTGCCTGATCCATAAGGGCCAATTAATGCCCAAGCTCTAGGGATGTCACCTGATCGTAATGTCTCAGCAACTCGGCCCAGAGTTAATTTTGCACGGGAGGTCGGTATGTATGCACCGATTATCGCCTCGGAATCAAAATCACGCTCAATATTAATAGAACGAGTATAGACCGTATCAATTTTAACATGCTCACTTAAGTTCATGCGGCATTTTCCTGTATAATTTCAGAATAGTGCTTAACGAGATATTCAAATGGATTAATTGCTCGTAGGCAATATAGCTGGTGTATTCCAGCGGTATCATCAATTTTGAAGGTCTCTGGGATATAATGAACGAGCTGCTCGAGCTTTGTTAACAATCCATTTTCAGTCAAACGAAAAACCGATCCGGGTGCAACATGATAGCTCCTACTGTACATCAAATCTTCAATTGGGATCTCATTTATACCGCGGTTGATCAAAAGGTCGCTAATTGCATACCCCAAAATACCAATTGGTAAACTCTCTCTCGATGAAAGTTCTGAGGTATAGGCCTTTAGAGCTGACGAATAACTGATTAATTTCAAAATAGATAGGGGGGAATCTAGAGCCTCTTCAGCGGGTATTTTAGTGCTACCTTTTGATTGTGTGTACATTCTTAATAATACAGCGACATCCTGCTTTGCAGAGGTCACTGAGAACTTTGTTTCAATATTGTCCTTACCAAAATCACTTATTGAAGCGGCCGCCTCCTTTGATTTAAACTCCGGCTTGTGAAAACAATTAAAAAACCAATACCATGCTGTTGCCTCTTTATAATTAGTAGCAAGTAGCCAATGGATAAGCCAAATAGTTGCTTCGTCTTCTAAATATGGATCCCACCCTTTTCCTTCGAATATGGCTGAACCAATTTCTGTAGGAAGAATGCCATGTTCACGGTTCATAGTGCAGACCTGGGTGGCACGAAGCCAATATTTGATTGAATGCACCATATTTTTCCCAACCCCAAGAGTCACAGTTGCTTCATCACGTCTAAAAATGTCGCCGTCAGCAAGTAACGCTTGAAAGCCCTTTGTAAGCCACCCGAATCTTAGGGCAAAAGATTCGTGCCTTCCGAAAGTCACTTTATGGGGATCAAATTGCATCCAACACCTTCAATTTTTTGATTATTATAGAGGAATAGTACACTATTGAATACACTATATATAGTGCTCTATGTCAAGACCAAACAACATATTGTGTAATAGGCGACATCACCCAAAATATCAACCACTTGGGTGAATTTCAAATTAAAGAATGCGGTTCTCTAAAAAACTCCAGTAGTGCCGATCTGTGACCGTATCTGTCACAGACGGCGGTTATAATGGCCTCATAACCTTAAAAAGGAGGCCGCTATGACAACATTTACGAT
>Ga0136654_1000526_pt1 | contig 11271 bp, 9 predicted proteins | sample InaspJWI70metaG_FD_94865 | JGI IMG/M metagenome (GOLD analysis project Ga0136654, IMG submission 94865) | Marine gutless worms symbiont microbial communities from Oahu, Hawaii - Inanidrilus sp. 1 OAHU.JWI-70 metaG (version 2) | ecosystem: Host-associated > Annelida > Digestive system >... | reverse complement strand
GCATTTCCGCCAGTAACGGCGCCACAATCAGCAATGGCAAACCCGTTACCAGCCAGTGGGCGCTGACTTTAGCTAGCACAAGTATAGCCACCGGATGCGCACTCAGCAGAATTTGTTCGAGCGAGCCATCGTCGAAATCCGAACGAAATATGCTATCCAGCGACAGCATCGCCGCCAGCAGCGCCGCCACCCAGATAATGCCGGGAGCAATGCGCGCCAACAATTCTGGCAGGGCGCCGAGCGCGAGTGGAAACATGGTGATCACCAACACAAAAAACAAGAGCGGCATGGCATATTCGGCGCGATTGCGCAACGCCAGCAGTAAATCCCGCCGCAGCAGGAAGACAAAGGCCTGGCCCAGCGACAGACGACTGCTCATACAGGCTGTCCCAGATTCAACCGTTGCACCGCCATTGTCGGCAGTGAAATATCGTGGTGCGATGTCACCACGATCACGCCCGCGCGCTGCAGGTGCTGCTCAAACATGTTAGCGAACATTTCCATACTGGCCTTGTCCAGCGAGGTAAAGGGCTCGTCCAGAATCCACAACAGCGAATCGGTAGCCAGCAGCCGCGCCAGTGCCAGGCGCCGTTTCTGTCCGGCCGATAGGCTGCCGACTTCGGATTCACCGTAGGCATACAGATTTACCTGCTGCAGCACGTCATCGAGGTCCCGCTCTGACGGAACTCCCATCGCCCTGGCCAGGCGCAGATTTTCGAGGCAGGACAATTCGTGTTTGATACCGTCGTGATGCCCGACATAGTTGACCTGTTCATAATAGTCTCCGGCGAGACGGTCGATGGGTTGGCCACGCCATAAAATGTCGCCGCCATCCGCGAGGCGAAGCCCGGTCAGAATGCGCAACAGGCTGGTCTTGCCGCAGCCGTTGGGGCCTTCGACGACCAACATCTCGCCCGCTTCCAGTGCAAATTCGAGATGCTCGAACAGTTGACGATCGTTGCGGTTGCATCCGAGATCCCGGATTTCGAGTAAGGTCGATGTGGACATGCATAGCTTGGGAATTAACGTGCCCGAAGATTAGCCTTGGCCCCGGTCACGATCAACACATTTTTTTGATATAGATCAGGCCGACTAATACTAAAGAGAATAGGGTAATATTAAGGTAGACGAAACGGAGAAAGACATTATGACTACCAAAGAACAATTAATCGATCAGCACATTCGCGAATACGAGTCGCGCTTGAAACATATTGATGAACTCTACCAGCGCGCGCACGATGCGACCGAGCATCTGGATGAAGAGCACGACAGCCGCTCGGAGTTGAGTGATTTATCAAGCCAGCGGTTGCAACTGCAGAAGCAAACGGAAGAAATTAAAACCATGGCCCCCGACAGGTGGCGCGAAGAGACAGTACAAAGTGCCGGGCCCATGGCAATCTGGGATATTCTCGCGCAAAAACTCGAGGATTTCATCGAGCGGCACGAATAACGACCCCCGGGGACAGATCTTCAGATCTGTCCCCTTCGAAGCAAGCCAAGGTCAGCCACGCAAATACGAATTATCTGGATCGAACAGCGATTCCGAGTAGAGCCGTGCCGGCAGCATCTCGCCCAGGATTTCGATTTCGACCGCGCGGCCTTCGGTCGCCAGTTCGGTCGGCAGAAAGCCGAAGGCTACACTCTTTTTGGCATAGTGCGAGTAACCGCCCGAAGTGACGTAACCCACGACAACGCCGGCATGCCAGATCGGCTCCCAGGCGACGGCATCGGCGTCTCCGGCGTCGACTATGAAGCTGCATAGTTTGCGGTGCACCCCCTGCTCTCGCTCGACCAGTGCCGCGGTCTTGCCGATGAATTCGGCGTCTTTATCGTAAGCGACGAAGCGATCGAGACCGGTTTCGAGCGGCGTGTAATCGGGTTTGAATTCGCGCATCCAGGAACCGAATGATTTGTCGAGGCGCAGGCTCATCATCGCGCGCATGCCAAACGGCCGCAGCCCGAGATCTTTTCCGGCTTCGGTTAGCAGCTCGTAGAGTGCCAACTGATGATGCCAAGGCACGTAGATTTCGTAACCGCGGTCACCGGTGTAACTGACGCGCTGCACGATCGCCTGGCATTGGCCGATATCGATTTCGCGCACCGATAAAAACGGCAACGCGGCGGTCGACACGTCCGCGCGCGTGACGCGGCCGAGTAACTCCTGCGCCTTCGGGCCCGCGATCTGAAACCCGATGCGCTGTTTCGAAACATTGCGCAAGCTCACCCCCGAAGCCGGTAAGTGAGCTTCGAGCCAGCGCATGTGGTAGGCCTGGGCCCCATAGGACGCAGTCACCTGAAATAGATCCGGCGCGCGCTGTGCAACGGTAAAATCGCCGATTATGCGGCCCCTCGGGCTCAACATCGGATTCAGGCTCAGCCGACCCGGCGGCGGAATTTTACCGGCCATGATTCGATCCAGATACGCGTGCGCGCCTTTACCTGAGATTTCATACTTGCCGAAATTATGCACTTCGTTGAGACCGACCCCGGTACGCACCGCCTGCACTTCCGCCGCCACCGTAGCGAAGGCGTTCGACCGTCGAAAACTCGGGGTTTCATAGGGTTTTTCACCGGCGGGTGCAAAATAATTGACATGTTCCATGCCGTACATATTGCCGAAGACCGCGTTTAGCGACTTCCAAATACCGTATACCGGGGTCGTATCGAGTGGGCGCGCCGCCGGTAATTCTTCGTTCGGATAGGACACGCTGAAGCGCCGCTGGTAATTTTCGCGCACCTTGAGGCGCGTGTAAGACGGCGTGCAGTAGTCGCCGAAACGCGCCACATCCATCGCAAAAACGTCGCGTGAAGGTTCGCCGTCGATCATCCATTCGGCCAAGATGAGGCCGACGCCCCCGCCCTGGCTGAAACCGGCCATCACCGCGCAGGCGGACCAGTAGTTGCGTAACCCCGGAACCGGCCCGACCAGCGGGTTGCCGTCAGGGGCAAAGGTGAAGGGGCCGTTGATAACGGTCTTGATACCGGCATCGGCAAGTACCGGGAAACGCCGAAAGGCGAATTCCATCGAGTCGCCGATGCGATCGAGATTTTCATCCAGCAGTTCATGCCCAAAATCCCAGCGCGTGCCGTCAACCGCCCAGGGAACGCAGTTCTGTTCGTAAAACCCGATCACCAAGCCCTTGCCTTCCTGGCGCAGATAACTCTCGCCCTCGGGATCCATGACGTGCGGCAGCTCGCTATCCTGTGCGTAAACCTCGGCAAGGTCCGAGGTCGCGAAATATTGATGCTCCATCGGGTGCAGCGGCAGATAAATTCCTGCCATGGCGCCGACCTCGCGCGCCCACAACCCGGCGGCATTGACCAGTTGCTCGGCAATAATCGTGCCCTGCTCGGTGACCACTTCCCAGGCGCCATCGGGCCGCGGATTGGTTTCCAGCACCGGATTGCGCAGCAGGATTTCAGCCCCCTGCATCTGCGCCGCCCGCGCATAGGCGTGGGTGGTGCCCGAGGGATCGAGATGCCCGTCCAGCGGATCGTATAACGCGCCCAGCACCCCGTCGGTATTGGTGATCGGGCTTAGTTTGCGAATTTCCTCGGGGGTGATTAGCTCGGTATCGAGTCCCATGTGGCGATGCATTGCGCGCGCCGATTTGAGGAAATCGAGCCGCTCCGGAGACTCCGCCAGCGTGATACCGCCGACGTGATGCAGGCTGCAGGACTGGCCGGTGATTTCCTCGAGCTCGCGGTAGAGACGAATCGTGTAACCCTGCAGCGCCGCCATATTGGTATCGGCATTGAGCGTGTGGAACCCGCCGGCGGCGTGCCAGGTCGAGCCCGAAGTCAATTCCGAGCGTTCGATCAAGACCACGTCCTGCAGGCCGAGTTTGGTCAGATGATAGATAACGCTGCAACCGACCACCCCGCCGCCGATGACGACTACCTGCGCATGTGATTTCATAGCTACGAGTCCTCTTAACCGTGTGTCATTCCCGTCCGGGTATAGCTGGGGCAAGCGTCAAAGCGCTTAGCCTAGTACCGAAAAACTGCTGTCTTGATTGACCTGGCGCAGGCGCGAGTAAAAGCCGCTGGAAAAAGTATGATCGATATTTTTCAGATGAAAGTCGATCGGTCTGTCATCTTGATCGTTACCGTTTTGTGTTGCCTCGATGATATTCGCCATCAATTCACCCGCGATCGGCGCATTTTTAAACTGGTTTCCGCTCGTACCGATCGCGAGGTAAAAACCGGACAGGTCCGAGTGGTCGTAAATCGGAATCCAGTCATCGGTCACATCGTAAAGATCCACCACCCCGCGCATCTGGTTAGGCACGCCTAGATTCGGCACCCGCTGACAAGCCCGCAGTACCTGGACCTTCCATTGCTCGCTGAAATCGCGGCTATAGTCATCCGGATCGACCCATTCATGCGGATCACAGGGTGGATCCTCGCTGCCGATCAATAGTGCATCGCCCTGTTCGGGGCGAGTATAGAGTCCGATATCGCTATCCGAGGTAACGCAGGCGGTATCGCGGCGATAACCTGCCGGCAACGGCACATGCGCCACTTCCTGACGCAGGGCGCGAGTTTTAATCCGCATCGATTTTTCGACGCCGGCCATTTGATTGACCTTGGAGGAATGGGGTCCGGCGGCATTCAGCACCACCGGGGCATCGACACTGTCACCGTTTTCCAGTTTAACTCCGCCGACGCGCCCGTTGGCGCGTTTTATTTCGACGACGCGGGCGTTGTACCTGAATTCGCCGCCGCTGTGTTCGGCGGCGCGCATGATGTTATGGGTCGCCAGTTGCGGATCGGAGATGTATCCCGCGGCATGAAACAGCACGGCGCCGGACAAGGATTCCGCGTTGGCCACGCCGAACTCGGGATCGTCGGGTCGCTTGACCGGATAAAACGACTCGGTATTCCAGACCGGTAGCTGCGCGCGAATCTGCTCGGGCGAGAATTCGCTATAGGGCGAGTCGAGTTGATCCATCAACGCCATGGCCGGGCGCAGGTAATCGTTGGCCCTGGTTTTCATCACCAGCGCACCGACATTGTGGTATTCGATCAGGCCGCGCTCGTCGATGTCCGCGCCGCCCAGATAATCGGCCCAGTTTTTCCAGTAGAAGTGCGACTCGTAAGCCATTGCGGAACCGTCGAGCGTGGAATAGTAGGGGCGAATGATGGCGCAGGAACCCGAAGTCGAGCCATAACCCGCCGCCGGCAGGGTATCGAGGTTGAGCACCTTCCAGCCTTTGCGTCCCAGCGCCAGCGAGGTCGCACAGCCGATAATACCGGCACCGATTATAATTGCGTCATAGTTGTCTGCCATTTTAAATTCCCGTGTTCAGGTTAGTTACACCGTGCCAGCAATTGTCGCAGATAGTCCTGGATTTCGTGCGGATGCACCGTCGCAATACGAATTAGATCGTCGAAGCGAGCGGTTAGCTTGCGGATATGATTGATGCTGTTGACGATGACATACAGATGTCCCAGAAACAGCGTCGCGCGCAACGGGCCGAATATGGTGAAGGACGAGGAGTAACTCTGTTTAGCATCGAACAGATACCAGCGAAATCCCGGATACAGCTCTTCGTTGAGTTCGATCATACGTTCGAGTTGACGTTGCCGGGCGGCCCGCTCGAGTCCCTGCCAGATTCCCTGCCCGGCGGCAAAACTCTCGAGATGCTGCAACGGCATGCAGGTTTCGAGTTCACTGCCGGGATGGCGCTGTTGCAGCAGCAATAGTTGATTGTCGCGCACCGACTGATCGATCTTGCCCGCGCCGTAGCGATTGAATTCGTACTCGGCCACTGCCTCGGTCTTGAGCAAATCGGGCAAGGTCGTCGGCACGTATCGAATCTTATACCCGCAGGCTTCGCGATGCCATTCCAGGTTTTTTTCTAAAATACTGGTTGAGTAGGCATCGACCTGCAAGGCTTCCGGCAGGATGTTGGTGCCCATCGGACCTTCTTGGGTCAGACCCAGTAACCAGTCGATGCTGACTTGGTATACTTCGGCGATCGACGCCACGGTATCGGCGCGCGGCAGGCGGATATTATCGGCCGTGAGCAACTGCGACAGGGTCGAGCGATCGACCTTGATCGAGGCCGCGAATGCCGAACGATTCAAGCCGCTCTCGTTGATGACTTGCTGCAGGCGATCCTGAAACAGACTGACCCGTTCCTGCAACTTCATCGCGCGAGCTCCAGTTCGTGGCGACGCTCGGCCACATACTGTTGCAGCGAATCCTTCTTTGAGGCTGCCATGTCAGGCGGCTGATAAGCAGCGATTTTTTGCCGGTAAATCCTGTTGGCGCGTTGCAATGCGGTCAGTTCGCCATTCTCGCTCCAGGTTTCGAAGTTACTCCAGTCGGATACCAGCGGTTCGTAAAAGGCGCTGGTGTAGTTGTCCAGCGTATGCGCGGTGCCGAAAAAATGCCCGCCGTGACCGGCTTCCCTGATCGCATCCAGCGCCAGCGTGGATTCGTCCACTTTTAGCGGGGTCAGCGTCTCACGCATCATTTGCAACATATCGACATCGATAACGAATTTTTCGAACGACGCACACAGCCCGCCCTCGAGCCAGCCGGCGGCGTGTTTGACAATCTGCGCATGCCCCATAACCCCACCCCAGAGCGACATTTGCGATTCCCAGGCGGCCTGGGCGTCGACGCAATTCGAGGCGTTGGTATTGGAAGAACGAAACGGTAAGCCATAGCGGCGCGCGAGCTGGCCGCTGGCCCAGGCGGCGCGGGTGTACTCGGGCGTGCCGAAGGCCGGCGCTCCGCTGCGCATGTCCGCGTTCGAGGTGAATCCGCCGTAAACCATCGGCGCGCCCGGATTGACGATCTGCGACAGGGCGATAACTCCGAGCGCCTCGGCATTTTGCTGTGCCAGCGCGCCCGCCAGGGTGATCGGGCACATCGCGCCGGACAGCGTAAACGGGGTAACGATGACGGGTTGCCCGTAACGCGCCATTTCCATCAAGCCGTCGAGCATCGGCCCGTCAACCCGCAGCGGCGAATTGGTGTTCACCACGCTATTGAATTGGTGTTCACCACGCTATTAATGCTGGGTTCCGATTTAAGCGTTTCCAGATCGACGCCGCGCGCGAGCGCGGTCATCTGTATGCCGTCCATGACGCGGCCGCCGCCGAGGCAGTATAGCGAAAACGCCCTGTCGGTCAGCGTAAACGCCGTCAGGGTCGCGTCGAGATGACGCGTCTCGGGTGGAATATCGATTGGTTCGACCGGGTAACCGCTCAAGAACTCGATTACGTCGAAACTCTGCGCCAACCGCAGAAAATTACAATAGTCTTCGAAGTTGCCGCTGCGCCTGCCGCCGTCGAGATCGGAACTGTTGGGCGCGCTGGCGACGGTGGTGAAATTGATCGCATTGCGGCCGATCAGGCGGTTGCGCTCAGGGTTGGGCGCATGCAGCGTAAATTCCGCGGGAACGCTCGAAATTCTGGCCATGACTTGGTTGCGATCGAGGTAAACCCGCTGCAGATCCCAGTCGACGCGCGCCCCATCCTGTTGATACAGCGCGAGCGCGTCTTCATTCAATATCTCCAGCCCGATGTCTTCGAGGATGCGCATCGAGGCATCATGGATCAAGTCCAGCGACTCGGAGTCCAGCGCGTCAATCGGTTGGTAAGGGTTGAACAGTTGTCGTGCCCGTGGCGGCACCTGCGATGCGGCCGACTCGGTTCGTTTGCGGGCTCTTCTTCTGGGCATTAAAGGCTCCTCGAAGGGAGACATCGATACTATTTGACGTATTTATAAATGTCTATCTATGTCAAAGGAGTTTTTTCAAAACAAGTTTGTTCATTTAAATCAACAAATGCAATATCAAAAGCAACTGGTGTTTATCGGGGCACAGGGCTAAGTTACATCGCCATGAATGCCAGTCGATTTATTGCCTGCGGCATGTATGCGCCGAATGACGATATTAAAAGTGCATGGCAGGCCATATTTGATGAGTTTTACGCTTTGGTCGGCCCGCTTGACGGCTTGGACCCGCGCCTGGTTTTCGGCACCGATGAATCTCTGTTGCGCGACCCGGGTCTGCTAATCGGCCAAACCTGCGGATACCCGTTGATGACAGGCTTGCAGGATGCGGTCATGCCCTTTTGCACAGCCTGCTTCGACCTGCCGGGCGCTAACGGCAAACTCTATTCGAGTGTCTTCATCGTGCCCGCGGATTCCAGCCTCGAATCGCTGCGACAATGCCGCGGCGGAATCGTCGCGGTCAATAACGCCAACTCGAACAGCGGCATGAACGTATTACGTTACGCACTGGCAAAACTTAAGGCCGGTCCGGGGTTTTTTTCCAATGTTTTGATGACGGGCGGACACTTGGCCAGTCTCGAGGCGGTAGCGGCGAACCGGGCCCAGCTGGCGGCTATCGATTGCGTCAGTTACCAGTTACTCACCGCGCAGAATACGGGACTCGACCGCGCGATACGCATTATCGGTTTCAGCGAACAGACATGCGGCCTGCCCCTGGTCGTAGCGCGCGCGCAATACTCGCGACAACAATGCACCCGCTATCTCGAGGCACTCAATCAGGCGCTGCGACAGACTGCCGACGAATTCAGACAGACGCTGTATCTCGATCATTTCGAGAGTGTCGAATTGGACGATTATCGATCGATCCTGGCGCTCGAAAACTATGCCATCGAAGCCGGTTACGCGACATTGAATTAGTCGTTGCCGAGCCGCCTGCGCTGCTCTAAACTCGGCGCAAAACAACGGGCTAGTCCCTCATTTTAAGGAACGGCGATTCGATGTGGAAAGACCTTGGCAGCTCCTGGGCGATACTGCTCGGCATCGGTTTCATGATGCTCGCCAACGGCTTGCAGGGAACCTTGCTCGGGGTTCGCGCAGGCATCGAGGGTTTTTCCACCTTCAACACCGGTATCATGATGTCGGGTTATTTCATCGGCATGTTTGTCGGCTCGATGATCGCTCCATGGCTGGTCAATCGCGTCGGCCACATCCGCGTGTTTTCGGCGCTGGCTTCGCTGGCATCGATCTCGATTCTGTTTCACGGCGTCTACATCGACCCCTGGCTGTGGATGGCGATGCGAGTATTAACCGGAATCAGCTTCGCTGGATTTTACGTCGTCACCGAAAGCTGGCTCAACGATCGCGCCAGCAATGAAACCCGCGGCAAGATACTGTCGATTTACATGGTTATCGTTACCGGCGGCATGGGCGTCGGTCAGTTTCTGTTGAACCTCGCCCAACCCGATGCCATCGATTTGTTTATCCTGATCTCGGTTATCATTTCGTTTGGCTTGATTCCGATTCTGCTGACCGTAAAACCCGCGCCTAATTTCAGCACTTCGTCTAAAATGTCGGTCGCCGAGTTATACCGGGCTTCGCCTTTGGCCACCATCGGCAATTGCCTGACCGGTATGGCGCATGGCACCATCTTTGGTCTGGGTGCGATCTACGCCAGCCAGGTGCTGGTGGACTTGAAATCGGTCTCCCTGTTCATGGCCTGTTTTCTGATCGGCAGCCTGGTTGCCCAGTGGCCGGTGGGTCATATCTCGGACCTGGTCGGCCGGCGCGTGGTAATGGCGGGACTATCGGTAATCTCGATTATCTGCTGCGTGCTGGCGGTGGCCCTCACCAAAGGCAGTCTGATTTTCTATCTGGTTATCACGCTACTCGGCGGAGCCGCGATGCCGATGTATTCGATTTGTATCGCCTATGCCAATGACCGCCTGGAACCGCATCAAATCGTCGGCGCCAGCGGCAGCCTGGTGATGATGTCGGGGTTTGGCGCCATGACCGGACCCATCCTGATCGCATTCTTCATGGAATTATTCGGCATGGAATACTACTTCTGGGGAATAGCGACCGTGTTCGGCATGATATTCTTTTTCACGCTGATCAGAATCGGGTCGCGCGCGGCCGTGGCCATCAAGGATCAGCCGATGCTGATCGTGGGACCGATAGGCACGCCGATCGCGGAATTTATCGCGCCGGATTCCATCGAGTACGCCGAAGCCGTGGCCAAGCATGAAGTCGAACAACTCGACCTGCGCGACGATATCACCGAACGTCAACTGTGAGGCGAGCGTTAATTATTGCCTGTTCGGCGGGTAAACATAATCGGCATCGGCCGATTAGGCGACGTTCGACTAAAACCAGATCGATGTAAAGAACCGGGTAACCGTGGCATCGAAACCGTAGGTCGATTCCTCTCCGGTGGGGGCATTGTCGGTTAGATCGCGGAAGTTTTCGTAATCGAAACTGATCCAGTCGATATTCAGATTGATGCTGCCGCGTTCAATCGTACTCCAGGAGCGGCCGAATTCCCAACTCGCACCGAGCCCGATGGTGGAACTGGTGAAGCTGCTCAACTCCTTGTCACGCGCGCGAAACTCGGTGGCTTGCGGACCCGGAAACAGATCGCTGTAAAAACTTGCGCTGGATTGATCGTGAAACCGATAGCTGGCTTCGAACAGCCATTCTTCGCCGAATGGCATCGTATAACCGACTTCATAGGTGGTGGCCTCGATATCCCAGGTGTCATCAAAAATCCGCACACCACCGTGAATTGCCGAACGTTGCGGCAGGAAGTAGTTGGCCCGTAACGCAATTGCGGTACTGGTGCGGGTGCGCGGATAGTTTTCCCCCTCGAAGGAAAAACCCGTACCGGAGATAAAACGGACCTGGCGATAAGGATTGTTGAGATAACCTTCGTCGCTAATCGTTTCATAGGTCGCCGCCAGCACCAGGTTCTTAGTCAAAATCTGGGATAGCCCCAGACGGTAACTACGAACTTCGGACTCTTCCTCGAAGGCGGGGTCACCGGTTCTTTTGATTGTGTTATTGCCGAGCGCGAACGACATACTGACCGTCGTCAAATCGCCAAACATATCCTGCGAGATGGCGAGGCCCAGCGTTTTGGCGTCGAAGTCATTTTCTTCGCTCACCGTATAGCCCAGACTCATGGTCGTCTTTTGGCGCAGATAATCCAGACTGATGCCATTCTCTTCGCGTTGTTCGGTGTATTCACTGGCGCTGACCACGACGTCGATCGAGGCGCTGATCACATTGTCGACATAGTGATTCAGGCCAACCGATATGCTGTCGCCGACATTCTTGCGCAGCAGCAGCGAAGGCCCGTCGATTTCCGCTCCGCCGCCGTCGTAACGGTGGTACAACAAATCCGCGCGTTCCTCCGGCAATACCGCCGCGGCCGCAATTCCCGCCATCGAAACCAGGCCGAGGAATAGTGCGCAGCGAATGCCGGCTGCCGGCTTGCGCGAAACAGTCGCAGACCCCGGGGG
>Ga0136654_1000524_pt1 | contig 11292 bp, 6 predicted proteins | sample InaspJWI70metaG_FD_94865 | JGI IMG/M metagenome (GOLD analysis project Ga0136654, IMG submission 94865) | Marine gutless worms symbiont microbial communities from Oahu, Hawaii - Inanidrilus sp. 1 OAHU.JWI-70 metaG (version 2) | ecosystem: Host-associated > Annelida > Digestive system >... | reverse complement strand
ATATTTCCTGGAAAACCTCCAATCCAGTGGTGCCGGCGCCTATACGGCAGACACGGCAAATGCCGTACCACTTTTGTAGCTGGTACGGCACACAGGGCATGACTTTGGTCATAGCATGTGCTCCGCGTGCGTCAACTTGGTCAATGTGACTACGGACGCAATCATCAAGATGGTGGAACAAGCTGATTGGAAGGACGCAGTCAGTGGCGGTTCCAGACTGGGCCTGGGGGGCACAGGCCCACAAATCGTGGCTAGCCCCCAAATTTAGCCGGCCCCCAAAATATGGATAGGCCCCAAATTAGCCGTACTCTTGACACACTGTGGTCAATTGATTCTCAGAAAAATAGTAAATTCAATGCCCCCAGATGTCAGATTTTAAGGCTACAATGCACAAAATTCAATTTCCGCTGGGGCTCCGCCCAGACCCCACTGAAGGAGCTTACATCGTCCGGCAGATCTGCTGGGATGGCGTGATGTTATACTGACCAACGTGTCTGGTGGCGATGGAGCAGGTAGGGCAGACGGCGGCCGGTAGGAGGCGCCAGTGAACTCACAGGCAATCAGAAATTAACTGGAAAATGATTTATTTATTTTAATCGTGTCAAACTTAAATTATTTAAGTGAACAGCATCTTTATTTTGTCAAGGTAGTTTCAAAATGTATCTTCAAAAGTATCTTGCAGACATTATGAAACACAGCAATAAGACGTTGAATTAACGACCCCTCCCCCCTCAGGTCGCCTTGCCCTCCACACCTGCTGTCACACCCGGAGTCAATTAATCATCACATAGCAGCGGGACTAGAGGTCAATAGAACGTCACGCAATCGTCTGCTGTCACTGCGCTTCACCGGTGCCGCTGCTGTCTCCGCTGACCTCCATGAACCTGTCAATGATTTCGCAGACCGAGTCGCGCAGTTCGTCGGGTCCGTCGTCGTCCTGCTCAATGTGTGTGTCCTCGGTGACCAGCGTCTCTTCCTGGCCGTCGCGAATCACCGTCTTCTTGTGAACCTGCTTCCGCAACACCACCCTGCAGCACGCAAACAAACCACAGCTAGACTTAGCCGTCGCAGACGGACCCGCGCGACCCGCTGCATCATGCCTATCGTGCAGTAAACGAAGGCGAACGCTCAGTGTAATAAACTGGCGGCAATCGTCGCACTCGTCGATCAATCTTAAGTTGACAACGTCTGCGACGATCGACGTGCCGTGGCAAAATTTTTATAAGTCCAGAGTTTGGGACAAAGTTTCAGAGGGAAATATAGTTATTTTTGGAGATACCATAAAAAATGTTAGGCCTATCATTAATGCAATCTGATATTGTGCTAAAATTTTTAAAACATTTACAACTATTTACGTACTTAAATTATATGCCTACAGTCAAAAAGTAATTATTAATGATCAATGTCGTAAAACCTCATGGTTTTCTCTTCGCGGTCTGAAGTGTCTTCTTGCATCTCTACCGATGCAGCTACATAAACATACAGAATAAGCACAATGTGATATCACATTTCAACAATTTACATTTTACAGTTTACACCTTTCGTATAATTTATCTCATCATCAACACTTCACTACCAGCATTATTGCTTATTCCTGCCTGTAATATACAGGAAAGAATAGGCCAGGCAACGACTGTAAACGTACTTAATTGCAGCATGACTGAACACCATCCCGCACTGCGGTGTTTTTGCGAGTCTGGCGCCGTTATATAAGACTTACTTACTTACTTAATTACTTAGGGTAGCATGGCACAGAAGGTGCATTAGCAGCATTTTGGGGACATGGATAGACTGACGTAAACATAAACTGGCACCAAATAACGGTTACTTCAGCTCTGCTGCAAACTAATATAAAATATATCTATATATTATAACCAAAAACATTTATGAACAAACTGCAAATTATGTTAAGCTACTGACTTATAAAAAGCACCCAGAGATTCAATAAGCCTACACCAGACAGCCTACAAAATTTGCTAATAATTATTATTTCACAGTAATGCAAGATGTTTAAATTGCAGAGATCACAGACTGACAAAATATGTTTATTTTCGAACAAACATGAAAATAAAATCACAGTAAAACAATGTTTGTACTGTGTCATGTATTAGCTAATAACAAAATACAAAACTAAGTCAACAGTGAGAGACACAACCAGGACTAACACAATTATAATATAAATAAAGTAATATCAATATTACACAATACTGATATGTACAATTGTGACAGAAAATAAAAAAAATTATAACTCACAACAATAATGTAACATAAATGAACACATAATTCGATATAAATAATCTCATACTGCATGATATGGTACCTACCATTCTGCATAAAACTCAGTATCACAACAAATATTTCAAAACAGAAATAAGCAAAATATGTGATAAATATAAATTCAGTACTCGATTAAATGAACAGCACAATAGAAAAACAGATTTAGTCGTATAGATACAGATCAAATAATATGCAACTGTGATATTATGATGCACTGAAAACCGAGAAACAGACGTGCATCCATGCAACATACACATCTGAACATGCGTCGACTAGGCACGTCATGATATCCAGAGCAGTGTTAGTTACCGGACGCGCGTTCTATGTGGTTTCCGTTCCGCGACGGAAACTCGACACCGGCGGTGGAACTGGGCGAGACGACGTCCGCGTGACAGTAGCAACTGTCCGAGTGGTCGGTGTCACTGCTTGCCGCGACCGTCGTGGTCGCGTGCACAACCGAGATCAGTGGGTTCGGCGAGTCGGGCGACATTCGCATGCTGTCGTCCTGGCTGCTTCCGCTCGACTTCAGCGTCTCGGCGGTGGTCGACAGCAGCGAGTCGGACTGGCTCCAGGCGCCGGACTCCACCGAAGCCATCAGCACTTCAGCCCGCGTCCATGCTGCCGCCGGGGTCGACGACTCGTGAAGCGAGTCGGCGTCGAAGCTGTCTTGACGGCGGTCCTCGGCGCCGAGCGAGTCGATCGACTGATGCATCGACAATTCACCAGGTGGTGCCAAAGCCGCTCTCAGCTCCAGCGAATCGGCCGACCTCTCCAGCGCCGCCGCTTCCTGCTCGGGGACCCCTTCGATCGAGTCGGCTGACGTCTCCATGACATCTCGGTCACACGACGGTACGACTTGATCCGTGTCGTAGATCTGCGACTCGCCGTAATCCTGCAGCGAGTCAGTATCCATGCCTCCTCTGCCGTACCACGGATCTCGCGCCTCGGCGGCCGCCACCTCGTCACCCATCTCGGCGTCGTTAAGCGAGTCCACGTCCGGCTCAGGACGGCGATAGGACCGTTTGCTGCCATCGACTCCTTCGTGTGCGGTCTCCGAAGCTTTTCTGATGATCTGGACGATGTCCTGATACTCCGGGTAAACTGGCAACCCGGCGTCGTCAACATCCTGTCCATCTCGTGCTGCTGGCATCAGTTCTGTATCACCGGCGCCGCTTGATTCAGCGTCCGCATTCACCGAGATGCGGTCGTGCATGATTGGCAGCGCACCTGCTTCCAGCATCGAGACGACTGCGCGCGCCTCGGACTCGAACTGCTCGTCAAAACCAAGCGACTCGTGAGACACTCGTGTGACTGACACGGCCTGATGTGCCGAGTCATCCATCAGAAACGCATTCAGCGAAGTCGTGCTGCCAACCATTCCGTACGTTACGTGCGCCGATATATTTAGGGCTGGCTCGACGACATCTATTTCTCTTTCCAGCCTCTCAAACTCAGCCAGTGACGACGACACGGACACATTATCTTTCTCGGAACCCTTTTCAGCCACGGAGTGCAAAGACCCCAGCTTCGTTAAAGAATCGTGACTTGTCCGGTCTTGCATTTCTTTCTCGATTCTTTCAAACTCAAGTAACGAGGACGATGCTTCAGAACTTTTTTCGGCGACAGATTGCTGGGATCCTAATTTTGCGAGGGAATCAAGACTCGTCCGATCCTGCATTTCCTTTTCTAAAGTTTCGAACTCTAGCAAAGAGGAAGAGACAGATACGTCATCTTTATCTGATGACTTTCCAACCATGCGCCTGCAAGGATATTCGGCGTGCAGATCCCCAGAACTGGCTTGTTTATCAGAATCAGTAGCATCGACTCTTTCAGACGAGCTACCAGTCTTTCCAGACTTTCCGGAAGTGGAGCTCCTCTCGTCTTCTTCTTTTATGGTAGCCAACGTCATCATCATTGGGTGATCAAAATCATCATCAAACATTCCATACTTGTCGTCATCAGGCGACTCGCAACAAGGTATCATCTCGACCACGCTGGAATCAAGATCGTCTCTCATGGCTACGAAGTGCTCACTGCCGGAAGAATCTTCAATTTCTCCTTCAAGCATTAGATCTTCATCTCTTGCATCGAGACTCACCATAGGTTCTGGCTGGTCTTCCAGATAAGATGAATGAAGGTCGGAATGGAATGACGACGAGACTGATGCAAGATCTTCCATTCTGTCTTCGACAGCTTCCTGGTGACATGGAACAACTGTCGCGAAACTGTCTACACTTGACGAATCGCCATAGTCGTCTAAGCTTGTCTGCTCTGTAGCATTCCATTCCAATGCTGCACCATTAGTACCTTCTTCTGATCTGCTAGTCTCAGTGTGTTCATAAGATAGCATAGCAGCACCCTCGCTTGACACTATGTCATGATCCAGCTTAGTCATCTCAGCATCATGCTCTTCACAAACCTCCTCAACTCTACATAAGTCAGTTCTGGAAAAATCAGTCAGCGATTCGCCACCGGCTTCTTGGGACCTATCGGAAACGTTTTCTGCTTCAACCTGCGCTTCTTTGACAAGATAGCTCACGAACTCAGAGGCTTTCTGTTGAACACACTCGCCATCGAACTGTATCAGGTTATCAGCATCGGGACTTTTCGATACCGTTTCACCACTAGCCACGTAATGTCCATGTAGATGGCTTTGTATTGGCTGATAAATATCACCAGTGTCATCGTCATGACACAATTGATCTTCCGGCAGCACTCCTTCGTCCACATCGTCAACTTCTTCATGTAAGGTACTAGACTGCATGCCTTTTGTTATCAAATCTGGAGCAACCTCCGCCTGGAAGAAGCCTTCGTCAATGTCTGCGTCCTGTGGATAACTGATTCCGGCATTTCCGTCGTCGTTTTCTGCAGCGGCCTTTGCACCAGCCACAACGTGCGACACTATTGCCGCCGCCTGTTCTCTGCACAAATTGTCATTTCCTGCAAACTGCTTGAAAGCTAATCTTGGAGACTCCATTCCGACGTCGGAATCGCCAGTACTGCTACGCATCACGCGCCCTGCGGCATACGCGTCATCGCTATCGTCGAGAATTCTGTACTCGTTGTCCGGCAGCGGAGACAGAGGACGGTCGAGACACCGTGAATCAAGCACCCGCCAACTGTCGCTGCCGCCAGCCGACGCAGCCTGACAGTCGTCGCTGTAGTCCAGTGTACTCACCTGCGCACCGCACTCTTCATCTTCCTTCTCCACGCTCAACGCCATCAGCTCCGGCTCCGCAGATTCCGCCAGAAAATCGCTGTCATAATCTTCGTCCCGATCAATGTCCAACTTGCGCTTCAGCGGATACTGATATCCATCCGTCGTATCATCCGCCTGTTTCTCGTAATGCAACCCGGAGGAGAAAGCGTTGTCGCAGGAAGCCAGCACATCGTCACCTCCGGGACTATTGGACGTGTCCTGCTGGAATACTTGGTACATGTTGTCAGAATCCAGGGCGCCTTTCCCGAACGATGCGGGCACGTTCGGTACATTTTCGCAAGCGGTATTCTCACAATGCTGCTGGTTAAAGGTGTCCCACGAGGAACTGCACTCTGTCCGATTATCACGGCACTGTGACACTTCACTATCTTTGGCATTGGCACTTTCACTATCGACATCATAAACGGTAATGAGCTCATCGTCCGCCTCGCTTTGATCCGGCTCCTCAGCCATGGTGTGAGACGGAATACCACTAGACGGAATGTCATCATCGACGTTCCGTGGCATTCCTTGTATTAAGTCCGGCTGCATGCAAACCGTCGACGTTACCGGCGATGAAGTCTCGACTGCTGCGCCGCATGAAGGCTCTCCGGTAGCACCCGGTGCACAAACACCCAGATCGAGAAGTGCACCCAGGTCCTGATCGGCAACAGCTCTGTGCTGCTGCATGACTTCCAGGTACGCCTCATATCGGTCAACGTCGTCAGCTTTGACGAGTCCAAACAGTATGTCGTTTGTATCGAACTCGTCGGCAGCCACCAAACTGTCGTCGGCTGTCGGCGGCGGCGGCACGCTTTTCGCCCCGCCGTCGGTGGTCTCGAACACCTCGTCGTCCGGGCTCGACTGAAGTACCTTGGACTGCTTGTCGATGACGAACGCCTTGTCGACGCTGTCCGGTGACATGTCGTACGTGGCGACGACGCGCGACACGGCGCCCAGGTCGAGGTCGTAGGTCGCCGCGAGGATCGTCGCTTCCGCCGACGCGTCCGACGACGTCGACATCTTCATGACGTCGTCCGCCGGCGCAGAAACCATCAGCGTATCGGTCTCCGAGAAATCGAACAAGTCAGGCTGTTTGGAACCAATCGTAACAGCACTGCTTCGCTGACTCTCGATTGCGCTGAGCACCTCGGCATCGTGGGTTCCTCGTATCAGCTCATGCGGCTCGGCCAAAACTATTCCACGCTGATTTTCCTTATCGTCTGTCCATGCTGCATGCTGCATTTCCTCCGACTGATCAAATCCCAAAGATTCCGCCAGCTTGGACGCTGGAGTACTTTCAAACTCGGTCCGCAGCGTTGACTGAATGTCGACCATTTCAGTATCAAGCAACATGTCGGAGTCAGAGTCGGACGAAATACTAATTCTATGGCGCCCGTGTTGTTTACCAGACCTCTCCTCCCCTCCAGGGACATCCAGATGCACCTGCTGTTGTTTTGCCTGGTCCACGTCTCGTAAATCACTCTCCAAGACTGGATCTTCATACGCTATATTGTCGAAGGAGAGTAATGTCATTCGGTCAAGCCTGCTACCATCATCTAGGACATCCTGTTCTTCATCAGAGGCATCTTCGGCATCATGAGATCCACGCATCTGTCCTGTGTCCCTCATACCCAGCTCAGCTGACTTCAGCGACTGGCCTACAGTTTCATATGCAGTTGCGGCTGGTGGTTTTGAACTGTCCAGCACCGTTTCCAGTTCCTCGCTTTCACCAGACTCGCTAATGGGCTTGAACAGCTTCTGGAAATGCTGCTGCTGAACATCCTCACACTCGTTTTCTTCCATTATAAAATCGCTCGGCGACGCGCCGATGTTGAACTTCAGTTTTCTTATATCGCTTGGAACCTCAGTGACCGGGGATAGTTCGTCCTTGAGTGCTTCTTCTTTGGACGGCGACAGGCGCTCTGGAGGAGACTGCGCGAGAGCAGAGAGTGAGGCGTTCTTGCTGAAACTAAATCCAATTTCTCTAGCTGATGGAGAAAGAGGTTCGTCAATATCAGTTCCTTCTGACCGCGTATCAGGCTCAGCACCATGAGCATTCCCTAAGAACACAATAACATAAAAACTACAACACAGTGGTTAGCATTTAAAATAATAACTTCACATTTTAACGAGTTGTACAAGAAATCCCAAACAAATCGAAGTCATTGTGTTATAAGGTTACAGTCGACCAACGTGTAATAAACTTTGTGTATCCAGCCATGACGCGCTCGACCGTCGACGAGTTTTGTTGACAACAAGATCGACTTGCCGTGGTGAAATTTTCTAAGTCCAGAGTTTGAGGAAAAGTTCCAAAGGGAAGTACCCTGAATTTCCTTATAACAGTTTAGGACAGGCGAAAGGAAGCTCCCAAGCCAAAACGAGCTCTATCCGTCAAGTTATTTCAATACAATACCGGCCTGTGACGGACGGATGGACGGACAGACAGACGGACGCATGACAGCAGCAAATACTGCATATACCGCAAGACGTCGCGCGGTAAAAATTAAGTTTAGTGGCAGTGGCAAATATGATACACATTACATTTATGCACAGGAAACATCAGTGAAATTGCAGAGCAGAATCTCATCCGCACCTTCGGCAGCACGGGACGAGTGATGACCTGTGATATCCTCGAGCTGCGCTACTTCAGAATGGCTAGATACACTCGCACGTTCGTCATCGTTATCGTCGTCTAGCTGCAGGCCAGGCTCATTCCATATGTCTATAGCAATACAACAACCAACCACTACACATGCTATTTGCACACTGACTGACAAAACACACACACACATTCCACCAACTACACATGTACTAATTATATGCAATATACTTGATGCAGGGCAAAGCCCAACATTAGCCCACCCGGCTGCACCACTAGCCGCCTGCATCCAGCCACAGCACAGCCGTGCACTAGAATCACAAAATTTGGTTGCCATGATAACCTCCCATAAAAACTAATTTCAGACTGATCATCTACATCTTCAAACCAACCCTAAAAATTTGGCGAAGACTGGCCAGTAGATGACACGAATAATTAAAAATAAATAAGAAACAGAAGCACAGAACATATAGACTGCAGGCTGCTTTCAGCAGCAGGGGTGGGCTAAACAATATCAACTGTAACAGTATCAACAATATCTACAGAAATTACAGGAGGTAAACAAACAGCAAACCAAACGTCAAGTAATGATCACAGAAACACTTCAAATGATAAACAAAATGGTAACTTATGCTTGACAGCACAACTGGTTCACACAACATCACGATAAACCACTTTATTCTGCTTTTTCATCGGTAGCAACTTACTATTACATCACGTATCTGCCGTTCTGGAGTATACAATTGTAAAACTTTACGTGAACATATGCAATTTTAAAAAATAACATGTTTCAAACAGCAAAATGTCACGAACAAAGTGGTTTACACCGAAAAGTGGTGCACAGCACAACACCAAAAGCGGCAACCAAGTGAGAGTTACGGACGACAACCATTCCTGATACCTGCAGCTGTATCCATTCCTCTCTGAAAGTCCGTCCCGTCGTCGGCATCGCCCTCTGGCGACGACCCGCCGCTAGTTTTGCGACGATGTGACTGTGTCTTCTTGTCCATTTCCAAGTCGTACGACATGGAGTGCTGCAGCAAGTGGCACGATGATCTCTTCGTCACGTGACATGCAGACTGCCCTACCCGATCGAGACCGGACTCGACAGTTATATCAATCGGACAGCTCTTCCGCGCTTGCCACATCCGCGAAGAAACCGGTGGAGCTAACATGGAATCTTTCTCGGCTAAATCTAAATCACTGGCGTCTTTCGTCTGCCACTGGTGCATGCTGGTGCTCAAACTGTCGCTTTCCATCTCAGCAATATCTCGGTCGTCGACCTGTCTGTCCTGCATCTCATACAGATTCTCAAAACTCGAGCTTTTTCTTGTCCCAGACTGCTTGCGTTGTGCTATATAAGACGGTCGAGAGTCAAATCTATCGCCGACGTCACAGGCGCTGACTACATCACCTTTATCATCTGCGGGTTCGTCGCCAGGTAGTTTAGTTCCGACATAGATGTCTTCGTAGCTCGAAGATCGTACTATGTCAGCGTCTTCTGAAGAAGTGACTTCAGCAAAACAGCTGTTTTCTATCTCGTCTTTAGCATAAACGCCTCCGTCCAATAACTCCATAGCTGATCATGCAGAAAAATTAGTTGCATTAGCAGAACAAAACAGAAGCAGATAAGCATCAGCCAGTGCACGTACAGTATATATAACAGAGTAATTGCAGCGATGCAAAATCAGTATTTACGCTAAGTTACAATAGCACTCAATGCAAACATGAACAAGTTTCATTTCCACAAGTATGTGATTTGTTAACACTGCACAATTAAAAAAAATATTAAATATGAAACAGCAAGAAAATAAACCTCCTTACTACCGGGCCGTATCATGCTATAATTCACCAATGTATTATTTTAAAGTCTCGAACATGCAAATAAAATTCATTAATGCAGTTACTGACGCTGCCCGCTTCTAGTGGTGAGCGTTTATGTAATGGTACGATGTCCGTCCGTCCGTCCGTATGTCCCGTCGATCGATAGCAGCAGCGACGTGTAGCTGGTTGCTGCAGCTCGGGCGCGGGCGACAAATGTCGATCAATAGCTGCTGCTAGCACCCGAGCTCAACATTGGGCAGCGTCATGTTCTGATCCGAGGTACGAGGAGCAACGCAGACTTGTTTAGAAGTATAATAACGAAGCAAGTAAATTCCATGAAATCAAACTGTTTCGAGAACAACGTTGGTGGGCGCATAATGCATGCGCATACGTTAGATACCTGAGTTGCCAGCAGCGTCCGGTTGGTGGCCGCCGCAAGCAAACTGGTCGTACTGCATCGCGAGGTAGATGTTCATTTCCGCGGATGACGGCGACGGGTCGGGAATGGCGAACACGTCGTCCGGTATGGCGTTATGGGTGAGCCGATGCAGCTCGTTCTCCTCGGCACTTTCTGTGAGGAGCGAGAACTCGGAGGGTGACGGAGCGCGGCAGTCCAGCATCATCGGCTGGTAGGCGCCGCCATCGACGTGGCTATCCAGCTGATTGACGTCCGACTCGTCCTCCAGGGTGTAGTCGGTCGGCGACAGCGGCCGGTCGTCCTCATCCTCGCTCATCCCAACATCTCCTTCATCATCATCCTTGTGGCCGTCACCAGCATCAGCAGCCGTCTCGTCGATGTCGAACTTCCCCGTCCACGCGTTGGCGTACTTCTCCATCGCGGAGCACAGGCCGCCGCCCTCCTCGTCCTCCGCGCCGGGACTCATTACCATCGGGCTGGCGATCTGCACCGATATCATCGGCAGATCCAGGTCCATCCGCGACGAGATGTCCGCAACTTCTGCATCCGCATCCACGGCTGCTGCGTCGGGAACAATTTCAATGCAAGGCGGGCGATGACGTTTTGCGTTTTCTCTACTGTGCGGCTGGTCTTTATCAATGTTGTTGGGCGCGTCTTGTACGCTGTTACACGTTTCACTACCGTTTCCTGTAACCACAGCAATATCACCCGCAAGCGCATCTAGATATTTTCAAAATATACAAAATACTAGAGGGAAAGTACTCTCTTGAGAGTACAGATCTCCGCGAAAGCGAAATTCGCGCCCATCTGCGTCCGTCAGTAATTCTCTGTTGAGTGAGTTGAGTTTAATATGCGTCAAGTGATTTGTTGGTTTGTTTACATTGGAAAAAATCCCCGGTTTACGGCGTTTTTGGACAGTAACCTCCACACCCGGCTAGCGATCGTAACCGAAAACGAACTTGGGCTTGCTTT
>Ga0136654_1000523_pt1 | contig 11298 bp, 9 predicted proteins | sample InaspJWI70metaG_FD_94865 | JGI IMG/M metagenome (GOLD analysis project Ga0136654, IMG submission 94865) | Marine gutless worms symbiont microbial communities from Oahu, Hawaii - Inanidrilus sp. 1 OAHU.JWI-70 metaG (version 2) | ecosystem: Host-associated > Annelida > Digestive system >... | reverse complement strand
TATCCTGGTTCATGGGTGGTGTATCCTTTCCTTTTTAGTGTGGCCGGTTGACTGCTGCTAACAATCTACCGGTGGATACACCGCCTTTTCCTTTAAACACAACTTTTAAATATAACTCAGTCTGTTCGCCTGGTAATGCAGGGCGGAAAACTCATAAGCGGTTAAATCTTTTAACTATTAACGAAAGGGGGCAAAGAATGAAGAACACCGTCTCGTAGCGTAAAAACTTGTCATTGTAACCATACTGATTGCGATTGGCGCACCTCTGATCAGCTTCCACAACTCCTGAATTCACTTTACTGTTAGTTTGACACATCTACCTCCCGATGCACAATGAATGAATTTGAACGGAAATTTGCCAGTATCCTTGTTGAGTTGGCCAAAGCAGCCATACTTCCTGCTTCGGTATAAAGACATCTCCCGAATTGTAAGACGAGCATCTATCCAGACTTATAAAGTGGGAGAGGCAAAAACCTATTACAGAAAAGGAGGAAAAACATGAGAAAGATCATAAAATGTATCAAAAGCACTGTTCTTGTTCCCATCTTGATAGCAGGGTTGGTACTATACCTTTTCCCTTCCAATGCCCGTGCTGATATCAAAGAACTTAGAATCGGTATCGGCATTGACGCTGACTCCCTCAACCCTCAGGAACAGACAACAACGCTGATTCAGAACATCTGCGATTTGATCTACGATAACTTTTTGTACCAAACTCCCGAGGGGAAATTGGAGCCGCGGCTGGCCTCCAAGTACGAGATCTCCGGGGATGGATTGACTTGGACCCTCCATCTGCGGAAGGGGGTTAAGTTTTCAGATGGAACCGATTTTAACGCCGATGCTGTCGTGTTGAGCTGGCAGCGAATTTTAGATCCCAAAATGAAAGTCCCGCTGCGGTTTGCAGTGACCATGGTAAAGGAGGCCGTCAAAGTGGACGACCACACTGTCCAACTCAAACTGAAATATCCTTTCGCTCCACTGGCTCCGACACTTTCTTTAACCATCGCCAGCGTCATCTCTCCGGCGGCTATCGAAAAATACGGTGAGGATGTACGGCAGCACCCTGTGGGGGCCGGCCCCTTCATGCTTAAAGAGTGGGTTAAGGGCGACCGGATTGTGCTGATTCGCAATGAGAACTACTTTGGCAAAAAGCCGACCGTGGCTAAGATCACCTTTAAGATTGTGCCCGAAGCCGCCACTCGGGAAGCCATGCTCAGAGCCGGTCAGCTCGACATCTGCTACAAGCCGACACCCTCGAACGTAGCTGCCCTCAAGGCCGATCCCAAAATCCAAGTGGAGATGCCCCTAGACACGAGAACCATATACATCGGGATGAACAGCCAGAAGGGGCCTACCACAAACAAGCTGGTCCGCCAGGCCTTTAACTACGCAGTGGATAAAAAAGCCATCGTCCAAAAGATCCTGTTCAACACCGCCGAACCCATGGATGGTGTGGTATCGCCCAAGCTCTTCGGCTACAAAACGCAGGCCAAGCAGTATGAGTACAACCCGGAAAAGGCCAAGGAGCTTCTGAATAAGGCCAACTTCGATTTCAACCAGACCATAAAACAAATTACACCTCACGGCCGATACCTCTTTGACAAGCAGGTCTCTGAGGCCGTCCAGGCCTATCTCCTGGCCATCGGTGTTAAGACTGAGTTGAGGACCTATGATTGGCCCACCTACATCGCCATGTTGACCAAGCCCATTGAGACGACCGAGCTTGAGCTCTTCATGCTTGGTTGGGGTCCACTATTCCTGGACGCGGACATGGCCCTTTACGGCCAGTTCACCTGTGATGTCAATCCCCCCAAAGGATTGGGCTCGGCTTTCTATTGCAATGAAGAGTATGACAAAATTATGCGGGCCTCACGGCAGGAACAGGACAGGGAGAAACGCCTGGACCTGCTTAAAAAAGCCTCGGATGTTGTCTGGGAAGACAGTCCTTGGTTATGGCTCCACGTAGAGAAGTTTGTCCTGGCTTTTTCGAACAGGATTAAGGGATTGGTGGTTACTCCAACTGAGAAATTCTATCCAACCTATGTGACAATGCAATAGGAAAAAAAGCAATCTCTGGGGTCAGGGTTTTGGATACCCTAACCCCAGATTACTCAGACCTGCATGGCTATAGCGTTTTGAATCTTTAAATATCCTCCCTTCATCGAAAAACGCTTTTAGACTTTACACGGTTTTGCTCCCTGTATATATTCAGATCGGTTTCACAAAATTTAGTTTAAGATCTATGACTTCCCCTTTTTGAGAACCGATTTTCATGATGTCAAATATCGAGAGATTTCATGAACAAATAATTGAAACTCCATGTTTGCTTACGTGATAAAACGCCTGCTTTCCACTATTCCTGTCCTGCTTGGGATATCATTGCTGCTCTTCTTTATGCTTCGAATGCTGCCCGGGGATCCGGCTCAGGTATTGGCCGGAGAGATGTCCACTCCAGAGGAAGTTGAGATCATGCGCAAGCAGCTAGGTTTGGATAAACCGGTCTATGTACAGTATGGTGCGTTTCTAAGCCGACTCATCCGGCTTGATCTAGGACGTTCGGCGCGAACCCGGAATCCGGTCATAGAGGAGATCTGGGCCCGGCTGCCCAACACCATAACTCTCGCTGTGGCTGCCATTACGTTGGCCTGCCTCTTCGGCATCCCTGCGGGCATCATTTCGGCTGTGCGGCCTTACACCTGGATCGACTATGCGGTCACGATGTTAGCCCTTTTCGGTATTTCGATGCCCGTATTCTGGCTTGGTCTGATGTTGGTAATTCTTTTTGCAGTCGTTTTAGGGTGGCTGCCGGCCGGTGGCACGGGGGGTTGGGAGCATGCCGTCTTACCTTCAATCACTCTAGCCTCCTTCGTGGTGGCATTTATTGCCCGTATGACCCGATCCACCATGCTCGAAACCCTTTCTCAGGACTATACGACTACGGCCCGCTCCAAAGGACTCAAGGAAAATACCGTTATCATCAAGCATGCCCTTAAAAACGCTCTCATTCCCATCATTACGGTGGTTGGGCTTCAATTTGGATTACTCTTGGGGGGCGCAGTTTTGACTGAAACCGTATTTGCCTGGCCGGGAATAGGCAGACTGATCGTAGACTCCATCCTTGCCAGAGACTATCCCATGATCCAGGGGACCATTCTCATATTCGGACTTCTTTATATCATGGTAAATCTGGTCGTTGATATGATTTACGCCTTTGTTGACCCGAGGATCCGCTATGATTAAGAACGACCAGGAAGACTTTGGGAAAAGCGAGCCAAGGGGAGTGGATACCCCTTTTAGGCGCAGTTGGGTCAAGCTCAAACGCAATAAGGCCGCTCTGGTGGGGGGCATCATGATCCTGATCTACGCCGGGTGTGCTCTGCTGGCACCGGTCTTGTTCCCTGAAAGCCCTTCGGCACCAAATCTCATGAAATCCCTTGAGCCCCCCTCACTTGAGGACTTTTTAGGCACGGATGAGTTAGGTCGCTCAATCCTGGGCCGTATCATATATGGTTCACGGGTTTCTCTCATGATTGCCGTGGGGGTTGTCTCCTTCGGACTCATCTTCGGCATTCCGCTGGGCCTCATCTCCGGCTATTACGGAGGAAAGATTGATTTTTGCATCCAGCGGGTAACTGATATGTTTTTGGCATTTCCCGGATTTCTTTTAGCCTTGGCTCTGGTTGCAGTCCTAGGTGTGGGGCTCAAAAATACTGTGATATCCATCGGCATCAGCATGGTGCCGCTTTACATCCGTCTGGTCCGGGGCTGTGTTCTCTCTGTGAGGGAAGAAGATTACGTAGAGGCCGCACGAGCGGTAGGAACCCGCGATGTCATCATTCTGTTAAGACACATCCTGCCCAATGTCATGGTTCCAATCACGGTACAGACCAGCTTAGGTATGGGTACAGCCATCCTATTTGCAGCCGGGCTAGGATTTTTAGGTATCGGCGTCCAGCCGCCAACCCCCGAATGGGGGGCGATGTTGGGTTCCGCCAGAGTTTATATTTTCCACGCGCCCCATGTTTCCACTTTTCCCGGTATCGCCATATTTCTGGCAGTGCTCAGTTTCAATCTATTGGGTGACGGCCTGCGCGATGCCCTTGATCCGAGATTCAAAATATGAGTGAACAGATAAAACCGCTCCTGGAAATCAATGACTTACATACTTGCTTTCACACCCTGGATGGCGTCGTAAAAGCTGTCGATGGGATCGATTTTGACGTCTATCAGGGTGAAACCTTAGGTCTTGTCGGTGAAAGCGGATGCGGCAAGAGCGTTACCGCCCTCTCGATTTTGCAGCTATTGCGCTGCCCGCCTGCTGAAATAACGGGCAGAATCCTTTTTGAGGGTAAAAACCTTTTAGACCTGGATCGGGAAGGTATCAGAAAGATTCGGGGCAACGATATATCCATGATTTTTCAGGAGCCGATGACCTCCTTAAACCCGGTTTTGAAAATTGGCGAGCAGATAGCAGAGGCTGCCAAAACTCACAGGAGTATGACACGAAAGGATGCCTGGCGCCGGGCGGTGGAGATGTTGAGATTGGTGCAAATCCCAGGCCCTGACTCGAGATCAAGACAATATCCTCACAGCTTTTCCGGCGGCATGCGACAGCGAGCCATGATTGGGATGTCTCTTTCGTGCAATCCGAGACTCATTCTGGCAGACGAGCCAACCACTGCGCTGGATGTCACCATCCAGGCCCAGATCATGTCTCTGCTGCAACACCTCAAAGAAGAATTTAACACATCGATTGTACTGATTACCCATGATCTCGGTGTTATCGCCGAGATGGCCAGCAGGGTGGTGGTTATGTATGCCGGTATAGTGGTCGAGGAGGCACCGGTAAAAGATATTTTTAAAGATCCAAGACATCCTTATACTCAGGGTCTTTTAGGATCCATTCCCATTATAGGGCGTAAAAAGCAAACCGGACGTCGTCTCCAGGAAATTCCCGGGATTGTGCCCAGTCCCATGGAGACCCCTTCGGGCTGCAGATTCCACCCGCGTTGTAGCAAAGTAATGAATCGTTGCTACGGGCAGGAGCCCCCGATGATCCGCCTGAATGAACACCGGCGCGTCAGATGCTGGTTGGAAGACGACAGCATCGGGAAACATTCGCAGGCTGGGAGTCAATAAGTATATTAAACGGTGTCGTGTCCCACAAATATCTTAAAAAATAGGCGTGTATTTTTGAGATAATTTGGCGGGTTGAACTGGGAAAATCTCAAGCACCAATAAACAAATAACAAATGGTTCGACAAGCTCACCATCCTGAGCCAAGTCGAAGGACAAAATTTAAATCCGAAATTCAAATGATCAAAACACACCGATGCATTCGGTAATTGATTCATTGGGGATTGGGATTTGTTTGCTATTTGAGATTTGTCATTTGGGTTTTTCTGACTTACGATGATTTTCAGGACTAGTGATATTCCCTGGTTTGAGTATTATTAGATACTTCTGGGATAAAGCACCATATGGCACTATTGGAAGTAAAAAACTTGAAGAAATATTTCCCCATAAAAAAGGGGGTCTTTTCCCGAACCAAGGGACAGGTGCGAGCAGTCGACGGGATCAGTTTCACCTTAACACGGGGGGAAACGCTGGGCCTGGTGGGTGAGAGCGGATGCGGCAAGACGACAGTTGGCCGATCGATTTTACGTCTTATCGAGCCTACCGCCGGGCAGATAACATTCAAAGATCAAAACTTGCTAAAGCTCGAACGGGAAGAACTCAGAAAGGTGCGGGCCTCGCTGCAGATTATCTTCCAGGATCCTTTTTCATCGCTGGATCCGCGGATGAATGTCGGCCAGATCATTGCCGAACCGCTCCGAAATCACCTCAAAATTTCCCGCAAAGAAACCCGAGACCGTGTGGCCTATTTGATGGAAAGGGTAGGATTGCATCCGGAACACATAAGCCGCTATCCGCACGAGTTTTCCGGCGGTCAGCGCCAACGGATTGGAATCGCCCGCGCGCTGGCCTTGAACCCGTTGGCCATTATTTGCGATGAGCCTGTATCGGCACTGGATGTATCCATCCAGGCCCAGGTCATCAACCTGCTGGCCCGGCTTCAGGAACAAATGAACCTCTCTTACCTGTTCATTGCCCATGACCTCAGCGTCGTGGAACATATCAGCGATCGGGTGGCTGTCATGTACCTGGGACGTATCGTCGAATTGGCTTCGGACCAGCGACTCTATCAAAATCCACTGCACCCCTACAGCCGGGCATTGCTTTCCGCTGTTCCCATTCCTGACCCTGAGATTCGAAGGGAAAAAACCATTCTGAAAGGCGATGTGCCCAGTCCCATGAACCCCCCATCAGGGTGCTCCTTTCATACACGCTGCCCGGAATGTATAGAGATATGTACCCAGCAGGAGCCCATCTTAAAAGATGCGGGTGACGGACACTGGGTTGCATGTCACTTGCGGTAAGTGGAAAGCCATTGCCAACAGGCAAGTGCGTAAGCATTCCCACAACAGATCAGACGAAGCGCTTAAAGACTTATGGGCGGCAGCTGACTAAGGCTCTATGGTGAAGTATGGCCGTAAATGAATTTGCAATTTGGCGATAAAATTTGCCTTAGTCATCTATTTAGTTGACAAAGTCAAATTTTTAACCTATTTATGGAATCTTACCTCGGAGGATTATGATGGCCGAAAATAAACTTCATGAGGATGTCGCTGAATTTCGCAAATTCAATCGCTTTTACACAAAGCAGATCGGTCTTCTCACACAGGGACTATTAAATACCCGCTTCTCCCTAACCCAGGCCCGTATCATTTTTGAGCTGGCGCAGCACGAACAATCTACAGCCAGCAACATTATCAGCGAGCTCAATATCGACCCGGGTTATCTCAGCCGCATCCTGAGCAATTTCGAAAAAAAAGGCCTTATCCGCAAGGTCCGGTCAAAGCTAGACTCGCGTCAGCGGATTTTGAAACTCACCAGCCAAGGCAAGGAATCCTTTGCGGTGCTCAACGAACGATCCAGAAAAGAAGCTGAATCATTGCTGTTTGAACTGTCTGAGGAAGATCGGCATCGGCTCCTGCAGTCAATGCAGTCCATCGAAAATATTCTTGATACCGAACCGAAATCACTGACGTCCTATCTGCTTCGATCCTATGAACCCGGAGACATCGGTTGGATCATTCACCGCCATGGAGTTCTGTATTCGCAAGAATACGGTTTTGATGAGACCTTCGAAGCTTTGGTTGCAGAAATCTTGGTACAATTCATCCGCAAGCACGATCCAAAGCGGGAGAATGTTTGGATCGCTGAACAGGATGGAGAGCGGATCGGGTCAGTTATGATTGTGGACGCAGGGGATCAGGTTGCGCAATTGCGCCTGCTGTTGGTTGAGCCGAAAGCCCGGGGCAAAGGTATCGGCAACCGACTTATCAACGAGTGCATCAACTTGGCAAAGCGCAACCACTATCGGAAAATTAAGCTATGGACACAGAATAACTTGCTGGAAGCACGTCATTTATATGCAAAGGCCGGCTTTGAATTGGTCGAGGAATCTCCGCACAAAAGCTTCGGCCATGACTTGATCGCCGAGTTCTGGGAGTTACCCTTGCATGACTGAACGATCGCTTGGGGCCAAAACCGGAGGCCTAAAAAGCAGAGGTACTTTTGAATGAATTACGGTTAATTTCAGGGGGGCTTATCTGGGCAAGTCTGGCCCCTTTGCTCTATGCCGCTTTGAGTGTTTCGGCCAAACTGGCCGGGAACCACCTGAGCGTCTGGCAGATCGGAGTGGGCCGTTTTGGTTTTGGCCTACTGGTGATTCCAGTTATCGTCAAAGTTCTAAGGCTGAGACTCTGGGGCAAAAACCCTTTGCTGCTCAGTGTGAGAGGTTTATGCGGTGCAATCGCCTTCCTGCTGTTGGTAGCGGCCTTCCAGAGGATTCCCCTTTCTTTGGCAATGATCCTGTTCTATCTCTATCCGGCCTTCACGGCGCTATTGTCTCCTTGGATAGCAGGTGAACCAACCGCCAAAACAGCATGGCCATTTATAAGTGGTGCCTTCATCGGAACCAGCCTGATCCTGTGGCCTTTTGAAGCCTCAGGGACCTTGGGTCTGGGACATCTATATGCCGCCCTGGCATCGGTTTTGTGTGCCCTGACGCTTCTTTTGGTCCGGCGATTGGGCCGGGAGAACAATATCTACACCCTGTTTTTCTATTTGTGCCTGGCGGGGATAATTGCCAGTCTGGGACCATTGCTGCTGCAAGAGTCTCCAATTCTGCCCGGAGGAACAGCCGCCTGGATTGGAATTGCCGCGGTGGCAATTTTTTCAATAGGTGCGCAACTTTCCATCAACCAGGCTTTAATCCGCATCCCCACGCCCAGGGTCAGCGTAATGATGACAGCCGAAGTGCCGCTAGTTGCCTGTTTTGGGATTTTTTACCTGGGCGAACCGCTCAATTGGCGCATGATCGTAGGTGCCCTGCTCATTTTCGGCTGTGGAATCGGTCTGAATCTGCTGCCGGCTCAATCAACTGCAATGGATTCAGAGCTTTGATGGAGTAAATCAGGTCCGGTAGATCCAAGAATCAAGAACTGACCATTTCTGACCCGTTCGCCGATGACACTTCTAAGTATGGAGAAAATTTTGGGGGCTCGCTGGATCTCATCGAGACAAAAAGGATAATATTCCATCGTACAACCCTGGTCGCTGTCTTTGAGGCCGTAATTGCTAGTTTATTTGTTGTCGCTGATCCTTTCCAACTTTATCGTGGCAAACATGGCAAGGTACTTCATAAAGGGGTTTAGGGAGTTTTCAATACTTCTCCAGAGGCCAAATAAGAACCCCGGCATCAGATTTTTCTTGGAAACCCCGCCTGAAAGCAAATACCGGAAAGGCGTGTGGCGTCTGATTTCCTTCAAGCACCAGTTTCTGTGTTCTTCATATAATCGCTTACGGTCGCGTTCAAATACTATCCAGGGGAGTGCAGAATTTGCCTGAGACAGCGGTCCTCCCTCCGGCAGCTCCCACAAAGTCTCGTGGGGTTCCCATGCCTCGTGATGCAAGTGTCGATAGATAAAAGCCGACCATGAAGAATACCATGGCTCTATCATGATAATCGCACCTCCTGGCTTTATGCATCGGGCAGCTTCATTTAAAAATTGGGCCGGTTGCCGAAGATGGTGAAATACATCAATCATTACGATGCCTTGTAGAGAATCATCCGAAAAAGGCAACACTAATCCGTCAAGAATGACATCAACATTTGATATATGTAAGATCTCTGATGTTATGATATCCGGTTTGACTTGCTTTAGGAAACCTCCTCCCGAACCGAGTTCTAGTACAAAACCCTCATGCAATTCCGATAAGCCCTGTTTGATTTCACTGTACCACTCACAATATAACTTTCTCAGAAATGTCTTATTTTAAATAATTTGTGAATGTTTATAGGTCCTATCAGGCGCGTCGAGATTAAGGTGGTGAATGTCAGGTTCGACTGAAAAATATTTAAGTACTTTTCCTAACATGTTATTATTTTCAGATAAACTTTATTCGTTTTGAGGCAAATATTACCATTTTGATTAGGAGCCAGCCGTGGCGCCATCTATCGATATTTGTCGAACCATACACCCTGGCTCGATATCGAACAGGCATTTCTGCGATTTTTAAATTCAATTTCGCTGCTCCAAAAATCAGATCAAAATCACCGAACGGGTCAAAATCCCCGAAATAATACCGGTTGCGCGCCAACGTCTGGTACTGTTCTTTTTTTAATACTTTGGTCCCACACAACGTGTCCTTTATTTTTTGATCGAGAAGCCAGGAGAAAGCAAGGCTGAAGAACTTGTTTCCCAATATATTCAAAAACCGCATCGATTCGTTTTCCAATGGATAGACCAGCCTTACACCATTGATAAATTCGCCTTTTCCCTCAACTAAAGCATTGTAGAACCGTGGAAGATCTTCCGGAGGAACGGTCATGTCGGCATCGAGTATCATCAAGATATCACCGTGTGCTTTATCAAATCCCAATCTTACAGCGTCTCCTTTGCCCCTTCCAGTTTGTCGGTAAAGTTTGCAGCATTTTTCCGGATATTTAGCCATTGCGTCTTTTATCGAAGTGTAAGTGTTATCTTTCGAAAGACCTTCTACAAATATGATTTCCGTTTTAGTGCCCATTTGCGGTATTCTCTGAATTAGGGATTCGATATTGCCAGCTTCATTGCGAGCTGGCACAATAACAGAAACCGAGGGCGCCAATTTGTTATTGTTATTATGATCGTTCGGTTCGGCCCGTGCGACCAGAATATTGGTAAACGCAAACCACGAAAACGGGATAGCTTTTACAAGATAACGATTTGCGATATTCGATACAATCGGTATGTAAACAGGGATAAGAATAGCGATCTGAAGTTTGATAATATCATAACCTGTAATCTCTAAAAGGTTTTTAACATCATTTGGCGCAAACCAGTTCTGTTCAAGAAGCTCTGCTCCAAGACCGAGACGCTTGACAGCACCGAGAGGCACTTTCCACAGGTTGTTGTAAAAATTAAGAATTATTCGTGTCCCCGAATGACATAGAGGCTTAAGCTCTTCGAATACACGCTGTAGATCCCAGAGATCATTCACGAGATCTGACAGAATGATCACATCGAATCGATCGTTCAGCGGAATGAAATGGGCATCTGCAACAAAAAATTGGAACTGAGACTGAGGATGTTTTTGCTTGGCCGTATCAATCATCTTTTTTGATAAATCGATTCCAACACCGAATGAGGGATTCAATTCTGCAATAATATTTCCATGACTGCATCCTAATTCCAGTACCCTCATATTTTCGGGAACCATAAATTTGAGATATTTCTTTAGTAGGAAGTAATAAAAGGAACCGAGCCGTTTTGATTTCTTTTTTCGATCTGAAATTAAATCCCAGTGTCGGATTCTTTGCGTGGTGTAGAAACGTCTTATTGAATCAGAGTCCTCAAAGCAGGCTGATTTACTTTTATTCATATTGCATAATTTCTAAGTGTGAATCATAGACTGTTTTTTTTATATAAGAACAGTGATAGATCACCACTTGTAAATTTTTTAATGAGTTGATATCCAGTTAGCATTTGTAGAGTATGTAAATCTGGTTTTCTATAAAACCCAGGTTCCTCATGGTATAAAATATACTTCAGGTTTTTTTCTCCTGGATTGTTTGTTCTTTTCCTTTGACCCACCACTTTAAACTGGTTAAATTTCAAATTATATTTTTGATGATAAAACTGGTCAAAATACGGGTAGGTTCTTCCGACAATTCCCATGGTTTTAATC
>Ga0136654_1000521_pt1 | contig 11320 bp, 8 predicted proteins | sample InaspJWI70metaG_FD_94865 | JGI IMG/M metagenome (GOLD analysis project Ga0136654, IMG submission 94865) | Marine gutless worms symbiont microbial communities from Oahu, Hawaii - Inanidrilus sp. 1 OAHU.JWI-70 metaG (version 2) | ecosystem: Host-associated > Annelida > Digestive system >... | reverse complement strand
ACTGACGTCGGCGCAGCATAACGAGCAGTAAAAAGTACAGTAGAACGAGTAGCTGCCACGAATAAAACCAACAATTTCACGGTAAATAAAAACATGCCAGCGGCCATGTTGACCCTTGACCCTTGACATCGACACTATCCTGAACAGATGGTATTCATTGTATATAGATGGTTGAAAAAGGGGTTGTATTGGCAACTAACGGAAAACACAGGCAGAGAGTTCAGCATATGGGTCAAGACAGCATGGCACTTGAGTCCAAACTCTTTCGAACACTTTGGCATTAATATAGTATTGTCTGCATGGACAGTTTGGACCCACTAAATCAGTACGTGCCAAAGTGTCTTAGGTCGAACTGTTTTGGATCCGAAGTGTCCAGTTTCTCTATGCTCACTAATTAGAGAGGGTCAGACTAGATGATGCCAATTTCTTTTTCAGCAACAAAGTAGTAATTAAATACAAAATGTTGAGTGAAGAAATTATTGTAAGAAATTGACTGACTGGGTTCAAAAGCAAACCTGATCTCCATCCCTGAGATGTTATAGGTGATTCATATAAGCTAACTCTTAACTTCCCCCTATTGTGGTATGATATATTTGCTGACGCATCAAATTCAAGTGAATCAAATTCAATCTCCTTACTCACCTTTGATCGTGTTCTGAGGCAACGCCTGTAAACACAAGCACACACACAAAGTTAACAGGTATCGAAAGCAAACAGTTAACAGAAAGTGAGCCGTACATCAACGGAAACAGATCTATTAAATTCATTAGCACCAGCAAACGTGGCAGTGATACCAAACATTTTTCGAACATACCATTTCAACTCAAACTTCGTAAACAGTAGGCGCCCTGCTAGACACACCCACACAGGTAACAGGGATCCTTCATTCTAACGCGCTTTGACCCGTGCTTTGACTAATGACTAATGATTATTTTACAACAGTTTGATCATTTTGATAGCAGGAAACAGTCTTTGCCAACCTATATAAAACCCTCCTTAGCTCTTCTGTTTATGAAAAATATACAGAACGTGATTTAATGATGCATAGATTTATTGTGCAATACAAATTATGCAATACAAAATGTCACATCTTAGTGCAACTTGTCTGCTTATCTTGTTGAAAGAATGAAACTATTATTGTCATGATTTTACGGGCTATGTTTTAGTCTTAAAATGGCAAATCACATTTCGCATCCTCGCAGCCATAGACATACTCGCAGGTCGCAGCTTCCTGGAGGCTGGAATTGGACAGTATCTCTTACTTACTAGATGCAGTAAAATGTATGACGTCAGTAAATAAGCTGGCACTCGTTCCTGCACATCGAGCGCAGTGTTGCAAATCCTACGAGAATATAGCGTGGTCGTGCACCAGCGTTCCCGATGACGTACTAAATGCTAAGTGCGAATCGACGTGTAGGTGGGCGTGTATTTACGCGTACAATATGCCTAGAAGTTGCTGAGAACGGGTATGTTAAGGTCATCGTGTTGTCTTTTGCATATGTTTGCGTTTCCTTCATCTTTTCTGGCTAACGGTATTTCATTTTGCATCTGTCCAAGTGTAGTTGCTGCCTACGATTCATTTGCAGTTTCACGTTTCGGTATCTGCCGCATCTGGCTGTCGTTTTCGGTCATTTGCGGTTTGGGCGTTTTCTGCAGCTGCAGGCACCGACAGGGGTAAAAGTGGGCCGGCACTAGGCGGTACGGAGTACCGGCTGATGCCATCAGCGTGCCGGCTGATAGTGCGCCAGCCGTTGTGAAATTTACAATTTCGATACCTCGTGAGTCGTGCACCAATGCGAAGGCGAAGTATAGTAGTAGTGTAGTGCCACCTGATCCTTCGGTCCACTTTTACCACTGGGTACCGATCATGTAGTTAACGTTGTATTATACCCGTGTGACGTGTGCAGAGCTCAACGCAGTCAACACAAGTACAGAACTGAATACACCAACCATTATATCAGGCCACTGTTCTGAAAAAGAAGAAACTCCAGCCAATCTTCACCTGCCCATCGCATCGTAATCATCCACCGGACTCCAGGGTTGTGGTGCTCGAATCACTTACTTACTTAAATGCAAGAGGCAACCTGTGCGCTGAAGTCTCCAGCAGTCCATCACGGATGGACTCTCCCGAGCACACCGGAGTCGGACGCACGACCGGAGAAGGCGTTGAGTGCAAGCCCGGTGGAGGCACCGGAGCGCCAACAGAACGAGGCCGGTCTGAATGCTGTCGTATCTTCGCTTGGTCGACTGGCACTCTCGTCAGCGGACACCACCCTTCCCGCAGTACCCCCCGCATCATCTGCCGCGTATGCAGGCTGGCCTCCAGTCGATGGTGATCTCCTTCAGTCCAGCGGACTGCTCTGTACCACTTCCACAGCCGGACTTCAGAACTCTTCCGGTGCCATCGGTGCAAATGGTTTACGATCTCCGTTCTCTTCTTCCACCTCCCACCTGCTCCAGCAACCAAGCGTGCCACGACGGGCCATAACTGGACACGCGTCAGTACCCGTACCACCTGACAACTTCGGGGCAGTTCCTTCGACTGCCAGTTCTCGCCCGGCCTGGAACAGTCAAGCACAGGCAATTAACTGGCTTCAGGCAAGCCGACCTGGTCCGCTACCGACCCGCTTTGGCTCAGTTCACCATGGCAGATCCATGTCTGTTCAGAACATTAACATGACTGGCAACTCATCAGTTCAGTCAAGGAAGTCGTCGTCGAACCAGTATGGTAATGGTATGTTTGGCGCTGTACCATCCATGTCTGGATACACTGGTCAAAGTCGGTCACCGTATTTGCCGCAGGTGGATCAGATGGGTCTTCGATATTCTGATATTGATGAGAAGTCTGTACTTGGAGGATTAAACCAGGTACTTTGCATATTTCAGCAAGTATACATTGCACCATTGCACTTGCTTATTTACCAGCATATTTGGTAGAACTGGTGGGCTGTTTTGACAGGATGACCATCAATCTGGAAATTCTGGAATTCTTCAAAAATACACGTAGCAAATATGTCAACGTGGCTAGATCAGATTTTATGAATTGTCGTATGTAAAAAATAAAGTATGGTAGTAAACGGTGACAAACCATGCTTTGTGGCCACCATGCTATTCAGAATTTAGCAAATTATGCAATGCAGCAGAGTAATCGTGGTATGCTAATCCTCAGTTAATTGTCATCATGCTGATTGCTAGTGCTAAGCTGTATGTTGTTTTGATGAACATTTGCACAGTACTTTCAATGCTTTGTATTGCATTCGTTCAAGGATGATCACCATGGGCGAACTGTAGTGTAGATAATAAGCTGCATGATGGCTGTATTGTGATGCTAGGATGCTGTAGCCTCTGCTGGTCTGGAAGCTCAGTGGCTTGATTTGATCCGTAGTGCAGTACAGGATCAGTTCAGAGGTAAGTCAGAACTCTGTATGTTTTAAACAGATACAGACTTATGCCGGTATTTAATAGACTGCTTAGTGCATGGCATTGATGGCAAGCTTTGTAAGTTTGTAGTACATATTGTTCCATGTATGTAACAGCCTGTACCAAGTAGCTTTTATGCTGTCTGGCTACAAATGAAAATGCACTGAGTTAAAAACTTGAGTGCACTGTTGCTCTATTGCCAGGGTTTATTATTTGCTAATGGCATATCGTCTGCTTTTTTATGGTAAGATATTGTGAGTAGTTGATATTGCATGTAATGTAAAAACAGGTGCTTCTGGTGCAAACTTTGGCTGGCCAGCAAGTCAACAACTTGAGCATAATCGACTACAGGCAAAAGGTATGTTGGCTGTTAAGTCTAATGTTCTATTTTGCCTCTTAATGCTGTAAGTGTGGCTTGAACATGTCCTGTTTTTCTGTTGATGTAGCTGTTTTGAATATTTTACAGTTCCGTATTTTAACAAAATAAACTTTAATTATTTTTTTATTTTAGGCTCAGTCTGCAGAAGTGCAGAGAATATTAGCACCAGACGACAACATTTTCTCCACGACTTAAGCATTACTTACAGCCGTTGGGGAGTACTAGCAACCTGAAAAAATCTTTGACTGGATATTTCAAAATCTCACAGGCATGGCTGTTGGTCCAGATCTCTCTGGCCATGTATACCCTGGCTAAAATACTTTAATCTGTCGCTTGTTTAGAATTCTAGAAAGGGAGCAAAGAGGGGAATTTGCTTTCCAAAATTTCAGTGTTGTAAGAAGTTCACTCATCTCCACTGAACTTGACTTTTGGATGTGAACTTACTAATTTTTCATTACTTTTTATCAGAACTATAAAAGTGGCAGTGATTCCATTACCCATAAATGTGCCAAGCACTTTAAAAGACAGTTGAACAGAGAATGAGTGTGTGAATGTTTTTCTGGTATTAGCTTACACGAGTTTTCCTAAACCTGGATAGCCTTAAGTACCGTTAGAGCCTAGGTTTTGTTCTTTGATGTTGTTCATCATTTATCTGTTGACAAAAGCAAAGTCAATCTCTGAATATATAATTAGAAAAACTGCTCTCTATCGAGCATTGCGGACAGACTGACTGCATTACCGTCCTAGCTTACAGCTAACCCTTCACCTCAGTTTTCCTTTTCAATCCCCAGTGAGCTGTGGTCATGAGTAATGACCTACACATGCAAAAATTACGGTCAGAGTTCAAGCGGTTCATAGGTTAGAGTGGAAAGAGGCAGAGAAAAAAACTTTTTTTATCCACAAAATCACACACACACAGCCGTTTAACGGCCCTTTTTCCAGGACTACCCGGGTGAGCCGGTACCAGAAAGTGCAGTCTGGATTTTAGTCAAGCAAGAGACGGTGAGTGGCAGTGGCACATCAGCTGGGCCATATGCAAGTCTGCACCTTGCTCCAGACAGACAACCACGCCAGCACCCCACCACTCAGTTTTTACAGGCCGGATGCCCTTCCTGCCGCTCAGCCAACAGCGTCAAAGCACTGAAGCCATAAAATCACAGTTATAAATGCATTGATACAAGAAAACTACAAAAATGAATGTGGCATGCTGCCAGAAATATGAAGAGGCTACAGCCCATCGAGCTGGACGGGGCACGGAATTTATTGCGTTCGCGGGTAATAATGAAGGAGACACTTGACTAGCAGAGTGGCAGAAGTGTATAACGTCATGGTCAGCTGCTGCAGCTGATGGTGGGAGTCTGGCGTTCTTTGTTTCACGCCAGTGAGCGCCAGCACGCGTGTGTGTGGGAATGCGTGCGTGCGACACACATGCGGGTCATTTACCCCCTGCACATTTGCCCCACCTCCCTAGAAATTCAGTCGTGGACACCCCCCGTACCTAACCTTGCCATAAAGGTTTGTTCACAGCACATCATCTGAACCTAGTTACATGAGTGATGCGTTGATTGGTCATGTGCATTAGTGTCACCACTTGATTGGCTGCAGCAGAACTAGGACGGCTGGTGCTCAGTCTGTGTGCTGTAAACAAACAAAACCTTAACCCTACCCTAACTGTAACCTAACCCTATTAACCCAAACTGTAGCCGTAAAGAGTAACCCTGTAACTCAACCTTAACCAAGAGGCAGATGTCCGCCGTGACATTTTACATACATTTATACATACTTACGTTTCTGCGTACGTTACTTTACATTCTCTTTTTATCATTTGTTAGTTATCACATGATTATATCCCCATCTAACCTTATGACATGGACAGCCGATGTATACTGTGCTGTTAAGAAACTGTTCAGTCACTCGCCTCGCGATGGTGATTTACGGGGGGGGGGAGAAGGGGGAAAATGTCCGGTCACGTGGAACGACTGGATTATTGCACCGCGCGGACCCGGGGCCCGAGTGGGGAATTATTTCGCCGCGCCCGGGAAGTGGGCGGGGGGGGCGCGGGACGGAGAGTAGCGGAATGCCGATGGACGGCGCGAGGACAATGCGGCGGCCCGGCTGCCTCGGTGCTTCCCGGATCAATATTGCATTTCGCGGCGACGTGCGGGCGGCGGCGGCCGGCAATAGCAGGCCATTCGCTACAGCTGACCATCCACCGCCCGCCCCGCTACTTACTACACGTTGACGCCGCCGTGTTATCGCCCTATAGATACACAGGGTGACAGTGACGTAATTTCAATGCCATCTGGCTTTCGCCGCCGTCTTGTGGGTGAAACTCTTAGGAATGTTGTTCACTGTGATATCACTGAAATACGCTTTGTTAGCAAGTAGTGATCGTACAGACGTTTTTTTGATAAACCAACGGATCGACTGTTATATAAATGACAGTATAAATCTTCGCCCCTTAACTCCACGCATTATGCCATGTTATACCCACAAAATGGCGATCGTATCGTGGCCGGAAATTCTGTGACGTCACTTCACCCTATCATTCGCTGTGCACTGCCCCACTCTGGAACTCCCTGCCGGACGACCTCCGCGCACAGCAGGACTATGAGTCCTTCAGACAGGGTCTGAAAACCTGGCTTTTCTGCAGATACTAGCGTGTTCAGCGCATTAGAGACTTTCGTGATAATAGCGCTATATAAATCTAAATTTGTCATACCATACCGTACCTATGTATAGACCACTCTTATCTGGTCGGTACGTTCTCATGCATTCTCACAGGAAAGGCGCAGTTTTGGGGAACACGCATGGGCATGCCCAGACTGCTTGCGGTCGATATTCTCAGCCGTATTCGTTAGGGGCAGCAGTGATGCGGCCTCTGGCTACCAGTCTACTGTAGCATCTTGTTTGTTTATCATAGCCAGCCACCATGGTGATGGTTTGGCTAATTGACCTATGCTGCGTGTTGTGTGTTTGTTGTCTCTGTGCATGTTGTTGGTGTTGTGGCTAAACGCCAAAACGGATCGACTTGCACGGTTAGTGGTATAGGAAAGTTGTCACCAAAGAGAGCTATCTTGTATTAGATTTTATGCAGATCCGCCCACGGAAAGGGAGACTTCTCAGACCATAATATGGTACAGGAAGGGGTTAGGCCGGCTGCCAAGTGCTTTTGAGTTGACGCAATATTAAGCCTCATTTGTGTGCATTTTAGGCCTGTCACATGAAGGAGAACATGGGTTAGATATTTGGATTCTCCAGTAGAGCACCCTGCCTACGTTTCTGTATTGGGCATTGCACACTTTGCCTTTGTAACCTAGTTGACGTTGGGGATGAGCTTGATGCCTCTGCTTGCTGCTGATTTAATTAACCGTGGCATGCGTGTCTTATAATGATGAAATATTGGTACATGCTCAAATTTGGGGGTCGATCGTGAACATGTTTCCACATGATATGAGGTCCCAGCTGCAACCTATTCCTGCCCCATCCGCACCAGACCACTTAAGGGCCAGTCTGCAGTTATCGTAGTCCAGGAGATATTACCACATAACGGGTCCCCTGGCTCTTCGCCGGGCCGTTCGGCTGTTAACCTTGTTCGCGCGTCTTACAGCCATTCACTACACGTAACTCAACTCGTGTCCTGAGTTGTTACCTCTGGGCAATTGGGTTGAGTCTGGTAATAACTGTACACCGGCGATTAAATCAAGTCGTCGGCCGCGCAAGCAGGGCAGGCGCAAGATGCAATATTGATTCCTGCAGCGCCCCGCGCCTGACGTATTGTTCTACGCTGTCTTGCGTTCTGCCTAGCTTCCTAAATCCTAATGACGCCTGCTGCTGCTGCTGTTTCTAGGCCGGTTCGCATCTGATCTCCCTCCGCGCTATTGTTGTTCACCGTTTATTTATCAGTTAAACAGGGATTGTTTATCACACAGGCGCAACCACGGCTGAACAGTTAATTGGCGGGGACCTCACGTGGGGTGGATGCCGATCCCCTTCCTTTTCTTCCTCTGTTCCTTTCCCATCGCCCGTTATTGTTCCACCCCTGTTTTACCCGTCCCCTTCCCTACTCTTCTGTCCTTCTCCCCTAAAACTCAGCAAGGAGGTCTGGGGAGCACAAATACATGATCTCCAAAGTGGGAGGGGACGGGGACGCATCCCATGAGTCCCATAGTGGTTACGCCTATGCAGATCCAGTTTTTATTAATATTACATCAGATAACTTAAAAGGGCCGTTAAATGGTAAATGGGTGTACATCAGATAACTTACACGATAGAAATCAGACGTTTACGTGTATTTTAAGCATTTTTTCTGCGTACACATTTCTACACAAACAGCCTACTGATTCTCTCCCTGGACCACTGAAGTTGTCGGAAACAAATGGTTCTGTAAAATGTTTGTGGCCGGTTGTAACGTAACTTGTTCTTGGTGGTGCATTGGAAACGTGAGTGTAGATATGCAGCTGTCGTTTGCCTGTGACATATCATGAAGTACCGTACTAACATGCTCGGGTGAGCAATAGTATGTACTGGGCCTGTCGTGCGTAGACGTGCTGAAACAAAAAGATCGTTAAAGATGAGTTTGTCCGAAGCATGGAAGCATCGCAGAGTTCAAACGTGGCTTGTTGGTGGTGGACGTAGAGTGGATATTGACAGACGGATGGATGGGTCTTCGAATGGCAGTGGTGGATTGTAGCTCGGCTGTCCAGAACAGTCACATTAGAGTACGATTGATTAAGAGCCCTATAGCTGATCGGCGCTGACTTTCCCGCCATCTTCAAGTGCGGCAGAAAAAGTTGCCGGGTTCAGAAATAGATGAAAATCGACCAAGCGCAGGACACTGTTATAAGAAACGGTGGAAAATTAATTGTACTTCAGTTGGTGAGAAAAATTAGAATGATTGTGTTATTGTGGCGTCGGAATTTTTTTTATACTTGTGGAAAAAACCTGTGATCAAAAAAGAAAGCAATCGTCTATCGTCTGCCAACGTTTTGTTTACACCGGTCCTGCAGGCATAACGTTTCTTAGGTTATTTCCTTTGTAGAACTCATCTTTTGTTCTTTTCCATCCAACGAGTAATCGCTGAGTTTTCTGCCGACAACAGAAAAATCTCTGAACTGGACGGCCTCCAAAATCTGCTGGCAAACGAGCACTAATGATGAAGTCGCAGTTAGGTCCAGCCGACAGGTGTGCACTGCTGTGTCTTTAATGCGCTCGTAATAAGAACGCTGTGCATTCATAGTCCTGTCGGTTTTGCTGGCATAGCTAACGGAGAAGTTGTGACGGATCCTTTTTGACGGATAATTCTGAACTCCATTGAATCTCTGCTTCTACTAGTGCTGATGCCGGAACGCTGTTGCTACAAATAAGCCGCGTGTATATGCAAGCGAGTTACTTTAGATTCAGCTTATGTACAAAAGCGCACTGCAGGCCGCAGACTCCTTTTCATATTCGCCGAATGTTTGCCATTCCAGCCGCATGCAGGCAATATTCTCGTTATGCAATGCTCTGTAGCAAACAGCTTATCTGCTATGCTAGTTGCCTTGCGTATCCACCATATCGACCGAGTCTGTCCGCAAGACCCACAGGGCCGCAGCTCAAAGCTGGAGGCCCGAAGGACCGAGAGAGGTTGCTTGTGTGTGTGGGGGGGGGGTTCCTTTCCCCACTTGCAGCTCGACAGCGCTGTAGCATCCCTGCGGTATCCGGGGTTGTGCCCGTCCCCCATGGGTTATGCCGCATTTTCTATGCCCACCACGATGGCCTGCGCTTGTGTGTTACTCGTGTTGCCGTGAAGATTGATGCATAAGTCCCCCTCCCCCGCGCCGATAACAACTTCCTAGAAGAGTTGTAGTACGCAGCGAACGTGGTGAATTGCAGGCCGCTCCGTTGTTTACTTACCGCCGCCGCCTCCCCCCCCGTGATGTCGTCGAGGGTGGTCTGGTCCCCTGTAGGATGGAATGTTGCGCCGCGGCCGGCGGTGATGCATCACCGGATGTCTGCATGGACAGACCCTCGGACGGACGGCCGGACGGGCAGTGAGTGCACTGTATGAATGTGCAGTGCACGCGATGGATGCCGAGAGAACCAGGCTTGAGAGACCAATGCACGGCGGTCAAGCCGGGCATCCAGCATCCCTCTGCTCACGGTCAGCATCCGCAGCTGCCACGGCGTACATCCAGTACGCGCTGCACGCACGCAGCATCTTCTGCCCTTCACTGTCGAAGCTCTCTCTTCGCGTCTTCTTAATAAATGTGTCTGTGTTCAGCTTCATACATCAGCTGACAACATGGCACTGCCCGCATTCGGCCGCCGCTGCTGCGGCGCGGCTGCTGCTGAGCGCCAGCCGTTCTGCAGTCGATCGATATCTCCTGCTCGCCGCAAACCCGCAGCATGCGGCGGCCGGATGGGACAGACAGACGGACGGACGGACGCGCGACAGTTACATATTCCCTGCTCCATTCGGACAGTGCCAGTATGCGGCTGTGTCAAAGTTCAGGTTTTCTTCCGTTGATGGACGGACATATGGAGTCCATTTATCGAATGCAAAGTCATCGAGTTGCTACATGTTGCCACCATCCGTCGTGGTCTCTATAGGAACACACTTCGGTGTCTTGCTGAGTTTAAAATGTCTGGTAAAGTCGTTCTTCTTTAGTTCTGGTGACTGGTCGTCATATCGTAGTCTATTTTTATGCCTTCTGCCATTCAGTAGCCTGGATAGTGCCGGAGGCATTATGTTTTCGTGTTGTCCGTCTGTCTGTCTGTGTGTACGTACGCGCGAGCGGGCGGTCTCTGACGGAAGCATTTCGGTCGACTTGTAGTTTCTAATTACCAGCGGACGTGTTGCTGCTGCTGGGAAACGCGATGTGTTCGCAGCTGCGCCACTGACAGCCGCATCAGATGCGATCACGTGATGCATGACGTCACTGGTGCCGCGGTTGCCGTGGCAACAGTGATGATCACGTCCTAGCAGCATACACTCCAATATATACCGCCGGATGTTTCCCGAGGGACACATCTGGCGCGGCGCGGCGCCCGGAAGGGGGGAATAAGGGAATGGGGGGTACAGTGTCCCCCCACTTGCCAGAGCGCGTTCCAGCGACTAATTCAGATCTTGTGAATGTAGAGAGGTGCAAGGCAAGGTGAACTTTTCCGCTTTCCTTGTTTGATTTCAAAGTGCGTGATCATCTGCTGACTTGCCGAGCGCCGCAGATCGATATCTCCTGTCGTCAGGGCGCTCAGCAGCAAACGCGCCGCACGCCGCTGCTGCTGTTTTCGATCGACGGGCGGACGGACGCCGGACCGTTTCATAGACCCTGCTGCGCATTGTATGCAGACAGTGTCGATAATTGCAGGAGCAGTGACGCCCTTTCTCTGCGGTCGTTGAACTCTTTCTACACCTGTGTCCTCATCATGGTTGCCATGACCGTTCCAACGCTGTAGACAGTATTACCCAGCGGTAACCCCGTGCATTGCGCGCGCTATTCGACGCGCCGTGTGCCCCAGTGTGGCATTAATAACGTGTGT
>Ga0136654_1000519_pt1 | contig 11357 bp, 12 predicted proteins | sample InaspJWI70metaG_FD_94865 | JGI IMG/M metagenome (GOLD analysis project Ga0136654, IMG submission 94865) | Marine gutless worms symbiont microbial communities from Oahu, Hawaii - Inanidrilus sp. 1 OAHU.JWI-70 metaG (version 2) | ecosystem: Host-associated > Annelida > Digestive system >... | reverse complement strand
TAGTTGGTCAGACGACAAAACATATGACACACGGTAGTTCGTGCGACATGGAAATATGACGACCCTCGGTTGAACATGTCACACTCGGGCTGCACCCTCGTGTGACATGTTCAACCTCGGGTCATCATATTTCCATGTCGCACTCACTACCGTCCGTCATCTGTTAACTGTCAGGCATTTGAGGAAAAGTCCTGCTACTGGAAACATATTAAGCCATAAGTAAAACTGTAATTAATCTGCAGACAGCCAAGTTCATGTCAGTCACAACAGACATTCGGACAATGCCAATGTTAATGGAATCACTAGTTTCACAGCACATATGCTCACTGAAAATGGGTACAGAAGTCATCAACCATGCATTGTGAACAGCTGAATGGCTCTCACACTGCAGCCAACATCACAAGTGGATGTTACCTGACTGTGTGCAGGTCATTCTAATTAACAATATCAAGCATAATGAGAAAATGTGAAGTAAATGTGAGTAAAAACATTGTGGACGCTGGGCTACCATCAACTGGAATTGCTGTTACCTTGTACACAATTTTAAAACTGAATAAAGAATGCATCACGTCTATACTGAAATATTTAAAGAGTTTCTACCAAAGAAAATTTTGCTGCTATCATATATCCACAGCTGGAGTGGAAACCAAGAGTAACAAACTATGGACACGTAATGGTACAATATGACTAAGGAATTTTATATTTAATATGGAATTAAAAGAACAGTTGCACAACTGCTAGTAAAACTGCTTTTGGCAAGTCACAGCTACCAATTACCATGACATAAGACTTGCAAGCAGAAGAGAAGCTACTGACATGTGCAAGCAAGCACATGCACAATACGCTGAACAAGTTTGATGTCAGAGTCATCAACACGTCACTTTGTGAAACTGCTGACAACTAGTTAGTATAAAACTATGGTTCAGTGTTCATTTCTTGGCCAAAAGGACACACAGCTAGTGCAGCTGTCAATGGAACAGAAATGGTGAATTGACAATGTAACCTGAGCTACAGATGAGATGGTAGCCATGTTCAAATTTCCCATATGCTTGCTCAAATGCCAAATCTGTCACCACCAACATATGGAAGACTCAAAATAAAGATGCATGTATAAGTTTCATGGGATGCTACATCAGTGAGACAAGGAAGCTGCAGACTCATGGCAATACCAGTGCAGCATATGCAGAAATCTTAATGACATTACAGAGTAATGGTCTGTCAAACACAAAATTCTTGCATGCATCAATGATGGAGATGCAAATACGAAGGATGCAGACACACATACACATGTTGTCTACATGTTACTATAGATATGTGTACTACATGATACAGACGACAGAATAAAAATGATTATTAGAGTGCATTCTATCACGAAGATCAACAACCCTATCATGCACCAAAAATAGACATACCAGAGCTGAGTATGGCAACATTTGTTCTTATGACAAAGCTCAGGCATGCATGTTGACTGTCAATAATGTTTGTATTACAGTATCTTACTGATTCAAACAATGCATTTGTCACTGCATATGATGGCAGTCAGAATTGTCAAAGGATTACAGAAGCAACACAGTATCAAGATGGTCCAGTCGCATGAACGAAACGACAAACTACTGGAGTTTCTTCTCACACAAGTGTCTATGACTTAAGTTGCCTCACCTGCATAAGCAAATTTGGTATAAATGTTTCGTCACTAATGAAGAGTAATTTTTGATGTATAGGCAAAATCTTTAGCCTTATGCCAAGTTAACTGCTGCACAGTACCAAATAGTACCTCATGACTTCTCACAGTACACTGAGTACAGCATTTATGTCAGAGTTAATCATGAATAGAAAAGACTGTTTGGCACTTGCAATGCTGTGATACTTCTTTCCTATTAATGTTAGAAATGTATTGTCCCCCAAACCTAATCTATTGCTGCCGAGTTGGTGCAAATCAGTCCAGTTTGGGGCAGATCCAGTTGCAGTAGCAGATTGGCTGGCAAAAGTTCCTGCATGAGCGACAACTAACTAGAAACATTTGGAATGTAATTCATATGCATGCAGTAAAAAATAAGATAGTTGCTCATTGTACCTTTGCATTAGCACAACTGCACTACATGTACAGAAACACACAATACTGTATTACAATAATACACATACATACACTGTGCCTCAAAAAAACAAGACACTTGATTTTTTTATCATAACTTTGGCAAATGTGAACCGATTTTCAAAATTCTTTCACAGCCATATTCGCAAGAAAATTCTCTAAATATCTACCATAAAGATATCCACAACACCTTAATTATGTTGCCACACTACCGTGTTAAATTCGAAAAAAGCATAATGATCATGATTTCAATAACATTCACTAAAACATTTGGTCAGATTCTGGTCCTTCTCACGTTTTATCGTCACATGCATGCCAAAAGTTACTTATGTATTAACTCCACTTCCGGTTCTATCTGAACATTGCAGGCGACTTTTCTAAATTTTATCTTTTAGTGACTTTATTCAAACATGGTGTTCAGTGTGGAAGATAAAGCGTTGATTAAAAACTTGCATCTGTTAAAAGGTTGTGGTTCTCTGAGTTTCCTGGTGGATGACCACGACTGTGACGAGTACAGAAAGATCAGTTTCATCGTCGAACCACTGAAACTCAGTCTGCAGAGCAAGTATGGTCGCCATTACTCGCCGCAGCCGACTATCTGCTCACAAATGATCTATGCCACCAGCTCTGCTGCCTACACTGTTCTCAAAGACGAGAAAGTTCTCTGCCTGCCATCCACCAGCACACTGAAGAAGGTCACGAGATGCGTGGGTGGCAACACTGGACTGGACAACTCGGCGTACTTACGAATGAGAGTGTCTAAACTCAACCAGTACCAGCAAACTGTACTTCTAATCGTCGACAAAATATATGTCGCCAAGAGAATAGAATACACTAGCAGCGGAGCAGTTCAAGGCCTCACGGCTGACGGCTCGGTCGTGTCAACGCTGTTGTGCTTCATGGTTAAGTCACTCGCTGCGAAGTACAAGGACATAGTGGCGATCTTCCCGACGTCCAAGTTGACTGCCACCAAGCTGACGGCAGTTTCATTCAATGTTGTAGCGATATCAGTTGACAATCTGCGACAAACCGAAAGTTTGTTGTTGACTGTTTGTGTGGTGGCACTCTAAAATCCCATGTCATCAATCCGGTAACTGGCCGACCTCTGTACATAGTACTTGATTCATCACTGATGCACTGTCATTATCAAAACTCGTCCTGGTCTTCCGCCGCGTTTTGTCATCATTTACATAAAATGATATGAGGTAACATATTTACATTTGTTTATATAGTGTTATATCCGTATATGCATGCATACGATGTACATTAGTATAGCGGTAACTTTATGTGACTGTATAAACATCATTAATGCAGTGTATCATGCGGCCTGCTGCCTCAGCGGGAAATGGCTCACGCTGGCCTGACTGCCCAGGTGCTATAATGCTGGGGTCATGGTACATCTGTCCAAACCAGCACATTTTTGTACCTTATTCTATCGTGTAATATTTGTTATTGGGCTCGTCAACTGCTGCTGTAAGCTGTATCATCAGATGTTCTTATATTTGTTATTAAAACCTCGTTTTAAACTCAATTTAAAACCCGTTTACAGCTAACTTTCAACTTTAGTCTAAAACTGAAGTTAATAAAAACTTTTATTTGAAACTGGACTTCGGGGTCTGTTTAAAGCTCTGATTTTAAACTCCAGTTTTCTACTGATTAATGTCGATGACTGTATAAGTGATGTGCAGCAGCTGTTACTGATGGTATATTGTGTCATTTGTAGTGTGTTGAACTTACGTGTGTTACATGAAGGGCCTGATGGTGCTGTGTGATTTTGCTCTTCACAAAAAGAGATGCAGTATGCATTATTTTTGTTGCCATACATTTTTCAAGTGCCTGGAGTCTCCTTCATTGTGTTGATGAGCGTGATGTTACCGTGGACAAAACTAATAAAATATACAAAAGTCGACCCGTCAGCTACCTCATAGAGAAGTTTCAGTACTATTATGTTCCTGAGTGTGAGTTGTCCTTAGATGAGGGCATGATTCCAACTAAAAACTGTCTATCCATTAGGCAGTACATCAAGAATAAAACGACAAAATGGGGAACAAAAACCTTCATTTTGTGCGAAGCAAGACAGGATATATCCTCGATGCCGAAGTATACAAAGGCAAAAGTCGTAGTGATACCACATTCATAGAAGAACTGCGTGTGACTGGCTCACTGACTGACTCTCGCAACCATTTCATGATCTCAACTACTGTCTTTTTACGGACAGGTTTTATACCTCAGTAACGTTGGCACAGTACCTGCTAGACAACTGTGGCACTAGAATTTGTGGAACAGCACTGACAAATCGCAAACTGTTTCCGAAAACACTGATTCGCAACAGAATGACACGAGATACATCACAGCTGATGTACAATGGGTCAGTATGTGCATTGGTTTGGTGTGATAAAAGACCCATTTATTTCGTGATCACCAAATATGTTGACAGTGCAGATGAGACGGTGCTGCGTTACTCAGCACAGGAGCACAAACGGCTTCCGGTGTCATGTCCTATGGCAGCCAAAGCCTATAACAATTACATGGGGGGCACAGATCGAAATGACCGGCTTACGAAGTTGTGTAGAATACGTCGGCATTACAAGTGGCCTCGTCGGCTGGTTGTGAAGTTCTTTATGTGGGCCACATAAATATGTCATTCACGACAATCTGGTGCCACACAATCAGTCTGGACACAGAAACATTACTTTTCACGCCTTTGTTGATAAACTATGTCATGAACTGATTGGCAGCTATCGTCGAACAGATGTTATGCGACGGAACAGTGCTGCACTCGTTTACGATAGGCTTGTCAACAGTGGACCAACTCCTCAACATCTGGTCAAAGGTGCAGCAAATGCATCCGCAAACAACATTTGGGTCTTCTCAGAACGGTACAATCTGGCAAAACATCAGAATCCCAGGGCCAGAGAAGCAGACTTGCCAAAACGATCAAAAACTGTCTATCGGTGCAGTACATGTAAAATGTTTTTGTGTATTGGTGTGGAAGCTGATAACTGTTTTGTAGCACACCATTCTCGCAAGGAGTACTGGCGGTAGACACTAGATGGCACAGTTGTGCAGTACTGTTTCGGCTTATTTGCCTGCATGTCAGTAAACAGTAATACAGTTTATGTATTTCTACATAAAAGGATGCAGAATTTTGATGTTTTGCATGTAATTTTATTAATAAAGTGACACATTCACAAAAGTGCGAAAATTCGCCAGGAGGCCAGGGTCATGGTCGGGACAGTGCAGGGTGCCAGGGTTCAAAGGGTTAATTTTTATCTTATCTTAGAAGTGGATCTGCCGAAACTGCATATCGACATAAATGCCCATTTTCCGGTTGCTGTTTTTTATGTTGCCTAAACAACTGTTGCTGTCTCTTCTGGGCATTAACTTTGCATTACCCTTTTTTCCTACCGTCACTGTTCGTTGACGAATTTTCCGGTTGCCCAATTTTCTGGTTGCTGTTTTTTTTCAGTGGCCTTTTTCCGTTTTCGTTATTTTACACCATAATTTTGTGTTGCCCTTTTTTCCTACCATCTCAATTTTCGTTGCCCACTTTTCCTGTTGCCGTTTTTTTCTGTTGCCATTATTTCATACATCGATTTTGTGTTGCCCGGTTTTCCTACCCTCGAATTTTTCGTTGCCGATTATTTTGGTTGCCCAATTTTCCAGTTGCCGTTTCTACCACTGCTGTTTTTTCACTTGCCCTTTTTACCGTTGCAGTTTTTGCAGTGAATCATTTTCCGGACTGGACATACTGCACGTCGACTCATAAGATTAGCCGGATGTGTGGTTCCAAGATGAACATGGCAACTTTCTGACAGTGAAGGGAGAAATTGGATACTTTTTGGGCCATGGTAGATGACAGAATGACACAAGTCAGCAAGGATATTGTAAAGGAAAGCACAAAAGCAAAAATGCAGGCTGTTGAAGGAGTTATGAAGGATATGCGTGTCGATGTGAATAAGAATCTGCAACAAATAAATGTAGACATGAATAACGTCAAAGCTGAGGTTGATAAACAGTTGACCCTAAACGAGAAAGAACTTAGCAATTTATCAATGAAAGTAAACTAGATTCTGTAAGGCCAAGTGGACTGAAGTAGTCAAAAAACAGGTCAATAAATCACTTGAGTTTGTCTCTGACAATATTGAAATAGTGCAGCAAAATGTGTGCGGAGCAAGAGCTGACTGAAGCAGAGAAGAGACAGAGAAAATAGAAGAAACAATGTGATTCTCTACAATATTACTGAAAGCAAGGATGCAAAAGCTGACAACAGAAACAAACATGATGCAACATTCTGCCTGCAGCTGTTTAACAGCTATCAGGTAGGGGTATCAGAGGAGGACATGACCCGGGTCTTCAGACTGCGGAAACGGTCCAACTCTGACAATTCTGGCACAGCACCAAGACCAATAATGGTCCATTTTGCGAGGTATGTATTAAGAATTTGGTCATGGAGTCCCTCTACAAGTTGAACAATGTGGACAAGAAATTTAAAGGTATTAATATTGCACATGAACTGACAATGAACGAAAGACTGGAGTGCAGAAATTTGGTTGCAGAAGCGAAGCAAAAGGAAGCAGATGACACTTCGGGGGAATACTTGTATCGGGTATGTGGCACTCCCGGGAAAATGAGAATTGTGCAGATAAAAGTCAGGCACCGTACACTAGTAAAGACAGTACAAAAACTTTGAATAGGGACCCTTTGGGGAAATATGTATTAGGGGTGATAGGACTATTGGGCAAGACGAAATTAAAAATAACAATAAGGCAGTAAATGGGAATAAAAAAATGAAATATAATAACACTACTTTGGTACAGGGAGTAAGTGAAAATTTCTTGATAATGTACACTAATGCTGACAGTTTACCAAATACAGTGCAGGAACTAAAAACCTTGATAAATAATACATCACCCAAACCAAAAGTTATTGCACTAACTGAGGTCAAACATAAAAGCAAATGGAATGTAGCACTCACACACACACACACACACACACACCTGTTTAACAGCCCTTTGTCCAGGACTACCCCGGTGCACCAGTACCAGAAAGGCAAAACCAATCTGGACTTTACTGAAGCAAGAGACAGTGAGTGGCAGTGGCATCAGCTGGTCCATATGCAAGTCTGCATCTTGCTCCAGACAGATAACCATGCCAATACCTCACCACTCAAGTTTTTTTCAGGCCGGATGCCTTCCTGCCGCCCAACCAACAGCGTCAAAGCACTGAAGGCATGGAATGCAGCACTAAGTGAATTTAATATCCCAGGTTACAATATTTATAGCAATAACTTATTAGTTCTAATAACAGAGGTATTATAGTTTATGTCAGTCAAAACCTATCCAGTAAATTACTCAATGTAGATTTTAGGGAATTTTTTAATAAGCCGACTGCTTGAGCTGCTGGAGCCACAGCATGAGATGCCATGCAAACAGACAATGAACAGTCGATTGTCTAGCATGAAAGCAAGCATGTCAGAACAGCTAGCTGGCAAACTGGACAGCGACGCATGCCATATTGCGATAACCACAGACATATGGACCAGCTTATCGAATGAGGCATACTTAAGCTTCATGGCAAGCTACGTCGATCATGACTGGACAGTCAAAAGTCCAGTGCTGGCAACCGTCAACCTAGAGGATCGCCATCCATACACAATCAGTTATTGCTGAGAATCTAGGCAAAGTGGCGCAAGAGTGTAACGTCGCTACGAAAGTGATTGCGTGTGTACACGATGGTGCAGCTAACATCAGAGAAATAACTGGCTAGATGTAAACTGTGCAGCGTACAAACTCCAGCTTTGTATCAATATTAGCACAGGGACTGACAAGGTCACCAACCACCCCATTGCTAAGTGCGTCTCTGCAGCAGCTCGCTTAGATGGTCACTTTACGCACAGCCCAGTGGCTATTGGCGAGTTGTTTAAACACCAGGAGTCTATGGTGCCAGACAAAGCGCCAAAAAAGCTGATCCAGCATTGCAAGACAAGATGGAATTCTGTGTACGATATGTTTGAGCGCCTTGTCGAGCTGTGTTGGCCTGTATGTGCCGTTCTCAGCGACAGGAATGTCGTCAAGCCGTCTGATGCAAAAACGCTCGAGCTGAAAGACGAACACTGGCAATTAATGAGCGATCTGCTGCCTGTGCTTCAGCCGCTGCAGGTGGCTACTTCTGACATGTGCAGTGAGACTACACCATCAGCGTTGATGCTGTATCCCATGCTGTGGAGTCTCATAAACAACCATCTGCTGTCCAACGAGGATGACATGCAGTCGGTGGCAGCCTTCAAGTGCGACTTGACCACCGCTATCAAGCAACGTTTTGGCATGGCCGATACATCGACGACAAAGAACGTGTGGATCGTGGCATCAGTCTTTGACCCGCACTTCAAACAACTACCAGGTAGATGCCATCACATATTTTCCTTGCACCGAGCTTCTTACCCAGTTATTATTGATTAATGTCACGTAGATCTAGATATATTGCTTAACATCTTCTATACAAGTGTCTAATGCAACAGAAGCACGTTTAATTTTAATTTCCACTTTTCACAGCATGTACTAGTAAAATTGATAATTTAATTACATTAACAATTTAATTTGTTATTTGTAATTAATCACAGCAAATGAAAGTAATTGGAAAATATAATTTAAATACAGCCTACAAATTAATTTGTAATTAGTAATTAAAATACTTTTTTCCAGTAATTTGCCCAACACTGAACATTACTATAAAATATTGTGAAATTATTAGGCTTTGACGAAGATTTCGCGTGTGAGGCACACGCTAACGTTCGTGAGATGATCAACAACGTCGTTCTGCCAACGTCAACGTCGGAGTGGGAGAAGGCGGCTGCTAAACCGCTAAACAAGCGCTGTCATACTGAAGCTTCTGTGCTGAAGTTTCTCCTCGGCAGCGGCTCAGCCATGGACACAGCGTCGTCGGAATTGGATCGCTACATCGCATACGACGATCCTGCAGCCAACGAGGAAGAGTCAACGCTGGACTGGTGGCGACGCAACATGGTCACATTTCCTAAGTGTGCGCATCTAGCACGAAAGTATCTGGCGATTCCGGCCACCCCTGAGCAGTCAGAACGTCTATTCTCTGGCACAGGTCGCCCGATTAGTAAGACGCGATCACGCCTGCTGCCAGAGAATGCAGACTGCATTCGAATTTAAGAAATAAATGAATTTAACACCCTAGTCGTTATTATGGCAACAAGTTGCAAGCAGAGAAAGATAGATGACGAAAATCGATCGTTTCAGAAGTCGTGGACTGATGACTTTTTCTTTGTTTTGCCAGACCGGCATAATGCACGGCCCGTGTGCATTATTTGCCACGAAATGGTGCGCATGATTAAAAGCGGCAACGTAAGACAACATTTTGAGACGAAGTGAGATGAATACTACAATGCGAATTATCCACCAAAGTCAGACCTCCGTTCGCATAAGATTGAAGCCCTTAAGTCGTCGTTTGAAGCGAGTTCATCGATGATGACGAAAGCGACTACCACACAATCAAATGTTACAGAAGCTTCACTATGCACTGTTTGGGTACTTGGCAGAAATAAGAAATCATTTACTGATGCAGAGGTCGTTAAAGAATGCATGATGTCTGCTTCTTCTGTTCTCTTTAGCGGCAAAAAGTGTGTTGAACTGATTCAGCAGACACTGTTATCAGACAGTACTGCTAGTCGTCGTGCAGATGACCTGCTGAAAATGTCGATAGTCAGTTACTGTCAGATCTTAAACAGGATGAATTGTTTACTCTCGTGTGTGATAAATCCACTGATAAAACTGACATGTCTCAACTCTGTGTGTTCGCAAGATTTTTTGATGGCCGTAATTTTGTTGAAGAGTTTATGACATTACTACCACTAGCAAAACAGACCCACAGTGAGGACGTGTTTTCAGCATTATGGGAATTTATGCATGCAGCTGGATTGGACGCTACAAAAATGGTTTCCCTTATAACAGACGGGGCACCAGCAATGACTGGTAAAGACAGAGGGCTCATCACTCGTATGAAGGCAGTTCAGCCGAAACTTGTTGCTTATCACTGTATTATTCATCAGTCATCCCTCTGTTCAAAACTTTGCGATAACTCGAGAAAGTGATGTCTACTGTTGTGAAACTGGTGAATTTTTAAAGATGTAATTCCTCTCTGCAGCATCGTCTATTTTGTTCTTTTCTTGAAGAGGTGTCTGCAGAATTTGGAGATTTGCTACTTCACAATGACGTCAGATGGTTATTGGAACGGTTCTGGAATCTGCACGAAGATGTTGCTGACTGCCTGCAGTCCTTGAAGACGAAGAAAGCTGCAAAATTTTTAACATTTATTCAAGACAGCGACAAAGTCGCACTACTGGCCTTTCTTGTTGATATTATGGGACATATAAAAACCCTGAATTTGTCACCTCAGGGCGCAGACAAAACCGTTGTCGAATTGCAAGAAAAATGTTGTGCATTTGAAAAAAACTTAGTATTTTCATCACTGACTTGGAAGGTGGCAAGATGCTGCATTTCCCAAACCTGAAGAGCTGCATGACAACTGATCAACATGCATGTTTTCGACTGATGCCCACATTTCTACATAAGTTGAAGGTTGAATTTGAAGAACGTTTTCAGGATTTTAGACAACTGAAGCCTGTGTTCTTGTTTGTTGCCGATCCTTTCCTTGTCCAGCCTGACGGCGAATGGGCATCTGTGTCTGGCTCATTTTTCCGAACTCAACCCTTTTCTGTTGCAATTGGAAGCAGCTGATTTGCAAGCTTCTGACATTCTGAAAGCCAAACTGACCGAAGTTGGCATAACAATTTTTTGGTCAAAGTTTGTTCCAGATTCTCAGTATCATGCTGCTAAGAAGCTGGCGATTTCCGTGCTGACCATGTTCGGTCAACATATTCTTGTGAGTCGGCATTCTCCACTATGAACGCTATCAAGACGAAACATTGAAGTGTAATTACCAACCAGAAACTCAAAATCGTATAACTTAAGTGATAAATTAATAGCATGGATTCGGGGGTTCCTCTGTAATAGAAAACAAAGCATGTGTTCTGTTAACAGTGAGTTTTCTACTTGGTTTGACGCACTCAATGGTATTCCACAAGGAAGTATTTTAGGTCTTTTATTATTTCTAATATTGGGGCCAAGCTGCAGGCTACCAACCGCGTCCCCAGGCCGGTGGATAGGGGGACGGCCACCAGATATGGTGGCTAGCTGCGATCTAAGCGGGTGACCTCACCTGACGAATAAGCAGTCGC
>Ga0136654_1000518_pt1 | contig 11370 bp, 12 predicted proteins | sample InaspJWI70metaG_FD_94865 | JGI IMG/M metagenome (GOLD analysis project Ga0136654, IMG submission 94865) | Marine gutless worms symbiont microbial communities from Oahu, Hawaii - Inanidrilus sp. 1 OAHU.JWI-70 metaG (version 2) | ecosystem: Host-associated > Annelida > Digestive system >... | reverse complement strand
TTGAACCCGGGCCCTTCTGCGCCCGAGTCCAGCACGCTAACCACTCGGCTACCGAGCCACCGTTCACCGCGTGTACGTGTGACAATTGGCAGGTGCGCGTTCCACGGCGCGCGCGGGCACCTGCTGCCGACGATCGACCACACGCTGACCGAGCGGCGCGTGTTCCGGTTCGTCGGGCTGCTGGTGGTGCAGGCGGCTCGGCGCGGCTGCCGCGGCGTGCCGGGCCTGTGCGACGCCGTCCGACACTTCCTCGCCGCCGGCGCTCGCATCAGCGCCGTCTCGCGCAGTCTCGCGCTCGTCACCCTTGACGACGTCGCCGACCTCGACCTGCGCAACATCCTCGTCAAGGTAACTCCCGCGCCAGTCGACCAGCGGCCCGATTTACAAAATCTCTTACGATTTATCATACGATTATCGTAAGTTTATCGTAAGATCGACTTACGATAGTGACTTGAAACGTGCTCAAATTTCTCTCAGGAAACTAGTAAGGTAATTTGCGAACACTATCTCCGACGATAGGCCTATTACGATTTTGCACGTGAATCTTGCCTATGAAAAGCTTTCCATTCATTGTAAGATGTTTTGTAAATAGTCAGTTGATCGTGACTTTGGCATTATCGTAAGATAATGGTAAGATTGTCGTGAGATATTTTGTGAATCGGGTCCCAGCGCTCTAGTGCTCTAGTCGCGTATCTCATCTACGAGCCATCGACGTCGCTACTCTCTACTGTCTGTCTAAAATACGTCTATGTGCTTTGTGTATACGGCAGCTAACAGGCCTCTCGTATAAGCCTACTATTTAGTTTTGGGCTTTGGCGTGAATTACAAAATTCATACTTTTGAAAATCGGACGGTCGCCATCGTGAAAATAGATAAATCGCGGATATTTGTGCATCTCCATCTTTTTTTTACCAATCTCCAAAAAATTTAGCATGATATTGCCTCCCTGAACTATGTGCCAGCCTGTGTACTACAATTATACATTTTTTCGCAATAAAACAGCAGATTATAAAAAGCAAGACTGACTTTAGTTTCTCTTTGTTGTAAAACCACTCCTTTAAAACAGCAAAAAGGCTTTAACTAGCAACTGCAAACGTAGTATTTTATGTAAATAGGGCAAAGGGTCAACTTCACAGTGGACTTTGACAAACTTTGTAATGGCTATATGGACGAATGGAACATTACATTGCATTTTAACTGTTTACGTTGCCTAATGTGCTGAATGAGTGAATGATTCGATCATATCAAACTGCTGTGTGTGTCGCTGGCACTGCCTACACAGTACTGAATGTTGGCTGAACAGCTGCAGGAAGGAGTCGAGTTAAGCAGCACTGAACAAGTGGTACTTGAGCGCTGGTTGGACGAAGCCAAGTTCTCGCGAGTGCTCAAGCCGTCTACTTACAGGGAAGCAATCCAGCGTGTGCTCTGCCACTACGTCTTCGACAGTCGCATGTCTCAGCTACAAGCCATCGCCGTCAGTACTGCACTCACTCTCTACCGTCTGTCTGAATTATCTATTTACTTTTTGTATACGGGGGCGCAGCCTTCAGTGCCATTGCCTTCAGTGCTTTGACGGTGTCGGTTGGGCGGCAGGAAGGGCATCCGGCCTGCAAAAAACTGAGTGGTGGGGTGCTGGCGTGGTTATCAGCCTGGAGCGAGGTGCAGACTTGCATATGACCCAGTGGATGCCACTGCCACTCACTGTCTCTTGCTTCAGTAAAATCCAGATTGGTTTTACCTTTCTGGTACCGGCTCACTCTGGTTGTCCCAGACAAAGGGCCTTTAAACGGGTGTGCATTCGGAGACACAGCAGTTCGCAGTCTATACATTGCCACACCGCCGCGGGAACTTACATGCTACAGTGTTACCTGCCACCCGGCAGAGATGACATTCCCGCCTTTACCCCAGCCGAAACTGGTACTCGATTAACGGCCCCGCAGAGATGCAAAGCCGAGTTGGTCTTTGTTGAGTTAACCTCCTTGTCTTTGTTATCGAAGTAAAACGCAACATTTAAGTGGATAAAGCATGTAATTTTCATGTTTTCAGTTTTGCAAGGTAGTGCAGAAGCACTGTTAGGCGAGGTGGGAATATCATATGTGCCATTTTCAGTTGCCTACTTTACGCAAAATGTACCTGCCAAAAATTATTAAAATCCAACAACGCTTGGTTATGATACGGCTAAAATGCCGGGGATCCTTTTTTGAGACTCAGTTTATTTATACTTTGTTATACAAAGTAACAAAGCAGTAACAAAATAAATTGCAGTGTATCAGAACCTAGCTCCGTATGCCATATGAAAACTTATTTCATACAAATTGTGGCACAAAAAAACATAGGAAGAACAACGAGAATACACAAAATACAATAAATGGCAAAAAGGACTTGAGACAATACAATACGATGCGATTATTTACATGCAGTCAAGAATCGGCTGTTAATAATAATAATAATAATAGTCCAACTATTTCTAACGCGCCATAACACGACAAAGACATTATTACAAGGGCGAGCATCAACCATACCGTTGACGACTAACTGTTAGCCAGTTTAATCTAGCGCACGGAACCCAGAAACTGAAAAACAAAAAAGTGAAAACCGATATGCTTAGACAACGAACATGCGTTACACCTATTGTAGGCCCTACTGGTATTTGGTTGGCGGCGTGGCGTAGTGGTTAGCGGCGATCGTCGCATGAATTAAGTTAACCCACGTCGGGTCCGCTTAGTATCTGGATGGGTGACCGTCTTCGGGCGGGTATACCATCTCGGTATGTAATCAGCCAACTATAGGCCAACTCTGCCTTGCATCCCTCCTTGGTCGCTTGATCGAGTACCAGCTTCGGCTCGGGTAAGGGCGGGAATGTCACATCTGCCGGGATCCCATGTGTGATCCCATATATGGCATGTGAGTTCCCGTAGCGGTGAGGCGTCTTGCGAACTGCTATACTCCGTTTACCTTTACCTCACCTGTACGTTACTGGTTCGTCGGCGGACGTCTATAGGAGGGAATGGCGGAGATGGGCTTCCAGCCGAACGACGCGGACGCCGACCTGCTGTTCCCGAAGGACGTCAAGATGAGCGCCGGTGACTTTATGAGCGGCATTGTGTTCGACGACGACGCGCACTCGGAGCTGGGCGACGACCAAACCTCCAACAACAACAACAACTACAACACGACTCGCAAGAGAACGAAAGAGTTCTTTCGGAAATACATCGACGATGTCTACAACGGAAAAGAAGGTATGCGTTGCCACGTTTCGCTGGCCACTTCTAGCGGTAAGCGCGTGCGTCTGTAACGGTACATTGTCCGTCCGTCCGTCTGTCTGTCTGTCCCGTTGACCAAAGCCAGTAAGCAGCAGCGACGTGCAGCTGGTTTTCTGCAGCTCGGCTGCGGGCGGCAGAACCGGGTGCCGGCGGCAGATGTCGATCGATATATCTGCCGCCGGGACCGGAGCTCATTAGCGGGCAGCGTCAGTGCTCTGATCCGACGAGGATCGACGCAGACTTGTTTTACGGAGTATTTGCGGAGTACTGTAACGAGCGTGTCTGTCCGTTTTTGTCTGTTTGTGTGTCTGTCCGCGAGCATATCTCCGGAACTACACTCCCGATCTTCACCGAATTTCTTGTACGTGTTACCCATGGCCGTGCCGTGGCTTGGTCGTCCTCCGGCAGCGTTACGATACGCTGTGTTTCTGTTCGTTTGTTGCAACGAATTGCCGTTAATATGTCTTTCCGCTCGCGTGTCTCAAAAACCACTTCACGGACTTTTTTGCACATGCTACCTGTGACAGTGGCTCGATCCTCTTTTGACGACAGTACGATGCGTTATGTAATTCCGGTTCTGTGGATGACGTAGACGGATTGGTCCAGTCTGTATAGAGTTGTAAGCTTCTGTGTTCCGCATGTTTGAGTTGCACACGCGGCCCCCTGCTTTCCTCCCTCCCCCCTAAAACCTCTCTGCATCCGAGAATGAGCGCGATGTGGTGGACATGATGCAGGGAAGCTGAGCCTGGAGGACGTGGTTCAGTTCATTACCGGGTCGCCGTACTTCGCGTCCATGATGGCGGTCGTCGTGCACTTCGCCGACTCGACGGACGCGCCGGACGTGGCGATGCCGCGCGCGCACGCCTGCTCGTCCGAGCTCATCCTGCCCACAGTGCACCGGTCCTACCGCGACTTCCGCTCCGCCATGACGCACGCCTTCGTCTTCGGCAGCCAGGGCTTCGGGACCGCGTAGCGACCGACGCTTGCCGTCCGGCGACGCCGCCCAAGCCTCGTTCATGCAGTTCACATCACACTGACTCGGGTTCTGAACACGTGCAAACCAACGCGAACGTTTACATCGCATGCACTGGACAGTGGCGGCAGGGAGGGAGAGGGGGGCGAAGAGGGGGGCGCATGCGTCCCGGGCAGCACTGTGCAGGAGGCGGCGTTTGGAGGAGCAAGAACGTCCGCAGGATTTTGGTTCGGGGGGTCAATGCCCCCTTGCCACCTGAGGCGAAAAAAATTAGAAAATTTGACTACGAAATGGTGCATTCTGAAGTACTGAAAATGCTCTTTTTGCATGTCTTTGCTTTTTAATTTTTCATCCATTTTTCCAGGGGGTCAGCTGACCCCATTTAACCCTATGTGCGGACGCCCATGTGGAGGAGCGAAAATATGGAATTCTGACATTTGGCCGCTTATGGCGAATTAGCGTTTGCATTGCAGAACGGATTCGGCGGGAATTTGCATTACTAATTACACCCCCCCAACTTAGCGTACTGTTCGTGACAGTCCACACCAATGCCATCGTTGTAACCATAAGAATATTAATTGCCGATCTGATTGGCGGGGGCGCCAGCACAGACGTTTGCCCGGGCGGCAAGCACCCTCGCGCCGCCACTCGCTCGGGAGTTCACGAACTCCAGTGTGAACAGTGCCGATGAAATACACGTGTTGTGAACTAGGCGACCTAGCGTGCTGCAGTGTCTGTAGCCACCAGGAGTACGAACTAGGTCGAGATCACGTGACGATGGACTTCGCGCATGACTGCCAATCAACGCCAAGTTGGCTACTTGGGTGTTGGGTCTACCGGATGATACCAGTTGCGTTGTGTTGAGTTCACTGCGTGCAGTGTGAATGAAGCTTTAGGGGAGGAGCAGCGACGCAACAGTTAGTGCTCACTTGTCATTCCCACGTTCTTTCGTTTCGTGCTTGAGTCACTGGTTGCGTACAGCAGCGGACCGCTGTGAAGCAATAACTGCGAATGCCCTACACGTTCCTCATGAATAAGCTGTTAGGGCATAAGCTTACAGCAATGGGGAGTGAACGGATGGAAGGTCCGCCCAGCGCGCCTTTAATTAGTATTAGGCGTATACAACAAGCGCCATGAAAGTAGACCTACAAGGAAATTACAAGACTGCTTCTCGGTGGAAAAATCGACAAAATGCTGTTGATGTTCATTTTTCCGGTACAGTAAAAGCGTTAGAGCTCTATCGCATAGGTATCAGTAATGACAGCTTCCAAGCCATGGGCCCTGGGGCCTACTAGTAGGCCTGCTCCTACTGATCCCTGCGTGGCCCTGGCCGTCTCCGATGCCGGTGAGTGACACTGACCTTGGCGTTTCAACGCTAGGTCTGTAGGTAGACAATTCTTAATAGGCCCTTAACAATACCGTATATCTCTATGCTGAAACAGCCGATTTTGTTTTATATCTTAAAGGGGCGTCTACAAGGGGAAGTGCATATAGGCCATATGCATACACTGACGGGCAACTGAAATATTTCAGGTAAACTAAACTAAATTTTGACTAAAATTTCATTAAACTTTTAATTAGTAACCATTTCACAAAACAGTTAACTAAACTGTGTCTCCGACGTTTGTAGCTGAAAGTCGAATATGCGTCGTTGGATTTTAATAGGCTAAATTTTGGCAAGAATGTTTCTCAGAAAGTAGGGAGTTAAACTTGTTATAGAGGGAACGCTTCTCGCACTGGCCGTGTGAAGGTCCGTATACACTTTACAACCGGTTGTACAACTGGTTGTAAAGTGAAACGCCGTGTATGAGGAGGGTTAGACGCCCCCGCTGTACGACATGCTGCAGTGTTCGTTTTCTGTGTTTTTTGTTTTGTTGCAAATTGTTTGGGTCGATCAACCAACACCAGGATGTGTCCGCGTTGTTTTGTGCTTTTATGATGACATGACGTTGTTACTCGACCTGGTGCAAAGTAGTCGCCGTGCACGCAGAGTACTATCGCCTAATTCGCAGTTCCGTTGCTTTCACAGTTAACAATGCTGTTTGCTCAACGCGTGCATAATGCAACTGGCTCTTTACGAACAGGTTCTTGTTATAAGGCCGCATCGCATGTACAAACTGGAAAGATACGGCCTATTGTTACAGATGTCTGCGTGTCTGTTGGTCGCAACCGTGAGCTCTACAAAATGGCTGAACCGATCGCGGTGCCGTTTGGAATATGGACTCGGGTTGCACAAAAACCGTGTATTAAATGCGGGTCCTGATCCACCTCTCTGGGTCGATAAATGAGTAGTATGCTGGAATCAGATGTGCGCTGCCGTTTACAGGTAGCGCCATCTGCTGAAAGCTACGGAGGTAACCGCAGGCCTGGCAGAAAGTAATGGCAGCCTACTGCCAGGTGTATGGCGTGATTCACTTCACGTCACCTGCGGGCTGACTGCCTGTACACCGGGATCAGCTCCGGGCCCAACGCTCGCTAACGAGTATTGGAAAACTTTACCTTTTACCTGATCCACCCAGGGGAAGAGGCAATTTTGGGGGTGCGCCCCTTGCGATGCGGTCTTTCGTCCAAATTCTTTGTCCACTTGTTATAGCAATATGATTAGTAATGCAACTCTGCCGCTGACGCCTGATTTGTCGTGACTGCCGTGCGGTGTACAGGCCTGCATAACTTACTTCTGGAAAACTCACGTAACTACCCCGAGGTGCTTATGTATATTATGTGTGCATATATATTAGCTTATTGTAGCCACGAAGGCAGACGACTTCAATTATAAAAACCCAGAGAATGTTAAAAACGTAAGTGTTGAATTACATACACATGCAGGCCCATACAGGCTACACACACACAGCCTTGAGACACCGGACGCTTTGAACAGTGCCACGGCTACTGACTGTGACAGGTTTTAGTATTAATTTACGTATACATTTAACAGGAAGTAGGCTGGCTATAGTAAGAGTACAGTAAGCTTACAGCAAATATTCGCGTGTATAAACAATACATACTGGTAACCAAATAGTGCTGACTGCTGACCGTAGCTGTCTGTAGCACCGGCTTTGGTTTTAAGTATCAGGAACAACAACAACGACCGTTTAACGGCCTTTGATCCGGGACAACCCGGGTAGGCCGGTACCAGAAGAAACATTCACCCACTCACACCCATCCGAATCATCGTGTTTCCTTTATCATCTTTCTCCATTTAAGTATCAGGAAACAAAAAAAGCGCTTTAATGAACAAAGAACGATTCTACATTTCTCACTTGCTAACAACGAACTTGTTGCAACCAACCAAGCTTATTTACTTTCATTTTCCCAGTGTTCCAGCACCTGTTCGCCTTCAAACCATTTACTGACACTGATGACATAGTATGCGAAGAAGGGTCATGAAACAGTGAAGCATCCGTCCCATCGTTTAACCGAAACCGCTGACTGAGGCGGTTTGCTGCTGAGTGCCGTGCGGGCAGGAGATATGGATCAACAGCGGCGGCCTCTGGACGCCAAGCAGCAGCGGCGCTCGGTAACAAATGCGAGCAGTGTCACGTTGACAGCTAACGTAGGAAGCTGCGTTAGCTGAACACAAATTTGTTTATGTACTGAGTTTTCCACTTGACAATGTTCCTGCAGATTCTTCATCAACATCAGGTCAACTGCACAGTTCCACCTCAAATGCCTATCTATCACTTACAAGCTGATAGTGTATGCAATGAGCTCGGTCGGGTCAGTGGTTGACATATCTCGTAAAACTGTAAGGATGTCTCCAATTATCGCCGGAAGCATGGAAGAGAGGAGCAATTTATGAATGTGTGACGGATGCACACTGCACAGAATGATTTTAATGAAGACATACAGGAATACAGGAAATTCTACAGAAAGTAAAAGAGACCAAACAGCTGAAGGAATTTTTTTACTCATACACGCAACACAAAAAATAACAGAAAAACACAGGAATTGAGGTAAAAGACACAACAGACAACATTGGCTCTATATTGCATAATGCATAGCACTCATATACTGCGTTCACTATTGCTGCTGCAGAAGTGAGAGAAGTATGATTATTATATCTTCCACAGTCAATGACAACCATAAATAAAGAATGATATTCTACCACTTAGCATACAGTACAATACATAAAAGCAGAATGCAATTCAAGATTGGTTGTATCTCTGACAACTTCATCGATGAGGCATTTGTGGCTTCTGCGAACTTGCACAATACAAATGTCCTTAATAATAATACCAATATATCAATGTATATTTCGGCTGACTGGCTCACGCATATACAGTCCACTACATGTGGAAAAGGGTAAACCACTAAATATTCTGCATATAAACTTTTAAGTCAGTAGCTTTAGCAATGTGGTTGTGTTACCGCAAAAACGTGTAGGGTCTCACGATTTTGTAATCACACTCTCATGCAAGCGTGTGCAGGGACCTAATATCCCACATGATAGTTATGAGACAGTGTAGCTAACACTGCTGAAGAGACTGTGTGAGTAAGGGAACAGTATCTCACGGACAAATCAGCACATTATGATTATAGGCTATAATCAAAAGTAGGAAGAGAATAAGATTATGCATTAGCTAACAAATGGTTAAAAATAAACGTAAAATAAGACTACAGAGCTCATATAAAATAGCAACAACCACCGTTTTACGGTCACTATGGAGGTCAAAGGGCCGTTAAACGGGTGTGTGTGTACGGAGGTCAACCTGCATTAGCCAGCACCTCCAGTTAAGAACTGGATGATTTTGTTGGTGCAAAGTTTTACAGCCCGCATGCCCTTGCTGACGGCACCTGTTAAATGACCGCACCCAGCACATTCAGATATTAAGGAGAAGACGCTGACGTTCTCCTCAAGTCTGTCTACACTGTCTCCATACCTTATAAATGCAATAACAAACATAACACAACATAGCAGCGGTGCGTCCGCTCGGCAGCGACGCCATCTGGTGTACGATACAAAAGCGACAGCGACGCATTACTGAAACATGTACAATAAGTTCACCACGCTTCCGCTGAATTGGGTAAAGGAAGACTTGGCATAGTTATCACCAAAATGTAGGGCTAAATTATCCCCCTACTGAAATAATATTTTCCTGTTTTCATACGTTATGCCATTTGGTTACAACAGTGTGCCAAATGAAGGCACCACCAAATTCTTGGCAAAATTTGGCGGCAATTTCCCCTTCTCCCAAAACAGGACGAAGCAATGAATCCAAGCATGGGACATTAAAATCACACCATAGCCCCAACTGTTCCTAAAATACTTATCAGCCATCTGTTCACTGGTTCTGAGATCTAAGGGGTAATAATAATTTTTTTTTAAAGTAACAGAGGTAAAACCGTAAAACATAGGTACTTTGGTACCATCTACCGAGTGGACTAATGATGGGTTTCTTTGATAAAATCAATAATAACATAACTGCCGTCACTGTCAAACAACGCTTTAACACAATGGACTGCAAAATGTTTTCCATGGAAATTGCTGAAGAGAACTCAACCGCCTTTGTCCTTCAGTGCACTAGTTATCATCAGCATAAACATGCAAACAGTAACAATGTGTTTTGACAAAATCCTCTATAAATTAGTTCTTAACTACGGGTGTCCGCAAACACAGTCAACCTGTATGACGGCTGTAAAAAGACTGTGTGTCTTTAATAACAAATGTACAGTAAACAAATAAATATGCTCTAACTAATGACAAGAAGCAACACATTCAACACAAGGTGACTACTCTCTTGGAAAACGGTGAAATTCTCCTGACATTTTCCAGACTCTTTGTGGCACTCCCACCCACTTAAAGCCTAACGTTACAGCCTAAACGTTCAAAATAACTTAAAAATCACAAAAATCCTTTAAAAGGTGTGACACAAGGCCCTCAACAGCCTTACTGAATACCAATGTAAACCCAAACTTAAAGACAGCAGTGAACAGTTTTCCCTGACAATATTTACCATGACATTTCTCTAACACTTTGCCCATTCTGCAGCTGTCAAATTTCCTGACATTTGAAGGTTTTCAGCCAAGTGGTCACCAGTCAACGACAACAGATCGTTATATAACAAGCGACTGGCTTTAACACTACATTCACGCTACAGCTAGACAACAGTAGTGGCTGGCAGCTGTCCTCCAGCAACTTCGCCAAGAAGCATGAGTGAAGCACAGCTGCTGGGATCTGGTAACATGACTGTTGACGATGCCGAACCAGATGCCCCTTCGCTTTCAGTGCCAGAACTTGTTATCGCCGAAGTTGACAAGTTTATCGCGGCTGTTTCACTTGGCAGAAAGACAGCCCCACTAGTACAATCGCCTGCTCCACCGACAAGCAGTTTGTACGTTCCAGAATTCAATGACGGAACACCTGCTGCATCAAGTACACACACCTCCATGCCGTTTAATGTTGGCACAATGTTACTGTCCACAACCGGTCTGCCATCGTCTGTTACAAGATCTCTGCCAGTGACGATAACCGGTACACTGACGACAAGATTGACAACAGCCCCAGTCACAGCAGCTGCGTTATCAGCTGCAGTATCTCCGCAACTATTCGTCTGATCACTTGCCGCCAATTTGGCCAGTTTCTTTGCACGGCGGGACTTGCGAGATGTAGTTAAGTCTTCCGCATCATTGCCGTCCGTCTCTGGGTGATGCCTCGCGCAATGTTCCTTCAGTTTGTCACGTCGTGAGCTCCGGTAACTGCACCGCGAACACGCAAACGGCTTCTCAGCAAGATGCGTTCTCTGGTGACGGACAAGATGCGACCGCTCGACGAATGCACGGCCACATTCCGAGCAGACATGTGAACGAACCTGAAGCAGTGATCGGTAAAGACTTTTCAGGTAATGAATTACAATCAGTATTCGTTTAGTTTACTTAATTAGAATCACATGTACAATCAGAATTTGCTATTTTGTATGAAACTAATCAACTGAAATTACAATTAGATATTAGATATGTGTCAGCTGATTAGAATTAATGCCTTTTAGTGGTTAGTGTTAAATTGACAAAAATCTTAAGTATGTGTACTCAACCAAATAACCATTCCAGTCTTAGCACCAGTATTAAAAATCATACAGAGCAAATAACTATTACTACTCCTGCTGCTGCTGCTACTACTACTACCACTACTAAACC
>Ga0136654_1000517_pt1 | contig 11383 bp, 12 predicted proteins | sample InaspJWI70metaG_FD_94865 | JGI IMG/M metagenome (GOLD analysis project Ga0136654, IMG submission 94865) | Marine gutless worms symbiont microbial communities from Oahu, Hawaii - Inanidrilus sp. 1 OAHU.JWI-70 metaG (version 2) | ecosystem: Host-associated > Annelida > Digestive system >... | reverse complement strand
GCGTATATTTGGTCCATGTATTGGTCACCCTGGCCATCGTTTCCATGACCATAGGGAATCTGGCTGCCATCGTTCAAAAGGATCTTAAAAGACTGCTGGCATACTCCACCGTTGCCCATGCCGGTTATGTTTTGATCGGAATTTTAAGCATGAATCCGGCCGGCTATGCCAGCGCCATTTTTTATGCCGCCGCCCTGCTGGTCATGAAATTCACCGTCTTTCTGGTCATCGTTCAAGTGGCTGAAGACGGCAGGAATCTGGACATTTCCCAGTTGGCCGGTTTGTATCGCCGTTCGCCGCTGCTGGCCATGGCGTTAATGGTGTCCATATTCAGCCTGGCCGGCATTCCCCCGACCGTTGGTTTTACAGGTAAATTTTTGGTATTCATCGCCGCTCTGGAAAAGGGCTATTTCACCCTCGTATTGATCGCCATGATCAACGTGGTGATTTCCCTTTACTACTATCTTCTGGTATTGAAAGCAGCCTATCTACTGGAACCTGATGAAGAATTGCCCGGCTTTACATTATCTCCCTCAATGAAAGTGCTTGGCGGTGTCCTGATGGCGGTGATGGTGATCGCGGGGATATATCCTCACCATCTTATTGAACTGGCAAGGGCAGCTGCGCAAATGTTGCTGTGAGAAATTTCTTGGATTTCGAGATTTCGTCCCGCCAGGCGTCCGCGGACTGGCCTATCAGCACGGTCAACCTAGATAATCTAACCCTGAGCGGTTCAACTCCGAACCTGTGAAAGCATCCATATCTTATAATTATTTTGGTCGACCGTATCGCCATTTTTCGTAATGCTCCCATGTGACGTAAGCATTACATTCTTTGAAGCGTTCCTCTTTTTCAAGCAAGTTGGCTCTGAGGATGTCTCCGATGGAGATCAGACCGATGAATTTGCCTTCCTTCTCGACGAGCAAATGGCGTACAAACAATCCCAGCAAAAGTTCTTCGAGCTTGTGCAGTTGTGTGGTATGCGGAACCTTATGCAGCGGGGCTGTCATATAATCACCGATGCGGGCGGTTTCAGGATCGAATCCGGGAGTGGTGATGTTGCGCAAAAGGTCGCGTTCCGTCCATATCCCGACGAATTCATCCTGTTTTTTAACCAACAGGGCACCAATTTTACTGTCTACCATAACTTGACAGGCCTTAAGTATCGTCTCATTATGTGATATGAATACCGTTTCTCTTTTTTTGTCCTTTACAATTTCCTCGGCGCTATTCATAGCCTCCTCCTTCGTTTAAAGGCTTGGATTTTCCTTAGATAAAGGGAACATTAATGTTATATCGGATCAAGGCCACAATGCCGTATCATCAGTTGTGAGATGATGGCATTAATATAAGCTCGGTTGAAAGCGATGACAATCTTGGGCTAAATTGAATATTGCCAACCGACGCTGATTTTTCATGAATACGCCCGCTATTTTTCAAAAACCTACTTTCATAATACCAGATTTATCCTTTCAAAATTCATTTTTTACCCTATTTTAAAAGTTAATCTGGTGGCATATTCATAGAATCGTTTTTCAGCTGTTTTTTGACTTAAATCATAGAATCTACCCGCAACGATAGTGCATTCTCAAACCCTTGATTGAATATTTCGGTATGGGGTGATGACATGCTTTTTCCCTATCTGCCCATTTTAATAATGATGGGATTTGTATCTGCGTTGGCTGTTGCCGTACTCTTTGTCAGTTCCCTGCTGCGTCCCCAAAATCCCTATCGTGAAAAACTCAAACCCTGGGAGTGCGGTCTCGAGCCAATCGGAGAGGCAAGTAAAGGGCAATTTAGAATTCATTTTTTTATCATCGCTATCCTTTTCATTATTTTTGATGTGGAGACCCTCTTTTTATTTCCATGGGCCGTAATACTGACGGATAAAAGTATCTCCCTGTTCGTTTTGATCGAGATGATCATTTTCATTGCCGTTCTGGCAGTCGGGCTGATTTATGCGTGGGTAAAGGGGGCTCTTGAATGGGTGGAGTGAAAATCAACGGCATTAGGTTGAGGACAAATTATTAACTATGAATACTAAAATTTATTCTAATATGGGCGCTGGTTTTGCAGTGCAGGAGAATCCTTTAGGGGACGCTCTGCTGTTTACCAACCTTGAAAAAATATGGGATGTGCTGCGCGATAATCCTGTGCTGGATAAGGCCCGCGGGAATCGGGTTGTGAAGTACCTGTTTAACTGGGGTCGTGCATCGTCTCTGTGGCCGATGGCGTTCGGATTGGCATGTTGTGCGCTTGAAATGATTGCCACCGCCTGTTCGCGCTATGACACCGACCGACTCGGGATCGTCTTCAGGGCTTCTCCGCGCCAGTCCGATGTCATGGTCATTGCCGGAACCATGACGAAAAAAATGGCGCCGCTGGTCAAGCGACTGTACGATCAAATGGCCGAGCCCAGGTGGGTCATTGCCCACGGCGGCTGTGCTTCATGCGGCGGCCCTTATAACACCTATGCAGTGGTACAAGGTACCCATTACGTCGTGCCGGTGGATGTTTATATACCGGGTTGTCCGCCCCGGCCGGAAGCATTGCTGTTTGGCTTTTTGCAGCTAATGGAAAAGATCAAGCAGGAAAATCCTTTTATTTTGGAAGAAAAAAAAATAGGGATTAAATAGATGACATCAGACCGCAAAGAATCGATATTGATCGATAATCTGAAGCAGCGCTTCGAGGATGAAATTATTGCGACGTCGCTCTTTAAAGATGAAGTGACCCATCTTGTGTCAAAACCGGCGCTGGTAAGCATTTGTGGATTTTTGAAGACCGATCCGGCACTGCAGATGAACTATCTGGTGGACGTCATTGGTGTCGATTACTCGCCGGCATCACCGCGCTTTGAGGTCGTATATCATCTCTACTCCATTCCGCAAAGACACAGAATCCGCTTGAAAGTCAAGGTTGAAGAAGGCGAGAGCCTTCCATCCGTTACCGCTATCTGGCCGGCCGCAGATTTCCCGGAGCGCGAAGCTTACGATATGTACGGCATCTTTTTCGACAACCATCCCAATTTAAAACGCATATACATGCCCCACGATTGGGAAGGGTTCCCATTAAGGAAAGATTATCCCCTCAGGGGCTACAAGGATCAGTACAATCCATTTGGCGAGGAAAAAGAAGAGCTTCTATAATGATGGAACATGAAGAATTTCCAGAGTCTAAAGAAATAACGCTACATTTTGGCCCCCAGCACCCTTCCGCCCACGGGCTGCTGCATCTGATTGTTTCACTGCAAGGCGAGAAGATAATCAACGTCGACCCGGATATCGGTTATCTTCACCGTGGTACCGAGAAGATCGCCGAAAACCTTCAATATAATCAATTTGTGCCGTATACGGATCGGCTGGATTATCTGTGTGCGATGAGCAATAACCTGGCCTATGTTACGGCCGTGGAAAAACTACTCGATATCGAGATCCCGGAGAGAACCAAATATATCCGGGTCGTGGCAGCTGAGCTTTCGAGGATTGCAGGGCATCTGTTGTGCGTGGGTGCCTGGGGCATGGATCTGGGCGCTATGACGATCCTGTTGTATGCAATGCGGGAGCGTGAGCTGGTCCTGGATATATTCGAGATGCTTTGCGGTGCGAGGATGACCCTCAGTTACATGCAGGTCGGCGGTGTGAGATACGATTTTACGGAGGACTGCAAGGAAGCCTGCCTTAATCTGGTAAAAATAATGCCGGAAAGAATTGATGAGTATGAAAAGATTCTGACCGGTAACCGCGTCTGGCTCAAACGCAACAAAGAAGTGGGCATAATATCCGCCGATGAGGCCATTACCATTGGCTTAAGCGGTCCGGCTTTACGAGGCAGCGGGGTGATGTGGGATATCCGCAAGCATGAACCCTATCTGGTTTATAACCGTATGGACTTCATTGTACCGACCGGCGCCAAGGGAGATTGTTTCGACCGCTATATGGTGAGAGTTGAAGAAATGAGACAGTCGCTCCGGATAATAGAACAGGCTGTAAATGCAATGCCGGAAGGTCCTTTTAATGTAGATGACGCGCGGCTGGTTCCCCCGCCCCATGAGCAGACCTATGATAATATGGAGAATCTGATTCACCATTTTAAATACGTCTCCCACGGTTTCAAAGTTCCGCATGGCGAAGCGTATGCTTCCATCGAATCGCCCAAAGGTGAGCTGGGGGTGTACATCGTCAGCGACGGCACGGAAAAACCCTTTCGGCTAAAGCTAAGAATGCCCACATTCATGAACCTGCAGTCTCTGGATAAAATGTGCAAAGACGGCTATTTGGCGGACGTTGTCGCCTGTCTGTCAAGCCTGGATCCGGTATTCGGAGAATGTGACAAGTAGTCTTATTTAGACTTGTGTTGAAAAATATAATTTCGAAGAAGAATACAACAGTATGCTGACTGAAGCAATGATAGAAGAAATCAAAGCGCTGGAAAAACTGTATCCGGATAAAAGATCTCAGGTTATGGGTGCCCTGTGGGTTGTACAGCGATCCCGTGCATGGAAACTGACCAAAGCGGATCTGGAAGATGTGGCTGAATTATTGGATATCAGCCCGGTCGAGGTACAGGCCGTAGCGACTTTTTACACAATGTACAATGTGATTGAACCGATGGGGCGATATCACATCCAGGTTTGTCAGAACATATCTTGCACGCTGCTGGGCGCCGAAAACCTGATAGCGCATCTGGAAAAGACCCTGGGAATAAAACCGGGTGAAACCACAGCGGATCAAAAATTTTCGATCACCACGGTAGAGTGCCTCGGATCCTGCGGCACTGCGCCCATGATGCAGATCAATGATGACTATTACGAAAGCCTGACCGTTGATAAGATCGATGAAATCCTCATGAGCTATAAATAGCCTGCTAAAATGGAGAAAATACTGCTCAAAAATATCGCTAAGCCGGATTCACACCTGTTGGAAAATTACCTCAAAAGCGGAGGGTATCAGGGGATAAAGGCAGCCCTCAAACACGAACCGGATGCCGTTATTCAGATTATGAAAGATTCCGGTTTGAGGGGCAGAGGCGGGGCCGGTTTTCCCACCGGTCTGAAATGGAGTTTTATTCCAAAGGACCCGAACCTGCCCAAATATCTCGCCTGCAACGCGGACGAAAGCGAGCCGGGAACCTTTAAGGACAGGATCATTATTGAGAAAGATCCCCACCTGCTGCTCGAAGGGATTATGATTACCAGCTATGCCATCGGTGCGGGGGTCGGATATATCTATATCCGCGGCGAATACGAGTTTGGCGCCAAACGGCTGGAACAGGCTATTGAAGAAGCCTATGCGAATGGCTGCCTTGGTCGCAATATTTTCGACTCCGATTATTCCCTGGACATATATATCCACCGTGGAGCCGGCGCCTATATTTGCGGTGAGGAAACGGCACTTTTAGATTCCATCGAGGGGTATCGGGCGCAGCCCAGAATCAGACCGCCGTTTCCCGCTCTATCCGGGCTCTACCAAAAACCAACGGTCATCAATAACGTGGAAACCCTGGCCTGTATCCCGTCAATACTCGAAAGAGGACCCGATTGGTTCGCATCGATCGGGCCGCCGAAAAGCCCGGGACCCAAACTTTTCGCTGTCAGCGGACATGTAAAAAACCCCGGGGTATATGAGCTTCCAATGGGTCTGACCATCAGGGAACTGATTTTTGAACATTGTGGCGGGATGAGTGGAGATAAAGCCTTCAAAGCGGTTATACCCGGCGGTGCCAGTGCTCCGATGCTTTCAGTCGAAGATATCGATACACCATTGGATTTTGAATCGCTGGCCGAAAAGGGCACCATGTTAGGCTCGGCCGGCGTTGTCGTCATGGATGAGGACACCTGTATTGTAAAAACCGCCTATGTCGTTAACCGGTTTTTCAGCCACGAATCCTGCGGGAAATGCACGCCATGCAGGGACGGTACACCCTGGATGACTCAAATATTAAAGCGGCTGGAATACGGAGAAGGTCGCGAAGGAGATATTGAACTACTGGAGAGCCTGTGCACCGGTATATTCGGTAACTGTTTTTGTGCATTGGGCGACGCTGCAGTGATGGCACTAAGGGGCGCACTAAAAATCTTCAGAAGCGAGTTCGAATACCATATCGCTCATAAAAGATGCATGGTGCCAGGCGAATGAGCTGGATAATCGGCGAATCAGTGCCGGGGAGAAGCAGGGAGCTTCGGCTGCTGAATTCTCCGATTCCCCGGTTCAAACTTTCCCCGGTTTAATCATTAAAGACCCAATAAATGAGACCCTTATGCCGATACATGGCATCTCTGAGAATAAAGGCTTAAAACAAAATGCCGACTGTAAAGATTAACGGAAGCGAGATTACTGTCGATGAAGGCACCCTGATCCTTGACGCGGCCAGGATGGCCGGATTTTATATCCCGACATACTGTTATCAGGTGGATCTTATAGGTATCGGTGCCTGCCGAATGTGCATTATTGAAATCGAAGGCCAACCGAAACTTGTGGCGTCCTGTGTCACGCCGGTAATGCACGGTATGAATATATTTACCGAATCCGACAAGGTAAAAGAAGCACGGGCAGCCATGCTCGAATTTTTGCTGGCCAATCACGGTCTGGACTGTCCGGTTTGCGATAAGGGCGGCGAGTGCGAACTGCAGGATTATGTTTATAAGTACGGTCCGCACAAGGGTCGATTCGCTGAGATGAAATACAGCTGGCATGAAAAAGATTACATTATCAGCCCGGTAATCATCAAAAATTCCAACCGGTGCGTTCAGTGCATGAAGTGCGTCCGGGTCTGCAAGGAAATCGTCGGCCAGGATGTTCTTGACGGTCTTTACCGGGGCGAGTATCAGGAAGAGACCTCGTTTTTCCGGGGGATGCTGGACTGCGACCAGGACGGCAACTGCATCGAAGTCTGCCCAGTCGGCTGCTTCATGCGGCTGCCGTTCAGGTACAAAACCCGGCCTTGGGACCTGAATTCCGCTGATACCATTTGCCCTTACTGCGCAACCGGGTGCCGGATGGTGATTGAAGAAAGAGACGGTGAGGTTATTCGATCCCGAGCCCAGCTTGGAGTAGGCATTAACAGCGAAACCCTGTGCGCCCGGGGACGATTCGGGTACGATATTATCCATCACCCCGATCGGCTGACGACACCGCTGCTGAAACGGAATGGCGAACTCGAACCTGCCACCTGGGACGAAGCCCTGGCCGTGATAAGAGAACGCATAAAGCCGGCCGACTCGACGGCAATCGGCGGCATTGCCTCGGCCCGGCTGACCAATGAAGAATTATATCTTTTCCAGAAACTGTTCAGACGTATTTTCAAGAGCCCCAATATTGATTCCAGCATTCGCTGGGACCCCGGTGCGGTGAAGGCGTTTGTAGCTGCAGCCGGGATGAATTCCGGCGGCGTATCCGTATTTGACTGTATGGCGACAGATTGTGTCCTGATCATCGGAACACATCCATCCGATGAGAATCCGGTAACCGACTATATGGTTCGGCGAATGGCAAGAGAAAACAACACCCCGGTGTTGATCGCTTCACCAAGAGCAATGAAACTGGATTCATCGGCGCGCCTGTCATTAAGGCATCAGCCCGGCACCGAAAAAGAAGTTCTTACCGCAATCGCTCTCGCTCTTGACGACGATATTTGGCAGAAGGTAACGGCCTTTGACGAATTCGCTGAGTTGAATCAAGTGAGATCCATAGACTGTCTGCGGGCCGCCGGTGTTGAGCAAGACCAAATTGATTATGTGGCAGAGCAATTGCGCAATGCCGAATCGGTGGGGATCGTGGTTGGAACCGATTTTTTGAGATACCCGCAAGGCTGTGTCGCTCTGGCGCTTATGACAGAGCTTTTTAAAACCCTGGAGAAGCCGGTTACCGTCGTTCCCATACTCGACCGGTCCAACCAGCGCGGGGCCTGGGAGATGGGCGTTCACCCCGAATTTGCATTGGGCTATCACAAAGGCGAATCTCAGGGTCTTGGACACAGGGCAATGTTCGAAGCCGCTGAAAAAGGCGAACTTGATTCCCTTTACATCATCGGAGAAGATCCACTGGCCACCTGTTCTGACGAGGAATTTTTAAAAAGAGCACTGTCGCGGATCGATTTTCTGCTGGTGCAGGACACTTTTATGACCCAAACGGCCGGGTTGGCGGACTGTGTATTGCCGGGCGCCTGTTTTGCCGAAAAGAGCGGTACGTTTACCAATCAGGAAGGACGCGTACAATCTATTAAACGGCTGATGAAACCCCCGGAAAGAGCCTTTAGCGATCGGGAGATCATCGGCGCTGTGGGACGGCTTTTTGATCCGGAGTTCACTCCCCGAACCAAGAGCGCATCACCCGTGTTTGAAGAGATTAGACAAACGCTCGGAATGTACCGTGATGTCAACCTGGCTTTCGTTAATCAGAGAAATGAAGACAACGATCTGGACAACCGGGGGGCATTGATCAAGCCTGCGGATGTTGAAGTGACGGCCGATTTCTTCAGCTTTCAGCCGCCCCGGGTAGATGAGAAGGATTCTCGTTTCACGCTGATTACAGGCAACCACCTCTTTCATTCCGGAAGACTTTCCCGAAAATCCGAACTGCTTAACAGTCTACTGAAAAACCCGGTAGTTGAAATCTGCCAGGAAGATGCGGACGCGATAGGCCTTGTAAGCGGCGATAAGGTTCGGGTGATATCCAATCGTCACGAAACCGTGCTGACGCTAAAGACAAAAAGAGGATCTAAATCCGGTGTGGCCTTTATCGATGAGAATTTTGAAGATGTTGCCGTCCATCGATTTTTCGAAAGCGGTGTTTTCCAGGCCAAAGTCACCATCGAAAAAGTCACGGCATGATTCCAAAATCCCATTGTTTGTTTTTTGTATTTTGGTGCTTGAAATTTTCTAAACGCAACTGTTCAAATATACTCAAGAATACCAACCTGTTTTATTAAGATAATTGTAGGAATCAAGAATAGCAGGGGGGGTGAACCTATGGTTGATTCGAAGCTATTGCGGGAAGAAAGGTTTTTTGCCGATCTGACCGATGGCGAAATTGATGTTATTGCTCAAATTACCAATCAAAAAACTTTTAAGCTCGGCGAGACCATTTTTAAGGAATCCGATGAAGGTCAATCCTTGTACGTCATCAGAAGCGGGGAAGTTAAAGCCAGTGTGAGTGCGCCCAATGGCGAGATCTTTACTTTGACCATGTTGAAAGACGGAGACATTTTCGGCCAGATGAGCTTTATCGATGGAAGACCTCGATCTGCAACTATAATAGCTGTCTCCGAAGTTGAAACAATCGTTATGGAAAAATCTGATTTTGAATCTATTATTGACGGAAATCCCCGTCTGATCCACAAAATCATGGGTAAAATCGTATTCAATATCCATTCGATCGTACGCGCAATGAATGCACGTTACATGGAAATGATTAATTACATGTGGGGGAGAAAGCGGTTTACATGATACCGGATGTCGCCGTCATAATTGAAGTTGCTCTCATCATCGTGAAAGTCGTGGTGATGACGTTGCTGTTATTTTTGCTGCCGCTGCCTTTAACCTGGATCGAAAGAAAAGTGGCCGGGCATATTCAGTCCCGACTCGGACCATACCGGGTCGGTCCTCACGGTCTGCTGCAACCGTTTGCGGATCTAATTAAGCTTCACTTCAAAGAAGATATTGTGCCGGATAAAGCGGATAAACTTTTATTTAAACTGTGCCCCCTGCTTTCTCTAATTCCGGCCTTTGCAGTTTTTGTTGCGATTCCTTTTGGGGATAGAATTACGCTTCCGATAATAAACCGCGAAGTCACCCTTTACATTTCCGACATGAACGTGGGGCTGCTCTATGTGCTGGCCATTGCCAGCCTCGGCATCTATGGGATTATACTGGGAGGATGGTCGGCAAACAGCAAATATGCACTTTTAGGAGGATTGCGATCCTCGGCACAGATGATCAGTTACGAAGTTGCGCTGAGTTTTGCGGTTGTCGGCGTTGTCATGATGAGCAACTCCTTGAGTTTGGTGGATGTGGTGGGTAGTCAGAGCGGCGGTTTCCAAAATTGGAACATTGCCTATATGCCGGTGGGCCCGGTCTGGTTTGCAATATTCCTGATTGCAGGCATGGCCGAAATCAATCGCATACCCTTTGACCTGCCTGAGGATGAAGGCACTCTGGCCGCCGGATATCATACGGAATACAGCGGTCTGAGGTTTGCCTTTTTCATGCTGGCTGAGTATGTCGCGATGTTCACCATATCGATCCTTTGTGTCGTCCTATTTCTGGGCGGCTGGGGCGCCCCGTTTGAGTTGCCGGTACGGATACCGCCGATCATCTGGCTCTTCGGGAAGGTTGCCCTGTTTGTTTATTTTTTTATGTGGATCCGATTTACGCTGCCGCGGTACCGCTATGACCAGTTGATGCAAATCGGCTGGAAAATACTGATACCGTTGTCGATGGTCAATATTTTGGTGACGGGATTTTTGAGAATTTAACTGGCATTGCAGCATACTGGATACAAAAACTGAACACTATAACCAAATACCAAAAATAGTGTTGCATCTGATCAGGTGATTATATGGCTTCAATTAACTCTTCAAGCAAGACTCTTGACCTCATTAAAAAGGTTTTCTTTATAGATTTTATTAAAGGACTCCGGGTTACCTTCGGCTACAATGTCTCACGGACAGTTACCGAGCGTTATCCGGATGAAGAGAAATGGATCCCCTACCGGCGATTCAGAGGGGTGCACAACCTCTGGCGAGATGAGCACGGCCGTGAGCTGTGTGTGGCATGCGAACTGTGCTCCAAGATCTGCCCGACCGATTGCATTACCGTCATCCCGATGGAAGATGACACCGGCAGAGGTATCGCCGACAGGGTGCCCAGGGTCTGGGATGTTGACCTGGCACGGTGTCTTTTCTGCGGCTATTGTGAAGACGCTTGTCCGACAACTGCCGTCAGACTCGGCCGGGAATACGAGTTTGCATCCTATGATCTAGAGTCAGCGGTGCTGCATGTGGATGAACTGCTCATTCCTCAGCCGGTGCCGGAGTCCTTTAAAGGCGGCGTGCATGCCAAGGCCCGCTTTATTAAAGATAAGGACGGAATTAAAGTAACAGCCGATCTCAGCAATACACGTAAGAGAAATATTTAGAAGCTCGGCGATTTCATGGTGACAAATGGAACAACTATTCTTCTATATATTTGCAGTGATCGCTGTGATTTCCGCCCTGGGTGTGATAACGGCCAAAAATCCGATTCACAGCGCGGTTTCTTTAATCGCTTGTCTGCTTCAGGTGGCCGGGAATCGAGTTATATTTAAAAGTTGTGTTTAAAGGAAAAGGCGGTGTATCCACCGGTAGATTGTTAGCAGCAGTCAACCGGCCACACTAAAAAGGAAAG